>LXOW01086709.1_pt1 | contig 10506 bp, 10 predicted proteins | sample 1368591 | NCBI WGS metagenome assembly LXOW01 (sample SAMN04884650, study PRJNA319009) | bovine gut metagenome | isolation source: Cow rumen | host: Bos taurus | place: Italy: Legnaro (PD) | collected 2014-07-09
ATATAGCCTTGTACAGCCAAGGCATTCACCCAGTACTGCTGCATGGAGGCGGCCAGGACGGGAAGCATGGGGTCGTTCTCCTCCGGAATGCGACCGCCGGAAAGGGCATACAGGGTACGGGAATACAGGCAGGCGTCTATGTCGATAAGCTGGCGGCGGTGCAGTTCCCGCTGATTGGCCAGGGCAATCCCCTCCTGAGAGCGGATGCGTTCGCTGCGGCTTTCCCAGCTTTCCGGCTGCACACCCGTTACCTGACCGGCAATTTCCCGGTACCGAACGGCCTCAGCCTTGAGCCCGCGCCCGGTGACCACATCCAGGTTCCATACCTTTCCGGGAATGCCGAACGGATGGATGACCGAGACCCCTTCCGGGCAGAAACTCCGGTTATAGAAATGGATCATGCCGGGAAGCTGCGAGTCCTCCACCGAGGCCTTAACCAGGATTTTCAGGCGGGAAAGGTCTTTCCCAAAACGTGCGGCATCCTGCAGCATGCGCACGGCGATTTCTACGTTCAGGTGGCCATCGTCTACGCTGATTACCACATAATTGAGGGTGGGCAGCTGCATGGAAAAGTCCAGCCAGAATCGCTCCGAGCCCGTAGCATGTGTGCTCCAGGTGACGTTGGCGTCGTAGCGGAAAGCCGGTGTACGGCTCAGGAATTCTCCCTTGAGATGCTCTATCTGAGGGTCTGCAATCCAATAATTGTTTTGCATGGGCATCAGGTCCTGCCCCACAAAAGAGCCGAACTCGTGGATAAAACGCAGGGCCTCCTGGCCGGTGGCGCCGAACCCCACGATGAGGGCGTTGAACCCCTCCGAAACATAACCCAGGGAGTTTCCCTCTGCATCCCGCACCAGGGGCGCCACATTGACGGGCATCAGGGAAGGCTCCAACCGCTTCACCTCCGAAAAAACGAGTTCCTGCTTGTTCAGGAGGCGGATACGGGGATGTACATTGGCATAAAGCGCCGTATAGTTGTTGATGTCCTGATTATAGCAGAACACCTTGGCTTTTAGGGTAGATTGTATCACCAGCAACTGCAGGAAACGGAAGTTGTACTCTTCGTCGTCCGAGAGGATATACACATAAGAATTTTCCCGCCGCAGGAGATTGTCCAGGAAAGGCATGCCGATAGCCTCTGCCAGGCTGCTCTCGCAGGATGGCGCAGGCAGCTGGCCTCGGATGAACATGAAGTGGTCGTAGCCCAGAACATCTGCCAGATTCCGTTCCGTCCGGCGGGAGAACATGGCATGCAGCACCTCCCCAATGGAGAGTTCCCCGCCCGATTTTTCCGCCGGGTCCGGGAAGTGAATGAACAGGAGTTCGTCTTCCGGGGCGCTTTCCCGGATGCTCACGGCCAGGGTGCGTGCGCTGGGGGTATCGCCCAGGAACACATGGAGTTTCCGTTTTCCGCGGGCCGACAAATACCCTTTCAGGCGCAGGCGGATGGCATCTTTGAGTCCCCGCGGGACGATGAGGAAAAACAGCGAAATGGTGAACAGGATGGCCAGGATGAACACCGTAATGTAGGAAAGCAGCAGGAACGGCTCCCGGAACACCACGGCCGCGATGATATCGTCAAAGACGACGGTATGGCCGATGAACATTTCCAGCGAGGCCAGCGATGAAATGAGCACCAGTTGGATCCAGTTGCCGTCCGTTACGGTATGGGACGAGCGCGCCAGCATGATGACGTGGATGCAGGTACCGGCCAGCAAGATGAACGTGAACACCGTCAGGAGCGACCCACGCTTCCCTTTCCTGAGCAAGCGCACCAAAAGGGTGACAAACAGGCCGGCGAAAAGGAGAAGGCCGATAGCCCAGGCTATCATGGCGGGAACTGATACAGGAAAATCTGGCGCGTGCATAACTACATCTGTTTATCTATACATACAAAGATAAAACTTTTTTTCGACAAAAAAGAACGTTATCTTTGCAACAATTATGGCAGAAAGCAACTTTATCGACTATGTCCGGATTTTCTGTGCCAGCGGGCACGGAGGAGCCGGCAGCGCCCACCTTCACCGGGCCAAATACGTACCCAAAGGCGGACCGGACGGCGGCGACGGCGGCCGTGGCGGCCACATCATCCTCAAGGTGAACCCGCAGCTGTGGACCCTCATCCATCTGCGCTACCGCAAGGTAGTGCGGGCCGACAACGGCGGCAACGGCGCAGAAGCCCTCAAACGGGGTAAAAACGGGGCCGATATCATCCTGGAAGTCCCTCAAGGCGTGGTGGTTAAAGACGCCGAAACCGAAGAAGTCATCACCGAGCTGGTAGAAAAGGATCAGGAGTACATCCTGTGCCAAGGCGGCAAGGGCGGCTGGGGCAACGACCATTTCAAGAGCCCCACCAACCAGACCCCGCGCTATGCCCAGCCCGGCGAGGAAGGCCAGGAAGGCTGGTTCATCCTGGAGCTCAAAGTCCTGGCCGATGTGGGCCTGGTGGGCTTCCCCAACGCCGGCAAGAGCACCCTGCTGGCCGCCATCACATCGGCCAAACCCAAAATCGCCAATTACGCGTTTACGACGCTGGAGCCCAACCTGGGAATTGTGCGCTACTTCGACGACCGTTCCTTCGTGATGGCGGACATTCCCGGCATCATCGAGGGCGCGCACGAGGGAAAAGGCATCGGCATGCGCTTCCTGCGCCATATCGAGCGCAACTCCGTGCTGCTGTTCATGGTGGCGGCGGATGAGCCGGATGTCACCAAAGGCTACAAAATCCTGCTGAAAGAACTGGAGGAATACAATCCGGAACTGCTGGTAAAAGACCGCGTGCTGGCCGTTACCAAAACGGACCTCATCGACGAGAAACAACGGGCCAAGATTGAAAAGAAACTGCCGGCGGACCTGCCCCACGTATTTATCTCGTCCGTTGCGCAAACCGGCCTGAACGAGCTAAAAGAACTGCTCTGGAAAGCCCTGAATCCATGACCCTGGACCAACTCATACAATGGGACCAGCAGGCTACCCTGTGGCTGAACAACCTGGGGAATTCGACCTGGGACCCTTTCTGGCTCATGCTGTCGGATATCAAGTTCTGGTATCCGGCCTATCTCATCCTGGTTGTTTTCCTGATTAAGGAACTGGGCTGGAAAAAGGGTCTGGTGGTGGTGCTGTCCGCCATTTGCATGGTAGTGTTTGTGGACCAAAGCTGCAACGCGGTCAAGGCAGGTGTGGAACGGCTGCGCCCCTGCTACAATTCCTGGATGATTGCCAACGGATTGCGGCTCCCCTACGGCCTCGTCGGCCATTTGTTCGGCTTTTTCAGCGGGCATGCGGCCAATACCTTCGGCCTGGCCAGCTGCTCCTATCTGGGTTTCCGGCTCAACAATCCGGGTCACAAGTACCGTGCATACGGGATCGGCATCTTTGTGTGGTCCACGCTGGTAGCCAGCAGCCGCATTATTGTGGGTGCCCATTTCCTGGGCGACATCTTCGTGGGTGCATGCTACGGGACGGCGGTGGGCACTGCCCTCGCCTACCTGGCACATTACATCATTGTTAAAGCGAAGCTATAACCTTCTCCATCCGGGTGCTGCGGGAACCCTTTACCAGCACCACACAGTCCTCTAACGGGTGGGCCTGCAGATAGGCCGCCAGTTCATCCGACGTGGCAAACGCCTGGATACCGGAACCGGCAGCGGCCTGGATGAACTCCTCTCCTACCAAATACGCTTCCGTTCCCTTGAGGCGGGCTACCACCTTGCGGTGTTCCTCTTCGGACTCTGCGCCCAGCTCACGCATAGCACCCAGCAGGGCCACCTTGCGGCCTTCCACCAGAGCCAGGTTATCCAGCGCCACAGCCATGGAAGACGGGTTGGCGTTGTAGGCATCGACAATAAGCGTATTCTTTTCTGTTTTAACCAGTTGCGAGCGGTTATTGGAAGGAACGTATGAAGCGATGGCCTCGATGGCATCCTTGCGCGGGACGCCAAAGAACCAGCCAATCTTGAGGGCGGCCAGGATGTTGGCGGCGTTGTACGCGCCAACCAGGTTGGTTTCCAGCAGGCAGTCCGGGAATTCCATCCTCAGGAAAGGATGCGCGGGCGATGAAGGTAACACTTTTACGTCCTTCATGCCATAGGCGATGCAGCTGAGTTCCCGCTCCCACAACATCTCCTGCAGGACTGCATCGTCCCCGTTGGCGAAGGCGATGCCGTCGTGCGCCTTCAGGTAGTCGTACAGCAGGCCTTTGGCGTGCTTGACGCCTTCGTAGCTGCCGAAACCCTCCAGGTGCGCCTTGCCCACATTGGTGATAAGGCCGTGCGTGGGCTGGGAAACGGCGAGCAGCGGCTTCAGGTCCTCCGGATGGCTGGCTCCCATTTCAATAATAGCGATTTGGGCGTCTTTCCCAATCTTGAGGACGCTCAGCGGAACGCCGATGTCGTTGTTCAGGTTGCCTTCCGTGGCCACCACACGGTATTTGGCCGCCAGGACGCTGCGGATGAGCTCCTTGGTGGTGGTTTTTCCGTTGGTGCCGGTAAGGCCGATTACCGGGATGTCCAGCTGCTGCCGATGATAAGCGCCCAGCGCCTGCAGCGCGGCCAGCGTGTCCGGCACCTTGAAGAGGCGCGGGTCGTCGGCCTCCACCGTGTCGTTGACAACGGCACAGCAAGCGCCCTGTTCCAGGGCCTGTAGCGCAAAGGCGTTGCCGTCGAAGTTCTCCCCTTTCAGGGCCACGAAGAGTTGGTTTTCCCGAATGGTACGGGTGTCTGTATTCACGCCTGCGCTGTGCAGGAAGATATCGTATAACTTACTGATTTCCATATTCTGACAACTATTTTCCTGTGCTGCCGAAGCCACCGGCTCCGCGCTGGGTTTCGTCCAAAACTTCCACCTGCTCCCATTCCACCTGCTCGTGGCGGGCAATCACCATCTGGGCGATGCGTTCCCCCGGGACGATCTCGAAGGGTTCCTGGCTCAGGTTCACCAGGATGACGCATACTTCCCCACGGTAGTCCGCATCCACCGTGCCCGGGGTATTGAGAACGGTGATGCCATGCTTGATGGCCAGGCCGCTGCGCGGGCGCACCTGCGCCTCATAGCCCTTGGGCAGGGCGATAAACAGGCCCGTAGGGACCAGCGTGCGCTGCAGCGGCTGCAGCACCACCGGTTCTTTCAGGTTGGCCTTGAGGTCCATGCCTGCACTCTGCTCAGTAGCATAGGCCGGGCAGGGATAAGGCGAACGGTTGACAATTTGTACCTTCATTATTTGGGAGCTTTGATATACAGGACGATGGCGATAACGGTATAGAGATAGTTCGGCAGCCAGCTGGCTATATGGGCTGGCAGCGTATCCGTTATCACAAACATTTTACTGAACTGCATGAACAGGATGTAAGAGAAAGCCAATGCCATGCCGGCAGCCAGATTCCAGCCCATTCCGCCACGCTTTTTCTTGGTACACAGCGCCACGGCGATGACGGTAAGGATAAGGGCGCTGAACGGCATAGCATACCGGTTGTGCTTTTCCATCTGGGCATCCGACACCGAGGCGTCGCCACGGTGCAACTGTATCTGGATCAGTTGTTCCAGCTGGCGCTGGTTCAGTTTTTCAATGGTAAAACGGTTGATGAAGAAATCGTCCTTCGTAAGGCTGAGCACCGTATCCAACTGCCGTCCGGAACGGATGCGGTCCCCCATGCCTTCGTCATAGTCACGGATGAACCAGTTGCGCAGTTTCCACACGCCCGTAACCGTATCGTACTGGGCACTTTCTGCCGTAAGTTTGGAGGTGAGCCGTCCGGTGGAAAGGTCTTCCAGGGTGAAATTATACGCCGTATTGTTGTATGCGCTGAAGCTCTCGATATACACAAAATGGTCGTCCTCCAGCTTGTAGTGCATATTGTGCCCCTGCTTCACCTGGTTTTTCATGTAGGTGTTGTACTTCATCTCAAAATCGACCCGGACATCGTTGGCATGCGGGATGATCCACATACTCATGAAAAGGGAGATGCAGGCGATAAGGGATGCCGATACCAGGTATGGCACCATGAGCCGGTGGTAACTGATTCCGCTGGAAAGCATGGCCACCACCTCCGAATCCTGCGTCATCTTGGACGTGAAGAATATCACCGTGAGGAACACGAACATCGGTGAATACTGGTTCACGAAATACGGGATGAAATTGAAGTAATAGTCGAAGATGATTTCCCGGAGGGGGGCATCCCTGCGTACAAAATCCTCAATTTTTTCACTGATGTCGAAGATAACGATGATCAGGGACAGGAAGGCGATGGAGACGAAGAACGTCACCAGGAACTTCCGGATAATGTACCAGTCCAGTTTTTGGAGCCCTTGGAATCTCATAGACGCTGCATGAGTTTAGGCACCGTGGCGTTTTTCCAGGCGAGGAAGTCTCCCTGGTCGATGTGCTCGCGGGCCACGCGCACCAAGTCCAAATAGAATGCCAGATTATGCTCGGTGGCCACCATGGCGGCGAACATTTCCTTGGCGATGAACAGGTGGTGGATATAGGCGCGGGTATAATAACTGTCTACGAACGAAGTGCCCAGCGGATCCAACGGGGTGAAATCGTCCGTCCACTTGGCGTTGCGCATGTTCATGATGCCGTCCCAGGTGAAGAGCATGCCGTTGCGGCCGTTGCGGGTGGGCATGACGCAGTCGAACATGTCGATGCCGCGGGCGATGCCTTCCAGGATATTGGCAGGCGTACCCACACCCATCAGGTAGCGGGGCTTGTCCTGCGGCAGTAGCGGGCAGGTCACCTCCAGCATCTCGTACATTTTTTCGGTGGGCTCCCCTACCGCCAGGCCTCCCACGGCATAACCGCCGCGATTGTCATTGTCCAGTTTGAGGGCGTGTTCCACCGCCTGGCGGCGAAGTTCCGGATACACGCAGCCCTGGATGATGGGGAACATCACCTGCTGATAGCCATACAGCGGCTCCGTCTCGTCAAAATGGCGGGCGAAGCGCTCCAGCCAGCCCTGCGTGAGTTTGAGGGACTTGGCGGCATAGCGGTAGTCCGCGTCTCCCGGGCAGCATTCGTCCAGGGCCATGATGATATCGGCCCCGATGATGCGCTGGGTGTCCACGTTGTTTTCCGGCGTAAAAATGTGCTTGCTGCCGTCTATGTGGGAGGAAAATTTGCAGCCCTCCTCCGTGAGTTTGCGGATGGGCGCCAGGGAAAACACCTGGAAACCGCCGCTGTCCGTAAGGATGGGGCCGTCCCAATGCTCAAATTTGTGCAGGCCGCCGGCTTTATACAACGTATCCAGGCCCGGACGCAGATACAGATGATAGGTATTGCCCAGGATGATCTGGGCCTTGATATCTTGCGCCAAGTCTCTGTGATACACGCCTTTAACGGAGCCTACGGTGCCCACCGGCATGAAGATGGGAGTCTGGATTTCCCCGTGGTCGGTGGAGATGACTCCTGCACGGGCACTGGAGGCCGGGTCGGTGGCTATGCGTTGGAATTTGAACATCAATTCTTTTTTATACTGCAAAAATACGGAAAATATTTGTATTTTTGTATGATTGAAAACCTTTGGACGAATAATAACACTTTATACTATGAAGATTAAACCCGTTACCTTCAAACTCATCGTGATGCTGTTCCTGGAGTTTGCCGTCTGGGGTGCGTACCTCACCTCCCTGGGCCGCTATCTGGGCAACATCGGCCTGGGCTCTCAAATCAAGTGGTTCTTCGCNNATGGAAGCCCAAAAGGTGCTTTCCATGTGTCACGGCTTTGCCGGCCTGTTCATGGCTGGAGCCGGCGTATACTGCATGATTTCCGGAGACCAGGTGCAGTTTGCTCCCCTGTTCATCCTGTACAGCCTCAGCGTCGCCTTCTTCATGCCCACCATCGCCCTGGTCAACTCCGTGTCCTATAACGCCATGGCCAAGGAAGGGATGGATCCCGTGAAGGAATTCCCGCCCATCCGTGTATTCGGCACCGTAGGTTTCATCTGCAGCATGCTGCTCACCAACTTCCTGCACATCGGCGGCGTGGCCATGCAGGACAGCTATACCCAGCTTATTTCCTCGGGCGTCCTGTCCCTGATTCTGTGCGGTTACGCACTCACCATGCCGGCCTGTCCCATCGACAAAACCAAAAAGAACGAGTCCCTGGCCGACGCCTTCGGCCTCAAGGCCTTCAGCCTGTTCAAGGATACGCAGTTCGCCATCTTCTTCATCTTCTCGATGCTGCTGGGCGCCTCGCTGCAAATCACCAACGGCTATGCCAACACCTTCCTGGGCTCCTTTGCCGCAGACCCTGCACTGGCCAACACCTTTGCCGTTAAGAATTCCAACGCCCTCATCGCCATCTCGCAGGCCTCGGAAACCCTTTGCATCCTGTTCATCCCGTTTGCCATGAAGAAATTCGGCATCAAGAACGTGATGCTCATCGCCATGTTCGCCTGGGTGTTCCGCTTTGGCTTCTTCGGACTGGGTAACCCTGCCATGCCGGGCGTGCTCCTGTTCGTCCTGAGCTGCATCGTGTACGGCTTCGCCTTCGACTTCTTCAACATCTCCGGTTCCCTGTATGTGGAGCAGAATGCCGCAGAGGACATCCGTTCCAGCGCCCAGGGCCTGTTCATGATGATGACCAACGGTTTCGGTGCCACCATTGGCACGCTGGCCGCCGGTGCTGTGGTAGATGCCTGCGACGTATTCAATACGCCGGCCAACTGGCCCAACGCCTGGTACATCTTCGCCGGTTACGCCTTCGTGGTAGGCGTCCTGTTCTGGATTCTGTTCAAGGACCCGCAAAAGAAAGCCGCCAAGGCTGCTAAATAACAGCTTCTCAAACATTTAAGTCGTCCGCACTGCTTCTGATGGTGGTGCGGACGATTTTTTTGATGCGCGTGGGTGTTTGCTCGTAGTGGATATCGAAGCACGCGTACTGGTGATGGATGCCCGACTTCCGGTACGAGGTCACATACTCCAGGTTGTAGCCCAGGCCCACCAGCGTAAGGCGGTCCACCGAACGGACGCCCAGCCGCTCCAACTTGTCCAGAATGCTGTGGTTGCGCTCCAGGATGCGCAGGACGCGTTGTTCCACCACTCCCCTGTGCTGATATTTCTTTCTGTTGTGCCACCGGTTCTTGCAGGCTGCGCTGCAAAACTTCTTGTCCGGCCTGCCGCTGGGGATGGCCTTGCCACAGGCCAGGCAGCAAACCGGATGTTCCATGTCTTCAATCTTATAGGCCATAGCGCAATCATTTGGGGCAAAAATGCGCAGCGCCTTCCACATTTCCAAGCATCGTAAAAAAGATTTCCCAAAAAATTCACGTTTCGCTGGAACAACAAAAAACCGCGTTCATAAGAATAATTTTTACGAGGGTCGATTTTTCTTACGAATCGTCGGTAGAAAGCGCAAATCATCGTAAAAAACGTGAAAATCTGCACCTCAGAGGGGTTTGGGCGGGACGAATCCGCCTGAGCCCCTTTTACTTTGCAGCCGGACCGGAGCGGACAAGCGCGCACCGCCAGGCCGGCCCGCAAGTCAAACGTGATTAACTAAAGAGTCATGGAATTTTTGAATAAGATACACCTCCGCGGCGTGGTGGGAAGGGCGGAAATCACCGACTTCTCCAACAACAGCCGCGTGTGCAATTTCTCAGTCGTTACTGAATACGGCGCTTTCGACAAGGAAGGGAATCCCTCCCCGGAGACCACCTGGTTCAATGTATCGGCCTGGAGCGGAAGAGACGGGATGGAGAAAGAAGGCATGGCCGATTTCTACAGCATCCAGCGCGGCGTATGGATCGAGGTGATGGGACGCCTGCGTATGCGCAAGTATATCAGCCAGTCCGGAGAAGAGCGGACCGCCACCGAAGTCATTGCCCGGAAGGTGGCGCTCATTCCCAAGGGCGAGGATCCGATGCAGGTTCAAAGAGACTGGTAACGATGGGAACCGTCGGGAAAACACTTCTGGCCGCCTTGCTTCTTGTGGGCACAGCCGTGTCGGCGGCCGCCCAGCGCTTCACCGTGGGAACGGATGGCATGGGATGGCTGGCCCTGGGGACCGTGAACGCAGATGCTTCCGTGGCAGTGAGCCGGAATGTCTCCCTGCACGCAGGCGCGGCGCTCAACCCCTGGACCTACCGCAAGGATAACCCGGACAAGCAACTGCAACTGCGGCAGCTCTCGGTCTGGGGCGGTGCACGCTGGTGGCCCTGGCACGTGTACTCCGGCTGGTGGGCTGGAATGGACGCCCGGTACATGGTATACAATGCGGGCGGCATCATCAAACGGGAAACGGAAGAAGGAGATGCGTATGGAGCGCGCCTGTGGGGCGGTTATTCCGTGATGTTGTCGGAGCATTGGAACCTGGACATGGGTGTGGGAGCCTGGGGTGGATGGAAGAAGTATACCGTCTATTCCTGCCCAAGCTGCGGTGTCACTCTGGAGCAAGGCGGAAAAGTGTTTGTGCTTCCCGACGCACGGGTAGCGGTCCAATTGATTTTCTGAGATGAAAACGCGTAGAATCATCACTTGGAGCGCCTCCGTGGCGATGCTCCTGGCGTTCC
>LXOW01039882.1_pt2 | contig 10505 bp, 7 predicted proteins | sample 1368591 | NCBI WGS metagenome assembly LXOW01 (sample SAMN04884650, study PRJNA319009) | bovine gut metagenome | isolation source: Cow rumen | host: Bos taurus | place: Italy: Legnaro (PD) | collected 2014-07-09
AGATGTGTATAAGAGACAGGTTCAAGTCATACTCTGTCACTATTCTCTCTGATACTCATAAAGAGCAAGCTGATTTTGAAAAGACACTAGAGTTTAAACAGAAGATGAAAAAGCGAAAACGGATAGAACCGCTAAACGCGCATCTAAAGAACGACCTGGGCATGAAAAAGAACATCTCGTACGGCATTGAGAGTATGACGATGCAGACTGCCGTGGCCATCTATATGTCGAATATCCAGAAAATCATGAAGCTTGAGGGATAAATGGGTGAAAAATCACCCACTTTGATCCCAAAAGCTCTTTAAAAGTAAAAATATTATACATTACTCGATTTTGCCTGATATTTTTATGTATCACGGCCTGATCTGAGTGTTTATATATGTAACCCTGCCTCAAAAAGAGTCACTTTTTCAGTGGGCTCCAGAACGGGCCGGGAGGTGGATGTTTTATACCCAGTTAGGCGAGCCTTAGAAATAAGTGCCACTTAATTCTGAGAATCACCTATTTTCTATCCATTAAGCGCCATTCGTCTTAAAACGGATGGCACTTATTTGTATATGTGTTTTTGTTCTTAAAATGANNTCTTATCATCATTCATAACATACTAATATAACAAAAATACTAATTCACTAATTTGTTAAAGTCTGCGAAACACTTGGGGACGGTTCTTTTTTGTTTGACCCGCTGCTCCGTCAGCGGAAATAGTCAAACAAAAAAGAACCGTCCCCAAGTGTTTGCGTTCCAGGGTGTTTGAGCGGTTACTGATGCTGGTCGCGGAGGAGGTTGTTGACGGTCTTGACGGGGTTGAAGGTACCGAGGGGTACCTCAACGAAGACGGTCGACCAATTGCTCATAGCACCGTTCCACAGACCTGGTAACTCTAAGGCTCTCAGCTCTCTACCGGATTTTGATTTAGAAGAGATAAAACCTGTGGTCTTGTCTACGAACTTCGGGAGATCGAAGGGCTGGCCCTTGTAGTCCTTGACGGCGCAGACGAGGTCGACGGGGTTGAAGTGCGTACCCTGGGTGAACATCTTCATGTAGGCCTCATTGTTGGTATCGATCTGTGAGCTCTCGAGAATCTGGAGGGATACAGTACCGTCCTGATTGTAGGTCAAGAACGGACCACCGCCAGGCTCACCGACGTTCTTAACGACGCCACAAACGCGCATCGGACGGTTGAGCTTCGTGCGCAGGTAATCGGCATCGACCTTGTTGTTCTTTGCATCGGTGCAGAGGCATTCTGACACGAACTTGGCAATCTCTGCCAGCTGGGCCTCGGAGGCACCGGCATCAAGCACTTTCAGATACTCGAAAGCCTTCTGCTGCAGGGTGACGAGCACGCCGGCAATGACCTGCTTCCACTCGACGGTCTCGGGCTTCAGACGGTCGGGCACCACATTGTCGATGTTCTTGATGAAGATGACGTCGGCGTCGATCTCGTTGAGGTTCTCAATAAGGGCACCGTGACCACCGGGACGGAACAGCAGTGAACCATCATCATTGCGGAACGGCGTGTTGTCGGGATTGGCGGCAACGGTATCGGTCGAGGGCTTCTGCTCGGAGAAGGTGATGTCGTATTTTATGCCGTATTTCTGGGCGAACGAGTCGGCTTTCTCGGCTACCTTGGCCTTAAACAACTCCATATGCTCGTGAGAAACGGTGAAGTGGACATGGGCCTCGCCGTTGGAAGCGGCATAGAGGGCGCCTTCCACCAGATGCTCCTCCATCGGGGTGCGGGCACCTTCGGGATACTTATGGAAGAGCAGCAGGCCCTTTGGCAGCTGACCGTAGTTCAGACCTTCGGCCTTCAACATATTGGCGGCGACGGCCTTGTAGTTACCATCGGCGATAAGGGCCTTGATGCCCTTACCCTCGTTCTTCTGGCAGACAGCGTCGAGGGCCTCGTAGAAAGCGAACTTCTCGATGGCGTCGAAATATTTCTTCTCGAAGTCGGTGGTGGGTACGTCGTAGTCGGCATCGACGAAGGCGAACATGTTCTTGAACATACGGCTGGCGGCACCTGAGGCGGGCACGAACTTCACCACACGTTTGCCTGCGGCCTTGTAGGCCTTCCAGGCCTCCTCATACTGCTGGCGTGCGCTGGCGTCGGGGGCAATGATGCCACGTCCGATACTGGCGGCTGCTTCCAGTTTCAGGAAGGGGAAACCGGTTTTAAACTCGTTTAACTGATTCTCAATCTGTTCAGCAGTGATACCCTTCTGGGCAATCTGCTTTAAGTCTTTTTCTGATAACATAAAGTAGGTATTTAGTTAAAAATATAGGGCAAAAGTAGTAACTTTTCCCGAAAAAAGCGAATTTATCGAAAGAAATTTGTATCTTTGCCCTTAAATTTGTGAAAATATGGTGGAGGAATTCACTTTTACATACGAAGAAAAGAAAAAAATGGCTGCTCAGACGGCTGAGATCCTGACAGAGGAAATCGGTCTGAAAGGCGATGCGATAGAGGCTGTTTTTCTGATTCCCGACGTCGAAGAGGGACGACTCTCGATGGCGGAGGTCGAGGCGCAGCATGGGTCGTCGGTGGTGCGTATTCTGGAAGGTCTAGACCGTATCCGTCAGCTCTATCAGAAGAACCCTGCTGTGGAGAGCGAGAACTTCAGGAATCTGCTGCTCTCGTTTGCGGAGGATATGCGCGTGATCCTGATCATGATTGCCGACCGTGTGAATCTCATGCGTCAGATCCGCGATACGGAAAATGTGGAGGCGAAGATAGCGGTGAGTCAGGAGGCGGCATATCTCTATGCCCCGCTGGCCCATAAGCTCGGCCTCTACAAACTGAAGAGTGAGTTGGAAGACCTGTCGCTGAAGTACCTGGAGCACGATGCCTACTACGCTATCCGTGAGAAACTGAACGAGACGAAGGCCTCGCGTGATGCCTATATAGGACGTTTTATCGGGCCTATCGAGGAGAAGGTGAAGGCGGCGGGCATCAAGTGTCATATCAAGGGCCGTACGAAATCAATACACTCCATCTGGCAGAAGATGCAGAAGCAGAAGTGTCCGTTTGAGGGTGTGTACGATCTGTTTGCCATCCGCATCATCATCGACTGTCCTGAGGGCCAGGAGAAGATGCAGTGCTGGCAGGCGTATTCGATCGTGACGGATATGTACCAGCCGAATCCCAAACGTTTGCGCGACTGGCTCAGTGTGCCGAAATCGAACGGTTACGAGAGTCTGCACATCACCGTGCTCGGTCCTGAGCAGAAATGGGTGGAGGTGCAGATCCGTACGGAGCGTATGGACGAGATTGCCGAGCGAGGCGTGGCTGCCCACTGGCGCTATAAGGGCGTGAAGGGTGAATCGGGCCTCGACGAGTGGCTCACGAATATCCGCACGATGCTGGAGCACTCCGACGGTCTGGAGGCAATGGATCAGTTTAAGATGGACCTCTATGAGGACGAGGTGTTCGTCTTCACGCCAAAGGGTGACCTGCTGAAATTCCCTGTGGGAGCGACGGTGCTCGACTTTGCCTATCATATCCACTCGAAGGTGGGTAACCAGTGTACGGGCGGACGCATCAACGGCAAGGTGGTGCCCATCCGCTATCCGCTGAAAAGCGGTGATCAGGTGGAGGTGCTGACATCGGGCAATCAGAAACCTCGTCAGGAGTGGCTGAACATTGTGAAGACCTCGCGTGCCAAGTCGAAGATCCGTCTGGCGCTGAAGGAGACACAGGTGAAGGACGGTCTCTTTGCCAAGGAGATGCTCGAACGTAAGTTCAAGAACCGCAAACTCGAGATTGAAGACTCCATCATGTTCCATGTGGTGAAGAAGATGGGCTTCAAGGAGGTGAGCGATTTCTACAAACAGATAGCCGACGGCATTCTCGACACCAACGACGTCATTGAGAAATACATCGAGCTGAAGGAGGGCGAGAAGGTTGTCACTGGCGACAATGTGGCCCGTAGTGCCGAAGAATTCGTGCTCGACGAGTCGAAGGTGGCCGGACTGAATATGCCGGTGAACGATGATGTGCTGATTATCGACCGCAACCTGAAGGGCATCGACTATCAGCTGGCGCGCTGCTGTTCGCCCATCTATGGCGACTCGGTGTTTGGCTTCGTGACCATCAACGGCGGTATCAAGATTCACCGCACCGACTGTCCGAATGCCCCTGAGCTGCGACGCCGCTATGGCTATCGCATTGTCAAGGCCAAGTGGAGTGGGAAGGGATCCTCGCAGTATTCCATCACCCTCCGGATTATCGGCAACGACGATATCGGCATTGTCAACAATCTGACGAGCATCATCTCGAAAGATGAGAAGCTCGTTCTACGTTCTATCAACATCGACTCACACGACGGCCTTTTCAGTGGCAATCTGGAGGTGATGATCGATGACACCTCGCGCCTGGAAACGCTGATCAAGAAACTGCGTCAGGTAAGAGGCGTGAAGCAAGTAGACAGAATCTAAAAACCCGAAGATATGAAGAAAATCTATTATTTGGTCATCGTGATGGCGTTGCTGACAACGATCGGTTGTAACAACGGTCCCGTCTATCGTCCTGTGGAATTCGTGGCCGACTCGCTCGTGCATGATGATATACCTAAGGCGATGGATGAGAGAAATGACATGCTTAAGGAGTTGGAGGACGAGCCGGTGATTACCATTCCTGACATTCCGCAGGAATCAGACTTGTTGAATGATAAGAGCAAAATGGATATTGAAAAAGTCATGCGGGAGGGTATGTAATGAAAATAGGAGATAAAGTGAGGTTCCTGAGTGAAGTCGGAGGCGGACGTGTGTCCGGCTTCCAGGGAAAGGATATCGTGCTCGTCGAGGATGAGGACGGTTTCGATGTGCCCATGCGTATCACCGAGGTGGTGGTCATTGGCGAAGAGGACTACGACACCGGACATATGGTGGAAGTGAAACAGCGACAGCAAGTGCAGGCCGCAGCACCTAAGACTAAGGATGAGGAAGAAATGGAGCCTGCAGATAGGCCCATCACCTTCCGTGCGAAGCCTGAGGAACGCAAGGGTGGCGACAAGCTCAGTGCCTATCTGGCCTTTGTGCCGATGAACGTGAAGGAACTGATGCAGACACGCTTCGAGTCGTATCTGGTGAATGACAGTAACTATTATCTGCGCTACACGCTGCTCTCGGCCGAGGGTACGGCGTATTGCGTGCGTGCGACCGGTGAGGTGGAGCCTAACACGAAAGCCTTCATCGAGGAGTTCGGGCGTGAGGACCTTCAGGGACTGGAGCATCTCTGTGTCCAGATGCTGGCCTACAAGCGCGACAAGCACTTCCTGCTGAAGCCGCCTGTGAATGTGCCGTTGCGCATCGACGGAGTGAAATTCTACAAGCTCCACACCTTCGAGGAGAATGATTTCTTCGAGGAACCGGCGCTGATATATACCATAATAGAAAATGATGTTCAAAAAGTAAAGATATGAAATACGGATTTATCAAAGTGGCTGCCGCTGTGCCAGCCGTGAAGGTGGCCGATGTGGAGTATAATGTCCAGCAGATCGAGAGTCTCATCGCCCAGGCCGAGGGCAAAGGGGTGGAGATGATCGTGTTTCCGGAATTGTGCATCACGGGCTATTCCTGTCAGGACCTGTTCCGTGAGCAGCTGTTGCTCGACAAGGCTGAGGAGGGACTGATGCTGCTGCTCGACTTCACCCGCAAACTTGATATCATTTCTGTCGTGGGACTGCCCGTAGTGGTCAATGGTCTGCTCTATAACTGTGCAGCCGTCATCCAGCGGGGTTCCATCCTCGGCATTGTGCCCAAGACGTATCTGCCCAACTATGGCGAGTTCTACGAGAAGCGCTGGTTTGCCTCCGCACAGGATCTCTCGCCAGCCGATTTCTATCTGGCAGGCAGTCCTGTCAGCATCAGTCCCGAGCCGGTGGTCTTCGTCACAGGCGACGGTGTGAAGTTCGGCATCGAGATCTGTGAGGATGTCTGGGCACCCATTCCGCCCAGCAACAATCTGGCTCTCGCCGGTGCTGATATCATCATGAACCTCTCAGCCAGCGACGATCTCCTGGGTAAGCACAAATACCTGCGCTCCCTGGTGGCTCAGCAGAGTGCCCGTACCATCAGCGGCTATGTGTATGCGAGCTGTGGCTTCGGAGAGTCGACACAGGATGTGGTCTATGGCGGTGCAGCGATGGTTTTCGAAAACGGACGACAGCTGGTCGAGGGCGACCGATTCTCGCTGCAGCCTCAGATCAAGATTGCTCAGGTGGATGTGGAGCGTCTGCGCTCGGAACGCAGGCATAACACCACGTTTATCAATGCCCAGCGTTCGGCATCGGCGCGTCTGGTCATCGCCAAGTCTGTGGAGCCTCGCGACTTCGAACTGATTCGCGACATCGATCCCCATCCCTTCATTCCGAAGGAGGCCGATATGCAGACCACCTGCGAGGAAATCCTGAATATCCAGGTGGCAGGACTCTCTAAGCGTCTCTATCACATCGGTGCCGAGAAGGCCGTCATCGGCATCAGTGGCGGACTCGACTCCACGCTGGCCTTGCTCGTTACGGTGAAGGCGTTCGACAAACTGGGTCTTAACCGCAAAGGCATCATCGGCATCACGATGCCTGGTTTCGGTACTACCGACCGCACCTATAACAATGCGATGACGCTGATGAAAACCTTGGGGGTTACTATCCGCGAGATCAGTATCGCCAAGGCTGTCACCCAGCATTTCGAAGATATCGGCCACGATGCCAGTGTGCACGACATCACCTATGAGAATAGTCAGGCTCGCGAGCGTACGCAGATTCTGATGGATATGGCCAATCAGGTGAACGGTATCGTGGTGGGTACTGGCGATCTGTCGGAGCTGGCCTTAGGCTGGGCCACGTATAATGGCGACCACATGTCGATGTACGGCGTGAATGCAGGCGTTCCCAAAACACTCATCCGCTATCTGGTGACTTATGTGGCAGGTGAGATGGCTACCGACACGCTGTTGGACATCGTCGACACACCGATTTCGCCAGAGCTGATTCCGGCTGATAAGAACGGCAAGATCAAGCAGAAGACGGAAGACCTGGTGGGTCCCTATGAGCTCCACGACTTTTTCATCTATTACTTCATGCGCTTTGGCTTCAGTCCGAAGAAAATCTTCATTCTGGCACAGAAGGCCTTCGACAAGACCTACGACGATGCCACCATCAAGAAGTGGCTCACCACCTTCTGCCGTCGCTTCTTCACCCAGCAGTTCAAACGTTCGTGTCTGCCCGATGGTCCGAAGGTGGGTACGGTGAGTCTCTCGCCTCGTGGCGACTGGCGCATGCCGAGCGATGCCTCGTACAGCTTATGGCTTAAAGAATGCGAGAATCTATAACAAAAATGAGTTAGCACATTGCTAACTCATTTTTATTCTCATGGAGAGTGATGTGGATCGTGGCGCCTGGTTCAAGGTTGCCATTCACAATCAGGTCACTCACACCGTCCTCGATATAATTCTGGATGGCGCGTTTCAGCGGACGGGCACCGAACTGCACATCATAACCCTTTGAGGCCACAAACTCCTTAGCATCCTCAGCGAGGTCGATCTTATAGCCGATCTGCTCGATGCGCTGGTAGAGCCCCTTCAGTTCGATGTCGATAATCTGCTTGATGGCTTCCAGATCGAGCTGGTCGAAGGTGATGATCTCATCCAGACGGTTCAGGAACTCAGGCGAGAACTGCTTCGAGAGCGCCTTCTGCACAATATTACGTGCATGCTCCTTATCCTCCTCGTTGAGCATCAGTCCGTTGCTGCCGGCAGCACTGAAACCGACACCGCGTCCGAAATCCTTCAGCTGACGGGTTCCTGCGTTCGAGGTCATGATGATCACCGTGTTGCGGAAGTCCACCAAACGGCCGTTACCATCCGTCAGACGACCCTCGTCGAGTACTTGCAGCAACAGATTGTAGACATTGGCATGGGCCTTCTCGATCTCGTCGAGCAGCACGATGGAGTAGGGGTGACGACGCACACGCTCCGTCAGTTGTCCGCCTTCCTCATAGCCCACATAGCCCGGAGGGGCTCCGATCAGTCGTGAGGTGTTGAAACTCTCCGTATATTCGCTCATGTCGATGCGGATGAGGGCCTCGCTGCTGCCAAACATGAATTCTGCCAGCTTCTTGGCCAGATAAGTCTTTCCTACACCCGTAGGGCCGAGGAACATGAATACACCGATGGGATGGTTGGGATCCTTCAGGCCTACGCGGTTACGCTGGATAGCACGTACCATCTTATCAATTGCCTTATCCTGTCCGATCACAGCACCTTTCAGCTCCTGTGACATACCCTTCAGTCGGATACCCTCCTGCTCAGCCATACGCTGCACGGGTACGCCCGTCATCATCGACACCACATCGGCCACCTGTTCGGCATCCACAATCTGAGGCTCCTCGTCGACGCCTTTGCGCCAGCGCTCGTTCATTTCCTTAAGCTCTTTCTCAAGCACTGTCTGACGGTCGCGATAGGCTGCTGCCTTCTCGAAGTCCTGATTCTTCACAGCCTGGTTCTTGCGCTCCTTCGTCCGTTCAATCTCCTGCTCCTTCTCCGCAATCTCGGGTGGAATCTGTGCATTAGAAAGATGTACGCGCGAGCCCGTCTCGTCCAAAGCGTCGATAGCCTTATCGGGCATGAAGCGGTCTGTCACGTAGCGGTCTGTCAATTTGACACACGCCATCAAGGCTTCGTCGGTATAGCTCACGTGGTGGTGATGCTCGTAGCGGTCCTTGATATTGCGGAGTATCTGCAACGTCTCTTCCTGCGTCGTGGGCTCCACGATTACCTTCTGGAATCGGCGCTCCAGGGCACCGTCCTTCTCGATGGAGTTGCGGTATTCGTCGAGCGTGGTGGCACCGATGCACTGGATGGTGCCTCTGGCCAACGCAGGCTTCAGGATATTGGCGGCATCCATCGAGCCTGGTGTCGAACCGGCACCGATCAGGGTGTGTATCTCGTCGATGAAGACAATCACATCGGGATTGGCCTCTATCTCCTTCATCAGGGCCTTCAGACGTTCCTCAAACTGTCCGCGATACTTCGTGCCAGCCACCACACCCGTCATGTCGAGGGTATAGATCCGCTTGCCGAAGAGCATCGGACTGGTATGGTGGGCGGCTATCTGCTGGGCGAGGCCTTCCACAATGGCACTCTTGCCCACGCCAGGCTCACCAATCAGAATGGGGTTGTTCTTCTTACGGCGACCGAGGATTTCGATCACACGCTGTATTTCTTTCTCACGGCCTACGCAGGGGTCAAGCTTACCTTCTGTGGCAGCTCGGGTCAGGTCGGTGCCGAAGGTGTCGAGCACAGGGGTCTTCGACTCGGGTTTCTTCTGAGTCGTGGCAGTGGTGCCTGATTTGGCGGATGAACCCGACTTTCCTGAGGCACTGCCGGTATCCTCGTATTCCTCCTCGTCTTCGTCGGGGAGGCCGATGCCGTTTCTGATTTCTGTATTTTGCGGGGCGAAAAGCATCGCCATCGCATCTTCGTAATTCATATTGTTCAATTCTAATATTTGTTTGGCACTGTTGTTGGCAGCATCATGCAGGATGGCCAGCAACAGATGCTGTTCGTCGACTTTGGTGGTCCGCTGGATACGGGCCTCGAGCACGGCCAGCTTCAGGATGTTGCTCGCCTTCTCGTTGAGCACCAGCTCGTTGGTATAGATGGGCTGTCGTATCTCGTCTTCCCTGACGCGGTTCTCGAGCTCGGTCTTGATCGATGGCAGGTTCAGGTTCAGACGGTTGAACACGTCGATCACGGGGCCGTCCTTCATTCTGAGCATACCTAACAACAAGTGCTCCGGACCGACCGACCGACTGGCCAATCTTGCCGCTTCCTCACGCGAATAGGCGAGGATTTCAGACACTTTGGGTGAAAACTGACTTGTCACTATATGTACTATTTTACTATTTACTATTTTCTATTTTGTGCAAAGTTACAAATAATTCTGCAAACATCGTGCCAAAAATCCAAAAAACTTTCCGCTAAATAAGCTTAAAAGGTTTGGTGGGATGCAAAAAAATGACTACCTTTGCACGGTTAAAAACGCGTCAGCGGGCTTAAAAATGCCCTTAAACGCAAAATGACGAGAAAAATGAAAGATTGAAAGAATAAAAAAAGAAATAATTAAAAAGAAATGGATCAGACATTCGACAACGACAGAATTATCAAAATCAACATCGAGGAAGAAATGAAGTCCAGCTACATCGACTACTCCATGTCAGTCATCGTAGCCCGTGCCCTTCCCGATGTTCGCGACGGCTTTAAGCCCGTCCACCGCCGTATCCTCTACGGTATGATGAACATTAACAACGTCTCCACGCAGCCCTACAAGAAATGTGCGCGCGTCGTCGGTGAGGTGCTCGGTAAGTATCATCCCCACGGCGACAGTTCCGTCTATGGAGCCCTCGTCCGTATGGCACAGGACTGGAATATGCGCTACACATTGGTTGATGGTCAGGGTAACTTCGGCTCTGTCGATGGCGACTCACCTGCCGCCATGCGATACACC
>LXOW01279380.1_pt1 | contig 10495 bp, 9 predicted proteins | sample 1368591 | NCBI WGS metagenome assembly LXOW01 (sample SAMN04884650, study PRJNA319009) | bovine gut metagenome | isolation source: Cow rumen | host: Bos taurus | place: Italy: Legnaro (PD) | collected 2014-07-09
CGGAAGCAGCGCACGATCTGGAAGTAGCGGTCGTAGCCCGCGACCATCAGCAGCTGCTTGAAGGTCTGGGGGCTCTGCGGCAGGGCGTAGAAGGTGCCGGGGTTCATGCGGGAAGGCACCACGAAGTCGCGGGCGCCTTCCGGGGTGGACTTGATCAGGTACGGGGTCTCGATCTCCATGAAGCCCTGGCCGTCCAGATAGGTGCGGATCTCCTGCGCCAGGCGGTGACGCAGCGCAAGGGCGCGCTGGAGGGGCGGACGGCGCAGGTCGAGGTAGCGGTACTTGGCGCGCAGGTCCTCGCCGCCGTCGCTCTGCTCTTCGATGGTGAAGGGCGGAACGGAAGATTTGTTCAGGATACGGATGGCGCTGAGTTTGATCTCGACGTCTCCGGTGGGCATCTTGGGATTCTTGCTCTGGCGCTCGAGCACCTCGCCCGTGGCCTGGATCACGAATTCACGGCCCAGGGAGGCAGCGGTCTCGACGAGCGCGGCGTCGGCGTCCGCCTCCACCACCAGCTGCGTGACGCCGTAGCGGTCGCGCAGGTCGATGAAGGTCATGCCGCCGAGTTTACGGGATTTCTGCACCCATCCCGCGAGGGTGACTGTCTTGCCTTGGTCGGCGAGACGGAGCTCGCCGCAAGTGTGGGTTCTATACATAGTTTCAGGATCTTATATTCCAAACTACAAAAGTAAAAAAAACCGCCCGTTTTTGCAACGGGCGGTTTTCAGATCCCCGATCGGTTCGGGGAGGACGGATCTTATTTAACGATCTTGATGTCCCACTTGGCGTTGTCGTTGTTGAAGTCGAACTTGCCCAGGGTCGGGGTGCTGTCCGCGACGGAGTAGAGGCACCACTTCTGCGGGTGACCGCAGCCAGGGATGGCCTTCGGCGCGATGCGCCAGGTACCGTCGGTCAGCTGCTCGATCTTCCAGAGCTGCTCGTCGGCGCCGGTGAACTCCGGCACGGTGACCAGCTCGTGGCCTTCGGCGGCGGCGAGGGCACGGTTGGTGCCTTCGATCACGATCTTATAGTACGGACCGCCGAGATAGCCACCGGCCTCGGGAACGGCCTCGATCGTCCACTTCTGGTGAGGACGGGCCATGTAGTCGTTGGTGCGCACGTCGATGTTGCCCTCCGGCCAGCCACCGATCACATCCTCCAGCTTCTGGTTCTCCACCTTGACGATGGTCTCGTTGGCCTGACGGCCGAAACCACGCATGCCGCCGGCAGCGCGGACGAAGTCCACGGTGAGCTCAAGGGCGTAGCCACGACGGCGGGAGAGAATCTTGTAGGTGCCGTCCGAGAGGATCTCGCCGGCCTCCGGCCAACCGTTCTTCCAGATGATCGGACGGATGGCGAGGGTGCTGCGGCCGCTGAGGTCGAGGTCAGCCTCCCAGTGGAAGGACATCTTCTCGACGCCCGGCTCCACGATGAAGCGGCCGAAGTGGCCGGCGCCGAAGCGGCGGTCCTCGGCAGCGACGACCATCTTGCCACCACCCTGCAGCATGTCGCGGCCCATGTTGTCAAGGAACGGACCGAACGGGCTGCGGGAGCGGCCGACGATGATGTTATAGGTGGAGTTGGCACCGTCGCAGCAGGTGCCGTGCGTACCGAGCAGGTAGTACCAGCCGTCCTGGTACATCATCGAGGAAGCCTCGCAGTCGATGGCCACGTCGATGTCCTTGGCGCCTTCCTTGCGGCCACCCGTCGCCGGGTCGAGCTCGACCATGCGGATGTTGCCGAAATAGGTGCCGAAGGTGCAGAAGAGGCGGCCGTTCGGATCCATCAAGAAGCCGATATCGATGGCGTCGCAGTCTTCGTCAACTTCAGAATGAGCGACCTCGATCGGGTCGGAATACTTGAAGTCCGGGGAATTCGGATCGAGGGTCTTGTTCCACATCGTGAGGATACGGCCGGCGTGACCGCCGCCGAGACCACCACCGGTGGAGCTGTAACCGACGAGGTAACGGTCGCCGATCTTGATGGCATCCGGGGCAGCACCGCCGCCGGGACGGACAGCGCCGCTCTCCCACACCCAACCGTCAGCGGACATCAGGCCGCCGCCACCGGTACCGAAGGTGTAGTATTTGCCGTCGCACTCCATGATCGTGGACGGGTCGTGGATATAGGGCGCGCCCACCTGGGCGGCTGCAGTCAGACCAAACAGGGCGAAAGCGCCCGCGAGAAGAATATTCTTGGTTTTCATATGGCGCATCGTTTATTTCGTGGAGAGGGTGATGTTCTTGACAGGCTTGCCGGCCTCGTCGATGAAGCGGCAGCAGAAATCGGACATGCCGGGGCCGTTGATGACGGCGCCCCAGATGATGTTGCGGCCCTTCTTGAGGGTCAGGCGCTTGGAAGCGACATCGTCCATGACGCGGCGACGGTCGCCGGACAGGATGACAGCCTCTTCACCGTTCACCCACCACATGGAGGCGGAGTTGGAACCGACGGCCAGACGCACGTTCGGGATGTCCTCCTCGCAGTTGACCACGGTCACGGCCCAGAAGATCACGCCGTAGCGGTCCTCGGTGAGGTTGGTGGCGAAGCGGAAGAGCTTCACGTTCGGCATCTTGCTGTCCATCGCGTGCCACTTGAGGGTCACCTTCTTCTGCTCGTACTTGGGAGCTTCCATGCCGAAGCCCATCGGGCGGCCACCCTGCAGGTTCACAGGCGGCTGGTATTCGACGGTCACCTTGATCTTGGAGCCGTCCTTGGGAAGGACATCACCGAGCTGGCCCTTGAAGTACTCCTGTGCGAAGGCTTCGCGGATGTAGCTGTCAACGAAGACGGTGTTGGAACGGTTGGGTTTGCTGATCGGTTCGAGCAGCAGCCAGCGGCCCAGGAAGCCCTGAGCGTCCGGAGCGGACGTTTCGGTCGTGACGGGCACCAAGTACTTGTCAAGCTGGGTCGAGGAGTCGGCATAGACCTGGGCCCGGCCGGAGATACCCGGCACCAGGAGCACCAGCTCCATAGCGACGAAGAGGGTTTTGAAAATGGTTTTCATAAATGGTATGAGTTGTTAAGTGTTGTTCACGTCTCACTAAGGTACGGCTTTTTCTGACATCCCGGGCCCTCGCGCGTACGCATTGACGATATTTTAAAGAAATAGACCGAAAAACTAAAGGCCCCGCGGGATTCCGCGAGGCCTTCAATCCGGGTATCAGGACTCCGACTACTCGTCGTCCTTGTCGGCGGCGGCGTAGTCCGCGAGGAGTTTGGTCTGGACGTCGGCCGGAACCGGCTGATAGTCGGCGAACTCCATCGTGAACGTGGCGGAGCCGGCGGTCAGGGAGCTCAGGGTCGTGGAGTAGCGGTAAAGCTCTGCAAGAGGAACGCGGGCCTTGAGGATCGCGAAGCCCTTGTCGGCACCCATCGTACCGAGGATACCGCGGCGGTTCTGCAGGTCGGACATCACGGCGCCCTGGTAATCGGCCGGGGTCATGACCTCGACGTTGTAGATCGGCTCGAGGATCTTCGGACCGGCGTTGCGGAAAGCCTCACGGAAGGCGTTGCGGCCGGCGATGATGAAGGCGATTTCCTTGGAGTCCACCGGGTGCATCTTGCCGTCGTAGACGAAGACGCGGATGTCGCGGGCGTAGGAACCGGTCAGCGGGCCCTCCACCATGCGCTCCTTGATACCCTTGAGGATAGCGGGCATGAAGCTGAGGTCGATGGCGCCACCGACGACGCAGTTGTAGAACTCCAGCTTGCCGCCCCACTCGAGGTCGGTGATATCCTGGGTCTTGATGTTGAGCTGCGTGTCCTTGCCGTCGATCTTGAACTTGGTGTTCAGCTCGCCTTCGGCCGGGCAGACCAGCAGGTGGACCTCACCGAACTGGCCGGCGCCGCCGGACTGCTTCTTGTGACGGTACTGGGCGGTCGCGACCTTGGTGATGGTCTCGCGGTACGGCACCTTCGGGGCGAAGAGCTCGACGTCGAGCTTGTACTCGTTGTTGAGCAGCCACTTGACGATGTTGATATGCTGCTCGCCGTTGCCGCTGAGGATGGTCTGGCGGAGCTCCTTGGAGTATTCGACGATCACGGTCGGATCGGTGGAAGCGATCTTCTTGAGGGCATCGCCGAGCTTCTGCTCGTCCTGCTGGACCTTGGCTTTGATGGCGCAGCGGTACTTGGGAGCAGGATACTGGATCTTGTCGTAGTTGATGTTGGAGCCGGGCAGGGAGAGGGTCGTGTTGCTGCGGCCGTTCTTGAGCTTCACGGCGCAGCCGAAGTCACCGGCGTGCAGCGTGGTGACGGACTCCTTTTTGGTGCCGGCGACGGCGTAGATGGCGGAGAGACGCTCCTTGTTGCCGGTGGCGGGATCCTCGAGATCCATGCCGGCGGTCACGGAACCGCTCATCACCTTGAAGTAGGAAACCTCACCGAGGTGCTGCTCCACATCGTTCTTATAGATGAACAGGGAGCTGGCGCCGTTCTCCTTCACGTCCGGAGCCGGAGCGACGTCCTTGACGAAGTCGAGGAGGCGCTTGACGCCGATGTCCTTCTTCGCGCTGACGCAGAAGACCGGATAGGCCTCGCCGGCGGCGATTCCCAGGTTGAGACCCTTGTGGATCTCCTCTTCGGAGAGCTCGCCGGTCTCGAAGTACTTCTCCATCAGGGTGTCGTCAAACTCTGCAGCCTTCTCGACGAGGGCGGCGCGGGCCTCCTCGGCCTGGGCCTGCAGGTTGGCGGGAATATCGAGGTCCTCGCGGGTGCCGTTGGCATCCTTGAAGTGGTAATACTTCATAGTCAGGACATCCACGAAGCCGTCGAAGGCGGTGCCGGGGTTCACCGGGAACTGCACGTACACGGCCTTGCTGCCGAAGGACTCCTTGATGGAGTTCTGGATGTTGTCCCAGTCAGCCTTCTCAGCGTCCAGCTGGTTGATGGCGACCACGATGGGCAGCTTCTTGGTATCGGCCAGGCGGAGGAAGTTCTCCGTGCCCACCTCGACGCCCTGCTGGGCGTTGATCACGAGCACGCCGCTCTCGCACACCCGGAAGGCAGCGTAGGCGCCGCCGATGAAGTCGTCGGAACCCGGAGTGTCGATGAAGTTGATCTTGGCGCCCTGGAACTCGGCATACAGCGGTGTGGCATAGATGGAGCGCTGGTTGAGCTTCTCGAGTTCGTCGTTGTCGGAAAGGGTGTTCTTGTCTTCGATCGTACCTCTACGGTCGATCACCTTGCCCTCGAAGAGCATGGCTTCTGCAAGCGAAGTCTTACCGGATTTCGTGGCACCGAGCAGGACGACGTTGCGGATGTCTTTAGTGGAATAATCTTTCATTGTGTTGCGTATGCTGTATTAATTATTAGTCAAAGCCCACAAATCTAATCATTTTTGAGAGCATTCGCAAATCATTCTACGCGCTGTCGCAAGATTAATTCTTCCCCGCTGATTCCCACTTCCCGGAGCAGGGTTTCGTTGAGTTCTCCGGGCAGGACATGCAGGCGACGGCACACGGCGGGGAAGTCGGAAAGGGAGCGGTCCGCCTCCAGAAGGCGGAACAGGCTGGTGAGGACAGAGTCTTGTCTATTCATGGCTGTATTGCGGTTTTTTTCGCAAAAATGAGACAGCGATGCGAAAAAAACAACAGAATCCCGGGGGTACGGAGGGGGTATTATAGGAAAAAATACTTTTTTTAATCATTTGTTCTGTTTTTCTGAACATAGATGCAGAATTCCGGCACCGGAATCCAACCTACAACAAATAACTTTGAACCGTGCAGAATGACTTCTTCCATATCCATCTTCGCCAGGCGCGCGAGCTGGCCGGCCTCTCCCAGGCCGAACTGGCAGACGATATCGGCGTGAGCCGGACCACCATCGTCGCGCTCGAGAGCGGCAGGACCCGTCTTTTCAACAAGACGGTGCCCCTGATCGCCCGGCGGCTGGGCATCTCGGTCGAGGCCCTGCTCTGCGGCGGACGGGTGGAGGATATTCTCCGCGACGAGCCTTCCCGGCTCGAGCGGGAACGCGCGCTCCGGAATGAATACGAGCAGCGCATCCAGATCCTGCAGGACAAGCTGGACGCGGAAGTCCACCTCAACAAGGTGCTGCAGGGCAACGTGGATTCTCTCACGCAATCCAACCAGTATCTGCTGGAGCAGCTCCGCAAGGAGCAATAGGTGCCGATTATTTTGTATCTTTGCGCGATGCACAAAGCGCAACTTCTCCCTTATCTCGAACCGGGCCGGCTGGAGGCCGGATGCGACGAGGCGGGACGCGGACCCCTCGCGGGGCCGGTCTATGCCGCCGCCGTCATCCTGCCCGCGGATTTCCACCATCCCCTGCTGAACGATTCGAAGCAGATGAGCGAGAAGGCGCGCGACGAGCTGCGCCCGATCATCGAGCGGGAGGCCGTCGCCTGGGCCGTCGAGGCCGTGAGCGCGGAAGAGATCGACCGCCTGAACATCCTCGGCGCCTCGCTCGAGGGCATGCGGCGGGCGGTGAGCCGGCTCGCCGTGCGGCCGGATTTCCTGCTGGTGGACGGTAACCGCTGGCGCCCGTTCGACGGCTACCCGTACCAGACCGTCGTCCACGGCGACGCCACCTATGCCAGCATCGCGGCGGCGTCCGTGCTCGCCAAGACCTGGCGCGACGAGCGCATGCGCGAGCTGGCGCGGGCGTACCCGCAATATGGATGGGAGCACAACATGGGCTATCCGACCCCGGAGCACATCGCCGCCATCAAGGCGCACGGCTATTGCCCGGAACACCGGAAGTCCTTCCATCCCAAAGAGTTAGAACCAAGTTTATTTGATTGATATGAAAAAATTTCTGTTAACCGTTGCCACCGCCCTGCTCCTGATGCCGGCCGCCCTGCGCGCCGACGAGGGCATGTGGCTCCTTCCCCTGCTCGAGAAGATGAACGCCGACGCCCTGCGCAACCTGGGCTCCCGGCTGACCCCGGAGCAGATCTACAGCGTGAATAATTCGTCCATCAAGGACGCCATCGTCCAGTTCGGCGGCGGCTGCACGGCCGAAATCATTTCCGGCCAGGGCCTGCTGGTCACCAACCACCACTGCGGCTACAGCAACATCCAGGCGCTTTCCTCCACGGAGCACAATTACCTCGAGGACGGCTATTTCGCCCTGACCCGCGAGGAGGAGATCCCCTGCCCGGGCCTGACCGTGCGCTTCCTGCAGAGCATGACCGACGTGACCGACGAGCTCGCGGCCGGCAAGAGCCGCCAGGAGCTGATCGGCGCGGCGCAGGTCGCCAACCCGAACTGCCAGGTGCGCATCGTCAGCTTCTACAATGACAACGTGCAGTACCTGATCGTGTCCAAGATCTACCGCGACGTGCGCTTCGTGGGCGCCCCGCCCGCAGCCTCCGGCAAGTTCGGCGGCGACACCGACAACTGGATGTGGCCGCGCCACACCTGCGACTTCTCCATGTTCCGCGTCTATGCCGGTGCGGACAACGAGCCGGCCGATTATTCCCCGGACAATGTCCCGATGCGCCCGCGCCAGTTCCTGAACATCTCCCTCAAGGGCGTGCAGGAAGGCGACTTCGCCATGATCATGGGCTACCCGGGCAGCACGCAGCGCTTCCAGACCGCCGCGCAGCTCCAGGACATGCTCGCGACCAACGACGTCCGCATCGACGCCCGCGGCGTGCGCCAGGACGTCCTCTGGAAGGCCATGCGCGCTGACGACAAGGTCGGCCTGCAGTACGCCAACAAGTACGCCGGCTCCTCCAACGGCTGGAAGAAGTGGATCGGCGAGCGCGAGGCTTTCGCCGCCCTCGACATCATCGGCCGCGAAGAGCAGAAGGAGCAGGACCTGACCGCCTGGATCAACGCCGACGCGGCCCGCCAGACTGCCTACGGCGGCGCCATCGACCGCATTGCGAAGAGCGTGGAGGGTTCCACCGCGCCGAAGCTCGCCGTCACCCTCCTCTCCGAGACGCTCGGCCGCATCGAGCTGCTGGGCTTCGCCAACACGATGGACCGTTCCATGCAGATGGCCCTCAACGCCCAGGACCAGGAGACGGATGTCAAACAGCGCGTGCAGGAGACGCTGGACGTGGTCATGGACATGCTGAACGAAGAATACAAGGACTACGACGCCAACGTGGACCGCGACGTGGCCATCGCCCTGATCGACCATTATAAGTCCCGCGTGAACCCCGCCGACGCCGTGATGCTGAACGGCAAGAGCATACTCACGATGGATACCCGCAAGCTGGTGGACAACCTCTTCAAGAAGAGCATCTTCACCTCCCCGGAGAAGATCGGCGCCAAGCCCATCACCGCGAAGACGCTCGCCGCCGACCCGGCCGTGCAGCTCGCCAAGGCCGTGACGGCCGCCAGCCAGCCGCTCACCCAGGCCGCGAACGCCGCCCGCACGGACCTCTCCGCGGCCTCCAAGGCCTACGGCGCCGCCCTGCTGAAGTGGACCGAGGGCCAGCCCAGCTATCCCGACGCCAACTCCACCTGCCGCCTGACCTACGGCACCGTCAAGAGCTACGAGCCCAAGGACGGCGTGCTCTACAAGTACTACACGACCCTCAAGGGCGTGATGGAGAAGGAAGATCCGGACAATTATGAATTCCGCGTGCCCGCGAAGCTGAAGGAAATCTACCAGAACAAGGACTACGGCCAGTATGCCAACGCCCAGGGCGAGCTCGTGACCTGCTTCCTGACCAACCTGGACATCACGGGCGGCAACTCCGGCAGCCCGGTGATGGACGCCGACGGCAACCTGATCGGCCTGGCCTTCGACGGCAACTGGGAAGCGATGAGCAGCGACGTGATGTTCGAGCCGAACCTCCAGCGCTGCATCTGCGTCGACATCCGCTACGTCCTGCTGATGCTGGACAAGTACGCCGGTGCCGGCTATCTGCTGAATGAAATGAATCTGGTGAAAGAATAATGACGAAAGAAGATATTTTGCAAGCCCTGCGGGAGGTGCGCCATCCCGCCAAGGCCGACCGCGACATCGTGGAGATCGGCATGGTGCACGATGTGGAGATCTCGGACAGCCGCGTGGTCGTGACGCTCGCGTTCCCGAAGCGGCGAGATCCGCTCTCCGAGTACCTGATCGGCAGCGCCCGCGCGGCGCTGATCCGCCACCTGCCCTCCTCCGTCGCGTCGGAGGTCAAGACTGTCGTGGTCGATGACGAGAAGCCCAAGAAGAAGGGCCTCAACCTCGGCCTGGAGCAGCTCTCCGAGGTGCGCCACATCATCGGCATCGCCTCGGGTAAGGGCGGCGTCGGCAAGTCCACCGTGGCCGTCAACCTGGCCTGCGCGCTGGCGCGGCTGGGCTACAAGGTCGGCCTCGCCGATGCGGACGTCTACGGCCCTTCCGTGCCCGTGATGACGGGGACCGAGGGCGCCACGCCGGCCGCCGAGCCGGGCGCCGAAGAGGGCCAGGAGCTCATCATCCCGCTGGAGAAGTTCGGCGTGAAGTGGATGTCCATCGGCTATTTCGCGGAGCGGGGCCAGGCCCTGATCTGGCGCGGCCCGATGGCCTGTAACGCCCTCAAGCAGATGATCCTGCAGGTGAAGTGGGGTTCGCTGGACTTCCTGCTCATCGACATGCCCCCGGGCACGGGCGATATCCACATCAGCCTGGTGCAGGACATCCCGATGGAGGGCGCCGTGATCGTGACGACGCCGCAGACCGTGGCGCTCGCCGACGTGGAGAAGGGGGTGAATATGTTCCGCAACGAGAACGTGAACCGTCCCATCTTCGGCCTGGTCGAGAATATGGCCTGGTTCACGCCGGAGGAGCATCCGGACGAGAAATACTACATTTTCGGCCGCGACGGCGGCGCGGAGATGGCCAGCGAGCTGGGTGTCGACCTGCTGGGACGCATTCCCCTGGTGCAGGGCATCCGCGAGAGCGGCGACGCCGGCGAGCCGGCTGCCCTGGGCAACCGTCCGGACGGCCTCGCCTTTGTCGAACTGGCCGGCAAGCTGGCCGAAAAACTCGGATAATTTATGGAAGTACGGGCGAAAAAGGCTTTAGGCCAACATTTCCTCACGGATCAGAGCATCGCACAGGGTATTGTGCGAGCTCTGACCGTCAGTGAGGTCCGGGACGTCTTGGAAATCGGTCCTGGCATGGGAGTGCTCACGCAGTACCTGCTGCAGCGGGACGACCTGGATCTGAAGCTGGTGGAGCTGGACGGGGAGAGCGTGGACTACCTGCTGACCCATTTCCCGGGCATGCAGGGCAAACTCTATCAAGCCGACTACCTGCGCCTGGACATCCACAAGCTGTTCCCGGGCGCGTACCGGGTCATCGGCAATTTCCCCTACAACATCTCCTCGCAGATCTTCTTCAAGATCCTCGACGACAAGGACTGCATTCCGGAGGTCGTCTGCATGATCCAGAAGGAGGTCGCGGACCGCATCGCCGAGCAGCCCGGCAGCAAGACCTACGGCATCCTGTCCGTGCTGCTGCAGGCCTGGTACGACATTGATTATATCATGAGCGTGGGCTCCGGCGCCTTCGCACCGCCGCCCAAGGTGCAGTCGGCCGT
>LXOW01115733.1_pt1 | contig 10492 bp, 7 predicted proteins | sample 1368591 | NCBI WGS metagenome assembly LXOW01 (sample SAMN04884650, study PRJNA319009) | bovine gut metagenome | isolation source: Cow rumen | host: Bos taurus | place: Italy: Legnaro (PD) | collected 2014-07-09
AGTAAAACCATTCCGGGGCATCAGGCCACCGAAAGAGTTAGTGGAAAAAGTGGAAAGCCGTCCCTACGACGTGCTCGACAGTGAGGAAGCCCGCGCCGAAGCCGGCGACAACGAGATGAGCCTCTATCATATCATCAAGCCCGAGATAGACTTCCCGGCAGGCACCAGCGAATACGACCCCCGCGTTTACGAGCGGGCTGCCTTGAATTTCAAGAAATTCCAGGAAAAAGGCTGGCTGGTGCAAGACCAAGAGGAACACTACTACATCTACGCACAGACAATGCAGGGCAAGACGCAGTACGGCCTCGTGGTGGGCGCATGGGTGGACGACTACATGCAGGGACGCATCAAGAAGCACGAGCTGACGCGCCGCGACAAGGAGGAAGACCGCATGAAGCACGTCCGCGTGAACAATGCCAACATAGAGCCGGTGTTCTTTGCCTATCCTGACAACGAGGTGCTCGACAAACTGATCATGCGCTATGCACAGACGGAGCCGGAATACAACTTCATCGCCCCCGTTGACGGCTTCCAACACCAGTTCTGGATTATCAGCGACAAAGCAGACATACAAACCATCACCGACGAGTTTGCCAAGATGCCCTCGCTCTATATTGCTGACGGACACCACCGCTCTGCCGCCGCCGCATTGGTAGGTGCCGAAAAACAGCGGCAGAACCCCAACCATACGGGAAAGGAAGAGTATAACTACTTCATGGCAGTGTGCTTCCAGGCATCGCAGCTGACCATCCTCGACTACAACCGCGTGGTGAAAGACCTCAACGGCCTGACGTCGGAACAGCTGCTCAATGCACTGCGCAAGAACTTCGATACCGAGGACATGGGAACCGACATCTACAAGCCTGCCAAGCTGCATGAGTTCTCGCTCTATCTGGACGGCCACTGGCACAAGCTGACAGCCAAGGAGGGAACTTTCGATTCCAGCGACCCCATCGGCGTGCTCGACGTAGACATCAGCAGCCGCCTCATCCTCGACGAGATTCTCGGTATCAAGGATCTGCGCTCTAGCAAGCGAATCGATTTCGTGGGAGGCTTGCGCGGCCTTGGCGAGCTGAAGCGCAGGGTGGACAGCGGCGAGATGCGTGCCGCACTGGCACTCTACCCCGTTTCCATGCAGCAAATCATCGACATCGCCGACAGCGGAAAAATCATGCCGCCTAAGGCTACATGGTTTGAGCCGAAGCTGCGCTCAGGACTGGTCATCCACAAATTGGCATAATTATCGTTATGTCGAAATGACCAAAAAACATGACCGACTCCTATCTCACCATCAGCACCACGGGCGAGGGCTACTACACCGAGAAGCGCTCGAAGTTCTTGGCCTGGGCACACCACGTGGAGAATACCGACGAGGTGAAGGCCCTGCTGGCCGGCTACAGGAAGAAGTACTATGATGCACGCCACGTGTGCTTTGCCTACATGCTGGGAGCGGAGCGCACCGACTTTCGCGCCAACGATGACGGGGAGCCTTCGTCAACTGCAGGCAAGCCCATCCTGGGGCAAATCAACTCAACGGGGCTCACCGACGTGCTCGTAGTCGTAGTGCGATACTATGGCGGCGTAAACCTGGGCACTAGCGGACTCATCGTGGCTTATCGAGAAGCAGCGTCGCTGGCCATTGCGGATGCAAAGAAGGAGACAAGGCAGGTGGAAGAAATCGTGAGCTATGACTTCTCCTACCCTATGATGAACAGCGTGATGAAAGTGGTGAAAGACATGCAGCCGCGCATCGTCAGCCAAACCTTCGGAAACACCTGCCAGCTACAGCTGGCCATACGCAAGGGCGAAGCCGAACAGCTGCGCCAGCGACTGGAAAAGCTAAGCTTTTGAACAGGAAACGGGAAACGTCAAACAACTAACGAGAACAAAGAAGCAATAACGATAAACCTTAAACAACAAACAATGATGAGAACCGTAAAATTCATCCTCGTAACGCTGGTGGCTGCCGTCCTGACAGGATGTGGCTCCACCTCGACCGTACCCGTCACCGGGCGCAAACAGACGCTGATGGTGAGCGACGGCGACATGCTGAGCCTCTCTTCGCAGCAGTATCAGCAGTACATGCAGACGGCAAAAGCTTCTACCAACGCCACCAATACGGCTATGGTGAAGCGCGTAGGCCAGAACCTGGCCAATGCAGTGACCACCTACCTGCAAAACAACGGCTATGCCTCGGAGGTGGCGAACTTTGCCTGGGAGTTCAACCTCGTGCAAGACCAACAGGTAAACGCCTGGTGTATGCCCGGAGGAAAGATTGTGGTCTACGAGGGCTTGATCCCCGTGACGCAAAACGAAGCCTCGCTGGCCATCGTGCTGGGGCATGAGATAGCCCACGCCGTGGCCAAACACTCGGCAGAGCGCATCAGCAAGGAATACAAGAACCAGTATGGTGTGGCTATTCTTAGTGCCGCCACGCAAGCCGCCGGTGTCAGTGCCGGTACCCAGCAGCTCATCGACCTGGTGCAGCAAGTGGGAGGCTCACTGCTGACATCGGGTTTCTCGCGCAAGCAGGAGAGTGAAGCCGACCACATGGGACTGATTTTTGCCGCCATAGCCGGCTACGACCCCAACGTGGCCACTAGCTTCTGGGAGCGCATGGCAGCACAGGGCAGCGGCTCCGGCGGACTGTTCAGCGACCATCCATCAGACGAGAAACGCATCAGCGACATTCAGAAATGGATGCCAGAGGCACTGAGATATTATAAGGGAGGCAGCAGCACACAGCAAGCCACACCAGCCAAAAGCACACGAACACTGCGAGTTTCTACGAAGAAATGAGCCGCATATACTCCTCGTAACTGATATACCGACCGCCCATCGACTTCAGATGGGCGGTTTCTAATTGGCAATCAATCAGCACGCCGCCATTCTTGTCTAACCACAGGGCTAAGAAGATCAGCGCCAGCTTCGAGGCATCGGGCACCAACGAGAACATGCTCTCACCAAAGAACGCCTTGCCTAGGGTCACGCCATACAAGCCACCCACCAGTTTCTCACCATCCCACACCTCTACGCTGGCAGCAAATCCCTGACGATGCAGCTCTGTGTAGGCATTGATCATGTCCTCGCCCAGCCAGGCCCCCTTCTCGTCGTAGCGCAACCGGCTGCACTGGCGGATGACTCCCCCGAAGTCCTTGTTAAATGACAGCATGTACTTGTTCTTGTTCATCAGCGTGCGCATGGAATGGCTGATGTGAATCTCATTGGGGAAGATGACGAAGCGCTTCTTGGGGCAATACCATACCGGTTCATCGTTGTCACGAAACGAGTACCAAGGGAAAATACCATTCTGATAGGCCAGCAACAGGCGGTCAACGCTGAGGTCGCCGCCTACGGCCAGCATCCCGTCATCGTCAGCTAATGCAGGATTGGGAAACCAGAGGTCTTTATCAAGTTGAAATATCATATCACGATCTTGCCACCCTGTTTTAGACTTCCAAAGAGAATCTCCCGCATAAGGCGGGGCTTCAGACGTTGAGCAATGACACGGTCCATCTCGCGGGCACCATATTCGCGGGTGAAGCCTTCTGCCAGCAGCTGTTCGAACGTCTCGTCCGTCAACGTCAGCTCCACCTTGCGGGCAGTCAGCTTCTGCTGCAGCTCTCCCAGCTTCTTGCGCAGGATGAGCGTAGCCATCTGGCGGTCCATATCGTGAAATACGACGGTGGCCGACAGACGGTTGATGAATTCCGGCTTGAAAGTCTTCTTCACCTGTTGCAGCATTGCCTCGCCACGCTCTACCGACTTCCCGAAGCCAATAGAGGCCTGAGAGGCATACTGCGCCCCAGCATTCGAGGTCATGATGATGACCACGTTGCGGAAGTCGGCCTTGCGCCCTTTATTGTCAGTCAGCCGTGCATAGTCCATCACCTGCAGCAGGATATTGTAGATGTCCTGATGCGCCTTTTCTATCTCGTCAAGTAGCAGCACGCAATGGGGAGTCTTGCGGATGGCATCGGTCAGCAGTCCGCCGTCCTCATAGCCGATATATCCTGCAGGCGATCCGATGAGCTTGGCCACAGTGTGCTTCTCGGTGTATTCGCTCATGTCGAAGCGCAACAGCTCGATACCCAACTCACGCGCAAGCACCCGGGCAACCTCGGTCTTGCCAACACCCGTAGGCCCCACGAAGAGTAAGCTTGAGAGCGGTTTGTCATCCTCCGTCAGTCCCGCCTTCGCCATCTGTACTGCCTCCGTCACCTGACGGATGGCTTCGTCCTGCCCATAGATGCACTGCATCATGCGTTCACTCAGCGTCTCCAGTTGGCTGTTGTCTTCATCCTCCTTCATCGCCAGAGTGTCCACCTTGCAGGTCTTTGCCAGCACGTCGGTGATGTCGGCTTTGCTGATGACCTTCATTTTCTCTTCTATGTCTTTCAGTTCTTTGGCAGCTCCCGCCTCGTCGATGAGGTCGATGGCCTTGTCGGGAAGGAAGCGGTCGTTCACATACTTGGCACTCGCCCTTGCCGCCGTCTCTAGGGCTACGTCTTCATAGACCACGCCGTGGAACTCCTCGTACCTGGGGCGCAGCTGCATCAGGATGTTGATGGTGTCATCGACGCTCGGCTCCAGGATGTCAATCTGCTGGAAGCGGCGCACCAGGCCCTTGGAGCGTGAGAAATGCTTGTTGTACTCCTCGTAGGTGGTGGAGCCGATGAAGCGCAGGTTGCCGCTCTCCAGATAGGGCTTCAGCATGTTCGAGGCATCCATCGAGCTGTCGCCCACGGCACCTGCCCCCACCAGGTTGTGAATCTCGTCGATATAAATAATGTTGTTCTCCGACTCCTTCGTCACGCCGTCCATCACCTGCTTGATGCGCTTCTCGAAATCGCCCCTGAACTGCGTGCCGGCAAGCATCGACCCCAAATCCAACTGGTAGACACGACTACCCTTGAGACGCCGGGGCACCTGGCCACTCATGATGCGGGCTGTCAAGCCATAGACGAGTGCTGTCTTTCCAACACCCGGCTCACCCACATGCAGGGGATTGTTCTTGTCGCGCCGGCACAGCACCTGGATGGTGCGCTCCAACTCCTGCTCGCGCCCTATCAAGGGGTTTTTCTCGGCCACGATGTCGTTGAGGCAGGTCACCAGCTTTCGCCAATGCTCACATTTCTCCTCTGTTCCGTCCGTTCCCTCTGTTTCCTCGTCCTCATCATAGGGAAAGGGCAGCTCTTCTATTTCTCTATCGGCACTGTCATACCACCCCATGACTTCGCTCAGGAAATTCTCGGTCGACTCTGAGATTGACTCCTTCAACAAGTAGCAGGCATCAGAGTCATCCAAATGGAAGAGGGCTTCCACCAGATGAACAATGTCTATCTCCTCGGCACTGCTGAAGGCCACCTGCGTATAAGCGATGTGCAGCAGTTGCGTCAGCTGCATCGACGGCTCAGGGTGATAATTTAGTTCCTGCGGCACCTGCTCCATCTTGTCAATGACAGCACGCAAGCGACTATTCAGCATGTCCAGGTCACCAAAAGCGAATACGATGCCCGAAAAGACCTCATCTGCAAGCAGCATCAGCAACAGATGCTCGGGTGTCACAAACTCATGGCGACACTCGGTGCAGTATTTAACAGCATTATTCAGCACGCTGGCAGCGCGCGTAGTATATTTAAATTCAGGCATGTCGTTTCTTTTACTCTGGTTCGTAGGTCAGGCGCAGGGGGAATCCTGCTTCGCGGGCCATAGTTGTGGCTTTCTTCACTTTCGACACGGCAATATCGTATGAATAAACGCCCACCACCGCCTTGTCGCCGTGGTGCACCTTCAGCATGAGGCGCTCGGCTTCCTCCGCACTTTTGAAGAACACTTCCCTGAGTATCTTCACCACAAATTCCATCGTGGTGAAGTCGTCGTTGTAGATAGTGACCTTATAACGGCGAGGCTCCTGCAAATTCTCATGCGTGCGGCTGCGCACTTGCGACTGTTCCTGTGGCATAATACGTAAAATTCACAAATATAGTGCAAAGATACTGTTTTTTTATCGATTTTCCTTATTTTAGCACAGAAAAATGACGGAAATTTATTAACTTTGCACCCCAGAACAAAATACACAATAATAATACAATGGAACAAAAGCAATTTAAGCGCACGACGGTGACGTCGGCGCTACCCTACGCCAATGGCGGCGTACACATCGGTCACCTGGCCGGAGTATATGTTCCTGCCGATATCTATGTGCGCTATCTTCGATTGAAGAAACGCGAGGTGCTCTTCATCGGTGGAAGCGACGAGCACGGAGTGCCCATCACAGTTCGTGCCCGCAAGGAAGGCATCACCCCGCAGGATGTGGTAGACCGCTATCATAAGATGATCAAGGACTCTTTCGAAGAGTTCGGTATCTCGTTCGACATCTATAGCCGCACCACTTCGGAGATTCACCACAAGTTTGCCGCCGAGTGGTTTCGCAAACTCTATGACGAGGGCAAGCTGACGGAAGAGACAACGGAACAGCTGTACGACGAGGAGGCGAAACAATTCCTGGCCGACCGCTACGTGACGGGCGAATGCCCCCATTGTCACAACGAGGGTGCCTACGGCGACCAATGCGAGAAGTGCGGACGCGACCTGTCACCAACTGAACTGATCAACCCGAAGTCAACCATCAGCGGCTCGACGCCAGTGCTGAAGAAGACCAAGAACTGGTATCTGCCCCTGAACGAATATCAGGACTGGCTGAAGCAGTGGATTCTGGAGGAGCACAAGGAGTGGCGCCCGAATGTCTACGGACAATGCAAGTCGTGGCTCGACATGGACCTGCAGCCCCGTGCTATGACACGCGACCTCGACTGGGGCATCCCCGTACCCGTGGAGGGTGCTGAGGGGAAAGTGCTCTACGTGTGGTTCGACGCACCTATCGGCTACGTATCGAACACCAAGGAGCTGTGCGAGAAGGAGCCTGAGAAATGGGGCAACTGGGAAAAGTGGTGGCAGGACGAGGACACCCGTCTGGTGCACTTCATCGGCAAGGACAACATCGTGTTCCACTGCATCATCTTCCCCGTGATGATGAAGGCTCACGGCAAGTATATCATGCCCGACAACGTGCCTGCCAACGAGTTCCTGAACCTGGAGAACGACAAGATCTCTACTTCCAGGAACTGGGCCGTGTGGCTTCATGAGTATCTGGTAGACATGCCCGGAAAACAGGACGTGCTGCGCTATGTGCTGACCGCCAACGCCCCGGAGACCAAGGACAACAACTTCACATGGAAGGACTTCCAGGATCGGAACAACAACGAGCTGGTTGCTGTTTATGGTAACTTCGTGAACCGTGCCTTGCAGCTCACTAAGAAATACTGGAATGGCATTGTTCCTCCTTGTGGCGAACTGAACGATACAGATAAGCAGACACTCGCTGAATTCAAGGATGTTAAGGCAAAGGTTGAGGCCCTGCTGGAGCAGTTCAAGTTCCGTGACGCACAGTTCGAGGCCATGAACCTGGCTCGTATTGGTAATAAGTACATTACTGAGTGTGAGCCTTGGAAGGTTTGGAAATGTGATTGCAAGCGCTGCGAGACCATCCTGAACATCTGCCTGCAGCTGACAGCCAACCTGGCCATCGCCTTCGAGCCGTTCCTGCCGTTCAGCAGCAAGAAACTGCGTGAGATGCTCAACATCGATAGCTTCGAGTGGGAGCAGCTGGGCAGCACCGACCTCCTGAAGCCAGGCCACCAGCTGGGTGAGCCCACATTGCTCTTCGAGAAGATTGAGGACGACGTTATCCAGAAGCAGCTCGACAAGCTCGAGGCCACCAAAAGGGCTAATGAGGCCGCTGCCTACAAGGCTGCTCCTGTCAAGGATACCTGTTCGTTTGAGGACTTCGAGAAGCTCGACATCCGCGTCGGTTTGGTGAAAGACTGCCAAGCCGTGAAGAAAAGCAAGAAGCTGTTGCAATTCACCATCGACGACGGCACCGGCACCGACCGTACCATCTGTTCAGGTATCGCCCAGTTCTATGAGAACCCTGCTGAGCTGATTGGCAAGCGCATCCTCTTCGTGGCCAACTTCGCGCCCCGCAAGATGATGGGCATCGAGAGCCAAGGCATGATCCTCTCGGCCGTAGATGCCGACGAGAGCCTCAGCGTGGTGACTACCACCAAGGACGTGAAACCCGGATGTCAAGTGGGCTAAAAGCGAAGAATGAAGAGTGAAGAATGAAGAAGGAGTGAAAAGTGAAAAGTGAAGAGTGAAGAATGGAATGCAGGAAGGCTGCTGCCCTGTCTGGGGCTGCTACTGGCATTTGCAGCCTTGACGGCGTTTGAACAAGACTACCTGTATTGCGCACAGGAGCAGAACTTGTTCCTTCACACGCCTCTGTTCTTCCGCCAGTGTATGGTAACTTCAGGCGGTCTGCTCACATGGGCAGGCGCCTACCTCACCCAGTTTTTCTACTATCCCATGCTCGGAGCAGGCCTTCTATGCCTGCTGTGGGCATTTCTCGTCTTCCTGCTCAGACACACTTTCCGCATTGCCAACCGCTGGATGTGGCTCACGCTTATCCCTGTGGCCATGCTGCTGCTGGCTGATGTATGTCTAGGCTACTGGCTGTACTTCCTGAAGCTACGCGGCCACCTCTTTGTGCCCACGCTGGGCTGCATCGCCGCCGTAGCCCTAGTGTATATCTATAGGACACTACCTCAGCGACCACTCTTCACTCTTCACTTCCCATCCATTCATCACTCTTCACTCTTCACTCTTCACTTTTCCACCCTCTTCCTCGCCGTTGCCTCAGTAGCAAGCTATCCGCTCTTCGGGTTCTACGGCCTGCTCGCTACGGCACTCATGGGCTTCCTTGGCCGGCAAAGACTCACCGACAGGATGATTGCCCTCACGGCAATCATTGCCATACCTCTGCTTTGCTACTACACCCTCTATCACCAAACCCCGCTTGCCAATATCTGGTGGACGGCCCTGCCTGTATTTGTGCACAACGGCGTGAGCACCTGCTGGCATTACACTCCCTACGTGCTCATAGTCTCCTGGCTGATTGTAGCTGCAGCATGGCATTCCGGTCTTAAAGTATATAAACACAAGCACCTCCCTATGGGAAGGGTGCTTAGCTACTTCATGCTCGGGCTGGGGGTGGGTATTCTGCTCCTCCTTATCCTTGCATGGAACAAAGACGACAACTTCCACCGGGAGCTGACCATGAGCCGACAGCTGGAGCAGCAGGACTGGCAAGCTATGCTCAACACCATCAGCGCCTCAAAGGGAGAGCCGACACGTGCTATGAGCATCATGAAAAACCTGGCACTGCAACGGCAAGGGCGTCTGAGCAAGGACATGAAGAACTATCCCGACGGCTTCGCCCGTCCGAAAGCACCGTTCCGCGTTCATCTGGTGCACACCGTGGGAAAGACGCTCTACCTGGAGTTTGGAATCCCCAACTACTGCTACCGCTGGTGCATGGAAGATGGTGTGGAATATGGCTGGAGTGCCGGGATGCTGAAGCTGATGGTGAAATGCTCGCTGCTCAACAATGAGCTGGCAGCTGCACGGCGCTACCTCTCGCTGCTGAAGAAAACCGACTTCCACCGCCAGTGGGCAAAGAAGTACGAGGTCTATATACACAGGCCCTCACTGATGGCCCAGGATGCCGAGTTCCAGGCCATTCGCCCCCTGCTGCGCAACGACAACTTCCTCACCAGCGACCAGTCTCAGCTGGAGCCTTTCCTCATCGAGCACTTGGCCAGCTCCGAAGGCGACACACCCGAGCAGCTGGAACTCAGAAATATCTGCTTTAAGATGTACCTCAACCGAAACAGCTATGCAGAGCAATAATCCCTCCACCCTCAACCATCCACTATCCACCATCCGCCATCCACTATCCGCCATCCTCATCATCCTCCTGCTGCTACTCACCTCGTGTCAGCAGCCTCGGGTACCCAAGCAGTTCAGCCCGACGAACACCCTGCCCAAAATCTACCCCGACTATGCCGATGTGACCATCCCCGTGAATATCGCACCACTGTGCTTCGAGCTGCTCAACGAAGCCGACGATGCCGTCACCCGTTTCTCGGCTGCCAACAGCGAGCTGCTCTGTCGGGGCTTGAAGACACGCCCCGACATCGGCGAATGGAAAAAGCTGCTGAAACAGACACAGGGGAAAGATATCACTGTGGAGGTCTTTGCTGAGAAAGACGGCCAGTGGGTGCGCTACAAGCCCTTTGCCATCCATGTGTCGCCCGACAGCATCGACCCTTGGATGAGCTATCGACTCATCTCCCCGTCGTATGTCTCCTACGAAGAACTGACCATCAACCAGCGTTGCCTGGAGAACTTCGACGAAGAGACCATCATCGACAACATGCTCTGCAGCTCCGAGTCGGGAGGACAGTGCGTCAACTGCCACAGCTTCCAGCAGCGTAATCCCCGCAACATGCAGTTTCACGCCCGTCAGTCCCACGGCGGAACTATCATCACCTACGAGGGAACCATCCAAAAGGTCGCTTCGCTTTCAGGT
>LXOW01185377.1_pt1 | contig 10487 bp, 4 predicted proteins | sample 1368591 | NCBI WGS metagenome assembly LXOW01 (sample SAMN04884650, study PRJNA319009) | bovine gut metagenome | isolation source: Cow rumen | host: Bos taurus | place: Italy: Legnaro (PD) | collected 2014-07-09
TGATAATACCGCGCGGGATTGTTCTGTCAAGGGTAAATCGCGGACCCGAACCTGCAGGGCCCGCCGAGGATTCGACCGCCCTGTTCATTCAGGACGATACGACGCGGAACAGCTCGGAAGTTTCTTCAGATCCGACGCCGGATATCACGACGCAGCCGTCGACCGGCACCGAACCCGGCACGATACCCGATATCACGTCGCAGCCGACGCCCGACGTGACCGGAGAAGTTTCGGATACCCTGCCCGTCGATACCGGTACCGAGCAGACGACGCCCGTGAAGCCCGATCCGCCGGTCGTCATTGAAAACCCGACCGCTCCCTCTCAGGGCGGAGGCCTGACTGCGCTTTCGACGAAAATCCCCGCCGAACTCGAATCGCTGACCGTCACCGCCGAGTCGGGCAACTCGGGAATCATACCGGTAAACGCGACGTTTATCGTAAGGACCGCCCGGCCCGCAACCGCGGCTGCAATTGCGTCCGCCGTTTCGGTCACACCCGCGACCGCGATGTCTGTAACGACAATTTCAGACACCGAATTCCGCCTTACACCCGCTTCCGGCGATCTTGTTCCCGGAAAAATCTATAAGTTTACGCTCGGAGACCCCGACTCGCCTGCGGCTTCCTTCTCCTTCCAGACCGAGAAGACGCTGGCCGTGACGAGCATCCTTCCGGCGAACGACTCCCGCGGCGTGCCGCTGAACACCGGGATCGAAGTCGCCTTCACCGAGGCGATAAATCCCGCCGACGCGTCGAACGCGTTTTCAATCACTCCGTCCGTCAAAGGCAAAACTATGCTTTATCCCGACGGAAGGACTGTCGCCTTCATACCTGATAAAGCCCTTTCTTACGGCACCGTTTATACCGTAACTGTGCGCGCCGGAGTGCGCTCGGCGTCGGGAAAGACGCTCGCTGAATCGAAAGTCGCGAAGTTTATGACGATTACACGCGACGAGGAAACGCAAAGACAGAAATACGGCAATTCGCAGTCTGGGTATCTTTACATACAAGATATTTCCGACGGGTGTCTGGTTTCTCCCGGAAGAGAAGCCGCAATAAAATACTTTCAATCGATTCTGACGAAAGACTACGTCTCCGACGACGCCTGCGTTTTTGAATCGGTTTGCGACCTTTACGCCTGCCCGTCGGCTGCTTCCGCCGGAGATTTCTGGAGTCTGACCGAAAGCGAAAGGTACGGAACGAGCCCCGAAAAGGTTCTGTCGAAGTTTGCGCTGATAGGCAGCTATGAATGCAAAAAAGCGTCTTCTGACTGGTCTGTGAGCTTCGGAAACGAACTTCCGGCGGGATTGTACGTCGCGATGATTCGCGTGAAGGTCACCTTCCCCGACGGAATCTCAGTGAGCGACTACGTGTTTGTGCCGGTTCAGATTACCGATCTCAGAACAGAACTCGCTTTAACCCGCGAAAGCGCATGCGTCTGGGTCGTTAAAACCGACGGATCCCCGGTTCAGGGCGCTCCCGTCACTCTGACCGTGCGCCGGGGCAACGGAGAACTGCCTGCAGGCGACGAGCCGCAAACGCTTCAGGCTGTCACAGGAGAGGACGGCGCTGCCGTTTTCGACGTCGATCTGGGCAATATCACTTTCAACGCCGGTATGGGTGATATCACCCTTGTCGTCACCGCAGAATCGGGCGACGACCTCAACGTCATGAGGACGATTCCTATCGACAACGGATATTACAATCCTGTCCGGTACTTTGGCGCCGTCTATACCGACAGGGAAACATATTTTTCAAGCGATACGGTCAATTTCAGCGGCTTCATCACGACGCTTGAGGGAGGCGCGCTGCCAAGCCGCGTCTATCTCTCGACCGGAATGTCGGCGCTGGATACCGCCGTCGAAGTGGATGAAAACGGATATTTCACCGGGAGCGTCAGCTTCGAGGGATTGGGCAACGGGTATATTTACCTCAGGTTTGCAGATGAAGACGGGCAGATAATCTTCACTAAAATGCTGAAGACCACCGAAGAGCCGAAGCCGAAGATTACCGCCTCCATCAGCTTTGACAAACTGTATTACCGCAGGGGCGACGTCGTCAACGCGACTCTGAAAGCGAGTTTCTTCGACGGCACGCCGGTCAGCGGAATCGAATTCACCTATTACGCCGACTGGACCCGCGGAACCGGAACGACAGACGAAAAGGGCGAGATCCGCATATCATTCACTCCGAAAAATATCAACCCGCCGGATACAGCCCCGGTTTCGGTGAGCGTCAGCGCGTCGCTTACCGGTACCGAACTGCAGCAGGTGTCGATATCTCAGTCTGCGCTCTACTTCCACTCGGATTACGTCCTGAAAAAGACAAAGACGGACGGGGGAGTGCTGGTTGAGCTTTACTATAGAGACTTGTCGGGAATAAAGACAGCGGAGGATCTGTCCGCCTCAGTCCTCGACAAAAAGACGACCGGCGCTCCGGTCGACGGAATCAGCGTCGAATACGCGCTCAGAACGCGCACCGTTGTCAGGACCAAAAAGACGACTTACGACACTTACGGAAAAGTGACAAATACGTCCTGGGAATATAAGATCAATTCACAGACTGCCGCAAAACAGACGGCGGCTTTTCGTGACGGCAGAATTCTCCTGCCTTTGACGGCCACAGCCGATCCGTACGTCAGTTATGAGTACGTTTTCACGTTCACGGATAACTCATACAAACGTCAGTACTCGTTCGAAGTCAACTGCACCGAGAGGAATGGCAAGGCAAGCTACCTGCTTTCTCAGAGCGGCCGGAGCGACACCGGATATATGATGTACGAACTGCATTCGAACGGCAGCGGGTTCAAACCCGGCGACGTCGTAACGGTCAGCTCGGTATACGGCGGAGAACCCTTTCCCGCTCTGTTTATCCTGACAAAGCAGGGCATCATTTCCACAACGTATGGAGACAAAATATCGTTTGTATTTACGGAAGAGATGAACTCCGGCGTCAGCGTATACGCGTTGTTCTTCAATGCAGACAGCGGCAGATTCGACTATTCTGCCAAAACGCTGTCGTACGACTTTTCGCAGAACTCACTCGAACCCGCGATAAAGACCGACAAGTACGAATACCGTCCGGGCGAAACCGCGACGGTCGAAATAAGCGTTCCCGGACTTTCGGAGGGGACCGTTGTCGTCAGCATAGTCGACGAGGCCTGCTTCGCGATTGAGGACCAGACGACCGGGAATCTGGCGGTTTCGAAGATCTTTTCTCAAATCAGTAACAGAGCATTCATCGTTAACTTTCTCAACCATTTCCGCACCGGAAACAGCCGCAACTTTTACCTGTCGGGCAAATGGATCCGTGAAATTCACCCTCTCGGCGCCGGCGGAGACGGCCCCGGCGAATATACCGGAGACTGGGAGCAGAGCAGCGTGCCCGAGGGCACGTACGTCAGGAAGAATTTCCGGGACAACCCGGTGTTCGCAACGGTAAAAACCGACGGGGAGGGTAAAGCGGTTCTGACCTTCACGGTACCCGACAATATCACGTCCTGGCGCGTCACGGCCGTCGCTCTCGGACTTGACGGCGGTATCGTCGGAACAAGGACCGGAGTCGCGGTTTCCGACACCGTCTGCACTCTGCCATTCTTCGTTAGTCCCGACTGCTGTGAGAAATACGTCGAAGGCGACACCGTCTCGGCAGGAGTCCGCGCGTACGGTGTGAACGCGCAGGGCGAGGTTACCTACCACGCTTATCTCGTCAACGCGTCGGGAGAAATCGTCGGCAGAACCGAAGCGGTTTCCGACTGCGCCGTCAAGACCTGGCTGCGCTTTGAAGGAGTAAAGGAAGGCAGATACAAGCTCACCGTGTACGCCGTATGCGGGAGCAGCGTCGACGCCTGCGAAAATGAGTTCGACGTCGTAAAGACGGCAGCGGCCGCAGATATAACCCGCACCGTCACGCCCGCGGAACTTTCCGAACTCAATCCGGCTTATTATCCGGTACAACTCACGATTTCGGAGAATTCCGACGATCTCCGCCTTTACGAAGAGGTTGTCAGGTATCTCTCGACGTACAGAGGAAGCGGACGGACCGACGAGTTCGCGGCTCTCTGGGCCTCTCTCAAAGCGTCCGATCTTCTGTACGGAACGGATAACTCCGACAGACTCGACAACCTGCTGACTCAGATACTCCAGAGGTACAATTACGGGGACAAAAACTTCAAACTGCTGCCCTATTCGGAGGGATATTCCTCACTTACCGCTGGACTGATGCAGGCGGGGCTCGTCAGCGACAAGTCGGTTCTACAATCGCTGATTCCCGCGAACTACGCCGTGCTTGCGTCGGCAAATCCGCTGTCTGCGGAAGAACTCTGCAGATCGGCTGCGATACTCGCCGCGGCCGGAGAGCCGGTTCTCGATATACTCGCGTCGATTGAATCGGGTTCGGCGAAATTCTCTTACGAGGCCAAACTCTGGCTCGCGATCGCCTACTGCTCGGCCGGCGACTACGCCGGAGCGCGGAGAATTTACTCGGCCGTCAGATCCGCGTCCGCCAAAGAGAACGCCGCCTACCGCACGCTCGGATTCGGTTCGGGCAGCGCTTCGGAAAGAATCAGAACGACCTCGGCAGCCCTGATGTGCGCCGTGTATATCGATCGCGCTGACGCCTCGATGATTGCCCGCTGGCTGCTTGAAAACAGGACAAACGACGAGTCTGCGCAGCTCGCGCTCGCGGCCTACGTCATGCGGACCCGTCCGCTCGACGGCACGTCGGGAACTGAGTTCGAATACACCGTTAACGGAAAGACCGAAAGAATCAGTCTGGATCCGGGACAGTATTACACTCTCGTGCTCTACAAGCAGGATTTTGAAAGCCTGCGGCTGGATCTTGCGGACAACGCCGCAGTTACGGCACGCTATCGCGGCGAACCCGAAGAAGCGGGCGACGGACGGTTCAGTCTTGAAAAGACCTACGAGGCGACGGGAGACGGCTTCTGCCGCGTGACGCTGACGCTTTCGGGAAAATCGACGAGAACCGTCGAATGGTTTGAGATTTACGACCTGATTCCGTCAGGCGCGCGATTCTTGAAGAGAGATCCGCTTTCGGGCGGAGACGTTTCGAACGAGCACGGGCAGAACGTCACGGCGCTGATCAGCGTGCACGCGCCTGAAGGCTATGATCAGACGGTTGCCGAATGCCCCGAGTACGAGTTCAGCGTAACGCTGACCTATTACGTGCGCGCGGCGCTCGAAGGAGATTTCACCGTCGAGAGTGCGAGAGCCGTGAACCTATTGACAGGCGAGGCAGCGTCTTCCGGAAGAGCCCTGCTGACAATCGGCGGCGAAAACGGATGGAGCTTCGCAAAGAACGCTCAGTGAATCATAAAGGAGAGTCAATCATGAAAAATCGTGCAACTATTAAGAACATTATTGCCGTTTTTGTAACAGCCGCCCTGGGGTTCGCACTTTGCTGCGGCTGCGGAAACACGGGAGATTCATCTGACGATACGGAAAATTCCGCCACGGCGGAAACGACCGACCTCGCGGACGCGGGCAAGGCCATGGTTGAAATCAATTATAAAATCATCTATCCCGAATCTCCCGTTACGGTAAAATCCCTGCGCGGCCGTTCGACAGGAGAAGTACACATCTCGCAGGTCCGATACGTTCCGGAATTGGATATTTTTGATATTCTTTTTGTGACGAGAAAGACATCCGACGCTCTCGGCGACGATCATTATGAACTGTTTTATTTTCGCTATACGATTACGGATAAAGAAACCGGAGACGTCGTCGCAGAAGGAACCTACACACCTCACACAGAGTTGAAAGTCGGAGATATGGTTCCCGGAACCATGGACGTGCCGGGTAGCTTAAAACCCGGACATACATACGAGATTACCATCGGACCGGCCTCGGAATAAGTCTCGCCGATTCCGTTTGACTGTTGACGCAAAACCGGTGAAAATCTAAAGTGCACTTTAGATTTTCACCGGTTTTGTCGTTTTTTGCTTTATTCCCTCATGTCAAGAATCAGTCCCGTCCCCGGCGCGGCTTCGATGTTTTCGGTTACAAGATTCTTCGCTGCGCCTTTGATCGCCAGTACGTAATCGCCTCTGCCATATACGTTTTTAACCGTGATATTGTATGTTTCGTCCTCGGTCGCGTGCCTCTTTCCGTACATATGGCGATCGCCTATTCTCACGGCGTAAATTCCCCTGTCGAGGTGCGGCGAGTTCTCCGACGTATCGTACACTCCGTCGATCAGTATGTCGTGAATCTTTATATCTCCCTGGTTGAGAATTCTCACGTTCGTGCAGTATGACGCCGTGCGGATATTCCTGACGGTCACGTTGCATATATCCGGGCAAAGACCTTCGACGCCGAAAGCCCTCTCGAGGTCTCCGTCAAGCGCCGTCAGCGCGACGGTGTCGTCCTCGGTAAACCCTGTGATATTCTCAATAAGAATATCCCGGCAGCCCTGCCGCAGGTCTATTCCGTCGGCGTTTTTGACGAGCACCTCTTCGTATTTCGCACGTTTCAGTCCGTGATAAACCCTGCCTTCGGGATCCACCGCCGCGTCGTTCGCGAGAAAATCGACGTTGCCGATATAACCGTTACGGCAGAAGAGGAAATTGAGCGCCCACCAGCGCATGTTGCGGCAGCTGATTCCGCTGATTCCGAAACCGTCGACGTTGGAAAAGAGCAACAGGTTGTTCATCCAGATCGGCGGACGGCCGTCGGTCATCTCGTTTCTTTCGGAGAGACCGTTGTACTCTCCTCCGTCAAGGATCGCGCTTCCCTCTCCCTCGATGATTATGTTACGGTCCGCTCCGTCCTGCCTGCGGCCCTTTCCGGCATAGCAGTTTTCGTTCGTAAACATATTCGAATAGCAGCCGTCGGCCATTCTCAAATGACAGCCCGAGAGTATCAGTTTGAAGTCGGAAGGCAGGCGGATTGCCCTGTCGATTTCAAAACGGCCGGAAATGCGCGCAGTTCTGCTGCCGTCCCTCACGCCTCTTTCAATTTCGGCGGTAATATATTCGTAACCGCCTTTGCGGAAAGCTTCTTCCGGCTCCCGGCCCGACTCAACGATATATTTCATGACGATTCCCCCGATTCGTTAACTGCCATTTATTATACAGTCGGCTTTCTTTTTTGTCAAGCGCAATAACGCGTGCGGGCGCGCTTGACAAATCTTTACGTATTTTGTATAATAATATCATAAATATCATAAAAATATCACAGATCGGAGACAGCCAATGAAAAACACGGCAATAAAACTCGCGGCGTTTCTGTTGACGCTTATCACTGTCATAACCCTGATATCGGGATGCGCGGACGAAAAGACGCCCGAACCCGGAACGACGGCGGCGGCCGTTTCCGACACGGCGCCCGCAGACACGGCGCCCGCAGACACGACGCCGGTAACCGCCTATATCGACACACTCGAAAAGCGCGATTTCGGAGGCGCAACCTTCACGGTAATCGGACAGAGCACCACCGACCGTCAGAACTTCTTCAACGAAGACAAAGCCGGCGAACCTATAAACGAGTCGATCCGCAAGCGCGATTTCGCAGTCGAGGGACGCCTGAACGTGAAACTCGATTACATCGTGCAGGCAGACCGCAAGAAGGTAGCGACTCTCGTGCACGCCGCGACGTCGGTGAACGACGCGACCTACGATCTCGTCATCACTTCCCTCTCCGACGGCATCAACACGCTCTCCACCGGAGGCGATCTCTGCAATCTTTTTGAAATACCCGGCCTGTCTCTCGAGAGCGTCTACTGGAACAAGTCGATGACGGTGAATATGGAGATGTACGGCAAGCTCTATTTCACGACGGGCCCGATCTCCCCGCAGCTCTATCAGACTCCGATCGTTATGACAGAAAACAAGAAGCTCGCCGAAGAATACAAACTCGAAGATCCCTACGCCGTCGTTCTTGAAAACCGCTGGACGATCGACAAGCTTTACGAGATGATAAAGGACGTCTCCTACGATTTCAACAACGACAACGTTATGGACAAGGACGATTTCTGGGGGCTCGTCATCGACCCGACTTTCGGCAACGCGCTCTATGTCGGAGCCGGACTTGAGGCCAGGCAGCTCGTCGACGGAGAATACCGCCTCGCGATAGGCGGCGAGGAGTTCATCAATCTCGTCGACAAGTGCTCGACGCTCTTCGGCAACCGTCAGATCGTGCTGAACAATCCGCAGGGCAAGTACGATTACGATCTGGAGATATTCAAACCCGGACGCGCCCTCTTTATGGACAATACCGTTCTCGGCGTGATCGGTATACGCGACATGGAAGACGATTTCGCGATCATCCCCTGCCCGAAGGCAACCATCGAGCAGGAAAAATACTACACCACCTGCAACACCTGGCTCCCCTCGGGAGTCGCGGTTCCCTTCACCGGACTTGACAAAGCCGAGGATATCGGCCTGATTATGGAGACGATGGCCTATTACTCCTACGAGGAGATAATGCCCGCGGTTTACGAGATCATGCTCCGAGGCAGAGTTTCGCGCACCGCCGACGACTGGAAGACTCTGGACATCATTTTCGAGAATCTGTCCTTCGATTTTGTAAGCGTATTCAACCCGGGAACCGCCTCGGATATTCTCCGCAACGCAATGATAGGAGACCTCCAGAATTACGCCTCCACATACGGCGGCATAGCGAGAACCGCTCAGAGGGAACTCGACAAATTCGCCGAAATCGCGAAAAAAGACAGCTGATCGATCGTCTGCTGAACCGGCGGATCAGATCGGGAGGTAAAGGAGAATCTGTATGAATCAAATCAGGAAAAGAATAAGGATTATTCCGGCGCTGGCTGTTATATGCGCGGCGCTTATCGGAATTACCTCCTGCTCTTTGCTCGAAGGAATAGGCGAATTTCTCTCTGAACTGACGACCTCCGCGGTCACGTACGCGGAACTGCAAACATCCGCCGAGACGGAAGAACCCGAAGGCGGGATACCCTTTCGGCATACGCCCGAAATCGGGAGCTACTCTGTCAGGCAGGACGAGTTTCCCGACGAGCTTGAAGAAGAGGCGTCGGGAATTATCGACGAAGCAATCTCAAAGGCGCTGGCGTATCTTGAAGTCATGATGGACGACAGGCACTCGAAGACGACGTTTGAGTACGACGAAGACTCGACCGGTTATATTTCGGAACTGAACGAAACCGAGCTTTCGTACTACCGTAAGATCGTCGGATACGCGTCGAAACTCGAGCAATTCAAAATCACCGACAGCGAGTACCCGGGCGGCGGCGACGCGCTGAAAGATTTCTATTTCAGCGTGTACAGGCCGCTTGCCTACTGCGAACCGGGGATTGCGTCCTACTTCTGCATTGAGCCGACGTCGCTCGTCAGAGCCGACTTTACTACCTTCTATACGTCGGTTTACGACGTCTATTTCGACCCCTACCGCGACGGCAACGCAAGCGTCAAATCTGGCAAAGCCGATATGGAATCGGTAAAGCACGCCGCCGCGCTGCTCGACAGAGTCGTAAAGCGGATTGTCAGATTCATGCCCGAAGATATTTCGGCTTACGACAAATACTATTATCTCGCCGCGGTGCTCTCCGAGCGAACCGTCTACAACAAGCGTCCCGACAACTGCTTCACCGCCTTCGGAGCGCTGATCGGCGGACGTGCGGTATGCGAGGGATACGCCTGCGCCTATTATCTGCTCTGCAAAGAGGCGAATCTCTGGTGCGCCTACCGCGACGGCCTTCCCGAGGGCGTCGGGCACGGCTGGAATATGATTAAACTCGACAGCGGTATATACAACGTCGACGTCACCTGGTGCGACGGATACGGACTCCCCTACGAACGCGACTGGTACGACTGCTTCGTCAAATCGGACGCCGCATTCGTTGAAGACGGGCACTGCGCGACGTCGGGCGTCAGCGGAACCGGCGAATTCGAGGCGTCGCCCTATGAAGAGTGGAAATAAGCGGCTTGAAACGTCTTTCAGACGATGAAGGCGCCCGATTTCCTTGACTTTTTTAACCTGCGGTGATATAATATTGCTCGCAAAAAACATAAACGTTGAAAGGTATTCTTTACAATGGACAGAATTCATATAGGCAAGATCGTCCCCGGCTCCGAAGTCAGAATTTCGGGTTTTGTTGAAAACATCCGCAACAAGAGGACGATGGCATTCATCGTCATCCGCGACATAACCGGAAAGATCCAGGTCACCGTCGTTAAAGAGGAGCATCCGGAGCTCTGCGACACGATCGACCGCATCACTCTCGACTCGGTCGTCACCGTCGAAGGAACGGCAGTCGCCAACGATTACGTAAAACTCGGCGGCATCGAGATCATTCCGCGCACGATCGAGATCGAATCGACTGCAGACGCGCTGCCGATCAAGCCCGACTCGGCGATCGACTCCCGCCTCGACTTCCGCTGGATCGACCTGCGCACCGAAAAGAACACGCTGATATTCAAGATGCAGACCGAGATGACAGCCGCCCTGCGCGACTGGCTGCTCGCACACGATTTTCTCGAGTTCCAC
>LXOW01133961.1_pt1 | contig 10485 bp, 5 predicted proteins | sample 1368591 | NCBI WGS metagenome assembly LXOW01 (sample SAMN04884650, study PRJNA319009) | bovine gut metagenome | isolation source: Cow rumen | host: Bos taurus | place: Italy: Legnaro (PD) | collected 2014-07-09
CTCCAGCAGATGCTCACAACCTTGAACCCCAGCTTGGCACAACCCGCCAAGAAAAAGGGTAAGAAGGCGAAGGCTGCCCCACAGCCCTCAGGCCCCAGGATTCTCCTCTGCACGCCCATCCCCGCCATCAAATCTACGTGGGACATCAGCGATTCCGTCATCGCAAACGGCATCATACCCATTCAGCAGGAAGTGGCCAAGGAATATGGGCTGCAAGTCATCGACCTGCATACCCTCTTTGGCACAGACAGCGAGAACCTGCTGCCCGACGGCATCCATCCCAACGACAAGGGAGCACGCCGCCTGGCCGAAATCATCGCTGCCGCCATCAAAGAATAGAGCTTTTTACACTAATTGGGATAAATATCTATCATCATTAGTGACAATATATTTATCCCAATTAGTGAAAAGCTATTTATCCCAATTAGTGAACCCTCCCCGCTGCCGGCATGACAAGTAATTTCGGCGAGGCGCGGCGTTCGCGGTGGGAAGGATGCTATGCTGCAGTTAACTCTTCTCCTAATTTGTGAATGTGGTCAAGAATCTCCTGTTCGCGCTCTTTCGAGGGTTTCTTAAATCCATTGATATAGTTACGGAGCAACGTGGGATTCATACCCATCCTACGGGCGAACTCTGCCACATTGATTTCCTTGTGCGTGAGGAAGAAACGCTGCAGGGCGCTTGGCTCTGCATCCTCATATTCAAAACTCTCGAAGCTGACATCTTCATCCAGATTCCGCCAATGAATACCACTTAAGCTGAACGTGTATTTCCCACGCTCTTTATCATTGGCCTGTAGCAGTCGTGGATACCACAACAACGACTGTTTATACTCCTTGCCATCTTCATCTCTGCCGTATATGTATTCGGCATCGAACCATATTTCCTCAATCTTCATACGCATTCCTCCTTATTTCTCAAAATGTTCTTTCCAACGACTNNACGACCACAGATTACACAGATGTCACAGATTAATAACGTATTACAGCCGCTTTGCGGCAATTTTGAAAGGATTTCACAGAATCTTGCAGAACCTTCATGTTAAAAGAACGTTTTGCGCCATTACAGCCCGGCACCAATGAATGTGCGGAACTGCTGGATGCCCTGATGGTTGTTGTCGAGGGCTTCAACCTCAGCCAGATAACGGGCCGACTTCTCCTTGTCGCCCAAGCCGTAGTAGCCGAGGGCTAGCATATACTTGCAGTGTACAAGGTTCTTCGTGTCGAGAGAGGAAAGCTGGTGCTCACCACTGTCTTCCCAGATGAGCAGGTCGGGCAGCGACACGGCAAAGTAGTCCATGGTGACATGGTCGAAGATATGCTGCTTTCCGTAGTTGACGAGTTTGTTGAAGAGGCTTCGTGCCTTGTCTTCCTGTCCCAGCTTGCGGTAGCACAGCGCAGCATAGAAAATCTTGTCGGGCTTGGCGTCGTTGTAGTACATGGCGGCAGCAGGCTCAGTAGGCCCGACGGTTCCCTCTTCGTATCGTCCGAGGAAATAGAGGAAGTCATTGTCCTGAGAACCGTAGAGCTTCCCCTCGCCCAAATGAGGCGGGAACGCCATACACTCTTCCAGCAACTGCTTTGCACGACTGTCATCCGGATCAGTCTTCAGCAACTGCTTGGCAATCTCCAACCGGCATAGCTGATACTGACTGCTGACCTTGCCTTCACCACCCTCCCAGGGATGGAAGGTGCGGTTGTCTATAACCTGCTTTGCCTCCTCATAGCGGCCAAGCTGGTTGAGCAGGGTGGCCTCTTCCAGCACCAGGTCGTCGCGCTGGGCGATGAGCTTGGGATATTTCCGCAGGAAGTCCAGCCGCTGCTGATGCGGACGATGCAGACGTTTGTAGAGCTGATCCAGCTCCATGAGCATCCGGGCATCGGTCTTGTCGAGGGCAAAGGCCTTCTCCATATACTCCAGCGCCTCCTCCTGACGATGCTGTTTGTTAAAGCGGGCCAGGGCGAGGTTGCGCCATACGGTGGGAAACTGGGGGTCGAGCTGTGCAGACTGCTCCCAGCAGTCGATGGCAAGGTCGTATTGGCGCTTGTCGTAGTAGAGACAACCGAGATAGTAATAGGATTTACTATTTCCGGATGTACTATTTACAGATTGGGCCGCTTTGAGTGCAAGGATGTCCTCCAGGCGGTTGGGGAAGCAGTAGTCGGGCTTCATGGCCTCAGCCTTCTCGAAGCAGGCCGCTGCCTCGTCGCGCTGCCCCTGCAGTGACTTTGCATAGCCCAAGTAATAATAGGTAAGGGGCGAAATGGCCTTCTCCTTCTCTGCCAGCGTCCAGATGTCGACGGCTTCATCGCAGAGTCCGGCCTGAAGATAGTCGAGTGCCAACTCGTCATAATTGTGGCAGCTCTTGCGCAAGAGCTGTTTCAGTAGCTTCAGCAGCTCCTTGTCCTTGGTCAGCAGATACTGCTCGTAGCGTATGCCGTAGTTGAAGTGGTCGAGTTTCAGCGACTCCCTGATGAGCGACAGCCGGTCGTTCAGGTCCTTCGACGACCCCATCTGCAAACCGCCCTTCTGCCTGGTCTCCTGCAGCTTGCGCAGCACGGTGGCCTTCAGTGCCCGGGCCTTGTGGTTACAGCCGTTGAAGATGAGGCAGCGGTTCAGCTCGTCGAGGGCATCGTCGTAGCGACCCTGGGCCACGCTGATACAGGCGGCCTCGAAGTAGCCGGCATCGGCCCATGCCTTGTTCCACGTGGATTTCCAGAACAGCGCGTAGGCCTCGCCCAATTTACTATTTTCGAATCTACTATTTACTACTTGACTGCGCGCCCCATCTGAAACAGAGCCATTAAATCGTAAATTGCAAATAAGTAAATCGTATATCCCTTGGTATTTCAGACAGAGTGCCAGATTAAATACGGCCTCGCCGTCGTAGGGATTCGGGTTGCGCTTCTGCCAAATCTTCACGGCTTTCCGCAGATACGTCTCTGCCTTGTCAAAGCGGCCTCGGCGCAGGTACCACAGTCCCGTCTGGTTGAGGCAGCGCACATCGTTGGGGTCGCGGCGCAGCGCCTCCTCGTAGTAGTCGAGGGCACTCCACGTGGCGTGGCGGTACTGCTCCAGGTGCAGGCCGGTGAGGTAGAGCTGGTCGTTGGTCTTGGTGTCCTCGGGCGGGAGGGCGGCCTCCGCAGCATCGGGGATGGGACGGATGTCGTCGGGTTCGGAAGACCAGAGAAACACCTCACCCCCAGCCCCTCTCCCAAGGAGAGGGGAGTAGTTAGTCTTGCTGATGGAGAAGAGCAGGTCTTCCAACTTGGCACCTTTCACGTCAACCGTCTGCTCGAAGACCTCTTCGGGCGACAACGTCAGTACCTCTTTATAATATTCTTCGCCATTCTTGTCTTGCAACGCTATGCGAACCTCCTGCTTCGACGTAGCCAGCACCTTGAAGCACACGCCAGCCTCCGTCTGTTCGATGTTCAGGATGAAGTCCTTGCTCGCCTGCTTCACCATGCCCAGCTCGCGATAGGGCATGAAATACTGCACGAACTGCTTCTCCTCGTAGGGCATGAGCCACGTGAAGTCGGGCTGGTTCTCGGTATAGACGCCCGCCATCAGCTCGATGTAGGGACGGAAGCCTTTGGATAATGGATAATGGATAATGGATGATGGATAATTATTGGCTGCGCCGTCTGAAGCGGAACAATTATCAATTATGCATTGTCCATTATCAATTGAATCTGTAAGATTCCGATCCCATGCCCGGCCGAAGTCGCCGTTGCCCCAGGTCCACTGTTTCTTTCCGGGCGAATAGTGGTGGCTGGCCACGTGGAGCATGCCGCCATGGGTGTCGTTCTCGTAGCCGCCCTCGAAGTCGTACTTCGAGTTCACGGCCATATAGCTGGTCGGCACCTTGATGTTCTTATAGTTCGAGATGTCCACGCCTGCCGAGTAGTCCATCTTGTAGTAGGTCCCCGTGGCGATGGGGAAGGTGGAAACGGCCCGCTTGCCGTGGTCGAAGACCGCGTTGACGTCGGGCGGGAAGACGCTCTGGTAGGCATCGTTCACCTCCACGGCAGGGTTGGCCCACCACAGGAATGTCTGCGGCAGGGGCGTGCGGTTCGACACGCGGCCCTGAATCTCCAGATAGGCACAGCCAGGCCGCAGCGTGAAGCCTGCCATACCCTTCTGGTGGAACATCCGTTCCATCTCGTTCACCCACACCGTCACGCTTCCGTCCTCGTTCTCCACGATGTCGCAGTCAACGGGCAGATAGGTAGATGGACGATGGTGCTGGGGCCAGTTGAACTCGATGCCGCCCGAAATCCACGGCCCGGCCAGGCCCACCAAGGCCGGCTTGACAACATGGTTGTAATAGACGAAATGACGCTGTTTCACCTTGTCGTAGGCCATCTGGATGCGACCGCCCAGCTCGGGCATGACCATCACCTTGATATAATCGTTCTCCAACCAGACAACGTTCCAATCGTGAGGTGTCGGCTCGTCGGCTATCGACTCAATGACGGGATAGGGATACACCACCCCACTCGACCCCTGATAGACACGCTTCTCCAGGAACATCGGGCTTTTCTCTGACTTTCCCACCTCGTATGTCGGGATTGTCACTATTTCTCTCCAAGCTTTGACCATCTTTGCTAAGTAACTGTTCATATTTAGTTTATACTTATATTTTTTTACAACGAATTTGACGAATTACANNATTCGTGTAATTCGTCAAATTCGTTGTTTATATAAGATAATTGTGTTCATCTACTTAATTACATGTTAATAATATAGACACATAGGTTTGCATTTAATTTCCATGAATAATGTAGGCTAACTCCTAACTCCTAACTCCTAACTCCTAACTCCTAACTCCTAACTCCTAACTCCTGAACAAGTTCCTGTTCCAGTTCCTCCAAGCTCTTTCCCTTTGTCTCAGGGCACCTCCTGTAGAGGAAGACGAACGCGCAGATGCAGATGCCGCTGTATATCCAGAACGAACCGCTGCTGCCCAAGGCTGCGTTCATCGAGGGGAAAGAGAAGGTGAGCGTGCAGCATCCCACCCAGAGGGCAAAGGTACAGGTGGCCATCGCAATGCCACGGATGCGGTTGGGGAAGATCTCTGCCAGCAGCGTCCACGTGACAGGCCCCAGCGTCATCGCATAGACGGAGATGGCCGTCACCACCAGGCACACCATCAGCACGCCCTTCACCTCCATGAAGTAGCAGGTGCCCAGCGTCAGGTAGATCAGTCCCAGGCCGCCGGCACCGATGAGCATCAGCGTGCGGCGTCCCCACTTCTCGATGGTGTAGAGTGCCACAAACGTAAACGCCACGTTGGCAATGCCTGTGATGACGATATCGATGAACATGCCGTCCACGTCGTAGCCGGCACCCGTGAATATCTCCTGGGCGTAATTGAAAATGACGTTCGTGCCGCACCACTGCTGGAACACGGCAATGACCAAGCCCAGCAACAGCACCCGCCCATACTTGCTCTGCAGCAGCTCCTTCAGTCCGGCCTCTTGTTCGGTATGCTGCGATACCCTAGCAGCCTTCATCTTCAGAAACACAGGCGACTCAGGAATAAACAGGCTCATCACCAGGAACAGTGCCGCAGGCACCGTCTCGGCCCAGAACATCCAGCGCCAGCCCCACGCCACGTTCCACGCCTGACTCTCGGCCACCGCAGTGTCGCGCGCCAGCAGCATGTTGACAATCTGTGCAGCCAGGATGCCCAGCACGATGGTCATCTGGTTCAGGCTCACCATGCGTCCGCGTATCTCGGCAGGACTGACCTCGGCAATATACATCGGTGCCAAGGCAGAAGCCACACCGATGCCCACTCCTCCGATGAAACGGGCAATATTGAATAAGGTGAAGTCGTTGAAAAGGCCTGTTCCGACAGCCGACACCGTGAACAGCACCGCAGCCGTTGTCAGCAGCGGCTTGCGCCCCCAGCGGTCGGCAGCAGCGCCTGCCACCATCGCACCAATCAGACAGCCCACCAACGCCGTCGACATGGCAACGCCCTGCAACAACGGCGAGTCGGAGATACCGAAAAACAACTCATAGAACGGCTTCGCACCGCCAATCACCACCCAGTCGTAGCCAAAGAGCAGTCCGCCCATGGCCGACACCGAACAAATGAAATAGATAAAACCTTTGTTCATCTTACCTGTTGAACTGTTTCTTTCCATTGATAATCACGAGGCCCTTCCGGCTGGCATCCTCGCGCTGGCCTGCCAGGTTATAGGCAGACAGGCCCCGGGCGGCATCATCCCTCGTGACGACGGTCTCGTGAACCCCCGCCTGGTCGATGGCGGCAGCCTCGGCAATGGCCTCGAAGACGGGAAGGGCCTTGCCCGTATAGTCGAACCACGTGGTGTTGCCAACCAGATTTTCGCCTCCCTGCACCCAGCCCGTCTTGATCCAGGAGCCGTTCACGCGCTGCTCCACCATCACGGGATCCCAGTAGAGATAGCCCAGGATGTGGCTGTTGCTCCTGATGACGGCTTGCAGCTCCTGCATAAATGCCTTCTGGCCTGCCTCCGTGGCTTCGTTATAGACAGAGCCGTTCAGGTGCAGCTGCCCCTCATAGTTGCCGCCATAGCGGCCACCAGGCCGATAGGGTGTCCACGAATAGCCTGTCTCCATGACAAGCAGCGGCTTGCCGTATCGGGCATACATAGAATTGGCCAGACCCGTGAGCATCGCCGGCTTCTGATCCGTCCAGAAAGGATAGTAGGAAGCGCCAACGACATCGTAGTCGAGGCCGTTTTTCTGCATCTCGTCGAAGAACCACTTGTAGGTGCCGGCATTGATGCCAGTACTCAGCGTCAGGTGAATCACCACCTTGGCTTCCGGGCAGGCGCTGCGCACGGCGGCACTACCCTGTGCCAAGAGAGCGGCAACATTGGCCATATTGTCGCAATAACCGTTGACGCTGTTGATCTGCCCCTTGTCGGAGGTGTAGTAGCCGAAGAGCAGACCGCTCTGGATCTCATTGCCCAGCGACACATAGTCGGGCGTGGTGCCCTGGGCGTTCATCCGCTGCAGGAAATTATAGGTATAGTCATAAACGGCCTGCTTCAGCTCGTCGAACGTGAGGTCTTCCCACCCTGAGGGCTTGAGCTGCATCTCGCCGTTGGTCCAGAAGTCAGAGTAATGGAAGGTCAGCTGAATCTGCATATCGTGCTGCTTGGCCCGGCGGGCCAGCTTCAGGATGTCATCCTCGCCAAGATAGCCTTCGGGCAGGGCATAGCTGTAGGTCCTGCCTCCCGACTTATAGGTGACGGTGTTGCCCGGAGCGTTATACAGGCGCAGGCGCACAATGTTCACGCCATGCTGCTGCATGATGTCGAGCGCGTCCTTCTCTGAGCCGTCAGTATCGTAGAACTTGGCTCCCAGGTCCTCCACATAGTCCAGCATCGAGATGTCGCCGCCACGCAGGTAGCTGTCGTTCTGGTCGGCGGCACGCACATCGAACTGAATGGTAAGCTTGTTGAGATTGAACGTCACGTCGTAGGTGCCGGCCTCCAGGGCCAGCCAGCCAGAGGCATTGGTGGCAGCTGCCAGAGGAACGGACACGCCGGTGGACTCCACGCTGCTGTCTTTCCACCCATAGATGGCCGACCAGTCGGCATTATGTACACAGAAGTTGATGCCCGAGCCTTTCACCTCACAGCCTTCCAAGCGGAACACCCCCGGTTCATCGGTGGCAGCAAACTGGCCTGCATCACCATTCAACCCGTATGTTTCCGACCAGAAATAAAGATACCAGTCATTCACACCCCAGCTCTGCATGGCTGTTGCCATCAACAGCACAAGCGTCATCAATAGTTTTTTCATTGTTTACGTATTTGCTCCCTTTCTTTACCAAGTTATTATTTTAAGTAACTGTTCATATTTAGTTTATACTTATATTTTTTTACGTTGTTTATATAAGATAATTGTGTTCATCTACTTATTGATACTTAGTGTTCTTATTTCTGCCCCGTGCCGTACCAGTCGTTCACGATCTGGCTCAGCTTTTCGATGTCGTAATAGTCGGAAAAGTCGCGGAAGGTCGTCGGCACGCCGTTGATGTCGCAGGTGATGTCGGCACCGGGAGCTATGGCCACATGGGGTGTCACGCCCGGGTCGATGTTTTCCCCGGCAGCATTAAACAGACGTCCGTGGTAGGAGGAGAGCCTGTAATCGTAGCCGTCGGCAGTAGAGCGCATCTCTACACAGCAGGAGCCTCCGCCGGAGGTCTCGCCCATGATGAGCACGCCCTGGTCCTTGAGCAGCGAGGGCAGCAGATTGCCGCACGAGAAGCTGGTGGCACTCTCAAGCACGGCAAAGTTCAGGTGGTACTTCACGTCGCGGTCGGCGGCGTCGAACTTGCCGTCGAAGTTGCGGTCTATGTCGAACCATGCCGTCGAACGCCTGTTCATCAGCGTGTTCTCAAAGTGGAAGTAGCTCTGGTTGGTCATGAGCGAGGTGATGGCCACCACGATGTCGCTGGAGCCGCCGGTGTTGCATGAAATGTCGAGGACGAAGTTCTCCACTTCGGGGTCGGCTTCGGCTCTGTCCAGCGCGTCGAGCAGAATGACAAAGTCATCATCCGGACAGCTCTCAATGGTGGGCCGGGGGCCGCTGCCATTATAGAAAGCCCTCCACTGGTCCAGAACATAGCTCATGAATGAGTCGAAGACGCAAACGGCGGTATTGCCGTGCTTGACATAGTAGACGCCCGCTCCGTATTTCTCCTTGCGCTGCAGTTCATGGCCGTAAAAGTCGGCCCAGAACTGACGGTCTTTTTCCGTCAAGCGTCCATAGTCCGGGAAAGTGGTCTTAAACTGCTCCAGCTCTGCCTGAAGCACAAGGTCGTAGCGGCTCTTGAAGGCGGCATCTTTGCAGAGGGCACTGATGAGGGGAATCCGGGTGTGGCCCGCATCGTCAAGCAGATTGCCCAGCAGCGTCATGCCCACCAGAAACTCGCAGGTGTTCGTCGAGCGCAGCAGCCGTCGCGTCTGCAGTCCTGCCTCGCCCTCTTCCTGTAGTGCCTTGTCCAGACCTGCGCTGTGCATGGACTCCTCCAGGTACGCACGACCGGGATAGCCGAAGTAATGGTCGAGGGTGAAGCACAGGTTGCGATAGTTGAACTCGGCCATACCTGCCGACCGCGTCTCTTTCCTCAGGGGTGCCCAGTAGGTGGGGTCCAGCTCATCAATATCGCTGTGATAGGCATCTGCCACGACCACAATCTTCTCGCCGTTGAAGGCCGCATGGCGCATCTCGGCGTCGGTGTAGAAGTCGTTGATGGTGGCCAGAGGGAAATAGACCGCCGAGCCGTCGCCACGCAGGTCGATGCCGTAGCCGCCATAGTCGAAGGCGACGGTTTGCGTGGGCGTCAGGCGCTCAACGCTGGCATAGCGCACAAAGGGCGACTCATCATAGAGCACATTCGGCATTCCCGGCTGCGCCAGGTCCATCATGTTGGCGAAGGCCTCATGGTCGGGCGAAGTCAGCGTCTCCATCCGTGTGTCCACGGTGGCCGTGCCGTTGGCATTCGTCAGCACATATTGCCCCCCGCCGGTCATCGTGACGGAGAACGATGAGCCGGGCAACATCAGATGGTGGTAGTCGGCCACGGAGATGTAGGGCACATCGGGCATGTCCTCATAATAGCGCAGCGTGACCGTCCCGCCGTCCTCGCCGGCGCGGTTCACGGGAATCTCCCTCACGGTGTAGGCAGTCAGGTCGGCAGCATCCAGCTCCGGCTCCTCAGGAATCACAGGGTTGTCTGGCGTGTCGGTACACGAGGTGAACATCACGGTGCCGCTGATGGTCATGATGGCGGCAAGCATCCACAGTTTTCTTCGCTTCATAAATTTATTCAGTCATTAGTTAATAGCTACAACGCACATCTGGCGAATCGTTTGTGGGCACAAAGGTAATGAAATTATCCGATATAACCTAAAATATTCATGGATTAATGCTCTTTTTCCCTCTAACTTGCATTATTCACTAAAATTCTTTTATGTCTGCCACGCTACGCGGATAAAAACAAAAAAAACGTGCCCCTCGCGCCCCTTTAGGTGTTATCTAATTGGTAACTAGCAGTTTAACAGGGGCTCGATTGGGTGAAAATCGCGCCCCTATCGCGCCCCTATCCTGCCCCTGTATTTTAACGACGGGCCTGCCGTTCTCAATCATCAGCCTCAACTAATAGCGCGATACTGGCTATGCCGTTGGCTGCCTGCTCGGTTCAGTTTCAACGAAAAAGCCGTTCTCGTTGTAGGCCAGAAGCACCTCTTCGTTGTTAAAAAGTAAGCCGACGGGGAAGCCAAGTGGGCGAAAAAAGGGAAAAAGCGTGCTGTACAGGGGTTACGGAGCCTTTGCATAGCCGTTTGGGATAGCGCGAACAGCCGTTTGCGTATGCGCAAACGGCTGTTCGCGCGGGCGCAAAAGCTGGAAAGTTCTTTGCAATATTTGCCAAAGAACGAGGGATTGGGGAAATTCAAGTCGTTGGCTATCTCC
>LXOW01235500.1_pt1 | contig 10482 bp, 12 predicted proteins | sample 1368591 | NCBI WGS metagenome assembly LXOW01 (sample SAMN04884650, study PRJNA319009) | bovine gut metagenome | isolation source: Cow rumen | host: Bos taurus | place: Italy: Legnaro (PD) | collected 2014-07-09
GTTTACGGGCTTTCTGACGATCCCGAAAATGCCCAAGAATAGATAAAGCACGCCCGTTCAACTTAAATACGGAAATCAAATGCGCGAAAGTCCGGTTACGCGCAAATGTTCAGTCGCCTGCGGTGGTTTGGTTTTTCTGTTTTATTGGAGTTTCGCGCTTTTGTATTATACCACAGTTTTCCTATTTGTAAAACACGAGCCTGACTATAGGAGCCCATTCATCTGAAATAGTTTTCGCTTTATAATTCATTTGATGCAGAATTTTGCAGATTCTCCATTCCGCGATCTCAAAATATGAGAACAGCCCACTTCGATACACTATATTTAGAATGTCTCTTCCACTGAATTCATTTTCTTTCGGAATACATCCGACAATATAACTATCAAAAAAATCTTCTGGAACTCCAATTAGTTTTCCGTTCATGAAGATTCTAAGAGGAAAATCTGTTTGTGCGACTTCATTCCATTTTTTAGTGATTTGTTTTCTTTCGAATCTTGTCAAATTGCGTTCTCTCGTAAGAAGAGCAGGAAACAAATCCGGATCTTCCAAGACGTTGATACATTCCATTCTATTATATAGCTGTGATACGATCGGATGGTCTTCGAGGCAAACCACAGAAACATTCAGATCGATATCAGGCAGATTCGATATGAAGAAATAAAAACCGCATCTCGCCGTGAAATCCTTGTTGTTCGAAACCGTTCCGAAGCTATACCCATCGTTGCCAGCATTGGTCCATCCATTGAAGGTATATTCGTAATTCGCGTCTCTTTCCCGCGTCGGGGTACTTATCAATCCAGCCTGAATCGGATTCGGGATACTTGGTCAGAACGTCATACAACTTCCGGTCTTTCTGAGCATGGATCTCGTCAAAGATTAGACCGGAAATGTTCAAGCCGTGTTTACTGCCAGTTTCCGCAGACAGCACCTGGTAAAAGCCCTCAGGGTTATACGACACAATTCTCTTGATGGAAGCGTTGACCTTGGACCGCTTCATGAGCTCCGGACACGCCCGGACCATTTTTTCCGCCTCTTTGTACACGATGCTTGCCTGATTTCGGTCGCAGGCAGCGGAGTAGACTTCCGGAGAAGCCTCTCCATCCGCATACAGAAGATACAGGGCAAGAGCAGAACTCAGGGTGCTCTTGCCGTTTTTCTTTGCGATCTCAATATAGGCGTTCCGAAACTGCCGGAATCCATCTTCTCCGATAATTCCGAAGATGTCCCGGACGATTTGTTCCTCCCAGGGCAGCAGCATAATCCGCTGACCCTGCCACTTGCCGGTTGTGTGTTTCAGCGCCTGTATAAAGTTCACCGCATGGTCCGCACGCTTTTTATCGTAATGGGAAGTCGGCAGCATAAGACGCGTCGGTTGATACTCGAATGCCATTAGATCACTCCCGCCAGAATCATATCCATTTCAGAAGCCTCATTCATCACAGCATTCCCCGCGATAATCCTGCTTCTGGCAGAAGGCGTCAGTCCAAACTCGGAAGCCGCCTGTAGCATGATTTTTTGGTTCGCGTGCGAGATGGTAACCTGCGGCACTTGCTGCCAGAAGCCATTCTTTGTTTTTACAATGCTGCCATGCTGAGAGATAAACTCCTCAGCCTCTCTCCATCGGGCATACGCCTGACAGTAGACGGCAAAGGCCGCCATGTCCAGGTCCTTCAGCAGGCCAAGCTTGAACATTGGAACTGCTAGCCGGTCCCATTCCGCTTTTGCCTCTTCCTCCAGCCATTCAGGGCATTCCGGCATCTCGCCTTCAGGGCTCGGCTCGTACAGGTTCAGAGGCCGCTTGCCCGGATTGCCCTCCAGCACCTTCAGTGCGGTTGGTTTTGGTTTTCTTCCCTTCTGTGCCATCGGTCTCACCCCCTATCTGAGCACAAAAAATACAGCCCAGAGGCTGTTTCAAAACTCTTAGTGTAAAATAATCGTTGGCAAGGGTATAAAAATAGGAGAGGCAGGAACTGCCCCTCCGCACCATCTTGTGTTATTATGTAGCTCCCAAACAAACACAAAAACAAGGTGGTGTTAAGATGACTATATCAGTTCCGGTAAGATTTGACAATATAAAGTTTCAGAGTTTTGCAGGCCTTGACAAAAAAGCGGGAACATCTTGTCGACCGGGGGAAGGCATGTTATACTGAAATCAAATCCATTCATATTTCGCAGGACAGGAGTTGGTAAAGGATGAACACAATCAGTCGGTCCGTGGTGAAAAAGGATCATGAACCGAAAATCCGCGGGGAAAGCGTTTTTGTGAACGACTATACCGCGGCAGGAGACGCAAGGCCCATTCTGACGGGCAAGCTCCTGCACGCAAGCGTGGCGCGGGCAAAAGTCCTGTCGGTGGAACTGCCGGAGCTGCCGGAGGGATACTGTTACGTGGACGCGCGGGATGTCCCCGGGAGCAATCACGTTCTCATGATCACCTGGAATGACCTTCCCGTTTTCTGTGATGAGACCGTGGAATATATCGGAGAGGCAATCGGGATGGTCGTCGGTCCGGACGATCAAGAGGTATCCCGCATCCTCGGGGAGATCAAAGTCAACTATGAGCCGCTGGATCCGGTGCTCGACCTGCGCGAGGCCACGGAAGCCGTCCGGGAACGGGATTTCGGCTACGGGGATCCGGAGAAGGCCTTCGCCGAGGCGGACAGCGTCATCGAGGAGGAATTCGAGACCGGGTATCAGGAGCACGCCTACCTGGAGCCTCAGGGCTTTATGGCGGAGCCGGAGGAGGACGGGAAAATGTTCGTCCACGGTTCCTGTCAGTGCGCGTACAGCGTCCAGGACGCGGTGGTGAGTGTGCTGGGCTGTAAATACAGGGATGTCCACGTCCTCCAGGACGTGACGGGGGGCGGCTTCGGTGGCAAGGAGGCCTTCCCCTCGCTGCTGGCGTCGCAGGTCGCCGTTGCGGCGCAGAAGATGAAGGCCCCGGTCCGCTGTGTCTATGACCGAAAAGAGGATCTCGCCTACAGCTTCAAGCGTCATCCCTCGCTTTGCCGGTATAAAATGGCGCTGAAGGACGGAAAAGTGACCGCGGTGGACTGTGACATCCGCCTCAATGCGGGCGCCTACTGCACGCTCTCGGGGCTTGTGCTCGACCGCGCCGCCGCGACGGCCGCCGGCGTGTACAGCTTTCCGAATCTGCATGTGCACGCCGCCGCACTCAAAACCAACACGGTGCCGAACGACGCCTACCGCGGTTTCGGCGGTCCGCAGGTCATCTTTGCCATGGAACGCCTGATGGATCACGCGGCGAAGACGCTTGGCGCGGACGAGGTCGCGTTCAGGCGGCAGTATCTGGTAAAGCAGGGGGACCGCACGGTAACAGAAGGCAGGCATCACTTCCCGGTGCCGCTGCCGGAGATGATCGACATGCTGGACGCCGCCTGCGGGTACTGGGAGAAGCATGCGGCATACGCAAAGCCGCAGAACGGCCGGTTCCGGAGGGGAATCGGTATGGCGCTGGCCAGACACGGCGACGGTCTCACCGGCACGACGGAGCGGGACCTCGGCTTCAGCATCAGGCTGCGCAAGCACCCGGACGGCAGGGTCGAGGTGCTGGCCGCCAATGCCGAGATCGGACAGGGCACGCGGACGACCTTCCCCAAAATCGTGGCCCACGAGCTCGGCATACCGCTTGAGAAGGTATCTTATCAGCATCCGGATACGGGCCGCGTAGAGAACTCGGGGCCGACCTCGGCCTCGCGCTCGCTCATGATCGTGGGCGAGCTGCTGCGCCGGGCGGCGATCCGGCTGCGGGAGCAGTGGGCGGACGGAGAGGAGCAGGAAGTCAGGGAAAGCTACACTGAGCCGGATTTCGTGATCTCCTTTGATCTTGACAAGTTCCGGGGCGACGCTTTCCCAACGGATTCCTGGTCGGCGTGTGCGGTCGAGGCGGAAGTGGACAGCTTCACGGGAAATACAGAAATCCTCAGCGCCGTCGGTGTCTTCGATGTCGGGACACCGGTCGACGAGAACATCGTGATCGGCCAGATGGAAGGGGGCTTCCTGCAGGGCCTCGGCTACGCCTCCATGGAGCAGATGGCCTATGACGGTACGGGAAGAATCCGCAACAACAGTTTCTCCGACTATCTGATCCCCACCGCGGCGGATGTGCCGAAGCTGAAGACGCTGCTACACGTGGAGGAATACCCCGACGGCCCCTACGGCGCAAAAGGAGCCGGGGAGATGCCCCTGGTCGGCGCGGCAGCGGCCTATGCCGCGGCGGTCGAGCAGGCGCTGGGCACGGATAAGCACCGTCTGAACCGCCTTCCGATTACGGTGGAGGACGTGATGAAAGAGCTTTACCGGGAGGAGGAAAGCGATGGACACGATTCGATTTGAGCTGAACACCAGGCCTGTTTCCTGGGAGGGCCAAGCGTCCGCGCGGCTGCTGGACACGCTCCGGCGGGACTTTAGCTGCCTGAGCGTCAAGTGCGGCTGCGGCGAAGGAGAATGCGGCGCCTGCGCGGTGCTGGTCGACGGGCGCCTGATAAATTCCTGCTGCGTTGCCATGGGGGCCGTGGACGGGAAAGCGATCCTCACTCTGGAGGGCTTTCGGGAGACGCCTCAGTTTGCGGCGCTCAACCGCGCCTTTGCCGATTTCAGTGCCGTTCAGTGCGGTTTCTGTACCCCCGGCATGGTGCTGGCGGCCCATGCGCTGCTGACGGCCAGACCGGATCCGAGCGAGGCGGAGATCCGGGAAGGTCTCTCCGGCAATCTGTGCCGCTGCACCGGGTATAACGCGATTGTGAACGCCGTGAAAGCGGCGGCAAAGGAGGGATTGTGGTGAAAGCGATTCCCGAAAGTCTGCGGGAGGCGCTGGCGCTTCGGGCAGACACGAACCTGGTCCCCTATGCCGGAGGAACCGATCTGATGGTACGCGGCAGTTCTAACGCCGAGTATCTGTTTCTGGGCCGCGTGCCGGAGCTGCGGAGGATTACGGCGGACGGGGAAACCGTCCGGATCGGCGCCGCGGTAACTTTTACGGAGGCACTGGAGAGCGACGCCGTTCCCGCGCTTCTGAAGGAAGCGGTTTCGCGAATAGCGGCGCCGGCGATCCGCAACGCGGGTACCTTCGGCGGCAATCTCTCTAACGGCTCGACAAAAGCCGATTCCGCGGTCGCACTGCTGGCGGCGGACGCCCGGGTTCGGCTTCAGTCCCTGCGGGGAGAGCGGATTCTTGCGATCGACGAATTCTGCCTCGCGAAGGGAAAACGGGATCTCGGAGAGGACGAGCTGGTCACGGAGATTCTGCTGCCCGCGGGCGGACTGGAAAACTATTCTTTTGAGAAGGTCGGCGGCAGAAAGGCCCTCGCGATCTCGCGGGTATCCTTCGCGGGGGTGTTCTGCGCGGATGAGGGCAGGATTACAAAGGCAGCGGCGGCTTTCGGCGCGGTATCCGACAGCTTCCTCCGCTTTCGGGAGCTGGAGGCCCGGCTGATCGGGAAGACCATTGAGGAGGCACGGGAGCTGAAGCCGGCGTATCTGAAAGCCTATGCCGAAAAGCTGGAGCTGAAGGACGGAAGGGTCAGCGCGGAATACCGCAGGACCGTGTGTCTCAATCTGCTCAAAGCGTTTTTGGAGAAGTTTGGGGTATGAGGGCAGTGAGGCAGCCGCGGGAGAGCTTAGTGTAAAATAATCGTTGGCAAGGATATAAAAAAAGGAGAGGCAGGAACTGCCCCTCCGCACCATCTTGTGTTATTATGTAGCTCCCACACAAACACAAAAAAACAAGGTGGTGTTACAGCCTGCTGCAGCAAACTGGTGGAGGTTCTCCATCACCGCTGTGCTCTGGTTGGTGTAAACAAAGGTTGCGATTTCGGCCTGGCGGAGGGTATCGACGAATTCCCCGACCTCCTTCTCCCAAAGGAAATCGTCCATCTCGACCTCGTCCTCCTGGCGGCTGATGCTGCTCTTCCAAGCGCGGTAGGCTTTGCAGGCTCCCTGCTCAAAGGGGAACTTTGCCGCCTTGTCCTCTTCGTACCAGGCTTTGAGCTCGTCGCTTTCCCAGCCAAGGGTGTCGATGATCTGCTGCTTCCTAGCCTGCCGCTCAGCTCTGGCGGCTTCGTACTCGCAGCCGATGCGGTAAAGGTTCTCGAAATAAGTGTTGTTGGTGTTCATCATGGCTGTGGCCTCCTGTAAAAATGTGTTGTTTGCCTTTCGGCACGTACATATATCACTCTAAAAGGCCATTAAAGCAAGCTATATATGGGTCATATAGTACACAATCCTTGCTCGCTAAATATGTAGATAATTGACAAGTCCTGCCCATCATGATAGAGTTGAATGAAAAAGCAAATAGATAAATGAGTCCCTATCTAAATGACGCTATTTGCGCCCTCCCCCAGCCAAAAAACCGTCATGAAGGAAGAATTGATATGAACAGAGTATCAATCCATAGCTTAATATCGTTTTTGCTGGTGCTTATCGTTGCTTTTTCTACCACTGGTTGCAAAAGCGGGGGAAGCGGAAAGGCTTCCGAAGATCCGGTTTTTATCGAAAGAACCGTCGAAGAAATCGCTGTCGATTACGGCACCTATGGGGCAGAGGCGAAAGACCGGATCAACCAACTGTTAAAGGAACTATCCGCCGCAGATCAAAGCACTGGGACAAGATGGGAAAAGATCATGAACCTGTGGATGTCTCCGGAACTCGGGAAACCACTGCATTACGATGTTCTCCCGGACGGGCTTCCGGATACGGACGAACTGGGAATCATTGTTCTGGGCTTTCAACTGAATCCTGACGGGACGATGAAAGATGAGCTGATTGAGCGTCTGACCGTTGCTCTGGCAAGTGCAGAAAAATATCCGAATGCCTATATCGTCTGCACAGGTGGCGGAACGGCCGCAGAAAATGAAAGCGCTACCGAATCTGGCGAGATGGCAAAATGGCTCATTGCGGAGGGAATTGATAAAAAGCGTGTCATTGTTGAAGACAACTCCATCACGACCGCACAGAATGCCTTGTTCACCTATGATATTCTTACTTCCCTATACCCATCGGTCAAAAAGCTCGCAATCATATCCAGTGACTATCACATCGCAACCGGGGAACTTCTTTTTAATGCCGAAGCAATCCTCAGGGCGAACGCACCTGGGAATGAGAAGCTTGAAGTAATCTCAAACGCCGCATGGAAAGCGCCTTCAGGCTCACTCTCTTCTATGTTCCAGGCAGGCGCACTCATTGAGCTGTTCGGTGATGTGAAGACAGCATTTGAGATCTACTATGAAACCTACGATATACACACTCTCCCGCCACTGAATTGAATAAATTCCAGCTTGTCGAGGAGTCTTTATGACTCCTCGATTTATTCATAGTACGCAAAAGTAAATGCAGGCAGCTGCCTGCCGTACTACGAGGAACACAGCCTCTCGGCTGCATCCCTGCTGGTTTTCGGTTTTGTTCAGCCCCTGCCGACGTTTCTCTGGATCTTCTTGGCCCGTTCCAGCGCCTGCTTGAGCAGCCCGTTGATTTCCTTCATGTCTTCCGGATCATCCCAATGGGCTCCGACTGGGTCGTACCGGATGCTCTCGAGAGTGTTGAAAAGCTCCGAGGCAAGGCCGTTTGCGCTGTCCGTCAGGGTGTAGAGGGTGTCTTCGGTCTGGTTCATGTTTTCCCCTCCCTCACTGTGCCATCGCCCAAGCAATCGCGTGGCCGTCGTCTTCGAACTCGACCTCGCTGGCTGCTGCCAGCCCGATCGTGCCTTCGCAGGAAAGGTCGTCGTCCAGGTGCTCGTAAACCGCTCCGAAGTAGCTGGGCTTGCCTTTGCCGTTGTAAAAATACCCGGCCAGGAGAACCTTGTCTCCAAAGTTCAGGACCTTGCTCCAGCGGCTCTCGAGGTCTTCCGGGGTGGTGGGGTTCGGCAGGCGGTAGGTTCTCATCGCGTCGTTGATTTTCATGGGGTTTCTGTGATCTGTATGTGCTTGAATGGAAAAAGCAGTATTATCCCGACGGAGTTATCATGGACGGAGAGCAGTGGGAACTGGAGATTCGGCTTACCGGACGCCGCGCAAGGAAGTACTATGGCAGCAATGCGTTTCCGGCGTATTGGGAGGAACTATTTGAAACGTTCCGGCCGTATTTTGAGAAGAGAAAGAAGCTGCCCTAAGCCGGGTTATATAGCCTGACTTACCGCTTCTGTTTAACAGAGCCCTTATCCTCCAAGGAGCATTATTGTCATACCATTTCACGGTATACCCGGCTGTCCTCTCCGTTCACATCCTTCATTGTCTTCCAGAAAGAATAGCCATATTTCTCATACAGGCCGGTTTCTCCTGTAGAAATGTGAATGTACCGATGGCCTTCTCCACGTGCAAGTACTTCAGCATAATCCAACAATTTTCCCATATACCGATTGCCCCTGAATGCGGGAAAAGTATACACGAAGCCAACCCACGGAGTCAGTGACGACTCACGGATATCGTCCTGTTCTGCATAGGTACAAAAAGAAACCAGCTGCTCACCGTCTGCCAGCAGCAGCACTTTTGTGCTCTCTCCGCACAGTTCTTTCAGGCGGTGATCCCGAAGCAGCTCATAAAGGTATTGTCCGGCACCCCAGTCGCTTTTCTGTATTTCGTTAAGCCATCTGCTTTGCTCATCGCATAACAGAAACATGAGAACACAAAGCCTTAAATCTCTACAGAACAGAGCCTGACATCAGATACTCCTTAATATGTGCTTTAAGCGGGCTGTTTGGGCCGCCAGGTTTGTTGTTCTCTTCTTTGTCTAATTGCACAGATTGGCTTTGGTTTCAACTGTTTATTCACTATTTATGCAGAGAGTTTTTCTTATCTTTACGCCATTGGAACCGTCTCTCTGTCAATTGAATTGATAGCGCACCCAAGGCAGAATAAGAACGCCTCACTCCCGAAAGAATGAGACGCTGTGTTATCGTGGGTCTGGCCAGACAAACCGTTAATGGGGATTCATGCTGGACGGATCCTTAAACGCACTTAAGAAAAAGCGGAACAAGAACAGGGTCAAACTGAGTCCCACTTCCTTCCAGAATAATAGCTTTGGCCTTTTCTTCTGAAAAAGCCTTTTTATATACCCTGGGTGAAATCAGGGCATCATAAACATCCGCCAGCGCCATGACCCGCGCCTCCAAAGGAATATCCTCCCTCTCGAGTCCAGTCGGATACCCTGTTCCATCGTATCGTTCATGATGATATTTGGCAATGTTGAAGGCAATTTTGCAATATTCCTCTTCTTCTATATCACTCATCGTTTTCTGTATGATTTCAGCCCCATATTCCGAGTGCTTTTTCATGACCTCGAATTCCTCTTCCGTCAATCTGCCGGGCTTGTTCAGAATATAATCCGGAATTTTGATTTTTCCGATGTCATGCATGGCAGCCGCTAATACGATATTCTCACAGTAGTCATTTGTCAGGTTGGAATAATGGCTTTTCTCTCTCATCTCTTTCAGGAGCCTTTCTACATAGTCTTCACAACGCATGATATGTCCACCGGTGTCTTCATCGCGTTCCTCTACCACAGTAGCGAGAGAAGTAATGACGCTCTTTTGAATCTTTTCGATTCTCACTCCTTGATAAAGCTCTCTTACGTTTCTCGTACACATTAGGACGTAGAGTACTATTCCGACAAGGCTGAAAGCCGCAATATCCTCCACATCAAACATAAATGCACGGGGGGATTTGGAAATATGCGAGACAAGCAGGTAGGCGATAGACTCCAGCACAACAAACACAATCATTCGGATCGGACGATCATCAATGCTGAGCGGGAGAATGGATATAAAGACGATCGCGCTGACCGCAGGCAAATCATAATTGACCGACTGTGAGCTAAGCATGCAGGAATAAATAAAAACCAGGAGGATTTGGCCATAGCACGCAACCATACTCAGCACCAGGCTCTGCTTGCTGCTCCTCAAAATCAGCAAACGCAGAACTGTTATTATCAGGCTGCCAACGATAAGAAAGGCATACGGTATCCAATAGCCGGGACGGGATTGCGTGATAAGGTTGGGGATGAGATACGCCACCCCGATTCCCACGGCAAGGCAGGAAGTAATGCGCAGGGTCTTCAGGTTTCCACTCCATATCATTGTGCTGATTGTGGAATATTCTTTTTTGCCAAGCCCTGCATAAAGAAACAGGCTCTTCAATTTGTCACTTAACACTGTATTCCCTCCCCGTCGAATGAATAGTATAGTAAGTGTCTATGGCTGAACCCTTTATGTATGCAGGATGAATATTTATCATTATTCCTTGCTTTTCTCAGTTGTTCGATAAAACCTTGAATAATGCCAGATATGGTCATCTGTTTCTTTTCTGATCCTGGTTTAATACTATCATATCATATAAAATATTGAGAATCAATAAAAAAATGACAGGCCGAGCAAACCGCGAATATGCATTTCTTTGCATGAATCTCCGGATTTTACCCTTGGGTTAAAAAACAGTCCCTTCTGGGTTTAACATAAAACTTCAGTCTGTGAA
>LXOW01418281.1_pt1 | contig 10480 bp, 11 predicted proteins | sample 1368591 | NCBI WGS metagenome assembly LXOW01 (sample SAMN04884650, study PRJNA319009) | bovine gut metagenome | isolation source: Cow rumen | host: Bos taurus | place: Italy: Legnaro (PD) | collected 2014-07-09
ACCTTTTGAACCTTGACGTTGTCACCATTCACGAGGCGGATCATGTAGATGCCGGCAGCGGCTTTGAAGTTGACGTTAGCGCAACCGTTGATGCTTTCGCTCTTCAGGATGCGACCGTTGACGTCGACCACTTGCAGCGTGGCGCGGCCTTCGTTGTTGATGACCCAATTACCATTGCTATAATAGGCAAAGGTGTCTGAGCCTGTCGAAGACCCGGTGGCGAACACCAGTTTGAAGCGGCTGGCGTAGTCGGTCGTGCGGGCCTCGAAGGTGTAGCTCGGGTTGGCGAGCAGGTCGGTCTCGATGCCGGTCATATTATCAATAAGGTGCAGGTAGGCGAAGCTCACTTCCTCGTTGGTGAAGCTGAGGGTGTAGGTGCCGTTGTTCTTGGCCTCGAAGCTGACGGGGATTTCACCCACGTTGCTTTCAGCGTTGACCACTGCGTAGTCCTTACCTTCCATCGGGATGTAAACCTTGCTGCTGTTGTTGCTGAAGCAGAACTTCTCAAGCAGGTTGCCTTCACCGAAGCGGATGATGGCATTGTCGGCCAAAGAAGCACCGCGCGTGGCGGCCTTGCTCAGGTTGATGTTGAGTTGGCCTCTACTGTTAGCAATCTGGTTTCTCGAGAATTTGAAGGTTTGGTCAGTAGCCGTGGCTTGCACGAAGATACCTTCCATAGGAGCGATGGCACCCGTGGCGGCGATGAAGCCGGCGCCAGTTTCAGGATTCATGCGGTAGAAGGCCAGGTTGTCGTTGGCATCGTTGAGGTAGGCGTTGCACACGAACGGGTTGGCATAGAGGTTCCAATCCTTAAACTCTTGAGTTTCCGTAGGAGCATCATAAGAAGGAGTCACGGTCACATCTGTGTTGTTGGCTTTCACGTTACCTGTGAAGGTGAGGGTTACATCAGCTGCATTGGCATAGAGGTAACCGCTGCCGTTGTACATATATAATGTATAAGTGTTATTGGCACCATAATAGGACCATTCAAGGTCGTTAGTGCGGCTCCAGCTGTAGAGATCATAGGTGCCGGTACGCATGCCATATGTTTCATCCGTGTTATAGACATAAATAGTAGAAGACAGCGGGTTGCCAATCAGGTAGTAACCTGCTCTGTCTTCTTCATTGCCTGCACCGTAGCCTGTGATGTTCTTCTTCACCGTGGCAGTTACCGTGTTGTCGGTTTGCAGTTGTCCGCCATCGTTGATGGTAAGGGTAGGAGTGGGCGAGCCTTGGAAGGTGATCTTCTTGGCAGCAGCCACAGTACCATTATTAATGGTGGCATTAGCCTTGATGATGGCGTTGTCGGTGATGGCAGGGATTTCTTCATCCATCCAGTTGGCGGCAGTAGCCCAGTCGCCTTCGGTGAGGAAGTACTTGGTGTTGCCATCCAAAGTGGTGAATTGTACGGTTGCGCTCTCTTGGGTTGCATCGCAGTTCGGGACGACCTTCAGGTCATACTTCGTGCCAGCGGTGAGGCCGGTGAGGTCGGCGGCGGTGGTGGTAGCAGATTGGTTTTGCCATTCGCCAGCAGGAACGGTAGGAGCTACAACAACGTTGTCGATGTGGAGGTCGCAGTCGGGACCGGATTGGGTTTGGCCACCATAGAAGGCGATTTTCACCGTTTCACCTGCATAGGCGGAGAGGTCGATCGAGAAATTGTTTCCGGTGTTGCTGATGTTGTTGAGCACGTCGGCCGATCCGGTGTTGTTCCACTCGCGCAGGATAGACCATGTGGCCTGATTGTCGGTTGTGATGAGGACGACAAACCTTGAGTAGGCATCAGGAGCCTTAGCAGCAGTCGGTGCGTTGTCGCTGTTGTAGGCTGTAATGGCTGCATCGAAGTTCAAGATGTTATTAGTGCCAATAGTGATGCTTTTGGTTATTAGCCAATACTTTGAAGTATTCCAAATATTCATTTTCCAGTTGTATTCTCCTAAACCGTAAGAAGTAGAGCTCCAACCGCTACTAATTGAATTAATGGTGGTAGTGCCATTTAGGACATCATCAGTAAGTGCAGTGTTGGATCTGTCCCAACCCGTAGGCAAGCTTGATCCGTCGAATTTCTCAGACAAGGCTGGAGTGGCGGAGTTGTCAATACCGGCGGCCGTTCTATAATTCACAGTGAATCCATCTTGGCTTTCGCCGTTCCAGGTGACGGTGGCGTTGTGGTGGGTGATGTTGCTGACCACAGGATCCATTGCCGAGCAAGCGGCGATGGTAGTGAAGAAGTTGCCGGTCAAGGCTACCCATGCACTATGTGTGGTGACACTATTAATAGTGTGGTTGGCGCGCACCCAGATGTAGTATCTCGATTCTGGGTCAAGACCAGTGAGTTGGTAAGGAGCCTCTGTGGTGGGCAGGGTGGTCACGGTCTTGGTGGCATCAGTAGTTGCAGTAGGTACTTCGGGAGCATCGTCGGATTTCAAATAGTAAAGATCCCAGCTGGTTTCGTAGTCGCCGCCGCCAGCGGTCCACACGAGGTCAACAGTCTGCGAGCCGATGTTGCTGGCAGTGAAGTTGCTCGGGGCGGGAGNNGAGGTCAACCTTGGCAGAAGCGGGATTGGAAGCCACGAAGTTGCTCGGGGCGGGAGAGGCAGCCAAGGTGGTGAAGGTAGCATAGCTGTCGCTCCAGTCGCCGTAGCCGTTCGAAGAAGCCGTGCAGTTGCCACGCACATACATATAATAGGTGGTTGCAGCTTCAAGGTTCTTGTCGAACAGGTAGGGGTTTGAGGTCACGCCAACGATGGTGGCGGTGGCCAGCTCATCGGCATTGTTCGGGTCGAAGTTGGCACCAGCCTTGTAGGCAATCTGCCAGGCAGCTTGGGCTGCATCGGCAGTCCAGGCAATGGTGGCCGAGTGGTTAGTGAAGCTCACATAGTGTACATCGTTCACATCTTCGCAAGTCGGGATGACCTTCACCTTGACGTCATCAACAAACCAATACCAATTAGAAGTAGTGTTGAATTGGCGTAAGACGATGTTGGCGTTGTCTGGAACGTCGGGCGTGCCATCGTTGTTGGCATCCACATCGAAGTCGATGACCTCTTTTTTGTAGGTGTTGCTTTCCCAACCGTCGTATTTGTTGGTTGTGGAGTTGTAAGCATAGGTCTTGAGAGCCACAAATTCATTGTTGGCGTTGTAATAACCAATGGCAAAGCTACCGCAGCTAGAATTGGTATAACTTTCAGGACGCACCCAATATTCGAGACGCAGCGTATTGGTAGCCTGCTCAAACGAAGGCATTTCAATCACGTTTTCTTGAATACCTTCGAAGCGCAAGTAATAACTACCAAGATGAGCATAATCACTATAATTATATCGAGTCACACTACTACCCGTGGCCACCGTCCAGCAGTTGAATTTAGGTGCAGTTTCAAAATCATACGTGTAAGGCACAGGAGTAGCTACAGGGCAGGCGGTGGCGAAGCTGGTGCTTGAGGCTGCGCTTTCGCCTTCGGCATAGACAGCCTTTATCTGGAAGTCGTAGCTGGTGTTGGGGGTCAAATTCGGCACAGTCACCGAAACGGCGTTGGCATCGTTCAATTCAGTCCAACTGGTGGGCCATTCGGTTGCCGAAGCTAACTTGTACTGGTATTTGTAACCTGTCACGTTATCGGAAGGCTTAGTCCAAGCGATGGTAGCCGTTACGTCGGTAGTGGTGACGGGTACGGTAATGATAGGTCTTGGAGTTGCAGTAGGCCTATAGTTGAAGGTCACTTTTGGCAAATTGCCGCTCCTACTGTAAGATAACGCACCTGTGGCAGAAGAATTGTTGTATGAATATGCGCAGGTGTTATTGGCTGATTTGTAAATCCAAGCCACTGTGGCATTGGTACCCGCAGCTGTTTTTTCGAAACCTATCATAAGGTTTTTAGTGCCGCTGTAGGTAAATGCTTGGTCGAGTTCAATGACCATTTGGCTATTGACGACGCTGAGGCTACCGCTATACACTTCTTCCATCGCACTCCAATCGAGTGAAGTTGGATTGCTTGCAAAGGTGGTGTTGTCAACTTCAGCAACATAGACTTTGAAAGAGGCATCGCCCCAAGCAACGTTGGCATAAGTGGAAGTACTGTAGAAAGTCAGTTTTTTCACCGTTCCTCCAGCCAAGTCTCCTAAACTTGTCTGAGGAATGATGAATTGGCTATTGGTTTGGTATGCCACATAACTACCACGGAAAGGAATGTAACTAGATGAAGAGTTCGAGGTTGCATCCTCATTGAAGGTATAGTCCACATAATTGGTAGGCGTAAAGTCAGCCACGTTGCTCGGCGAGCTGGTGGGGCCGTCGCAGTTGGCTTTCACGCGGGCGTAGTAGTGCGTCTCGGCAGTGAGGCCAGTGAGGTTGGCGGTTACGTTGTTGCCTTCGACGGTGAAGCCATCGGTCACTTCCACAAGACCTTCAGTAAAGGTGTTGTTGGTGGCATATTCCAGCACCCAGGCGGTTTCGTCGTAGCCCTTCACCCAAGTCAAAGTGGCTTTGGTGCCTTGGCCGGGAGTGGTAGTGGCAGTGAGGTTGGTCGGGAAGGCGCAGTCTTCGAGAGTGGTGAAGGTGGTCTCGATGTAACCGCTTTGGCCAGTGGTGCCGTAGTCGGCCTTCACGCGGAACATGTATTCCGTTCCAGCTTCCAAGGTGAGCGCCACGGAGGTGCCTGTGCTCACAGTGCCTTCGGCTCCCCAGTAAGCATCGGTAGTCTTCTTAAAGTTGTAGAGATAGCACACGGGTGTGGCAGTTGCGGGAGCATCCCATGCCAACGTGGCGCCGCTTGAAGTGATGTTGCTCACAGCGAGGTTCTTGGGTTTCGGGGTGGGGTTGGGTACGTAGGTGAAAGTGGTCTTCGGGATGAAGTTCTGCAAATTACCCGAGGTAATGCTTTCAAGGCTTGTGGAATTGTTTTTAAATAATGCGCCGCTGGTAGATTCGATGCCATAGAAAGTAGCGCTTTTATATGTTCCCTTTGTGGTCTCATAGATGCCGACGAGAAGGTTACCGCCATTATATACGTAATCCGTCGTGAATTCAATCGTCATTGTTTCATGTGTACCATCCAATTCGGCATTTTCGAGAACGATGGTGGCTCCCTCTGTGCCATAATAAGAGGTGGAAGCAAACGAAGACTCATTAACTTCTTTCAAGAACACCATGTAACGAGCGTTGCCCCATAAAGCTGAAGCAGGTGACGATAGATAGAAAGTCATTTGTGAAATGGTGCCACCATCCATGTTGGACATACCTTGTGTCGTAGCAGGTATGATAAACTCATCCTTATTGTAGTTTTCCGCATAGTTGCCATACACAGGGACATAGCTGTTCGTTGTTGTCGTCGTCCCAGGCGCTGTGCCGTCGCATACGGTTTGTGGAATTGCCGTCGTAGGTTTGAACGTGCAAACTTCGCTCCATTTGGTTTCGCTGCAACTTGGTCTTACGCGAGCATAATATTTGTGTTCAGGGGTAAGGCCAGTAAGGTCCTTGGAGGGCGTTCCGCTTATGTTAAAGGATTGCACGCCAGTTGCAAAGGTGTTGTCCTCGCTATATTGCAGCACCCACGAGGTGGCTTGGCCGTTTTCAGTCCAGCTCAACGTGGCGATGGTGTGGTCGGTATCATCAAGCGTGGCTGTCAAATTAGAAGGCTCGGCGCAACTCTGTTGGATGCCTCCAAGGACGATTTGGTTTTTAGAAGTAGAAAAAGTACCAGATTGTTGAGCGGTGCCATTATAACCATTAGGAGTTAATGAAGAGAGACCATCTCCATACTTATAAAGAGATTGATTATCGGTAGTCGTAAATACGCGCCAAAGATTATGGCTGCTATTAACATAACCACCAGTATTGTCAATCACTGCAACGACCAAATTATTCGTGCCGTTATAAGCAAAAGGAGTGTCAAGCGTCAAGGTTGTCCATGTGTTGGAAGTAAACGTAACGGCGCTTGGTGCCTCATAAACCAAATCGGCTTCCGTAAGGGCTATCCAGTCTGTAGCACTTGTGAACTTGTCCTTGTCGGTATGAGCCATGTAGATTTTGAATTTTCTATGGTTATTTGTAGCAGTACCACTTCCTGCATTGTAGAACGCGATGCTTGTAATGTTACCAGAAGCATCAATTTCTTCTGCAGTGTAGATTTGTTGAGCAATAGCATACTTATAGTATGAATCACTGGGTAAAGACTGCAATGTGGCTGTACCCGAGCCAATTGTTACGCTTGGCGTTTGTGCCATTGCTGCCCACGGCACGAGTAGTGCGAGAAGCAGCGTCAAAAGTAAGTGTTTACTTTTCATACGATTAAAATTTTAAGTTAGACATTTGGTTAATTGTTTGGTATTTCATTATTTCAAGATTTCAGGATTTCAGGATTTCAAGATTTCAGATTTCATGATTTCAGGATTTGTAATTTCAGGATTTCTTTTCATGCATGTTTTGGGCGTGGCAGGCATCCACGATGGTAATGGTGTCGCCATCTATGGTGTAGGCGAAGTACCATTTGTCGGTGTTTGCCATGTGGTAGTTGCTCCAGCGTTCCAACGTGGGCTTGCGCCTAAGAAGGGAACGTTCAATCATGTAAATGGAGAATACTGCATTTTGTACATCGCGTTTCAAATCTTCTTTATCGTAGGTATGACGGTACTTTTTCGCCACGTTGCTGTAAAACGTGAAGATTTTCCGAGACGCACGGCGTTTGATAATATATTTATAATCAACCGTTTGCATAAATTTCATCAATTTCCTCCGAAATCAACGAATACAATTGTTCTGGTGTCATGTCTTTCTTAAGCGCTTGTCTCCGGCTTTCAGCTCTGCTGTGCGAGAACTCCTCCAGCATCATGTCCACCTGATGTTGAAGCCAACGGTTGATGCTCTCTTGGCTCGTCAGGCAGGGATTGATTTGCCGCATCGTTGCTTCGTCTATGTTTATGCTAACCGTGCACATTTCGTGGTTCCTTTCTTCTTTTTTCGCGTTCGCTTCAGGGCATAGTTGGCCCTAATAGGGCGCAAATATAGTGTTTTTATTAATACGCGCGTGGAAAAACGCGAAAAAACACAAAAAAAGTTCCCGCTGTCGGGCGTGGAAGAAAATCTTTCGTTTCTACTTGCCAAATCCAGGTATTTTGCGTACCTTTGCAACCGCAAACACAAAAACCCGAATGAGATAGAAAACCATTTGTAACTATCTGTTTCTCTGAATGATATACTATGCAGATAGACTTGCTAACTTGATTTCCTCTATAACTATCTCATTCACAATTCATTAAAGTACAGAAATCAATACCAACGCTATACCAACGCTATAGCAACGCTATAGCAAGCCTATAGGAGGTCCGAGGTACCTCTGAGGTAACTATAAGGTAACTCCGTGATTCCTCCCTGTGCAAACCTATTGACCAAATAAACATGCACTGGTTTAATTCCGCCAACGAGTGTACACATTTGCTTTTGTCCTTTCTTCTGCTTATTTGCGTAGGGCATAGTAAACCCTTTTAGGCGCAAAAGTAAGATTTTTATTTAAAACACGTAAAAAAACGCAAAAAAAGTTCCCGCTGTGGGGCGTGGAAGGCTTTTTGTTTCAGGATTCTTCTTTCTGTTGTTGGGCTTGTTGTTTGGGCTCGCGGCGGGTATCCCAGAAAGCGACGATGTAGATGATGTTTCCATCAATATAATAGACTATTTTGTTCAAGCGGCTTACAACAACACTTCTATATGAACGAGGCAGGTCGGCCAAAAAAGGCTCGATCTTACCCAAATTAGGATACTGGCCAAGAAGTATTGAGGTTTGAAGCACTTCTAGCATAAAAGCCTCCCTTGATTTGTCTCCAAATTTCTTTTGGATGTACTTGGCAGTTTTGCGCCACTGCTTTTTAGCCGTTGGAGTCCATTTTACAGTCATACTGTTTCAGCGTATTGTAGTTCTCCTTTTGCAAACTCCTCCTCCAACTCACGGAAGACGTCTTCGCTGTCTTGGCATAATCCAGCAGCTATCTCTCTTTCGCTTTCAACAACCATTTGGTGTAGTTCTTCAATGGTGTATGGCTTCAGATTCTCTTCGTTGTCGGCGAATTGGATGAGATGCTCACCTACCCAGCGCATGTTGTTGGGCGTAAGGGTGCCGTAAAGATATTCCAGCAGGCTTGTCAATGTTGCTTCGCTCATCGTTTTTTCAGATTATTCCGCCTGCAAAAATACAACATAATTCTTGATATCGCAAGGGGAGGAGGATTATTCTTCCCTTTCCCCGCAAAACACCGCCAAATCCTGCAGGGCATCTAGCGTTTCCGAGGCGGGGAAGGGCTTCAGGGCCTCCAAGGTTTTTTGCTGGTATTCGGGCAAGAGTGCTTGGGTTTGCTCTGTGTTTTCGCCGTCGAGCATGTCGTCGCGAAGCTGGAAGAGGATGCCGAAATTGAGGCCGAAGTCAGCAATTTGCCTGATCTCAACGAGTTTGTGGAGGTTCCTTATGGGAATCTAAGAGGCACTTAAAGAGTTTAAGGTTTATTGTTGAATTTCTAACATGATGTCGTCCAAGATATATTGGTCGCTCATCAATTGGAGCCCGTATTTCGGGTCGGAGAGTTGTTGGTAGATTTTGGTGGAATAAAACAAATCCAAAGCTCGCTCGGCATCTATTTGCAATGCCTCGGCAAGCATCATGATGATGTGGCTTTGTTTGCGCCAAAGTACAGTGTCTCTCATCTTTCATCCTCCAATTTGGGTGAATAACTCTCTATAAATTGCAAGTAATGGTCGATGACGGATTGGCTGAGAATACAAAGTTGATGATTCACTTTTTTGTATTGCAGTTGTCCCAAAGCCTGTTCCGCAGTGATAACGCCCTTTTCATAGTCCTCGACCGTGTCGATGACGTTATCGTTGGCTACACCACCCTCAATAACATCGTATTCCGATGAATAGTCATTACCACGACGGCAATCTACCACAAAGTTCAGCCATTCAAGGTCGTATGATGGAAAGATTTTGTATCGGATGCCGTCCAATCTTGCGTGTTCCTCATCGAAACGAAAAACGCTCACGATGGGTCTGACATTTCTACCTTTTCGGCTTGCAATGATGGCAGCCCAAGCCTCAGCTTGTTCCTTGATGTTTGTGAGATAGAAGCCTTGACCGAAGTCAAGATTCCTGCGACCGGCTTTTGCTAGGGGTTGTTGAACCTCCATGTATGAACCGTGATAAAACGTAATCATAAGTTATTCTCTTTTGCTTCCTGTTCCCAATTGTTAAGTGTCTCAATCGTGTCGTCCACCACCCATTCAAGGCTTTGGGTATGAAGCTGGTCATAATACCTGAAAAGACGTTTGTGAATTAAATCCTGGAGCTTTAGCCTGTCATGCATTTTTTTCCCACTAATCTTTTCTTTTTTCGCGCTAGCTTCGATGGCCATCACTGCGAAATGGACTTTTCGGTAAGTGTCGTTTGAGAGTTGGGTCGTCATGGATTATTGGTTTTTAACTACGTTTAACCTTCGATTTCATTTGCAAAAATACAAAAACTAAATGAATGAACGACAAGGCCGTGAAAAAAAGCAAAAGAGATTTCCGAAGGGAACCTCATACTCCCCTTTCCCCGCAAAACACCGCCAAATCCTGCAGGGCATCTAGCGTTTCCGAGGCGGGGAAGNNGCAATCTGTTGGATTTGCTCGGGCGTCGCCCCCACCGACATGGCTCCCGCCACGCAGCAGGAACGCATTAATAGGGCGGTTTTGCGGGTGATGATATCGAGGTAGACATTTGTGGGACGGTCCTTCATCGGTCGTTGAGCTTGTCGAAACGCTTCGCATTCAACGTGGTTAAACGCCGGCCCTTCGACAGGCTCAGGGACCTTGGATATTGCATTTTGCATTAATTCTCCTTCGCTCATGGCGGCGGTGGTGGAAAGGATTTCGTTGAGGATGTTGGCGTCCTTCATGTTNNGGCGGCACGCAATGTCTGCCCGTTGACCTCACCGAAAAGCTTGGCGGAAAGCAGCACCAGCAGAGGGCGCAGGCGCTTGCCTTTGGCCTGACACACATAGCGCATGATGGCGTCCATCGGCTGGGTGTCGGCCTGCAAGCTGCGCTCGAAAAAGGCCTCGAATTGGGCTAATTCGGCAGCGAGAGGGGCGGTGATTTCGTCTAAGGTTTTCACGGCAGCTGTCCTATTCAGAATAAATCGGCATGGGTACCGGTTTGCAGGAACAACAGCGTAAGTTGTGTGTCGTTTTGACCACGCTTCATGCATCGTTTCAAGTCTTTGTTGAAACGCTTCGGGGTTATCACAATGTATTTCATACGTTGATGCCTAATTCCTTAAACAGGTCATCCACAGATTCATAGGTGGATACCCTGCCGTTCTCGATGTCGTCCATTGCCTCACGGAAACCAGCGGTCTTGGTGATGTCATACTCCTTGGGTTTCGCTTCTTTCTGTACCTTCACCGACGTCACCCCCAACAGCATCTTGCAGGCTTGTTTTACTTTCGAAACAAGACTTT
>LXOW01384849.1_pt1 | contig 10479 bp, 10 predicted proteins | sample 1368591 | NCBI WGS metagenome assembly LXOW01 (sample SAMN04884650, study PRJNA319009) | bovine gut metagenome | isolation source: Cow rumen | host: Bos taurus | place: Italy: Legnaro (PD) | collected 2014-07-09
CTGCTGTTCGACGTACTGGTGGCTGCCATCAAAAAGAATGACTGACGAATGAAACGTACCCGAATCTTGTTTCTCCCCTTGCTGCTGACAGCCGCCCTGGCAATCTCCTGTGCCGTCAATCCTGCTGAAGACAGCGACATCTCCTACGACCACATGATGGAGGCCTGGCTGCGCGTCAACCATCCCGGCTTGAAGCCGTACGGCAAGTACGGCGCCTACGTCCTGCAAATGCACAACGGCGACGGCCCGGCCATTGCCGACAGCTCCTACATCCGTGTCCATTATACCAAGTACTTCCTCGACGGCACCATCGTGGAGACCAATGTCCGGCAGCTCGCGGAACAGATGGGCACCTACACCCCTTCCTCGAACTACGACGGCAACACCTGGCGGATGACCCAGGGCTACCTCCCCGATGCACTGGAGGAAGTGTTCCGGACCATGCACGGCGGCGGCTACACGGCCATCGCCCTGCCGAAATCGGCTTCCGACCACCTCTATTCCACGTACAACGCCTTCTCTTCCACGGAGGAAGTCAACAATTTCCTCTACGAGTTCGACATCGACACCGTCATCAACGACATCATCGGCTACCAGGACAAAGAGATGCGCGCCTGGTTCCGCACCCACTACGACAGCGAAGCCACGATCGGCGAGCATCAGTATTTCAAGAAACTGGAAGAGCATACAGCCGACACCGACACCATCCCCGAAGGCACCTCCATCAGCGTCCGCTACATCGGCCGCCTGATGAACGGCCAGGTATTCGACACCAACATCGAAGACACGGCCAAGTTCTACCGCATCTGGTTGAAAGACAAGACCTACAATGCGATGAGCATTACCTACTACAAATCAGACGAAAGCAAATTCAACAGCGACAACAGCGTCGTGGCCGGTTTCGGGAACGCCATCCTGAAGATGAACAAAGGCGAGAAAGCCGTCACCCTCTTCAATTCCGAGCTGGGCTACGGTGCGAAAGGCAGCAGCCCTGCCATCCCGGAGTATTCCCCCCTCATCTTCTGGCTCTACATCGAGACGAAGAATCAATAATTCGAAACAACCTGTATTCCGTTCGGTATCACCGAGATATGCACAGGCGTAATCCCGACGGCTTCGCCGTCCACTTCCATGTAGGAATAGGGCGCGGCCGAGATGTCGATACGCTTGCCACGGGTATGAATGACTTCCTTGTTCCGGAAGATGGTTCCATGGATCAGTGACGGGACCTTGGCCAGGAACTTCCATTTTTTGAGCTTCCGCACCACGGTCAGGTCGATCAGCCCATCGTCAGGAATGGCTTCGGGCGTCTGCATCATGCCTCCGCCGCAGTAACGGCCCAGCCCCAGCGCCACGGAAAAAGCCGGTCCCCGGAAGAAATCCTCCCCGTCAACCGTCACGCGGAACTGCAGGCAGCGATAAGAAAGGAAGCCCGCCAGCAGCGACTTGAGATATTGCTTGTCGCCGGCATGTCCCCGCTCCTTGGACAGGTCGAAACGCCGGCATACTTCCGAATCGAAACCCAGCCCGCCGATGTTGACCATGTAGCGGCAATAGGCCTGGCCATCCATGCGGGTGTCCACGCGCGCGAGATCCTGGACCCGGACATGCGCCTCCGCATCCGCAACCAGGGCGACCGCGGCGGCATAATCGGAAGGAATGCGGTGGAAGCGGGCCCAGTCGTTGCCCGAACCGACAGGGATCAGGGCTACCGTCACTTCGGAAGGCGAAACCTCATGCTGGGAATACAGGCCGTTGATCACTTCGTGCATGGCGCCGTCCCCGCCGACCACCAGCAGTTTCCGCCAGCCCTCCAGCACGGATTCCCGCGCCAGTTCGATGGCATGATAGGCATGATCCGTAAGAAGGGGAGAAAACTCTATCTTACTGTTTTTGAGAAGCTTCTCAATTTGAGGCCAGTCCTTGCGCGCCTTTCCGCCACCAGAGCGGCTGCTTACAATCACGCGCCAGACAGAAGGATCAGACATGATTACGGTTTTAGTACTGCGAAGTTACTATTTTTTTCTTAAATTTGCGGTTTATGGGAAAGATCATCGCAATCGCCAACCAGAAGGGTGGTGTCGGCAAGACCACCACGGCCATCAACCTGGCCGCATCGCTGGCCGTCCTGGAATACAAGACCCTCATCATCGACGCCGACCCGCAGGCGAACACCACTTCCGGCCTCAACTTCAATCCCGACTCGAAGGAGCACGACACGCTTTACGAACTGCTCATCGGTGAACGGAAGATCGAGGAAATCGTCAAGGCCAGCGCGCTCGAGCGGCTGGACATCATCACTTCGCACATCAACCTGGTGGGCGCGGAGATCGAGATGCTCGACGTGCCCGGACGCGAGAACGTGCTCCGCAACGCCCTGGCCGGCATCCGCGACAACTACGACTACATCGTCATCGACTGCGCTCCTTCCCTGGGCCTGATCACCATCAACGCCCTGACCGCCTCCGACAGCGTGATCATCCCCGTCCAGCCGGAATATTTCCCGCTGGAGGGTCTCGGCAAACTGCTGAATACCATCAACATCGTCCGGACGCGGCTCAACCCTGCCCTGACCATCGAAGGCTTCCTCTTCACCATGTATGACAGCCGCCTCCGGCTGCACAACCAGGTGGTCGAAGAAGTCAAGACCTACTACCCTGAAATGGTCTTCAAGACCATGATCACCAAGAATGTACGGCTGAGCGAAGCGCCTTCCTACGGCAAGCCGGCCATCCTGTACGACGCCCGTTCGTCCGGCTCCGACAACTACCTGAACCTGGCGCGCGAGATTATCCAAAAGAACGAAGCATGGCAAAAAGAGACGCACTAGGAAGAGGTCTCGGCGCCCTTCTGGGCGACGTCGACCCGCTGCAGGGTACACGGGAGATCCACCGGATCGTCAGCGGCAATCCCGCCGCTGTCAACGACGTTCCCGTCGACCAGATCGTTCCCAACCCCTACCAGCCCCGCAGTGAATTCGACGCGGAAGCCCTGGAGGAACTCACGGATTCGATCCGCACCCTCGGCATCATCCAGCCCGTCACCCTGCGCCAGACAGGCCCGCAAAGCTATCAGATCATCAGCGGCGAGCGCCGCTACCGCGCCGCCTGCGCCGCCGGGCTCACCCGCATTCCCGCCTACATCCGCCAGGCCGATGACGCCGCCATGCTCGAGATGGCCATCGTGGAAAACATCCAGCGCGAAGACCTCGATCCCATCGAAACCGCCCTCAGTTTCCAGCGCCTGATCGACGAGTGCCAGCTTACCCAGGAAGCCATGGCCCTGCGCGTGGGCAAGAAGCGCACCACCATCGCCAACAGCCTCCGGCTGCTGAAATTGCCCGAAGAAATGCAGAAAGCGCTCAAACTTGGCAAGATTTCTGTTGGACACGCCAAGGTGTTGCTGGGCGTCGAAGACCCCGCCCGCCAGCACAGGTTGTTTGAACAGACGGTCCGAAACGACTGGTCGGTGCGCCGGCTCGAAGAAAGTGCACAGGTCAAGCCGCGGGAAACCGCGGAAGCACCGGCGACAGCGCCTGCCCTCCCCCTTGTGTTCCAAACGCTTGCCGAGCGCGTGGGACGCCATTTCGACGGCCAGGTGGCCGTCCGCCCGAACGGCAAGGGCGGCGGAACCCTCACCCTCCGCTTCGACAACCCCGAACAAATAGAAACATTTATCAGCCACCTCAACCCAGAAGACTAAGTCCGTGCGCCGCATCCTTGTCACCTTCCTGCTGCTGACCCTTGTCTGTCTCAGCGCCAGTGCCCAGTTCCGGAGCACGCGCAACGACGTCTCCGGCAGGTCCTCCGTCGGCACCGTCACAGGTCCTCCGGGCTCTGAGGAAGCCAATGCCCAATCCGGTCGCGACACCACCGTGGCGGTCGACACCACCCAGGGCTTCTCCCTGCGCAAGCTCTTCCGCGGTTACTTCGGACGCGACACCCTGACCCCGGGCTACATGCTCCTCGGCACGGCCATCGTGCCCGGTGCAGCCCAGCTTTACAACCACGACTGGTGGAAAGTGCCCATCATCTACGCAGGCATCGGCGCCGGCATCTACGGCGGCATCTGGAGCAACCGGCAGTACCAGCACACGGGCGAAGAAAAATACCGGTACCTGCGCCTGGCCAGCTATGCGGCGGCCGGTGCGTTCTACTGGGGACAGATGCTCGACGGCACCGTCTGCTTCAAGACCGGCATCAAGACACCCGTCCCGGCCAAATCCACCATCTACTCCCTGCTGCTGCCCGGCCTGGGACAGGCCTATAACGGCGACTGGTGGAAGATTCCCATCTGGACCGGCGGCCTGATGGCCTGCGGCTATTTCTACCACTTCAACGACATGCAGTACAGGCGCTTCCGTTGGATCGCACAGATGGACCGCCACAAGGATGAGACTGGCTACATCGGCCAGATCACAGCCACCCAGGCCGAGACCTACCGCGACATGTACCGTCGCTGGCGCGATTATTCCATCCTCGCCACCGTCCTGGTCTACGCCCTCAACGTCATCGACGCCCACGTCTTCGCCTTCATGGCGGATTTCGACGTGAACGACAACATCGCCTGGCTGGAAGTCCAGCCGACTGTCATCCAGCCCATCTCCCCGCAATACGCTTCCTTCAGTTCCGGAAGCTCCGGTTCCGGTTTCACCAACACGGCGCTGGGCCTCAACCTGCAATTAACATTCTGACATAATGAAACGTCTTTCCCTGCTTCTCCTGCTAGCCTCGCTGCTGGTCGCCATTCCCGGACAGGCCCAGAGCCTCAAGGAAAAAAAGAAACAGAACCAGCTCATCGAAGAGCTCACCCACCGGCTCGATTCGCTGCAGCAAGCCTACGACTCGCTTTACAACGAGTACCAGCTGCTCAGCGCCCCTGCCAACGACAACGACGGCGACATCCTCGTGGATGACGACATTGAGAATCTCATCGAGTACAACTCGGACAACATCGACTCGCTGCTCAACATCTACTACATCCAGAAGCAGATCGATGTCAACGACTTCGACGTGGCCACCCTCGAGCTTGACTCGCTGACCAGCAACATCCCCGACGAGGTGTACATCGAGCGGCTCAAGAAGATGAACTCCTTCATTCCGGTGCAGTTCAACAAGGTCGTCAAGAACGCCATCATCCGCTACACCGAACGCATGCCCATGGTCACCTCCCGCATCATCGGGCTCTCGACCTACTACCTGCCGCTCTTTGAGGAGATCTTCGACGAGTACGGACTCCCCAAGGAGCTGAAGGCCATGGCGGTCATCGAATCGGCCCTCAACCCCCGCGCCGTCTCGCGCGCCCGGGCCAAGGGCATGTGGCAGTTCATGTACAACACCGGCAAGATGTACGGCCTGGAAATGACCTCCTACGTGGACGAGCGCCTCGACCCGCTGACTTCCTGCCGGGCCGCGGCACGCCTGCTCAAGGACAACTACATGATCTTCGGCGACTGGTCGCTNNGCCGGCAACGTGAGCAAGGCCATCCGCCGCAGCGGCGGCAAGACCGACTTCTGGGAGATCTACGACTACCTGCCCCGTGAGACCCGCGGTTACATCCCCGCCTTCATCGCCGCCCTCTACACCCTGAACTACTATCCGGAGCACGGCATCGTGCCGGCCCAGATCAGTCTCCCGGCCCACGTGGACACCTTCCAGATCAACAAGAACCTGCACTTCGGACAGATCTCCGACAACATCGGCATCCCGATGGAGACCCTGCGCGACCTCAACCCGCAGTACCTCCACGACATCATCCCGGGCACCGAGCATATGTACATCCTCAACCTGCCCCACCAGTACACGCTGGCCTATGTGGACATGCAGGACAGCATCTACAACTACAAGGACTCCGTGTATTTCAACCCTGTGGCCGTAAAGAAGATCAAGGAGACAGGCGGCAGCGGCGAGCAGCGCGTGATCCACAAGGTGAAGAGCGGCGAGTCGCTCGGCAGCATCGCCAGGAAGCATCACACCACGGTGGCCAACCTCAAGCGCTGGAACGGTCTCAAGGGCGACAACATCCGTGTGGGCCAGCGCCTCTACATCTACGGCAGTGCGCCCAAGGCCAGCGGCTCCAGCGCCCAGAAGAGCTCCGGCAGCAAGAACTCGACTTCCGGCAACACGGCCGGCGCTTCGTATTACACTGTCAAGTCGGGCGACACGCTGGGCGGCATCGCCAAGAAGACCGGCGTCTCGCTCAACACCATCTACAGGCTCAACAACCTCAACAGCAGGAGCAAGATCTATCCGGGTATGAAGATCCGCACGAAGTAGGACACATATCCCTGCTGGACCTTCAAATAAAGGTCGACATAGCGTATCGGGGCATACTTCACCAGGAAGTAGGCCCCGATTCCTTTTCCATAGTACGACTCCACCGCAAAGCTCTGCGGCACGTTCTGCTCGTAGAAGCAGATGCGTGAGGCCCAGTCTTCCGTACGCCAGACCGTCAGGCGGGCCGCCAGGCTCCAGCGCTTCGAAGGCTGCCAGCGCAGTCCTGCATAGGCGGCGAAACCGTGCAGATTGGCGTCGGCGCGGGCGGCGAGCTGCCAGGCCGTCCCCAACGGAAGATCGGCCTGCAGGCGCGCCTTCCAGGTACTGCCGTATGACAGCTGGCCCAGCAGCACGGCACCGCTGCGGAAAGCATAGGAGAGCAGTACGCGGCCCTTGACCTGCTGCGTCCCCGCCTCGGTCCGGTAGCGTTTCCACGGATAATAGACATACTCCAGGTCGCCCTGCAGTGTCCACGGTCCGTGGATCCAGCGGACGGAACCCGTACCGCCGATCTGGTTGGAAACCGAGCTAAGGGTGGAATGCGCCCCGGCATGCGTGGCAATGTAGGCGGGGGCATAACAGCGCGCCGTGAAGCTGGTTTCGAAGTTGTACGACGGGCTCCAGAGCACGCCCGCGATGGCGGCTGGCGCCAGGTGCGCGTCGACCGCCACTTCCCCGAACAGCCGCAGGCTGCCCAGCGTGCCGTACCAGTCTGCACCCAGATTACCCCACCAGCCGTCGTACTGCTGGTAACGGTTGTAGTCCTGCACGCGGCGTCCGTTGTGCTTGTCGTAGCGATAGGCCGCGCCTGTCACGCCGACATGCCAGCGTCCCCGTTCACAGGCGACATTCGCCCCCAGCACATATTCGTGCAGGCTGTGCCGCCGGGCCCGTTCCGTTTCAGTGACATGCAGTCCGCCGGTGGCGATGGAGGTGTAGCTGCTGTCCACGATGCGGGCGTCCTGCGCGTTGCGCGACGCAAAAGCCGTCACGCTCCAGTGCCCGAAACGGCCCGTCCAGCCAGCCCCCCGGAAGAAATTCGCCTCGTCGGTGGAACGATACGGCTGGAGGCCGTTGCCGCGCCGGGCCGCCGTGGCAGGCGTCCCGAATGCCGAAAGGCTGAACGACTTCCAGACGACGAGCCCCTGCCCGAAGCGCGCCGTGAAGTCGCCTACACAGAAGCCCTTCCATTGTCCCGACAGGGAGATGAAATCCGGGAAGTGCTCCTGCGGATCGTTGTCAAGTACGGCATGAAGCGACAGCTGCGGCGCTTCAAAACTGTGCTTGGCCGTGACAGACAGGCCCTTCTCCCGCCACTTGTTCCGGCCTTTGAAGGTCGTGGTATTGGAAAAGCGCCGCGCCGGGGCCACCTCCCCGAACTGCACGAAAGGACGGAGTTCCGCCACGACTTCGGGCGGAAAGCCTTCCACCAGCGCCAGCTCGGCCGCCGAGCGGATTGCCCCGTAGCGCTCGCGCCACGCCAGCAGGCTTTCCTGCTGGAACAGGGTCAGCAGTCCGCTCGCCTCCAGCTCGCGCCGCGAGGCCGCATTGAGGTTCAAGGGCTGCGCGAGCAGGCCCTCATAGTGAAGGATCAGCGCCTCGGCGTCACCGCCCTGTTCGGCCAGCTGCTCGATGAGCGTCGTGATCATCGCCGGCAGTTCCTGCGCCCGGGCCGTCCCCGCAGCACCTGCCAGCATCATTCCAGAAAAAAGCGTGAACATGAGGGTCCCGCAAACCGACCCTCCAGATCTCCTGCACATATCGTTCGGTTTTAAGATTTGACGAAGTCAAAGATAGGTCTTTTCTTCGGAAAAACCTACACCTGCCGCCATCCATTTTATTATTGCCAAAAACGAAGATATTGCGTAATTTCGCGTGTTGTAAAAATTCTTTCTGATGGACAGAATCCTGCTTAAAGACAAGTATTTCGTTCCCTACATTCCCTACGAGCGCCTCGAAAAGGCCATCGACAAGGTTGCGGAACGTATCAATCATGATTTCAAGGACTTCGACGGCGTGCCGATCGTACTCTGCGTGCTCAATGGCTCCATCCTCTTTACGGCCGAGCTGATGAAGCGGCTCAATTTCCCCTGCGAGTTTTCAAGCGTACGCCTCTCTTCCTACGAGGGGACGCTCTCCATGGGCATCACCCGCAAGGTGCTGGGCCTGACTTCTTCCATCAAGGGCCGCACGATCATCGTGGTGGAGGACATCGTCGACACGGGCAAGACCATCACCGACCTCTATGCCCTGCTGCGCGACGCCGGCGCCAAAGAGGTGAAGATCTGCACGATGCTGCTCAAGCCCGAAGTTTACAAAAAAGACCTCAAGCTCGACTACGTGGCCATGGAGATCGAAAACCGCTTCATCGTGGGCTTCGGACTCGACTACGACCAGCTGGGCCGGAATTCCAAAGACATTTACATCCTCGACACCCAAACACCCATGAAGCACTATCTTATCTTTGGCCCTCCGGGCGCCGGCAAGGGCACCCAGGCCGCACGGCTGGTCGAGCGTTTCGGCCTGCGCCATGTCTCCACCGGCGACCTGCTGCGCCGTGAAATCGCCAACGGCACGTCGCTCGGCCTGCAGGCGAAGTCCCTCATCGACAAGGGCGAACTCGTTCCCGACTCGGTCGTGGAAGGCATGATCGCCTCCGAACTGGAAGCGCATCCCGACGTAAAGGGCTTCATTTTCGACGGCTTCCCGCGCACTACGACCCAGGCGGAACACCTGGACGCGATGCTCGCCGCCCGCGGCGCCAGGGTCGACGCTGTGCTCTCGCTCGCCATTCCCGACGAGACGGTCTACGAGCGCATCCGCAAGCGTGCTGAAGTGGAAAACCGTGTGGATGACACTACGCCCGAGATCATCCGCAACCGCATCGACACCTATCACGCCAAGACCGAACCGGTCATCGCCTACTACAAGGGCAAAGGCGTTTACAAGGAAATCGACGGCCTGGGGACCATCGACGAGGTCTTCGACAAGCTCTGCGCGCTGATGTAGCGCTTGTCAGCGGCTATCATACAACGGCTCCTCACCTTCCGGTGGGGAGCCGTTTCCCATAATACCTATAAAGAAATGCTTATTGAAGCCGAATGATTAGAAGGCAAGGAAAGGACGGACCAGAAACACCTTGTTTTTTTCTTGATCAGCAAGCTTGATCCAGGAACAGCCAGACGATGTAAACTTGTTATTTTTATCCACAAGGCAGAAGTTCAGCCGGACCGCCTTACCTGTGCTGGCTTCCGAAGAAGACCAGTAGCTCTGGACGTCTTCAGTCAGTGCATCGCCATTGTAGTTTGCCAACGCGCCGTTCAGCAAATCAATCACCAAAGGCGTCTCCGTTTTGATACGAACTATATTTTTGAAGGCAATAGTTGATTTTCCATCTCCGTTGATCCAGGAATCACGAGCCGCCGTTTCCCCGGTCCCCTCAATGGCGGCGAGCCACTGGCCGACAGCAGGCAGGAACCAGCCGGTCGATGTCTTGGGCGCTTCCACCTTGTAGGTGGCCGCCAGTTCCGCTGCGCCGAGCGCATTGGCCTGCAGCAGTTCCGCAGTATGACCTTCTCCGTCAAAATCCACGAAAGCATCTTCCCAGTTCGTGGTTTGTTCCTTCAGCAGCAACTTTGAACTGCCGGTCATCCACTTGGAGCTCCCGGCTTCATGAAGGGCCATCACCAGGGCTGTTTTACCCTGTGCGGCAGCACTGTTGACGGAGACGACGACGCCGATGACCTTTTCGCTGGTCACATGCTTGCCCCAGCTGCCGTCGCTGTAGTAAGGATCTCCGAGAACAGGCAGGATGTTGCGGGTCACGGTGCTGCGGGTATTCGCCTGCAGGACGCTTTCTTTGAATTCCACATCCCGGCCATAGAGCGAAACGGAAGGCTTTTCGGTCTTCGTACCACCGGGAACGGCCACGATGAAACCGGCCTGGCCGTCCTCNNGCCTGGCCGTCCTCGATCTCCGCCGTACCGGTGACAGACAGGGCGCTGTTCAATACGACAGCGACATCCGCGCTGGTTTTCAGGGCCTTGTTGCCCTGGAACGTCAGCTCGAAGTCGATGAAGGCGGACTGCTGGGAAAGATTGACTTTCACCTTATCTTTCGAATCATCCGGAAGCCGGAATTCTCCGCTGAAGACACTGTACTGTTCGACCGCCTTTTTCATGTCGGCGGCAACCGCCTGGGAAT
>LXOW01151423.1_pt1 | contig 10477 bp, 14 predicted proteins | sample 1368591 | NCBI WGS metagenome assembly LXOW01 (sample SAMN04884650, study PRJNA319009) | bovine gut metagenome | isolation source: Cow rumen | host: Bos taurus | place: Italy: Legnaro (PD) | collected 2014-07-09
GAATCAGTAGCTAATGCATTTCCTGAATATGAATTAAGATATAGAAATGTTTGTAATTATTCTTTGACTGATAATTTCAGTCTTAAGGTTCTTATAAACGTAAATCCAACTGATTTTGAAGTTGTCTATTCTGATTTGGATTTTAGTAAGCTTTATAATACAAAATCAGAATTAGCTAAATTGGCTCAATGTTTTTCATCTTTTGCACATAGACTTCAACCTAAAGATGAGTTAAATGGAACAGAAATAGCAGTCAATCCAGATTATCATATTAAAGTAGTTGAAAAGAAAATGATTAAGAAATCATTTGAAAACTTTGAAGATGTAATTCCATTTATTACAGATCTCTATAAAAGTTATCATAGAACAATTAAGAAAGCTAAAATTAAGGCAATTGGAGTTATAGGATGTTCGTTGTAGAAAAAGGACCAAATAAAAATGATCCTAATTATGCTAATTATCTTTATAAAACAGAACAAAGATTATTGCAATATTTAAAGGATAATTTACCAGAATGTCAAGTTGATAGAGAAAACTGGCCTGGAATTGCAACTATCATGATTAGGCATGATGCATTTGTTGCGCCTATCATGATTAGACAAAAAGTCGATACAATTTATGAAATTGTTTATAAGGCTTATACGTATGGTCATGGTGTATCTAAAAATTTAGTTTTGAATTATAAANNTGACAAAAATGTAATGGAAAATAATAGAATGATGGGTAGGGAATTTGGTGAAAAAATCATTCCAATTACAAAAGAAAAGGAATATATTAAGGAAGTGTCAAATTTTGACACTATCCTCCCATTTGTAAATTCTTATTTACATAACATGAAAAAAGCACTCAAGGAAGCCCAAATTAAATCTATTTCTTGATGAAAACGGGCTATTTTGGGGCATTTTTAGCCCAGGGGACGATAAGTTGTTAGGGGCCTGTCAAAAAAGGCTCTGGAGCGCTCTCTGGAGGCCTGGTTCTGTAAACATTATTTTACAAAAATAAGGGTTTCCAAAAGGTCCATAATTACTTATATTTTACTTGTTAAAAAAAAGAGATTAAGAATTATGGCTAAGAATAAGAAAAATATCAAAGACTCTGCTAAGGAAAATGAACGTATGCGTAATGAACGAATTGCTGGCACAAATAACGGCATGACGCTTCGCACTCGCTCCATTCCGAATAAGAAGAAGTATACGAGAAAGCAGAAGCACTCTAACAAGGATTTTGAATTTTAGTGCTTTCTTATACGACTTCCAAATAGGAATGTTTCCAAGAAATCTTTGATACGACTGCTGCGACGCTGTTTAACAAGGAGAAAAGTCAAAGCAGTCAAATTTTTAAAAATCTTGGATTATTTAGAAAATTTTACAATCTAAAGGGTTGACAAAATGCATAAGATTTAATAAATTTACGTCAAAAAGGAAAAACAAATATGAAGACTCTAATTGGTATTGATATTCAGCCTGATTTTATTACAGGCGCACTCGCAAACAAGGACGCTGAAGCCATTATCCCTGATATTGTTGAATTTATCAAGAATTGGCAAGGTCCAGTTGTATTCACCCGTGACACTCACGTTGATGGAATTTATGAAAATTCGCTCGAAGGTAAGTATCTTCCTGCAGATAAGGGCTTGAAGCACTGTATTCATGGCACAGAGGGTTGGATGGTTCGACAGGATGTCGCAAATGCCGCTGGTGCAAAGGTTCAGGCTGTAATTGATAAGCCTACATTTGGATATACGGATTGGAACAACGAAGGTCTCCAGCGTATTATCGCACAGGCTGAAGAAATTGTTTTGATTGGTTTTTGCACTGAAATTTGTGTGCTCGCCAATGCTGTAATTCTCCGTGCAATGTTCCCTGATAAGCCTATTAAGGTCATCGCTAAGTTGACTGAAGGTGTGACAAAGGAAGCAAAGGAACACGCTCTCGCTGTTCTTCGTGCACAGGAAATCGAAGTAATTTAATAACAAAGGAAGAAAAATGAAGACTCTGACTCGTAATTGTGTTAACTGGACTAAGGCAATTCTTGAAAAGAATCGACAGACAAAGGTTGTTCTTGGAATTTCTGGTGGAAAGGATAGTTCTGTAAAGGCCGCAGTTTGCGCAAAAGCAATTGGTCCAGAAAACGTAATTGGCGTTATGATGCCCTGTGGTGTCCAGAAGGATATTGGAGACAGTCAGAAGCTCATTGCTCATCTTGGAATCAAGAGCATGACGGTCAATATTGGCCCGGCTTTTGAAGCGCTTTGTAATTCGCTGAAATTTGAAACTCCGGAACTTAGTTATGATACTCTGACTAATTTGCCTGCTCGTCTTCGTATGAGTACTTTGTATGCAGTTGCTCAGACTGTTGGTGGATTTGTTGCAAATACTTGTAATTTAAGTGAAGATACTGTTGGCTATGCAACTTTGTATGGCGACAATGCTGGTTCGTTCGCTGCTCTCAGCAAGCTGACTACAGAAGAAGTAATGGAAATTGGTGATGACCTCGGTCTTCCTTTTGAATTGGTTCATAAGGTTCCTATTGATGGTCTCCAGCCTAAGACAGATGAAGATAAACTTGGATTTACATATCATGAAGTAAATGAACTTATTCGTAAGGGCATTAAGGGTCCTCACTTTGATAAGATTATGGATATGTATCGCAAAAACAAGTTTAAGCTGGATATTGTTCGTATTCCTTACTTTGACCCGCATCTTCCAAATGCAATTGAAACTATGATGGAGGTCTAAATGAAAATTCCTAAGGAATATCAAGACAGATATGTGTGGCCGAAGTGGCTTCGTATTGTCCAAGCAGTTTTACTTGTCGCAAATGCTTTGTGTGTAATTGGTGCTGTAGCAACTGCTACATTTGCAGTCTCACATATTGCTAATGTTGCATGGGTTGCATTCTTTGGATATTGCACATATCAGAATGTTAAGACTACAAATGAAATTAAGGCAGAATTAGCAGAAATCGCCGCGGAAGATACGCGAAAGGAATAGTATGGATTTTGTCGATAAAGTATATGATTTAAAATTGCTAGCAGATAAGTATGGTTTAATTCTGCATAAGCTAAATAGCATGGAATACGTATACACTATCAATGATGATTTGTGTAAAGACAAATTCTTTGGTTATTCATTTAATAGTGAAGGACGTCCAGTCAGACTTTGGATTCCTAAAGAATGGCGTTATGATGAAACAGGTTATTTTGAAGTTAAGGAATTCTTCCGTCATGACCGTGGTGAAGCCAAGAATTGGTATGATGCACTTTTAAATCAGAGTTGGTTTTGGAAGTGGAAAGTGCATAAAATTGATAAGCTTCTAAATCAGACAATTAAGAATTGTACTAAAATTAGAAAGAAGCGCAAAGAAGAAGAAATTAAACTTATTGCAATTAAAGACGCACCAGAATTTGTCGCAGGAGAATAATATGAAAAAGATTTTACTTGCATTCGCATTGATGGTTGGAGTTGCATTTGCTCATCCGCCTCATCACAAGCGTGTTCCGCCTCCACCAAGGTATGTGTCAGCTTATACAGTTGTCACACCAGATGGTCATATTGAATATGTCCNNCAAATGGTCATATTGAATATGTTCGGCCAAGGAAGCCAATGTATGTTGTTCTTCCACAAGTACAGACAAAGTTAATTGTTTGTAATAAGACAACGAATACATGTGATACGTTTGTAAATCCAGATTATAAGATTTATTACGATGAGCTTGTTGTAAGTACTCCAGCGGGCACTATGATTTATGACCGCGATGACTACACAGTCAACATTTCTCAAAGTCGATAAGAATTTTTGGATAAAATGTTTTTTGCAGGGTTGACAAAGATAATTTAATTACTTACATTTAGCACTGCAAAAAATCAATGAAGTAATTTAATATATAAAACAAGTACATAAGATACACACAGCAATTTACCGCATTATTTGCTCAATAATAATATTGTATCTTGTTTTAGATTTTAACAACAACATAAAAAAGAATCTAGTTATATAGGAGTGAAAATTATGGCAGCAGATTTATTCGCTGAAGTTAAGAAGATTTTGGACAACGCAAAGTCCGTGACTGAAAATGGTGCAATTGGTTATCAGACTACTGGTAAGGCACTATTGGATATGAATTTTAAGGTTTCTTCATATAGAAGCCGTCCTGAATCCGAAATTTTGGGTGATTTTATTAAGGCTCTTGCCGAAGACCCAGTTTTGGCATTGAAGTGGGCATTCTACGTCGGTGATATTCGAGAAGGATTGGGTGAACGTAGATTGTTCCGTATTTTAATCAAGTATATTTTGCAGTCCCGTAAGGACTTGATTAAGTATGTCGGTGAATTTAACCGATTTGACTCTTTGTTTGTTTTGTTTGATACTGATGCAGAATCTGATATGATTGACTTTGTCAAGAATCAGTTGTCTGCTGATATGAAGGCTTGTGCTTCCGGCCAGTCCGTATCTTTGCTTGCAAAGTGGATGCCTTCTATCAACACTTCATCTGAACAGACTAAGGCATTGGCTCGTCGTTTCATCGCAGCAATGGGTGTAAATGATAAGCAGTATCGTAAGATGTTGTCTAAGTTGCGTTCTAAGATTGACGTGACTGAAATCAAGATGTGTTCTGGTGATTGGGACAAGATTGACTATCAGAAGGTTCCTTCTAAGGCAAACTTGAACTATAAGGATGCATTCTTGAAGCATGACGAAGCACGTCGTCGTGAATTCTTGGGTAAGTTGGAAAAGGGTGAAGCAAAGATCAACTCTGCTGTAAACTTCCCACATGAAATCCTTTATAAGTACCGTTCTCAGAACTGGAACAACAAGGATGTAGCTCTTGAACAGATGTGGAAGGCTCTTCCAAACACTGTAGGCGATAAGCCAGTTATTGTCGTTCGCGATGGTTCTGGTTCTATGGGCTCTCGTGTTGGTGGTTCCAATGTTTCCGCATTGGATGTAGCAACTGCTCTTGCAATTTACTTTGCAGAACGTTTGCCAGCAGGTCCATACAAGGACAAGTTCATTACCTTCTCCATGCAGCCAAAGTTCGTAAACTTGGGTGGATTGAAGGACTTGAAGGATAAGATCCAGTTGGCATGGCGTGAATCTGAATGTGCTAATACTAACGTAGAAGCTGTATTCGATTTGTTGCTTGATGCCGCAAAGAACGGTCATATCGCACAGAAGGATATTCCAACTGTTTTGATTTTGTCCGATATGGAATTCGATACTTGTGCATGTTCTAACACTGCTAATCGTAATGGTTGGTGGGCTAGTGCAATGAACAAGTCTGAACAGAAGACTTTGTTTGAAAACATTGCCGCTAAGTGGAAGAGAGCAGGATATGTATTGCCAAAGTGCGTATTCTGGAATATCTGTGGCAGAACTGATACTATCCCAGTTAAGGAAAACGAAGCTGGTGTAGCACTTGTCTCAGGTTTCTCTGTAAACACTGCAAAGATGGTTATGTCTAACAAGTTAGACCCATACGAAATCTTGAAGGAAACTTTGAACGTTCCACGCTACGACGTGATCAAGTAAAATTTCTAAAAAGAAAAGATATAAATAAAGTGAACATGAGAGCTTCCATGTTCACCTTGTTTTACATTCTGAAAACAAGTCTTAAACCTGAAGCAGAGATACATTATTGGTCTCAAAGGATAATTAAATTATGAGTGATTTTTCCGCAGAAATTAACAATTTTGTTGATACAGTTAACAAGGCATTTGGTCTTGCACAGATGGAATTTGGTATTCCTCAGAACATCATACGCAATGATGATGGCTCTTGGACTATCGAAATCGCTGTTGTTGGATTGACTAAGGACGACTTGAAGTTAACATCTGAAGTTGTCGATGGCAAATTGCGCTTGGTCGTAGAAAACAAGAATGTTAACAAGACAAAGGATATTCCAGAAACAAATTACAAGGATCATCGCATCAAGTTCTTCAAAAAGGCTTCTTGGACAATCTCTAGTGATTTGGACTTGGATGGCATGAAGGCAAAGGTAGAAAATGGTTTGATGACTATTACTATCCCTGTCGCTGCAAAAGCCAAACCTAACGAATATTCTATTGAATAAGCTGAAAAAGCAAATCAGGAATTTTCTTACAAGAATATGGAGTTAAATCCATATTCTTTTTTTATATTGTATAAATAAAGTAGAAACTTTTAATTATACGTATAAAAAGGAGAATTCAATGAATTTATTAGAAGCAAAGAAAGTAATGAGAGATGCAGGATATAAGTTGATGAAGGAAGAATGGACTTATACTCCAGAAATCGAAGACAAATTGGTTGCAGCTGGTGCAGCAAAATATCCAGAAGAAGTAGAAGACGATGGAGAAGAAGCTTCTTGGGATGACGATGGATTTGCAACAGACTTTAGAAAGGTCACAAAGTTCATTCGTGCTGTTGTTAAGGAAGATTTGGTTTATGACTGTCTACAGGCATGTAAGCGTTGTATGAGTGCTGAAGATGTTCGTCAGACTCTAATTAAGGCAGCAGAACAATATGTAAAGTCACGTAAACGTCCAAATCAGGATGACTTCACTAAGTTAATGTTGGATCATTTCAAGAAACAACGTTTCTAATTATTTGGAAAATTTTCATATCAAAATCACAGATAATTTCTGTGATTTTTTATATTTGGGATGACAAAGTTCATGTTATAAATAAAATACTTTCAGTCTAAACAGACTTGTGATATGAAAAAGAGTTTATACTAAAAGAGGTTTATAAAGAGGTTATATGATAATTAGAAAGCGTAATGGTTCTGAAGTCACATTTAATAAGAATAACATTATTGAATCTATTTCAAAAGCAAATGAAAAGGTAAGAATCGAAGACAGATTAACAATACAAGAAATAAAAGATATTGCTAAAGATATAGAACAAAAATGTAAAGCTTCTCCAGTTTCAATTGGATATAAAGATATTCAAAACATGGTAAAAGATGCCATCAATAAAGCTGGAAAATATGATGTGTCAGATGAATACATGGTATACACATACCAAAAAGCTCTATCAGAACGTAAAAATACGATTGATGATAGAATAATGTCATTACTCAGTGGTAATAACGAAGATATTCAACAAGAAAATGCAAACAAGAATCCTAATATAGTTTCAACAATGCGTGACTATATGGCAGGTGAAGTAAGTAAGGATATTTCACAAAGATATTTAATTCCAAGTGATATATTCCATGCTCATAAGGAAGGTTTAATTCACTTCCATGATATGGACTACTTTGCAATGCCAATTCATAACTGTTGTTTGATTAACTTAGATGATATGCTACAAAATGGTACTATTATCTCAGGAACACAGATTGATAAGCCACATACATTTAGAAATGCTTGTAATATTGCTTCTCAGATTGTTGCTCAAGTTGCATCTTCTCAATATGGTGGACAAACTATTACTGCATCTCATTTGTCTAAGTTCATTAATGTTGCAAGAGATTACTTTAAATCAGAATTCCCAACATTAAATGATGCACAAATTGAAGATCTAGTAAGAAAAGATATTAGAGATGGTGTACAGACTCTACAATATCAAATTCTAACATTACAGACTACAAATGGTCAAACTCCATTCGTTTCTGTTTGTTTGTATTTGAATGAAGCAGAAAATGAACAAGAAAAGGAAAACTTAGCATTAGTCATTGAAGAAATCTTAAAACAAAGAATGAAAGGTGTTAAGAATGAAAATGGCCAGTATTATGCAAATCCATTCCCTAAACTATTATACGTTTTGGAAGAAGATAATATCACACCAGATAGTAAATATTGGTATTTGACTAAATTGGCTGCAGAATGTACTACTAAGCGAATGGTTCCTGACTATATTTCAGAAAAGGTCATGAAACAATTGAAGATTAGTAAGAAAGGTGAACCAGGTGATTGCTATCCATGTATGGGATGTCGTTCATTCTTAACTCCATATAGAGATCCAAAGACAAAGAAACCTAAGTACTATGGTCGTTTCAATCAGGGTGTTGTCACTATCAATTTGCCAGATGTTGCTTTATCTGCAAAGGGTGACCTAGAAAAATTCTGGTATATTCTAGAACAGAGATTGGAATTATGTCATAGAGCATTAAGATTACGTCATGAACATTTAAGAGGTGTTAAATCAGACGTTGCTCCAATTCTATGGCAGAACGGTGCTTTCGCAAGATTAGGTAAAGGTGAAACAATTGATAAGCTACTATATAATGGATATTCAACTATTTCACTAGGATATTCTGGTCTATATGAAACAGTTAAAGTCTTGATTGGTAAGTCTTTAACAGATGAAGATGGAATGGTTCTAGGTAAGAAGATCATGCAAGCATTGAATGATAAATGCCGTGATTGGAAGCAAGTAGAAAAGATTGACTATTCTGTATATGGAACTCCAATTGAAAATACTACTGAAAAGTTTGCTAAGGCATTACAACGTAGATTTGGTACAATTCCAGGAATTACTGATAGAAACTATATCACTAATTCATATCACGTTCCTGTCTTTGAACATATCGATGCATTTAAGAAGATTGATATTGAAGCAGAATTACAGAAATTGTCACCAGGTGGAGCTATTTCTTATATTGAAACTCCAAATATGGAAAACAACGTTGAAGCTATCTTGTCTGTAATCAAATACATTTATGATAACATTATGTATTGTGAAATTAACACAGAATTGGATTGGTGTCATTGTTGTGGTTCTACAGGTACCATTGAAATGATTAGAAATGAAGATGGTAAGTTTATTTGGAAGTGTAAACAATGTGGAAATACAGATTTGGCTAAAATGAATGTTGTTCGTAGAGTTTGTGGTTATCTTGGAAATGCAAATTATATGGCACAAGGTAGAATGGGCGATATTCATGATAGAGTCAAACATTTATAAAATTATTGGATAATACATTAGGACAGGGGTTGACGCTCCTGTCCTTTTTTTGTATATTAGGAATATAAAATAGGAGTACTTTATGAAATTTTTAATTGTTTTATTGTTTCTAATATCTGCTGTTTTTGCACAGCAAAACTGTCCAATAATTGATACAACTTGTGTCAATTTAAATTTGGATGTTAAATATAATGATTACAAAATAAATTTGATTGATACAACAAAATCAGAACAAATTAAAAAAGCTAATATGCAACCTGGTTTGTATATCATGTTTGGACAAAATAAAACAAAGGTAATAGTAAAGTAATATGAGATATATTAAAGGAAGAAGTAATTTAAGTTGCACTATCTTTGTGCCATGGGATTGCAATAATCACTGTAAATTCTGCACATCTAAACAAATGTATAAGCAGAGAACATGTGATATGGATGCAATTATTGCACAAATTAAAAAAATTAACGAAAATCCTTTAATTCAAGAATATGTATTGACAGGTGGAGAACCATTAGCCGACCTAGAAAAGTGTCAAAGACTAATTGATGCTATGGAGAAGCCTGTTTATATCAATACTACATTCCCAACATTCACTGACCATCCTGGTGAAGTGCCAATGAGCAAAGTCACACCAATGATTAAATTCATTAACAATAATGAAAAGATTAGTGGATTGAATGTATCTAGACACATGCATCAGCAGTTCTATGAAGATGTTCTACCAATTGATATGTTTGCTCAACTAATTAAGAAACATATTAAATTGAATGTCGTTTTATCACAAACATTTGATATAAATGAATTTAAGACTTTCGTAGAACCTTATAGAGGTTTAGAGAATGTTTCTATTTGTATCAGAGCAGACTATAGACAAATTAACAAAAATAATTTGAAGAACAGAGATGACGTATTTGAAAAGTTGATTAACGAATACGAATATGAAATGTCTGGTGGATGTATGGTCTGTAATGATGACAGATTTTGGGATGATAAGATGTTGATTAGTTATCATAGAGGAATGGAACATTCTAAGGTAATCTATGGTAATAAGATATTTGTGAATGATATTTTAATAACAATCGATGGACAAATCTATGATGATTGGGATTTTGTGACAAATACTGATTTTGAAAGATGGGTCTTTGGTAATTTTACATTGGATGACGATGTGACAGAATATGAAAAAGATCCTGTCTATATTGATTGGTTATTAAAGAAAAATGGTGAAGACGGTATATTATGAAGTTAATTGAAATGCAAAATCATTTTTATGCGAAAGGTTTTAGACCTTTACGTATAACTGCTTGCGGTGGAGGATGTGGTGTTCAATGGGCTCAATCTGGTCCAAATACAGGAAAGAGTCTTCCAGATGCAATCAGATATGTTTATCAGAAAATAAAGAAACCTAAGGAACCTCCTGTTCCACCACTTTGGCCTTATGAAGAAAAGAGGAAGCGTAGTCATAGTGGCGGTGGAATGTCTGCAACAAATTCTTATACAATAGTAGCATGTGGTGGTTGTGGAAATAGTGGATGGCCTCATGGATGTGGCGGAGGCTGTGGTAATATGTGGGCAAGTCCATACATG
>LXOW01376501.1_pt1 | contig 10475 bp, 5 predicted proteins | sample 1368591 | NCBI WGS metagenome assembly LXOW01 (sample SAMN04884650, study PRJNA319009) | bovine gut metagenome | isolation source: Cow rumen | host: Bos taurus | place: Italy: Legnaro (PD) | collected 2014-07-09
CTTGCGCTTCATTATCCCGGCGAATACGCCGCCGCGATGCCGATATCCTCGTTGCCGCCGCTTCCAGAATACTTCTGCGAAAGTAGCCCTGGGTCTTTCTGGCATTTCTACAATGAAGGCGACTATGCCAAGCAAGGGATAAAGCCAAAGGACGTGGAGACGTTTCGCGACATGGTAAATTCCGCAGGCGGGGATTTCCGCATAGGATCGTATTCCGAAGAGGGCCATGACGCCTGGACGTCTGCATGGCATGAAGACGAGGTGTGGAAATGGATGTTCTCCAAGGACTTGGGGAATACACAGTTTGCAGGTTTTGCGCTCGCTGGTGCCAAATGCTCGGCTTCCGTTTCCGGGAAAGATGTCGGGTGTGGCCCAGAGCGTGCGATTGACGGCCTGGACAGTACTTACTACGAACCGAAGGGTGGGTTCTCAAGCGGCGACTGGTGGATGGTCGAGCTTTCAAAGCCGATGGCGGGAAGGGTCGCCCTGTACTCTGGCGACGAGAAGGGCGGGAGCAGGCTTTCTAATGCCGTTGTCGAAGTTTCTGCCAATGGGAAGAATTGGAAGCGTGCAGGTGCATTTCTGAAGAAGACAGGAACGTGTTCGTTCAGCCAAGCGGGCAAGTTTAGGTTCATTCGCGTCCGCGCGCAATCAAGCAGTGGCGAGTTTCGTCTTAGGAGGGTTGCGGTAACGCGGTCCAAATGAGTTTTCTGCGCTTTAGGGAAAAACAGATAGTCGTTGGCGCGGTGTTGTTGGCTGCTTTGGCCGCAATCTCCAGCGGCGTCGTCCATTTCGGGAATAGTCTTGCGCACAAGAGTGTTCCCGAGCATCCCTTCGCATGGGCGGAACTCGCAAGCCGTTTCCAAGGCGGGCGGATTGGCGTAATGTGCAGCTCTGCCGCTGCGGTTGATTCCGTGGACAGGGCGCGGCTAATCGCGATTTCCTGGGCATGTAGCCCACATCCGCCTTTGGCGATCGACTTCTCGGATGTCGCCGGCTGGCCGCCTGTCATTGTAAGTTCTGCGTTTCTTTCCGCTTCGGACCGCAGGCGTATTCTTGATGCCGGCTATGAAGAGGTCGCCTCGAACGAATTCGCGATTGCATGGACAAATGCGGGGGTTGCGCCGACCGATCCGCCGGTGAAAGTCTCGCCGTTACGGGAGTCTATCGGCGTGGTGGTGGTTTTGGCGGCTATGTTGGCGCTCTGGGCGTGGTGGCGTAGATTTAATGGCGCGCTCCCATCGAAATGGACGTTCTGCTGCGCGGCAATCGTCTTCGTCGTGCTTTCTACATTGACCCTGACGCACACGCTTACTTCGCCGAACGGACTTGGCGTGTATGCAGGCAAGGCAAAGCTCTTTCTTGTGTCTGGTGGCATTCCCCGCGGATTCTTCACTTTGCCGGAATACGCAATATACCAACCATCGTATCCGCCAGGCCTGACTTTGGCGGCTTTGCTAGCTTATGTTGTATCGTGGGCATGTGGAGATTGGCTTGTGCAGCTGATTGTGCCTTTTGCGCTTTCACTTCTGTTTCTTGAGTTGGTGGATTGCACAAGTCGCTTCGTAGCCTTGGCTGTTGCGTTGGCGATGGTGTCGGTTCCGGTTGCCATAAAGATGGCTGGTGGTTTCTACGCAGAGCCGCTGGCGGCACTCATGCTGGCAATGGGCTTACACAGGGTATGGCGTCAGGGCGATTGGGCTGGTTGGTTGATGGCCGGGGCATCTGGATTATTTCGCCACGAGTGCATTGTCCTCGTCTTTGTCCTCTGGGCGGCGGAAAAGTTGTTGGGAGCCGGCGCGAAATGGCGCCATCTTGCCGTTGCTGCGGCATTTACCTTCGCATGGGAGTCTTTCGCCTATTTCGCGGGTGCAAAGGTGTACGACTTCGACTTCTGCTCTTTGCCAGCAGTTCGACGCGTTCTTCTCGCGCTTGCTGCCGCATTTTCATGGAAGGCCGTTGCCGCGGTTGTCGTTCTTTGTGCTGCGGGCGGACGCCGCTGCGGCCATGTTGCGGTTGCATCGCTTCTCTTTCTTCTTGCCTCGGCATTGCTTGCCAGTTTCAACGTCACGCCGCACTTCGAGTGGTTTCTTGCGAACATGATGCCGCGCGTGGCTTGGCTCGCAGTCGTTCCGCTCGCTACGCGTGCGATTTTTGAAAACATGCAAACAACAACAAACGAAAGGAAACAAAGTTGAGAGTTGAGAGACTGGTGTGCGCTTTGGCAGGCGCTACGTTGCTGGTAGTTGGGTCATATGCGGACACGGCGAACAATTCGTTCGCCTCGGTTTCAGGCAATGGCGTGGTGGCCGATGGTGAAAATGGATTCTGCATCAAGAATGTGGAGGGGTCGGTTGAGATCACGGTTAACGAGCGGCCAGGCTGGAAATGCGAAAAGGATGTTCCATACGTCTATATTCATAATGAAGGCGATGTTGACAAGATACGCTTTGAAGGACGCGACGACGAGCAGTCTGCGGATGTTGCCATATCCAACGTTTGGGAGTGCGTCCATGAGGCGTCAAACTTCGAACATCATGTTTCTTCGCCTGGAGCGAAGGACAAAGGCCCGTTTCACATGATAGCGGCGTATTCTTCGCCAGCGAGCAAGGGAGCCGTGCTGAACTTTGAACGAAGCATCGTGCTGGAGGGGCTCGTCGGGCATCACACCAATCTGGTCATCGCGGCGCGATGCCCGAATCCAAAGTGTGACTACGGTAGCAAGAACCCGATAGATGAAAGCGACATTGTGATAGACCCATCCCCGGTGGTGGCAAGTGCGGATATGCCAGAAGGAGGCATTCTTCAGGCCGATGGCAGGATAGTCTATCCTCAGGGCACCCATAAAGTCTGCTACAAAGCCGATTTTAGCAACAACTGCGCGAAGTGCGGGTTTCACAAGGAGGTGGTTCGTACCATAGATGTGTATCAAGCAACATCCATGGCCGACGAGTACGTTGGGCTTGACCGCACGGATGCTGGGTATGCGAAGGAACATACAATGTCGGGATCTGTGACGCTGAAGGCGATCCCACCCCATGCTGCCTTTGAGTGGAATGTCGGGCCTAACTGCGAGGTTAAAGGCAGCAAGACCAATGAATCGGTGGTGTGCATCGTCATGCGAAAGGCGGGCGATGTTCCAGGAGGAAAGGATTTCGTGTACAGCAGCAGATACAGGGAGGAGCTGCTGTCTTGCGGGATAAATATCTGGGACGATCATGAGCCAAACTGCAAGGCCAGCACCACGACGACAAATAATTTCACAGTCGTCAAGGTCGATGTAGTGATTGATGGCCTCTCCGAGACACTTGAGGAGGGAGAGGGCGCTTTCACCTACTATGTTCCCGATGGCGACGCGCCGATTTGGGCAGAAGAGTGGACGAACTCCCTGAAGAATGTTTCGATTACATGTGAGCCGCACGATGGCGAGATGGCGAAGCAGACTGTCAAGCTGGACTTTCCCGCCCAACACCTCTACGTAAAGAATGAAGATGGAACATATGAGGAGGCGAAAGAAATTTATACGGTCGAAGAGCTGAACAAGACGAAGTTCAAACTTCACGGGCATAAGAAGTCGGCGAAGTACAAGGACAAGGAGATTGTCGCGATCCATGAAAAATCCTTGGCCATAGACAAGGCCAAGTTCACGGTCTTCGGCCGCCCCTGGCTCATCCCAGACTACAATCGAAAGAATGGAATCGAAGATGGCGAGGATGGCGCCGACGCTATCAAGGCAAGGGGAGGGAAAACGGTCTTCCGATTCTGGGTCAATGATGATGATGATAAGCAACGGGAGGGATGGTATAATTATAATCCATTTGATAAGGGCGACATAATGGATAACGGTTTACATATATCGGAGAAGTATGGCAATAACAGCAAGGACGAGGAGGTGAATGGACGATGCGACCTTGTTGATTTCACGCCTGTGCTCATTGACATCTCTGATGTGTTTCCTGCTAACATTCCCGATAACATTCGGAACGCTTTTACATGGAAATTGGATTCTGACTGCCTCAACATTGTGTGGACAGGTCTTGCTGCTGCAAACGCGGCAGACTTTCATACGCAAGAGGTTCCGAATTGTGGAACTGGCCTGAAGCAACAATCGTACGAGGCCGATTCGGTAGAAATCGGCTATGGTCGTGAGTTTGATAAAGTGTTCGACAAGAAGATACGTGAAGTCGGAAAATTGGTAGTGTTGGTAGAGGGGCGTTGCGCAGGCCAGCTTTTTAGGATCAGCGGGCACGCGCCAGGGACTAAAGCATGGACATGGGGCGCCGTGAATATCAACATTTCCAAGGTGGAGGATATGGTTCGGTGGATAAATCTTCGGTATCAAGTGCATGGGTCAGAGCGCGGCAAGCAAGGAAACTATTTCCTTGAGCCGAAAAATCGGCCTGACAGTGAATGCGAAGATCCCAGGCATTTCGTGTTTGTCCATGGCTATAATATCAATTCTGACGAGGCTGTCGGTTGGTCGTGTGAGTGTTTTAAGCGAATGTGGCAGTCTGGCTACAACGGTAGGTTTACTGGAGTTGACTGGTATGGGAGTCAGTCTCAGATCTACACTCCTATCCCTGATAAAAATGTAAGTCCGAAATATTGGCCAAATGTGGTGCATGCATTTATGGCGGCAAAAGAATTCAGAGATAAATGCGATAAACTTGGCGGCAATATCGTGTTGATGGCCCATTCATTGGGGAATGTCCTTGTGTCTGCGGCCATATCTGATACCCAATGGACTGGATATACGAAGTACTACATGCTTAATGCGGCAGTTGCGCAGCAGGCGTTTTGTGAAAATGAACTTTACGAGGAGAAGATGGTCGTGAAAGATTGGCGTGGGGTCGATAAAACATGTATGTCTGCGCACTGGTACGAAAGTTGCGAACTTAAAGACCCGAAAGACTTTCGCAAAAAACTTAACTGGATTGCGAGGTTCCTCTGTGTGTCTAGTAAAGTAAGTTATTATTCGCACAACGAAAACGTTGTCTCCATGGCAGGTTGGATGCCTGTATGGATGTGGCAGGAGCAGTACAAAGGGATACTGTCAGGGTCGGAAGCTGGTTGGGGTGTGAATAGTTACTATACAACATGGCTCCATCTCGATGCGACTGATTTGCTGAGGGAAATGAAAACAATCTCGGAGACGGCCAAGATTACAAATCCGCTGTTTAGCCCATTTGTCACATACCGAGAGAATATGCACTCTTTGGAGCCATATATCCTTGACGAGAACGAGGAGTATGAGTGGCGGGCACATTGCCTCGCATATTCCATTCCTTCGACAAGTATAAGCGTTGGAGGAGGGGCGCCAGCAAATCAAACTAAGATTAAGGGAAGAAAATACGAACAATTTGAAGGTGATAAATGGCCTAGAGATGATGGCGAATGGAATCATTCTGATTTTATCTGTGTGGCATATTATCATCTTTCTAAGTTTTATGATGAGCTGGTAGAAGGCAAGTAGGGGGCAAAATGAAGATGCGGTGCTATATTATTGTTATTGTTGGACTATTTTTGTCGGCTTCGTGCCAAGCGCGGGAGTTTAAGTTTGTGGTCGTGGATGCAGAGGCGCGCGAACCAATTGCGGGCGTGCCGGTCAGAATTAGATTGGGGATTCCCGACTCGAGAGGCTATGTACCCTACGACCGGACGACGGACGCGAACGGGATGTGCACGGTGAAGAAGCGCAATGTCGACACTGTGAGCGTCTATGCCGAGGGTGATGGAACGAGATACTTCTCTTCGATAATTGGGCTAGATGGATCGCAAGGCGAGGATGATTTTGTGGCCACAGTCGGAGTGCGTCGCATAATCAACCCGATTCCATTGATCGTGAAGAGTCAAGACGATAGCTTCACGGATGTCTTTGCCAAAGGGAATGGCGTTTTACGATACGACTTCTTCAAGGGAAGTTACCTTCCGCCTGCGGGTACCGGAGTTGTCGCAGACGTTGAATTTCGGCGTCTACCCGTAGAAGAGCTTGGACTCGCGCGCAGGACCAAATGGGAAAAGCCATCAATGAGGCATCGAGAGACCATGGAGGTTAAGTTTCTTGGCGAAGGGAATGGAGTTGTTCGAGTGGAAGATACGCCGCGCAGTAAATTGAAATTTAGGACGGCTCCTACGAATGGGTACGAACGGACATACATATGCCAGCGGTACGACGGCGAGCACCATGAAAACATGCGTACATGGGACGACGGCNNCTTCCGCATTCGAGCCAATAGAAACGCGAAAGGGGAGATTGTTGAAGCGTTCTATGGAAAGATGTATGGGGACATCTCATTTGATTTCACCGATGATGTCAGAATAGGTAGCCCCAACTTCTTCTATTACTTAAACCCTAATTCCATGGACACGAATCTTGAATATGACGGGCGGCATAATCTTCGCCCTGGGGCGAAGCATAATAACTACCAACCGTAAGGTACAACTATAATAGGAGAAAATCATATGAAGATAATTGCTCAAGTTGCAGCTGCAATCATTCTGGTCACATTCTCAGTGACGGCGGACGCCTTTGAGCCTGGGGTTTACGCGACGACCAACTCCGCCCAGTTCATTTTCACAGCCAAGCGCGCTGTCGCCGTCAGGGATGGAGAATGTAGCGAGATTGGCATGTGGAAGCAGGAGCAAGTCGGGGGGAAGGAGTGTGTCGTCCTCAAGACGTGGGGAAGCGACAAGGAATGGGTCGATCCCACCATTTGGGTGTTTGAGGAGACCGAAGGAGGCATTCGTCCCTGCGGTCGCGGCAGGGGGTCGGTCACGAACGCGTTGGCGAGGGGCATCGAGATTAGGAAGGCGAGAGATGACGCTCCCGAATTGAATCGCCTTTCCAGCGCACTGACACTGGATCTTGAGAAAAGCGTCAACGACGAAGCTGCCAAGTTTTTGCGCAAGCGCAAGAAGTACTTCGACATGGTCGCTCTCAACGAGCTCGGCGAGAGGATCGCGAAGAATCCGGAAGAGCTGCTCAAGGTGGAGCCAGAGTATCCGACACTCGATCCCGACGAGGACGACCCAGGGCCCGGCGGCGCGTGGGCGCGCTATCCGGAGAAGATGCGACTCCTGGGCGAGGTCCTGATGAATCCGCACGTGAAGTTCAAGGAGGAGACGCTGCTGAAGTTCCTCGACAAGCTCGACTGGGACCGGGGGGACCTCTTCGCGCTCGGGACGCTCCGGCACCCTGCGATCACGGCGGAAGGGCTGCGGCGTCTCGCGCCGAAGGTGTTCGCGCGCTTCGGCAAGAGCGATGACTTTCTCGTCAGCATGTTTTTCGCCGATCCGAGGACGCCGCTCGACGTGCTCGAGGCGGCGCGAAAGAAAGGCGGCTACGGCGAGCACACGGCCAAGGCCATCGCGGAGCGCCTAGACAAGGACGCTGGAGACAAGTAAGCATAGCTCCAGGGAACAATGTCTCTCCCTGCGGGATGGCTTCAGGACGAGGAGGGGCGGTGGCGTCGAGAGACGGTTCACCACATGGGGGAATTCGGCAAATGAAGAAAAGTAAAGAACTGACCGGGGAAAGAGTGATGAAAACGAGGTGCTGTCTTTCAATCTTGGCCGCTGCGGCTGTATGGTCGGCTGCTCAAAGAAGCGAGGCGTCGGACGGCATTGAATGGACTTATGAGATATGCAATGGCGCCGCGATGGTCACGGGAGGGAAATTCCCGCCGAACAAAAGCGAAGTCGTGGTTCCATCCTTTCTTGGGGGATGCCCCGTCAGGGGTGTCGGCAGGCTTCTGTTCTGTGGCTGCGGGACCTTGAAACGGGTGGGTATTCCGGAATCTGTTGTTAGCATAGGCGATTCTTCGTTTTACGGCTGCGTCGGACTGACGGAGGTGGTGCTTCCAAGTTCCGTGACAAATATAGGGGAGTTTGCATTTTGCGAATGCAGAGGAATAACGAATGTTGTGATCGGCACCAATGTTACCGTCATTGGCAGAAGCGCCTTCGACCGATGTTGCCGTCTCGCGGGCGTAACGATTCCCGATGGCGTGGAGAGGATAGAGAGAGATGTATTCAGCGACTGTCGGGCGATGACGAATCTCGTTATCGGCAAAGGCGTAAAATACATTGGAAGCGGGGCGTTCGCGAGATGCGACAGACTTACGAGCGTGGCGATCCCGGGTAGCGTGGAGGAGATCGGCAATTGTGCGTTCGAAGGCTGCACGGCGATGACGAATCTCGTTATCGGCAAAAGCGTAAAGCATATCGGAAGCGATGCGTTCAGAGACTGCGCGGCTTTGACAGAACTGCTTCTACCAGGGAGAGTGAAGAAAATAGGGATGCAGGCCTTCATGGGCTGCAAGAGCTTGGCGAATGTGGAGATTGGCAGCGGCACAACCGACATCGGATTGTTCGCGTTTTTGAATTGTGGCAGTGTGCGGAGCGCGGTACTGCCTGGCGCTTCTTTGGGCTTATCGGTCGATTGCCTCACGAATCTCGTCATATCCCCCGGGTGCAGGAGCATCGCAAATTCTGCGTTCAAGTATGCAAAGAGTCTTAGAAGCGTATCAATTCCGGACAGCGTAATCTGCATTGGATACTCTGCCTTCGAACGTTGCGAGAATTTGTCCGACATGGCCATTCCGGCCGGCGTGATGGAGATCGGCGAGGGGGCGTTCCGCGGATGCAGGGGGCCGAAGAACTTAGTGATTCCCGGCGGTGTGAAGCGTATCGGAGATCGTGCGTTTGCAGGCTGTGAGAGCATAACGAGTGTAGTGATTGAGGAAGGCGTTACGAATGTCGGTGAGTATGCGTTCCGCGGATGCAGCGGGCTCAGAAGCGTGACGATTCCTGACAGCGTGACATGCATTGGAGACGCCGCCTTCCAGGAGTGCAGCGGGCTTATGGCGATCGAGCTTCCTGACCATCCTGTGGACATTGGCCAGGGAGCGTTCGCCGGATGCGACGGGCTGACGAGCCTGACGATACCTTCGGGCATGGCAGTCGTCGGCTGCGGTGCATTCGAGCGATGCAGAGGATTGACCAGTCTTACCATATCACAGGGCGTGACGAACATTGGCAAGAGTGCTTTCATCGGCTGCAGGGGAATCGTCCAGCTTTCGCTTCCGCCACATATTGCGGAGATAGGGGAGCTTGCGTTTGCTGGATGCGACGGCCTGACTGATGTCACCGTGCCCAGCGGCGACATAGGGAAAGCCGCCTTCGAGAGCTGCAACAGTCTTACCAATGTCGTGATTTTGTCGGGAGTGAGGAAAATAGGGGAAGAGGCGTTCCATGGTTGTAGAAAACTGGCGAAGGCGACAATGTGCGAAGGCGTGGAGAGCATCGGTCGGTTTGCGTTCGAAGGATGTGAGAGCCTGATGGAGATTAGAATCCCGACCAGTGTTACCGACATCTGGCAATATGCGTTTGTCGGCTGCAAGACCCTTGAAGAGGTAAATATTCCCGACGGCGTCAGAAACGTGTGGCACGAAGCGTTCGTAGGCTGTCATGGACTGAAAAAGGTGACCGTAGGCAGGGATGTTAGATTCATAGCGCATAAAGCCTTTTATGCATGCATCTCGCTGACGGATGTCTATTATCGGGGCAGGTCCTGTCCTGACGCCTGTGATGATATATACTGGAACACGCCGACAAATCTTGTTTCCCACGTGAGAAGCCTGCCGGTCGGCGTTGGCTTGAAGCGGCTGTTTGGCGGAGAAATGACATGGCATGGGAGGAAGATAGTGCGAGACGTTGGGAACGAATAACCATAGCTTCAAAGTAATGTCTCCGCCTGCAGGCTGGGTTCAGGACGAGAAGGGGCGGTGGCGTCGAGAGACGGTTCACCACATGGGGCGGCGGTTGCCTGGCTGGGATTACCGGCGGCGTGGATATTATGTCATTACAACAGTCCTTGAAGACAGGCGTTCGATGGCGCTTGGCGAGCTTGTCGTTAAAGACCCCGCTGCCGACAGGTGGCTCGCGGTCGCCGATGCGAAGTCGCTGAAGATACCCCCAGATGCGATTGAGGCAAAAGTCGTCTTCAGCGACCTGGGCCGCGCGCTGTTTGACCACTTCAGGAAGATGGGCGAGTTTACGCCTGGCCTCAAGCCGGTCTTTTGTGCCCTTATGCCAGACCATCTCCATCTTCTGCTCGAGGTTGAGCGAGAGCTTGCGCGACCGATTGGCAACGCCGTCGCCGGCTTCAAGACCGGGTGCGAGAAGATCTACGCGAGGATGGGCGGCAAGGGGCGGCTCTTCGCCCAAGGGTTTGTCGATGAAGTCGTCTTGAGGGCCGGCCAGATTCACGGCGAGTTCAACTATCTAATAGACAACCCGCGCCGCTTGGCCGTGAAGAAGCTCTACCCCGATCTCTTCAAGTACTCGCGCGAGATAAGCGTGGACTTGTGGCTCGCGCCACAAGGGCAAGTTGGACGGGAGGGCGGGCAACTTGGCACCTCGCTTGAGCCAGGGCGAGTTGGGCGTGAGGGCGCCTTGTTTGAGCAAACGCGAGC
>LXOW01000078.1_pt1 | contig 10468 bp, 6 predicted proteins | sample 1368591 | NCBI WGS metagenome assembly LXOW01 (sample SAMN04884650, study PRJNA319009) | bovine gut metagenome | isolation source: Cow rumen | host: Bos taurus | place: Italy: Legnaro (PD) | collected 2014-07-09
AGATGTGTATAAGAGACAGGTATTATGCCAACTCCAGGTGACATAATAATCTCAAAATCCCCCGATGCGCTTGTTGAAGGCTGCTACGGGAAATAAGATTCTAGATTCTTCATAGTCGAAGCACAAGGGCGTTTCCTGGCAGATGCGGTATTCGCCCCGAAGGGACAGATTACCTCTGGGGGCTTGCCGTGAGGTTAGTCCAAGACGCAAACTAAGAAAGCATTCTTTCCCCCTTTCTTTGGCATACACGTAGGGGGTTGTTGCGCGAAGCCAACGAGGCGGTAAACGACTGCCCGCCGTTTACCGCCTCGTCGCCTTTCGTTTATCGTCCGACTAGACGGCCGGTTATACGAGTCCCTGCTGGATAAACAATTCGCAGTAATTTTTGGAAAAAAATTCCGTAAAACTTGCTTTTGTTTGAAAAAAGTATGTATCTTTGCAGTCGAAATCCCCCCTTGTATGATGAATACTTGGGTCAAGCCTCCTTTAGGAGGCTTTATTTTTATTAGAATCTATATGGAAAAGAAGAAAGTTATAGTGTACGTTGACGGGTACAATTTCTATTATGGCCTTAGAAATGGCGGCGCAAAATGGAAGCGCCTTTATTGGCTTGACATCGTGAAGTTTTTTGAACGCATGATGCTACCAGATCAAGAGTTAGTAGAGGTCAATTATTACTCAGCCCGTCCTGTGGATGACCCTCAAGCGTATGTTAATCAGGACGAGCTTTTCATTGCTAATGAAGCAAATCCAAAATTTAAACTCCATTTAGGCATATATAAGAAAAAGAAGTTTAAATGTCAGAAATGTGGCTTCAAGAATAAAACATACGAAGAGAAGGAATCAGATGTGAGAGTCGCTACAGGTATGTTGGCAGATGTTTATGATAAGAAATGCGACATTACCATTGTTGTTTCAGCCGATAGTGATATGATTCCTTCCGTTGAAATTATCAAAAGCTTTGCCCCTGACCATCCAGTTCACGTTTTTGTTCCGCCAACACAAAGAACTTTCGCACTTGCCAGTAAGTGCGACCATGTGATATGGCTGGAACATTACCGTGCAAGGTTTGTTCAATCAATGTTGCCTGACGAAGTTACTCTTGCAAATGGCTATGTGGCTCGCAGGCCCTCCAATTGGAAGTAAGTGCAGGGGATTGGCAGCGGCATCATCGTGCTTACTACCCTCGGCACAGTCTACCTTATCGGCAAACGTCGTAGGGAAAAATAATACAGTTCAAACCAAACGAACTCACAAACAAGAGCCAGCTGCACGAGTGGTTGGCTCTTGTTTTTTTGTCGCCCTTTGTACATTTTTATGCTGAAAAAAAAGTGCGCAATAAAAGAAAATGTGTATTTTTGCACCAAAAATCGGGCGGAAAATGTGTAACTAACTATGTATGGCCGACATAGGTTGGCACGTCTCGATGATGGAGGAAGGCACCCAGTCAAGCATTACTGACTTACATATCTCTACATTCTTTCAGCCCGTTTCCTCCGCTTCAAAAACCTTTCAATCTCCCCTATCCAGAGGATGAACGAGGTGCCGAGGATGATGCACAGCCAGTCAACGAACCTGAGCGGGACGACGTTGAACATCTCGCCTCCCAGATTGACTATGAGGATTTGGCCGACAAAGATAATCAACAGCGTGAGGACAAAACCGCCAAGGATGTCCTTGTCCAACAGCCCCTTCAAGGCAGAATGCTTGGTACGATAGGCCTTCGCATTGAAGATGTTCCAGAACTGCATGAAGACGAAAATGGTGAACAGCATGGAAAGCTCGTAGGCATCGATNNACGTCACAATGCCCGAAATATTGGATGAAGCCGAAGAGCACCACAACGAAAAACAATCCCACGCCGATGATGCGTGCACCCATATCCTTGGTGATGATGAAAGCCGTGCGCGAACGCGGTTTCTCTTTCATCACCTCCGCATCAGGCGGCAACGAAGCCAAGGCCAAAGCAGCGAAAGTGTCCATAATCAGGTTGATCCACAGCATCTGCGTCACCGTGAGCGGTGAGGTGGTACCAATCATAGCGCCAATCAGCACGATAAGACAAGCCGCAACGTTAATAGTCATCTGGAACAGAATGAAACGCTGGATATTAAGATAGAGCGAACGTCCCCAGGTGACGGCCCTCGCAATGCTCTTGAACGAGTTGTCGAGGATGGTGATGTCGCTGGCTTCCTTGGCGACCGTGGTGCCGTCGCCCATCGAGAGGCCGATGTGGGCTTTGTTCAAGGCGGGTGCGTCGTTGGTGCCGTCGCCCGTCACAGCGACCACCTCTCCCCTCTCCTGCAGCAGTCGCACTAAGCGTTCCTTGTCGGCTGGTCTGGCCCGCGACATAATCTTTAGATCGCCAATGCGCTCAAGCAACTCTCGGTCTGTCATCAGGTTGAACTGCTTTCCGGTAATCATCTGACGTTCGTCGCTATCGTTTTCGGTCCATAGTCCGATTTGACGGCCTATCTCCTTGGCCGTTCCAGGGGTGTCGCCTGTGACAATCTTGATGTCGATGCCAGCATTCAGGCAGTCTTGCACCGAATCGGACACGTCGTCACGAATGGGGTCGATGATTCCTGTGATGCCTAAGAAACACAAGTCTTCTGAGGTCAGTTTGCCATTTTGGAAAATGGTCTCCACTTCGCCGGAAGTTAAATATTTAAAGGTGAAAGCCAAAGTACGCAAAGCGTGGTTTTGGTAGTCCAACAACAGTTGGTTCACCTCGTCGCGCACTTCATCAATAGGATGGCGTCCGTCGCGCATCAGCACCTCGGTACTGCGTTTCAGCATATACTCGGGAGCACCTTTCACAAACAGCAAAAAACGATCGGGGTCGTCGGTCTCTACCACAGTAGCCATATATTTGTAGCGCGTTGTGAACGGCAGTTGCTTGACAATCTTGGCATTGTCGCGAATCCTTACGAAATCCACGCTGTTGTCGAACAGCCACAGTAGCAAGGCACCCTCAGTGGGATTGCCGACCACCTTTACTTGTTTCTTGTCGCTATAGCTCAAGAAAGCCGTTGAATTAAGGGCGATGCCTTCCTTCATCAGTAGACCGGCTTCTGAGTCGTCGAGTTGTTCGTCCAGCAAACCGTATATACGGCTTGTACCGAGACTCATGCGGTTTTTCGTCAAGGTACCCGTCTTGTCTGAACAAATCACCGTAGCGGCACCCATCGTCTCGCAGGCGTGCATCTTACGCACCAGGTTGTTGGTCTCCAGCATCCGCTTCATGCTCAGCGCCAGACTCAGCGTGACACTCATGGGCAAGCCTTCAGGCACAGCCACCACAATCAAGGTGACGGCAATCATCAGCGTATTGAGGGCGAAACGCACAAAATCCATCCAATTGACCTGTTCACCATCCAATTCGATGAAATACATCAGCATACGAAGGACTATGATAAGTCCGGCGATAACATAGCTGGCAATGGTGATTCCGTTCCCCAAACGGTCAAGTTGCTCGTTCAATGGCGTCTTCACCTTATTTTCAATCTGTGCGCCGCGATAGACGTTGCCCCACTCGGTGGCGTCGCCCACCTTCTCCACCACAAACACCCCGTGACCCTCCATCACCTGACTGCCGCGACAGACATAATTGGAGGGATAGGTGGCATCGTAGTTGAAATCCTCCTCATCGGTAGTTTTGCTGCACGAGGGCTCGCCTGTCAGGTCCGATTCATTGACTCTCATCGAGATAGCCTCCATCAAGGTACCGTCAGCAGGAATCTCATCACCCGTGTTGACCACCACAGTATCACCCACCACGATGTCTTTTCGCTCGACGCGATGTATCAGCCCGTCGCGAAATACCGTCACCTGCTGCTCGTCCTCAGTCTGATTCAAAATCTCAAACTTCTTGTTGGCGTTCAGTTCAAACACAAAGCCGACCGTAGTGGCCAGCATCACCGCGATGAAGATGCCCAATGGCTCAAGCAAGACAGAAAGTCCCTCTGCACCTGTGAACAGCTGATACAACGAAACAGCCACCGACAACAAAAGGGCAATCAACAAGATACGTATGATGGGGTCAGAAAACTTCTCCAAAAACTGCTTCCAAATCGGTTCCTTCTCAGGCGGGGTCAGCACGTTGTCGCCGTATTTGCGGCGACTCTCCTCTACTTCCTGTTGCGTCAAACCGTTTTTATAATCTCTTGACATAGTCCAATTCTACTTAAAGCTTAAGCAAAAACGGCGCAAAAGTACAATCTATTGTAACAAGAAACAAAAAAAAATCAACGCGGCAGCAAAACCTGAAACGAGTGATCCGCGTAAACCAGTATGATTTGCGCTAAATCGCGGTTCGAGGATAAAGGCAGAAGCGTTGCAGAAGTGCTTTCTGGTTTGGTCTCAGGCGCAAACAAGGTGCCTTCCAATGAATTGACCTCATCATTGTACTCAGTAGAATCTGGTTTGGACACCTCGCCAACTGGTTTGGCCTCCATAAAAGGCTCCGAAACAGTCATCGGACCCTTTCCCATGATAATCCAGTCGAAGTTGTACTCAGGGAAGTTCTCCTTCAGCTTCTTCACAAACTCAAGGCTGGGGTTATTGCGACCCGCCAAGATATGAGAGACATTCGAAGGCTGTATGCCTAGACGAAAAGCAAACTCGGCAGCGGTCATATTCTTAGCACGGATGATGTGCGCAATGCGGTCTTTCATTTCAGTATATTCCATAATTGACTACCCGATAATAATTCAATTTTCCTGTTTTATTTCGGTTACAAAAGTAACAATTATTATATTGTATATTAAATGATTATAATAATATACAATCAATAGACACAAATAGAAAACGAAATGTCATTATTTTAATATTTTACTTTATATACTATATTATAAACAACTGATTTTTAGTTTAATATTAAATTATTTCTTTCTATTTTATATATTTTTATTGTCTTCAATTCAACACAGATTCTTCAATAATCTGAGTAATATTGTAAACGTCTATTTAATTTATTGGTTATAAATATTTTACGATTACAATATTTACATTTGTAATTATAGCCACAGCGATAAAAACCATCCATATAAAATGCCGAATTTCGCCTTTTTGGATGCGATAATGACACCTATTTCATCCAGAAAACAAAACCGCTTAGCGGGGCGGAAAACCGCCCTCCTACCCCTTATTCTATTTCCTAGCTATTTTGTGGTCTGAATGATTGGAAATTATTCACAACTTTTTACTATTTTTACAGCCTGATTTCCACACTATGCGGAAGAGACTGTTTGAAATATTTATCCTATTGGTTTTTAGTTTCTTAGGTTTTTCTCAGGAGCCTGTACAGGATTCCGTTATACCTAATAATAAGATATCCGTTTCCCCTAAGTCCATCGATTCCACGCACGTTACCTTTACCAGTTTCCACTTTGACAGCATTTTCCTTAATACCCCAAAGGTTATCGACACCAGCACCTTTCGCGCTCCCGTTTTTGAGACCTTGGAGAGAGAATCCACCGTTTATAGCACCTTGAGCAATACAGGGTTAGCCCATAAGTCCATGCGTTTCAGGGATTTGAAAAGTATAGGGTTCGACATGAGCCTGCCTGCCTACGCAGCCTACATCCAAAACGAAAACAACCTGATCAGTTACCAAAGTGTACTGCCTTATTCGGAAGTTCGCTATGTGATGACTTCCGGCGACAAGGAACAGCATCTCAACTTCCGCTTCGGGCGACAGATTCTTCCCCGTTTCTTCATTTCTTTCGCTGTCAACTCGGAAATGTCGCCAGGGGTGTTCAAAAACAACAAGTCGATCAACAACTATTTCTGGATTAACACACATTACTTTACGAAGAACCAACGCTATGCGGTAATGGCCTACTACTATCGTAACAAGCTGGAGATGCAGGAAAACGGTGGTATCGTGAATGATGAGGGTTACACCTCACATACAGAAACCGACAATTCCGTCATCAGCACCAATCTCAGCAACGCCACCACTTTCATCAAATCGAGCGGCTTTGGATTGGAGCACTATTTCAACCTGCTTCCAAAGACTAAGACCACGGTAGTATCAGAAGAAGCCCCTCTCTCGCCTCCTGTTGGCGACAGTAGTAATTTGTTGTCTCCCCATAGTGCAGACTCATTGATACTCGACTCCATTGCAGCTCTTCCTGACAGTCTGCACCAACCCCAACCTGTCCGTTACAAGACCAAGACACGTAAATTCACCTTGGGTCGTATCTGCCACGAGTTCAACTTCCAACGCAACAGCATGTATTACAACGAGAGTTCACCCCCAGTTGCGTTCTACCAACCCTTCGACACGCTCTTAAACATTTCAAAAACCACTGACACCACCATTGTGCAGTCTATCCGCAACACGATTAGATGGAACAGCTTAGGATATAACCGCTACAACGACGACATTCCTTTTTTCCTTTACGCAGGGCTTACGCATGGGTTCTACAAGCTCAAACATTACGATTATGTCGAAAGCGAAACCGTGGATGTCCGCAACTATCAACAACTTGGCATCAACGGCGGAATTATCGTCAACCTGTTCCACTCCACACGTATCACTGGTCAGGCCGAACTCATCACCTTAGGTTACCATATCGGCGACTTTAAAATCAAGGGGCAATGGAAACAATTTCTTGGCACCTCGAAGCGCAACTTTGGTGCAGCCGTCTTCGATGCTGAAATCAAACGACAGTCAGCCAGCTGGTTTGAAGAGAGTTACTACTCCAACCATTTCCGTTGGGAAAACGAATTCCGTCCTTCGACCTATCTCACTTTCAACTTAAAGTACACTTTCAGAGACTATTGCATTGGCATAAAGCAAACCAGCATCTCTCAATATATCTATTTCGGTACCGATGCCCTACCCACGCAATACGATGGGATGTTCAGCGTCAGGGAAGCCTACCTCAGTTTCCGTCAAACCATCTGGCGCTTTGATTTTGAAGGCTTTGCCTTTGTACAAAAGGCAAGCAACCAAGACGTGATGCATTTGCCTCTGTTTTTGGGCCGGCTCAGGTTTGCCTATTCACAGCCTATCTTCCGCAAAGCGGCCACCCTTCAGCCCATACTGACCGTAACCTATTTCACCAAGTATCATGCCGACGCCTATATGCCTGCCACTCGGACGTTCTACCTTCAAAACGAGGTTGAAATTGGCAATTTCCCGTACATCGACCTTGCCATAGCCATCAAGGTGAAGAAAGCCAACTTGTTTGTTTCTTACAGTAACATGTTCCTACTGACCGGCAACTACGACGCTTTCATAGGCACCCACTACCCTATGCGCAGCAGCAAGTTTTTCATCGGCGTCAACTGGAGACTCTTCAACTAATAATACCCGCCAATATGATCCAATCCGACCTCATCCCCACCACCAACACCTTATCCGGTATCAACGATACCGTTGCTCACATAACCGAAGCCGTCAGCAACCATGAGGCTGTGGAATCCATCATGGAACAAGTGACAACGGGCAGCTCCTCACGCGAGATAGGACTTACCATCGCCATCATCGGTCTGCTCATTTTCACTGCCCATCTTTTCAGCGAAATCTTCAGCCGGAAGCGCATTCCCGATGTACTGTTTCTCATCATTATCGGCTTGCTCATCGGTCCCGTATTTCATTGGATTTCGCCTGAGAAACTCGGCAATGCCGGCAGTTTGTTCTCGGGCATCACCTTGGTTACCATCCTGTTCGAAAGCGGCACGCAGTTAAGGTTCAGCGTCTTAAAGGACTCCTTCGCTGGAGCCTTGAAACTCACGGCATTAAATTTCATCATGTCGGCTCTCGCCATTTGGATGACAGGCTGGCTGGTACTGAAGCTGGATCCTGTCGTCAGCATGATACTCGGCTGCATGTTGGGAGGCACAGCCTCAGCAGTGGTGATTCCCATCGTCAGGCAGATGCGTATGTCGGAGAAGCCCACCATCATGCTTATCCTTGAAGCCGCAATAGGAAATGTGTTCAGCATCGTGTTGGCTTTGGCCCTCATGCAAGCCGTGAAAAGCAAACACTTAGAGTTTGGCGCCATCCTCGGCAACATCTTCTCCTCATTCATCCTGGCCACAGTGATGGGACTCTTCGGTGCCATCTTCTGGGCTATGATTCTCGACCAAATCCGCAACATCAAATATTCCATCCTCACCACTCCAGCCTTCGTGTTTATCATCTATGGTGTCAACGAGTGGATGGGCTTCAGCGGTGCTATTGCCGCCTTGGCTTTCGGCATCGGATTGGCCAACATTGACAGCATCTACACCGCCTGGCTCAAAAAATTCATCAAGAAAGTACCCGTCAACCTGAACGAGACCGAACGCTCGCTTTTCTCCGAACTGGTACTTCTGCTGAAGACCTTCTTCTTTATCTACGTCGGCATCTCCATCAAGCTCAATCGCTGGGAACCTATCGTCATAGGACTCGGCATCAGCATATTGCTTTTCATCGTCAGGATTCCTGCCGTACGTTTCGCCATCTCCAAGAACGAAGGCATTCCTGAAAAAGAGGTCGTGTTCATGTCGGCACTTAACCCGAAAGGACTTACGGCAGCAGTATTGGCCACACAAGCCCTTATCTACATCCCCGATGCGGGAACAGCCCTCTTTGTGAGGAACATCGTGTTTGCCGTCATCCTTTTCAGCATCGTCATCAATTCCATACTGATTCCCCTCATCGACAAAGAAAAAGGTCTGTACCATTTTTACTTACGGATGTTCAGCTTCAACCAAAAAGTGAAAAACATCGTCTCTAAAACCAAGATTGAGGGAAAAAACCTGCATCAACGACACACTGCAGAAATCGTTGACGAGGTATTTCAATCTGAAGTCCTTACCGATATCATCGAAAAACAGGACAAACCTGGCGCTATTAATAATAAGGTGGATTCGAATAATTTCGATGTGGCCGATTAAAAAAATCTGAAATGACAAAAGGAAAATACATATACGACTATCCCCGTCCGGCAGTAACCACAGATTGCGTGGTGTTTGGTATCGACGGGCGCGACATCAAGGTACTGCTCATTGAGCGCGGCAACGAACCCTATAAAGGCTGCTGGGCATTCCCGGGTGGCTTTCTCAACATAGACGAGAACGCCGAGCAGGGCGCCTTGCGAGAGCTAAAGGAAGAAACTGGTTTAGACCTCAAGGACATCAAACAAATCGGAGCCTTCTCCGACGTCGACCGTGACCCGCGTTCTAGAGTCATCACCATCGCGTTTTATGCAATAACCGAAGTGTCTGAAGTCGCCGGAGACGACGACGCAGCAAAAGCGCAGTGGTTCAGCCTAAATGAAATACCCCGTCTCGCTTTCGATCATGACCAAATCCTGCGTGACGCCCTACAAAAAATGCGCGAAGACCCACGCTTTTCAAAAACGGATAGATTATTGTGATTCAAAAAAATCATTTTCTCTATTGTGGTTTTCTATAAATCCGTATCTTTGCAACTTCTTTTTTTGGACGAAATCAGCAATTAACAATTAAATCAGTAATAATCAATTAAAACAATGACAAAGTACGTTTATACCTTTGGTGGCAAGACTGCTGAAGGTAATGCTTCGATGAAGAACGAGCTGGGCGGCAAGGGTGCTAACCTTGCTGAAATGTGCCTGCTCAAGTTGCCCGTACCCGCTGGTCTGACCATCACCACCGAGTGCTGCACCGCTTACTATCAGAACAACTGCCAACTTCCTGCCGGCCTGATGGACGAAGTCCACGCTGGCATGAAGAACATGGAAAACATCATGGGCATGAAATACGGCGACCCCGAGAACCCGCTGCTCGTCAGCTGCCGTTCCGGCGCGCGCAAGTCAATGCCCGGCATGATGGACACCGTGCTGAATATCGGTCTCTGCTCCAAGACCATCCCTGGCCTGATCAAGAAGACCAACAACCCCCGTTTCGTGTATGACAGCTACCGTCGTCTCATCATGATGTACGCCGACGTCGTCATGGAGAAGGCCGAGGGCATCGAGCCCGCCGACGGCAAGAGCATCCGCAAGCAGTTGGATGACATGCTCGACGCCTACAAGGAGAAGATGGGTTACAAGAGCGACACCGAGCTGAAGGCCGAAGAGCTGCAGCAGCTGGCTGAGGACTTCAAGGTCCGCATCAAGGAAGTGCTCGGCACCGAGTTCCCGGATGACGCTGAGGCCCAGCTGGAAGGCGGCATCAAGGCCGTGTTCAAGAGCTGGAACGGTAAGAAGGCCATCTCCTACCGTCGCATCGAAGGTATTCCGGACGACTGGGGCACTGCCGTCAACGTGCAGACCATGGTGTTCGGCAACATGGGCGAAGGCTCCGCTACCGGCGTGGCTTTCACCCGTAACCCCGCCACTGGCGACAACCAGTTCTACGGCGAATGGCTCATCAACGCCCAGGGCGAAGACGTCGTTGCCGGTATCCGTACTCCCAACCCGTTGAACGACGACACCAAGAACGAGCAGAACAAGCACATGCAGTCGATGCAGGAGCTGATGCCCGA
>LXOW01180346.1_pt1 | contig 10465 bp, 10 predicted proteins | sample 1368591 | NCBI WGS metagenome assembly LXOW01 (sample SAMN04884650, study PRJNA319009) | bovine gut metagenome | isolation source: Cow rumen | host: Bos taurus | place: Italy: Legnaro (PD) | collected 2014-07-09
TATGCGGTCTTTGGCGTAATTAAACTATCGGAGTGAGGAAGACAGCCGTCAACATCTGCCGAATGATACTCGCCCTGACGTTCATCCTCTCAGGATTCGTCAAGGCGGTGGATCCCTTAGGTACCCAGTACAAGATCCACGACTATCTGACGGCGATGGGATTGGGATCTCTGGCTCCCGACATCCTCACGCTGACGGCAGCAGTCCTGCTGGCAGCCGTGGAGTTCATCCTCGGCATCTGTCTGCTCTTCGCCATCAGGCGGCGGCTCGTGTCGAAGGTGGTGCTCGTGGTCATGCTCATCATGACGCCGCTCACGCTCTGGCTGGCACTGACCGACCCCATTACCGACTGCGGCTGCTTCGGCGACGCACTGGTGCTCACCAACTGGCAGACGCTGTGGAAGAACGTCGTGCTGCTCTGTGCTGCCGTCGTTGTGTGGAAATGGCCCACCCTACAGTCACGGCTCATCGGCGAGACGAACCAGTGGATTGTCGTCAACTACTCAGTGGTCTTCATCCTGTTCTTCATCATCGGACGGAGCCTCTACACCCTGCCGCAGTTCGACTTCCGTCCCTATCATGTGGGCGCAGACCTCAGGGCAGGCTGGCAGCGGATGATGGAGGGTGAGGAATCGCCCTACAGCGAGTTCTTCCTCGAAAGCGCGGACGACGGCGAGGACATCACCGAGGCGGTGCTCAACGACAGCGGATACACCTTCCTGCTCGTAGCACCCCATCTGGAACAGGCCGACGACTCACAGCTCGACGAACTGAACCACGTGTATGAGTACAGTCTGGACAACGGCTATCCGTTCTACTGTCTCACGGCCAGCACAGGCGCAGCCATCACCCGCTGGCGCGACACGACGGGTGCAGAATATCCGTTCTGCAATACCGACGACATCACGCTGAAGACCGTCATACGGTCGAATCCGGGACTGGTGCTCCTCCACGACGGCGTCGTCATCCGCAAATGGAGCCACAACGCCCTGCCGTCGGAAGCAGAACTCACCAGCCGACTGGAAGAGAGTGCGCTGGGACAGCTGCCCGCAGAGACTGTCACAAGCAAGATCCTATGGATGCTCACATGGTTCGTGCTTCCGCTGTTGCTCCTCACCCTCGCCGACCGACTCTGGGCATGGACCCACTGGATCAGGAAAAAGAAAAGAAATGATAGAATTCAAAGTTTAAGGTTAAAAGTACAAAATCAAACAGTTATGAGAAAGAAAATCGTAGCAGGAAACTGGAAGATGAACATGAATCTCCAGGACGGTATCGCTCTTGCAAAGGAGCTTAACGAGACATTGAAGGCTGACAAGCCCAACTGCGGTGTGGTCATCTGCACCCCGTTCATTCACCTCGCTTCTATCGCACAGTTCCTCGACCAGGACATCATCGGCCTGGGTGCTGAGAACTGCGCCGACAAGGAGAAGGGTGCCTTCACCGGTGAGGTTTCTGCCGAGATGGTGAAGTCTACTGGTGCCCAGTACGTCATCCTCGGCCACTCTGAGCGCCGTGAGTACTACAAGGAGACTCCCGAGATCCTGAAGGAGAAGGTGCTGCTCGCCCAGAAGAACGACCTGAAGGTGATCTTCTGCATCGGTGAGAGCCTGGAGGAGCGCGAGGCCGGCAAGCAGAACGAGGTCGTGAAGGCCGAGCTCGAGGGCTCAGTGTTCAACCTCTCTGAGGAGGACTTCCGCAAGATCGTCATCGCCTACGAGCCCATCTGGGCCATCGGTACCGGCAAGACCGCTACCGCTGAGCAGGCCGAGGAGATCCACGCTTACATCCGCAGCATCATCGCCGAGAAGTACGGTCAGGCTGTGGCCGACGACACCACCATCCTCTACGGCGGTTCGTGCAAGGCCTCGAACGCTCCCGAGCTGTTCGCAAAGCCCGACATCGACGGTGGTCTGATCGGCGGTGCCTCACTGAAGGCTGCAGACTTCAAGGGAATCATCGACGCCTGGAAGAAGTGAGACGACTCGCATTGACCTTAGTACTGTGTGTCGGCTGCTGGCTGGCAGCCGACGCGCAGTCTACCTTTACCCAACAGCTCCAGCAGAGCAATGTGGGTGAAGGCAAGGTGACTGTCACGCAAGACAAGGCCATCGACGATCTCATCAACAACCCGACGACGCCTGCCACAACCACACCGACACCGACAACCACAACCACTACGACGCCCACCAAACCCCAGCAGACTGTCAAACTGACTGATGACGACCTGACCGACACCTCCGTTGCGCCCGACTCCATCGACCGCAGCAAGAAGATCATGAAAGGTCAGAAGGTCAACGGCTGGCGCGTGCAGGTCTTCGCCGGTGGCAATGGCCGTGTAGACCGTCAGAAGGCGGAGCGCATAGGCGACGAGATCAAGACGCTCTTCCCCAACGAGCCTGTCTACGTGCATTTCTACTCCCCACGCTGGATCTGCCGCATGGGTAACTACCGCACCTACGAAGAGGCGCACGACGTACTCACGAAGGTCAAGTCGCTCGGCTACCCGTCGGCCGTCATCGTCAAAGGAAAAATAACCGTTTTCTACCCATGATACAGGAGACAGGAGACAGGAGTCAGGAGACAGGAGTTGAGGAACTCGCTGCGCACTATCATCAGATCTTGACGCTGCTGGGCGAAGACCCTGAGCGCGAGGGACTGCTGAAGACACCTATGCGTGTGGCCAAGGCCATGCAGGTGCTCACGCGGGGCTATCAGATGGACGCCCACAAGGTGCTCACCGACGCCCTCTTCCGTGAGGACTACTCACAGATGGTCATCGTGAAGGACATTGACTTCTTCTCCCTCTGCGAGCACCACATGTTGCCATTCTACGGCAAGGCCCATGTAGCCTATATCCCTAACGGCTACATCACCGGACTGTCGAAGATAGCCCGCGTGGTTGACATCTACGCCCACCGCCTTCAGGTGCAGGAGCGTATGACGCAGCAGATCAAGGACTGCATCCAGGAGACGCTGAAACCCCTGGGTGTGATGGTCGTCGTCGAGGCCCGCCACATGTGCATGCAGATGCGCGGCATCGAGAAACAGAACGCCATCACCACCACCAGCGACTTCAGCGGTGCCTTCAACCAGGCCAAGACCCGGCAGGAATTCATGAACTTAATTCACAATAATCAAATTTAGCAACTATGAACCCATCAGACAACCAAGGTTACAGAACCAACGAGAGCGTAGGAAAGATGTTCCTTCACAGCTGCCTCGGCAAGTTCGTCATCCTTTGCGCCATCCTCTTGGTGCTCTTCATCATCGCCGTCCTCACCAAGCCCTCTGACCAGGAGATGCGCGACGAGATGAACGACAACATCATGCAGTGCATGGAGCAGAACGACAGTATCCGAGGCGACCAGATCGACGACTTCGTCCACAACATCGGCTTCATCTTCACCAAGGCCGACACCACAAAGGTAGGTCAGGAGTGGCGCGAGGTGTTCGACAAGTACAACCGTCTGGAGATCTTCAACCACTCGTTCTTCCGCACCGCTTATGTCTACAACAATGTCAAGACAGAAGGTACGCGCGTAGGCTTCGGCATCTACGGAATGGTGATCCCCACGGCCAACTTCAACGACTTCCTCCTCCGTATCGGCCCGATGCGCAAGAGCTACAACCAGAAGCTCATCAAGAGCACGACCATCGGAGGCGACCTGGGCACGAACCCCAACATCCAGGAGTTCCACTACAAGCGTAACCCCGACGATTGATTAGGTAACGGATAAGAATATCATTCAAGGATTTCGCATCGGCATTCCCATTGCCTTGGGTTACTTTGCCGTTGCATTCTCGTTGGGCATCATTGCCAAACAAGCGGGACTGACAGCTGCTATCGGATTCGTTAGCAGCTTCTTTACGCGTGCCTCGGCAGGAGAATACGGTGTCTACACCCTTGTGGCCGCGCAGGCAGCCTACGTAGAGATCGTCGCGATGTGCCTGGTGGTGAATCTGCGCTATATGCTGATGAGTGCCGCCCTCTCCCAGAAGATCGCGCCTGGCACGTCGTGGTTCCATCGTATTCTGATGGCTTGCTGTGTCACCGACGAGATCTTCGGCGTATCCATCGCCCATCCGGGTTACTGTCCGCCAGCCTACACCTACTCTGCCGCACTCATCTCCACGCTGTTCTGGGCTTCTGGTTGTACAGCGGGCATTATCGCTGGAGGCATGTTGCCCGCCAACATTGTTGCCGCCCTGAGTGTAGCGCTTTACGGCATGTTCCTCGCCATCATCATGCCCCCGGCCCGCGATGACCGCCATGTGCTCTACGCCGTCATGGCCAGTTTTGTGCTGAGCGGTGCCTGCTATGTGGCCCCTGTGGTAAGCAACTGGAGCAGCGGCACGCGGACCATCGTGCTCACCATTGTGATTTCGGCGGTTGCCGCCTGGTTGAAACCTGTTAAAACGGAGGAGGCCCATGGACAAGCATAGCATCATCATCTGCATCCTGCTGGGCATCATCACCACGAACCTGATCCGTGTGGTGCCGATGCTGCTGATCAAAGGTCAGATCAGCAACCGCTTCGTGCGCAGCTTCCTCTATTACGTGCCCTACGTCACGCTGGCCGTGATGACCTTCCCAAGTATGATCCAGACCACGATGTCACCCCTGTCAGGCACCATAGCCCTAATCATCGGCATCATCGCGGCCTGGAGGCGGATGGGCCTTTTCCCCGTTGCAGCCATCTGCTGCGCCATCGTCTATCTGATGGACAGCCTGATACTATGAAATTTTAAATATCATTGATCATCAGGATCATTTAGGCTGGGATATCATCTTCTTTGCCTGTTCCTGTGCCTCAATGACCTTGTCGCACCATTGGTCGAACTCAGGGTCGTCCACTTGCAGCTCTGGATGTGCGAGAATATAGCTGACACAGCGGCGAACACCCTCATCAAAGCGCGTCGTAGCCTGGAATCCGGGAACGGCGCGTTTCAGCTTCGTGCAGTCGAAGATGACCGTTGCCGCCTTGTCGCCGATGAGGTTGCCCTCGAGGTCGTAGTCCTTCGGACAGACGGCGGCCAGGAAGTCGGAGGCGACGTGATAGAGCCTCGGTGTCGTGTTTAGTGCCTGACCGACGCACTCATAGATCTGATCCCATGTCAGCTGCTCGTCGCTCATAATCTGGAATGCCTCGCCGATGGCCTTCGGATTGCCCAGCAGCCCGATGAAGCCACGTGCAAAGTCCTCGTTCCACGTCAGTGTCCACAGCGAAGAGCCGTCACCATGCACCAGCACAGGCTTGCCCTCCAGCATCCGCTCCAATACCGGCCAACTGCCTTTCGGTCCGTGGATGCTCACGGGCACGCCGCGCTCGCAGTAGGTGTGCGAGGGGCGGACGATGGTCACGGGGAATCCGTTCTCGCGGTACTCCTTCATCAGCAGCTCCTCGCAGGCAATCTTGTTGCGCGAATACTGCCAGTGGGGATTCGCCAGCGCAGTTCCCTCGGTGATATACGGACTACGCACCGGCTTCGCATACGCCGAGGCCGACGAGATATAGACGTACTGCCGCGTGCGTCCGCGGAACAGCCGGATGTCGCGCTCCACCTGCTCCGGCACGAAGCCGATGAATTCGCAGACGGCATCGAACTGTGTGTCACCCAAACCGGCGAGCACGGCTTCCGTGTCGTCGATGTCGGCAATCACCTGTTTCACACTTCCTGGCACCTCCTGCTTGCGTGTGCCTCGGTTCAGCAGCCACAGTTCATGGCCGCTCTCTGCTAACTGTCGGGTGATGGCACTGCTGATCGTGCCCGTACCACCAATCATGAGAATCTTCATCATTGTCTATACCTTATTATTGTTAAAAGATGGTGCAAATATACGAATTTTAGAACAAAAATGAGTAACTTTGCCGTTGTTTTTAATATGTTTTGTGATTATGGCAGAAGAAAATAGGCGACCGTGGGCCAAGGCGAAGATCTTTGCAGTAGCCATCATGGTGGTGGCAGCAATAATCCTGCTTTGGCAAAGCGCTTCGTTTGCATTGTGTACGGCTAATGATGATCATGCAGTAGGCCAGTATGAGCAGTCAACGTTTATTCCACAAGCACCCGACTACAACGACGCAGCGATGTGGATAACCGCCGACGGCGACACCGACGGCACTGGGGCAGACATCTTCTACGTCGTATCGACGTGGGAGGAAGACTGGACGACGGAGGATGGCAGAATATGCCATTATGCCGACGTGTGGAACCCTGAGCATCGCGATCACATGGGCGATTTGGAGATTAACAAGGTGGCTGCCTACATGTCGCCTGGCAACCGATTCTTCGCCCCGTTCTACCGTCACACCACCATTGAGGCCTGGATGACACAGAACGAGGACACTATTATGAATCGCACCAGGCTGTCGATGGGTGACGTCTGCGCAGCCTTCGACCATTTCCAGGCTCATCGCGACACGTCGCGTCCGCTCATCATCGCAGGATTCAGTCAGGGTGGACTGGCCGTGGTGGAACTGTTGAAGCACATCGACGACGAGACCTATAGCCAGTTGGCAGCAGCATACGTGCTGGGCTACAAGGTGACCAAGGCCGACATGGCGCAGTGCAGCCACATCCGTCCTGCTGAGGGAGAGACGGACACGGGTGTCACCATCTGCTACAACACGGTGAAGGATGTGAAGTACGTCATCCCCGTCATCTCTGCCTCTGACATCTGCATCAACCCCGTGAACTGGCGGACGGACGCTACTCCCGCCCCCGCCACGCTCCACGACACCATTACCGTCACCGTCGCACCTTCACACCACGTTCTCGTCGTCAGCGGCTATAGCGGCTCAGAATATGCTGCCTACAAAGGTTTCATCAATGTTGGCGACATCCACAGCTGCGAGCCCTGGCTCTACAGCGAGTGTCTGGCGAAGAACATCAAAGTCCGGGCCAAAGAAAAGAACATTCTTCTGGCAAAAGAAAATCAAAAATAAAAAATGTATTAATGACGATGACAATCGGGTGAATCATCCTCGATGGCATCGTATTCGGCCATTGCACTCGCCATACGGGCATCGAGGTCGGCCAGGCGGTAGAGACCGTCGCTGTTGGCCGTCAGTCCCTCGATAGTGACGGGCAGAACCATCGGCGATTCCTCAAGCGAGAACAGCGAGCGGACATGCATCTGGCTGTATTTCGGATAGACCAGATTGATGGCGACATAGTCTTCGCAGCCGTCGCTCCATTTCTCGAACACGAGCTTCGAGCCGATGGGTGTACGCAGCTCCAGGGCTTGCTCCGTCTCAGGATAGTGCAGACGAAGGGCAGCACCGATGCTGGCGAGGTTCGAGTCGTGACCGCAGAGGAACGTGAACTTACGCCCCTCATGGTGCAGCTCCTCGCGGATACGGCTCACCAGCGGATAGGCCAGGTTGACGGCCGCGCTATGGGTGGTGAAGAGCAGACCGTCGTACACCTCCTTCACGCCGCAGATAGCGCGCCACTGTTCCTCTGTCAGCTCATGACCGAAAGCCGCCATTCTCTCACTCTCATAACACTGCAGCACCATCGCGTCGGCCACGCTGTTGGCCAGTGTGTAGCCGCCTTTCATCCTCGGCTCGTCACCCTTCTCCAGTATGAACTGCGTATCGTCGCACCAGAAGTGCGTCGTGTCATTAGCGGCAGCTGGAGAATGTGCCATATCTATCACCTCCTCCATCAGCGTCAGCGTGGGCTGCACGGACTTCATCCACGCCTGAGGTCCGCCGTGCATGGCATTCATCTCGGCCATGATTTGCTGGCGGTACTGCTCGTTCATCTTCGTGAACTTCGGAGTGAACACAGGGTCCATCTTGTCCTCGTAGTACTTGTGCTGAATTTCCACATTGGCAAACGGCAGGAACCCGGCGGAGAAATACTTGGCTGTGGCAAAGGTGCGCTGGCGAGAGTTGGCATAGAACAGCACCTCGCTGCCCACAGGACGGCAGTTTTCTGGCAGCAGTCCTTCGGCGACCACCCATTTTCGGAAGAACTGGCCCATCTCCGTCTCCAGCACGCCACCACGCAGCGACAACTGGCTGCTGGGCGATGTCCACTTAAACCATTCGTAAGGAGTCACTCGCATATAGGCAGCACCGCCAGATGTCAGCGGCGATCGGATATTGTGGCGGCTCATCACCACCACCTCTTTCAGTTCATACTTTGCCCTGAATTCCTCGGAGCGCTCCGTCTGAGCTTGCAGACTCATGGCAGCCATCATGGCTGCTACCAACACTAAACACTTGTTCATATCTTCCAATCTTAATTAATAAAGATAATTCAACTTTTGTTAATTATTGGTGCAAAAGTACGAAAAAAAGCCCATTTTTGCGTACCTTTGCCAGAGTTTTTAATNNCAAAGCCCACGAAGGACATTTACCTTGCTGGTGGCTGCTTCTGGGGAACGGAGCATTACTTCAAGCAGATTGAGGGCGTGGCCATAACGGAAGTGGGATTCGCTAACGGACATACCGAGAATCCAACTTATAAGGAGGTCTATACCGACCAGACAGGCTTTGCTGAGACGGTCTTTGTGCGGTTCTATCCCGATGTGGTCAGTCTTGAATTTCTGTTGCGGATGTTCTTCAAGGCCATCGACCCTACGAGTCTCAACAAGCAGGGACACGACGAGGGCACGCGCTATCGTACTGGCATCTATTATACCGACCCAGCGGATTTGACCGTCATTGAGAAGGTTTTCGCTGAGGAGCAGAAAAACTATGAGCAGCCTTTGACCGTAGAGAAGTTACCTCTTCAGAATTTCTACACGGCAGAGGAATATCATCAGGATTACCTCGACAAAAATCCAGACGGCTACTGCCACCTGCCTCAGTCGTTGTTTGAGTTTGCCAAACAAGCAAAGGATAGGCGGCCTTGACATTGAGAAATGATCGTTTCATTTCTCAATGAGCCAGTACTCCGAGCAGCCATTCACCATACGGTGATGGAAGCTGAAGCGATAGTTATTCATCGCCTTACCCAATACGACGGGTGTGGCCCGTTTGGCATCGAAGTAGGCATAGCGGCTGGCGAAGGTGGAGAGAATCTCTGTGGTTCCCCACCAGCGGCCCTCACCGTCCTTCGGCTTGCGGAAGGTCTCGTTGATCATCTCCACCAGATCGACCGTTCGCTGATAAGGCACGTTCTCCTCAATCAGCGTCTGTATCTCGTCGTCGTCCAGCCAGAATCGCTCCCCCTTATTAAAGAGGTATAGGGCCTGGGCATAGAGCTGGCGGTGGTCGAGATTGTCGGTAAAGTCGATGTTCTTGCCAGCAGGGATGCCCACGCAGACGAAACGACGCGAACCCGTAGGATCCACCAACGGCTGCTGCTGATTCGTAGTGCCTATAAAAGAGGTATAACGACGATACTGCTTGATGGTCTTGCCGTAGGGCGGACGGAACTTCACGTCGCTCGACGACAGCAGGTACTTCAGCACAATCTGCTGCGAGTTGGTGGTCTTGTCGAACTCGTCGATGTTGATGAGCGCAAACGAGGTCAGCGCGATGTTCAGGTCGAACTCGTTCTTGAAGTTCAGTTTGTCGTTATAATAGTCGCGCAGTTCAGGCGGCAACAGAATCTTGCAGAAACGCGTCTTTCCACAACCCTGCCGACCAATCAACAGCGGCGTCAACGCATTGCCAGTCAGTTGCTTATCGCTCTCACGCCACTGAGCCACCATACCCACGAGCCAGAACCTGAGATACTTCTCCCAATGAGGCTGATCCGTCGGCACACGCTTGGCAAGGTCGGCGATATAGTCGTGCCCATCCCACTCAGGTAACTTGTCGAGCCAGATGTTCACTGGGTCATACTGCTCAATGCGCGTCGAGTCGATAAATCGGTTCACGTCCTGGTCCCACGACTTCAGTCCCTGCTCGCGGGCCTCGATGGTCATATCGTTGCGCACCTCTTCCGTCAGCGGCTTAAACGTCTGATCCTCAGAGTATTTCATGCGATATTCGGCCACACCCGTCATCAGGTTCTTCCGCATGTCGTAGTTGGCCGTCAGGAAGATCTCCGTCCGCATCGTCTGCAGCGTTTCCTGCGGCACGCTCTTCAAGGGTTTCATCTTGTACTTCTTGCGATAGTCCTCCATCAGCGTGATTTCGTAGGTCGTCGCAAAGACGCTCTTCACCAGGTCAGGGTCGTTATGAAACAGCGGATGCTCCAGCGTCATACCCTGAGCATGCGACAACGGGATGCCCTGCTCCAGCGACTTGCGGGCTATCTGCTGCAACAGCTGCATCTGACGGTCCTCGTCAGGCAAGTCAAAATACTCACCCAACACCTCGCGAAGAATAAAGAGCCAGTTGAAATGATAGGTACGCGTGATGGTACGTCCTGGCATCAGCATATCACTCTCCCACGAAATCCGTGCCTGCTCCGGCTGGTCGTGCTTCTCACAGTCTGCCTTGAAGGGACGCGCATCCGGATTGAAATACATCTCAGGGTCGGCACTCATATAAAC
>LXOW01203038.1_pt1 | contig 10463 bp, 5 predicted proteins | sample 1368591 | NCBI WGS metagenome assembly LXOW01 (sample SAMN04884650, study PRJNA319009) | bovine gut metagenome | isolation source: Cow rumen | host: Bos taurus | place: Italy: Legnaro (PD) | collected 2014-07-09
CGGCTATATGGTGGCCATTCCGCAGGTGCTGATGGTAACGATTCCCGCCTGCCTGCTGGGCCTGATGTGCGCAGCCGCAGCCTCCTATCACCGCGGGAAGGACCTGGACAAGGACCCCAAGTTCCAGGCCCGTCTCAAGGACAAGGAAGCGTATGAATTCATGTTCGGCCGCACGGCGACGACCCTGGACAAGACCGTCAGCCGCAAGGGCAAAGCTTCGGTTTTTGTATTTCTCGGCGCGCTGCTCGTCATCGTATGCTTCGCTTTCTTCCAGATGATCAAGACCGGCGACGGGCGTCCGCTGTGCGAAGCGTTGGGCCTTCCCAAGATGAATATCGTCATCCAGATCATTATGCTCACCGCGGCGGCCCTGAACATTATGTTCTGCGATGCAAAGCCGCGTGCGGCGGTGTCCGGGCCTGTGTGGCAAAGCGGTATGATTGCGGTGGTGGCTATCTACGGCATCGCCTGGCTGGCCGACACCTATTTCTCCAATTATATGGACTTGATGAAGGCGTCGCTCGGCGAAATCGTGGCGGAAGCGCCCTGGGCCATCGCCTTTGTGTTCTTCCTGGTATCCGTCCTGATCAATTCGCAGGGCGCCGTGGTGGTGTCGATGCTGCCGCTGGCCTATTCCCTGGGTATTGCCGGGCCTGTGCTGCTGGGCGTGCTCCCCAGCGTGTACGGTTACTTCTTTATCCCGAACTATCCGTCGGATATCGCCACCGTCAACTTTGACCGTTCCCGAACGACGGTCATCGGCAAGTATCTGTTGAACCACTCCTTTATGATGCCGGGCCTGATTAGTACCAGTGTCGCCACGGTAGTCGGTTACCTGATCTGCAACGTCCTTTTCCCCGGCTACTTCGCCTCCTTCACGCTATAAGGGAAGAGGGCTCGAGTGCGGGAGGTGTCCCGAAAAATGGGACACCAGGGGCAAAAACGGCAAAAAATGCGGGAGGTGTCCTTGTTTTCCGGACACCTCCCGCATTTTCAAAAAACCACAACGGCTATTCGGGTTTGAAGCCCAGTTTATAAAGGTTGATACCCTTGTTCACATAGATGTACACTCTGGCCGCCTTGGTGATTCCGGCGAGATGTTCCGCGGTCACGGCTGTCGTGAGGGCATCCGCGTCGGAGGTAGTCGGAACCGTAGCGCTCCAAAGTTCTTTGACCGTGTCACCGGAGCCCGTGTCCGTCACAAGAATAATGGTCGCCACCCGGTTAGCGTCATCTTTTGACCCGGAAATCAACTTATGGGTAATGATGCCCGGCTTCGTAATTTTAAAGGAGACGTACCGTGAGGTAGGAATGCCATCCGTCCCCAGCGGAGAGGCGTTGTTGAACTTCACACGTTTTCCATTCGGATCAAAGTTCATTGCACTTCCAGTAGCGCCCACATAAGAAACCTTGTCCACGATTACTTCCGTGGTAATTTCCTTGCTGGGGAATTTCTCGGCATTGGTATAGTCCGCATTGTATTCCTCATTGATGGCGTCGGGATCCTCGACCGGAGAAGGAGGGGTGTCTCCCCCGCCGTCCGAAGGCGTCCAGGTGATGGAGTACAGGTTGATGCCGCTGTTGGTCGAGTAGATATTGACGAGGTCGCCCGCAGCGGAGGGAACTTCCCAGGTCAGGTCGGCAGGCTCGCCGGCCTTGCCGGGGGCGTTCTGCGAAGAGATCAGGTTGCCGCCGATGGCAACGCCCAGGGCACGCTCGCCGTCACCGCTGGAACGGGCGGAAATCACCAGGGTACCGGCACTCGACGCAATGAACTGCAGCGAGGTCTTGACGCCGGGATTCCCGGTTCCGCCGAGTTGCAGACGCGGTTTCGGATCGGTATCGGCATTGTCGACGCCGAACTTGAACTTACCGCCGCCGCAAAGCAGGTTCAGGTTGCCATAGATGACATCCTTGGTAATCTCCGTACCGTTGCCGAAGTCATTGACACCGCCCTGCATATAGTCTTTGCCCCATACCGTGGGCGTCGTCTTGCTGACGGGCTTGATCGTCTCCTTGATGACAAACTCGGCATAAGCCACCTCGGAAGGTTCACGCACGAGGTCGGTCGCCGCGGGAATGGCCCTGATGCCGATCGAGTAATCGTCTGCGGCATACTTGGAAAGGTCAATGCTGTAAGAAGTTTCCGTGGTGGTCCAGGTATTGCCGATAAAGAGTACCTCGTAACTGCCCGCCTTAGGCACCGCATCCCAGGAAACGACCAGGGGCGTAGCAGAACCTTCCGTGAACTCGGTCGCGCTGAGCGTCAGGACCGGGGTGGCGAGTTGCGTGTCACCGGGGTCGATGTCGTCGGTCCACTGCAGAGCGCTCATCACGATGGGGGCCGTCGCATAGAGATAAACCTGATGCTCGATGCCCTCCGCCAGTTCGGAAAGGGTGACCTTCTCGTTCTGTGCGCCCACGGGGACGCCCGCCACCACCTTGCCATCCACATTGATGACCAGCATCGCCAGGTTGTCGTCCTGCTCCGCCGTGGAAACCACGACGGCACCGGGACGGTCCACCTTGATGCTGATGGCGCCATCCTCGGGGACGCCGGCATCCAGCGTAGGGGCAGCCGTGAACTGGAAGCCTTCCGCGACAAAGTTGACGGGCTTGGAAGACACATAGAAACGGATGCCGTCACGCACCATATCCTTGTCCGCCGCCTTCTTGAAGTACTTGGTATCGGTAAGATTCCAGGTCTTGACGGGGATGGTCACTTCCTGCGTCAGGTCCTCGGGCACCGGCACATAGGGCTGGAGCCAGCGGGGATCGCCCGCCTGCGCCGCCAATACGGCCGTGGAAGTGACATAGAAATTGAAGTTCTCGCTGTCGATGCAGGGATCTTCGCCGAGCAGGGCGCCGCCACCGGCCACGCACTTCTCCAGACCGAGCATATCCACACCGCTTACATTATGGACGAAGAAAGCGTCGTCGCAGTTGAAGAACCAGTTCTTCGACACCTCCGTGGGCAGTTTGTCCGCGGAGTTGGTGCCGATCAGCGTACAGCGTTTCGTGGCTGCGCCCTGGTCGCCGTAGCGCATATTCAGGAAGACATTCTTCTTCAGGATGATCGCCGGATCGCCGCCCGCCTGGTTCTTGGCCCGTACGTGCAGCAGACCGTTGGTATTGCCGTCCACGCGAGAAACCAGGTTGCAGAAGGTGTTGTTGCTCAACTCGATGCTCTCGACCTTCGGGTTCGCGTCGATACGGATGAAACTGCGCATTCCGTCGTAAAGGGTACTGTTGCTGAATTTCACGCTGCCGATGTTGCAGGCCTTGCGGAAATCGAAGCAGTCACCGCCGTTACCCTCGATGTCGTGGATAAGGCAGTGGTCATAGACCACGGACGGAACGTTCAGACCGTAGTTGTCATAGAGCAGACCCTTGGAGAAACCGTGGATGTCGCAGTTGAGCGCGGTGATTTCGGACATCGTACCGGCCTTGAGGATGGTAACCATATGGCCGTACTTGTAATCCATACCGTCAATCTCCAGGTTCTCGAAATGCAGGGAGGTCACGATGGTGGGATCCGCCTGGAAGTCGCCCTGGAAGACGGGCTTCGCCCCTTCGAGGGTTTCTTCACCGAAGAGGGCCACGGGGCCCGCGAGTTTCACGCTCTTAAGCATATAAGGCTCCTCGGCATAGCGGAGGAAAATCTTCGGGGCCGCATCCACGAGGGCTGCGCGCAGGGCGGTGGTATCGGACACCTCGACGGCGCCGGTCATATCCGGACGGGTCCAGGCGAAGACATCGCCGCGGTTCGCGCTCTTAAAGTGCAGGCTGAGGGTGTAGTAGGTGGAAGGATTGAGGTTGCCGACGGTCGCCTCGGCAGCAACGATTTCCGGATCGCTGAGATAGAAGGTCGAATAGCCGGTATCCCCCTCGAGCGGCGGGACGATGCGGATGTGGTCCACGTCGGTATCAAATTCCCAGGCGATGGAGATGCTGGTGGATTCGCGGGCGGTCAGTTCCGGAGAAAGCGGAGACTTGATCGCACTGGTTTCCAGTTTCTTCTCGTGGACGTACCACTTGGAAGGATCCTTCCCCATCGTACAGCCGCGGACACGGAACCAATAGGTCTCGTCCGCTTCCAGATGGGCGACGTAAGGGACCTCATCCTTGCTCAGGGAGAAGGTGAAGGCCGGCTCGCCCTCCATTTCCTCGTTGTCGTAAATCTCGAGTTCGAAGAACGTCGTCGTCTTGGCCTTGTCCCAGTTGAAATGAACGTACTCTCCGTCGCTGACGACGGCAGTGACGTTGGTGGGCTCGAAGCAGCGGTTCAAGTCCACTTCCTCGATGACGGGCGGGATTTCCTCGATGCAGGACACCGCAAACACCGCCGCCAATACCATATATAAATACTTCTTCATATTTCTAATAACCATAATCGTTCTTAATGTAACCGACGGAATTGGTAATATCCAGCGTGCTGATCGGCCACCACATATGCTGCTCAGGGTTCACGTCATCCTTGTAGAGGGCGGAAGCACGCTGCTCCAGACCGCTCACGGAGAAGTACTTGGACGCTTCCCCGTCGGAATTGGTGTACACGTTCCAGCCTGCGGGAGGATCGCTCTCCCCCTTGTTCAGTCCGTACCAGCGGAGCGTGCAGCCATCCTCATTGTAGGTATAGTACACGTAATCGGGAATACCGGCATACTTGCCGCTCTTCTCCGCCAGCGCGGCGAGGTCCGCCTTCGCTTCGTCGAGTTTCTCTTTCAGGATGCCCCAGCGGATGAGGTCGCCCTTGCGGAGCATTTCGCCGACAAATTCCAGCGCACGCTCCTTGATGATGGCTTCGCGGAAATTGGCTTCGGTCAGCGCATCGACATAGTCGTCCGCGACGGCCATACGGCCCGGGAAAGCGCGTTCGCGTACCTGCTTGAGATACAGTTTCGCTTCGGGCAGTTCGCCCAGTTCCGCGGCGATTTCAGCCGCCATCAGCAGAATGTCCGAATAGCGCATATAGACGGGCTTGATGCCATCGTCGTTGCCTCCGGTGTAGGGAGATTTGGTCATCCATTCGAAGCGGTATTTGCCGAAGTACCATTTGGCGCCGCCGTTCAGGGCTTCGCGGTCCACACCGTCGTTGAAGCGCTCCCAGTGGAAGGGTACGCAACTGATGTCGCGGCGCACGTCCCCCTCGTCGTACATATAATAGACGGTGGGCAGCGGGCCGGCGTCTCCACCGCGCTTGTCGGCAGTGCCGATCCACTTGGTCCGGGTGGTGTTCGCCACGGCGAAGGTGTAGTTCCAGCGGCCGCGGCCGTCGGAGAAGGGATAAGCGAAAATCACTTCCTTGCCGGCGGTCATATCCATATCGTTGAAATTCCGCCACAACGTCTCATAGTCGAGGAGGCACAGGCCGGAATGCTCAATACAGTCGCGCAGATAGTTCAGCGCCTTGGGATAGAGGACGGAAGCCTGAAGCGCGGGATCGTTGGTCCGGGCCATCGAGCCCGGGTCGCCGGTACCGACATTCCCTGCCGCAGGACGCCAGGACCAGCCGGAGGCAGCAAGCGCCAGACGCGCGTACAGACCTTCGGCGAAAGCCTTGCTGACGCGGCCCGTCGATGCGGTGGCGGCGTTTCCGTTCGGCCAGGGCAGATACGGGATCGCTTCCTCGATATCGGCAAGCAATTGCTTGTAAATGACATCCTTGTCGCTCTTGTTCAGGTAGATGGTAGAAGCGGAAACCGGCTCGAAGCGGGCAGGCACCTCACCGTAAGCCTTCAGCAGATCCGCATAAAGGACGGCACGGAGCACCAGCGCCTCGCCGAGCAGGAAGCGCATATCCTCCTTCTGGGAGACATTGCCGTACTCACGCAGGTTCTTGATGCAGAGGTTCACGCGCTCGATGCCTTCATAGAGGCTGGCAAAGGGACCTTTTTCGATGCTCAACTGGGGATTCCCCGGCGCGCAGTCGTAGGAGGCGATATCCAGTTTGTCACCGTCCGTCGTGGTGGTATAGGCCTCGATGTCGGTGTTGATGCCATAGTAGCACAGGTAGCGGCCGCGATGACCGTTCTGGATGCCGAAGGTGGCATAGACACCGTAAAGGCTGTTCTCGGCCAGGTCGTAGTTGGAGAAAACCACGGATTCGTCGAAGGAGGACTTCGTCGGGGTGGTCAGGTCTATGCAGGAGACGCAGGCTGCCGCAAGGGCGCCGAGCGTAAATATTTTAAAGATAGTTTTCATCGTATGTCCTCCTTTAGAAAGTGATGTTCACACCACCGACAACGCCGATGCTCTTGGGGTAAGCGGAAAAATCGACGCCCGGGGTAAGCGGGGTGGCACGGCGGGAATCCACTTCGGGATCATAGCCGGAATAAGCCGTCAGGCAGAAGAGATTCGTGCCCGTGACATAGAAACGCAGTTTCTTCATCTTGATCTTCATCGTCAGGGCCTCCGGCAGGGTGTAGCCGATGGTTGCGGTGGAAAGACGCAGGAACGAACCGTCCTCCATGGCCCAGTCGGTCAGCACGGCGTTGGTCAGCGGAGACCACATCGTCGTCCCCTCGTTCATCGCACGAAGTTGCTCGGGATCGTTGATCACCTCGCCGGTATTCCAGTCGATGTTGGTCCAGCGCTTGTCCGGAGACATCGAGGAAAGCAGGTTGCGGCGCCAGTAGTCGCGATAAGAGGTGAATTCAATCTTGTTGGCGTTGTAGATCTTGTTGCCGAACACATAGTTGAAGTTGGCGGAGAAATCCACGCCGTAAGCGACACCGCTGATGGAGAAACCGCCGGAGCCCAGCGGCAGGGTGTTGCCGATGATCTGCAGGTCAGGAGAACCGTCTCCATCCTTGTCCTCCAGTTTGAGGGCGCCGGGACGCATAAAGTTCGAACCGATCTGGTCCTTGCAGTCCACCACGCCTTCGTTCAGGATCCACTTGCCCTTGTCGGCATTCCAGGTGAAGTCGTCCACGCTGTAGCGGCCGGCCACCTTGTAACCCCAGACATTGCCCAGCGGCTGGCCGGGTTCTACCAGATAGTCTGCGTAGGGGCTGAGTTTCGTGGATGCCCAGTTACTGTAGGCGGGAATGTTCTCCAGGTTGCCGAGGTTCATCACGCGGTTCTGGTTCAGGGCGATATTCGCACTGATGTTCAGGCCGAAGTTCTTCATTTCCACGACCGCTGCGCTGATGCTGAACTCGATACCGCGGTTGCGGATGGTTCCGCTGTTGCGGTACTGGTACTGGTAACCGGAACCAGCCGTCGGGAACTCGATGAGGAGTTTGTCGATGGTGTTCTGATAGAGTTCGATGCTACCGTTGATGCGGCTGCGGAGGAAGGAGAAGTCGATACCTATATTATGGGAATAGGTGGTCTCCCAGGTCAGGTCGGGATTCGGCATGATGGTCTTGCCGTCCACGGTGGTGGAAGCCCAGGGCGTCGTGGTCCCGTACACCCACTGCGAGGAAGCGTCCGTCAATGCGGCGAAATACATCGCCTGCACGCCGGAAGGGATATTGTTGTTACCGGCGGTACCGAAACTGTAACGCAGTTTCAGGTTGTTCAGCCAGGTAACGTTCTTCAGCCAGGATTCGTTGGAAAGCGTCCAGCCCACGGCCGCCGAGGGGAACACGCCCCACTAATGGCCCTTCGAGAAACGCGAGGAACCGTCGGCGCGGACCGTCGCGGAGAAGGAATAGCGGCTGTCGAAGTCGTAGTTCACGCGGCTGAAGAAGGAAAGCAACTGATCATCCGGATAATAGAAGTTGTTCGCCGTCTGGATGTAGGAGGCGGAAGACATAAAGTTCCGTGCCAGGGCGGAGGTAAAGAAGTCGGGAAGACCCTCGACCACCATCGTGTTCGTGTTCGCGGTGGTCCGGATGTATTCCGCACCGAGCAGGGCGTCCAGATGATGGCGCTTGTCGGGAATGATCTGGTCGAACTTGTAGTTCAAGGTGTTGGTGCTGCGGATCTTGCGGCGGAACTGGGTCACGGCGCGCTCTGCGGGGTGATTCTTTTCCGTCACGTTGTTCGCCACGAAGTAGGTCGTCAGGCCGTAGAACTGGTCGTCGGACTGGGTCCAGTCGTCCAGACCGCCTTCGACGCGCAGGTCGAGGTTCTTGATGATGTGCCAGGTGATGGCGGCGTTCAGGGTCCAGTTCTTGCGGATGCGCTGCTTGTCGTTGTCCGCGATGCTCCGCAGGGGCTGCACGTTGTCGCCGTAATCCTCTTCGAGGTCACTGTCGTTCGCCGCATTGTCCAGCGGGATGGGCGTGTACTGCACCGCGTGCTTGAGACGGCCGTTGACACCGGACTTGGAACCGGAGTCGTTGATGGAGTTGGCGCCCGCGCCGTTGACCTTCATATGCGAGTAGCGCAGGTTCAGGTCGAAGGTGAGTTGCTTGATGGGCTTGTACTGCGTCTTGAAGCCGAGGTTGTCGCGGTGATAGTCGGAGCCGGTCATGATGGCCGTCTCGTTGATGTGCGCGTAGGAGGCGCTCCACTTGACTTTCTCACCGCCGCCGCTGACCATCAGGTTGTGGCTGAAGGTTCCGCCGGTATGACCGAAGACCTGCTGCACCCAGTCATTGCCCTGGATGTTCTGGTAGAGGTCGATATCGTCGTAGGAACCGAAAAGCGGGATATAGCGCTCGTCCACCTTGTCCTGCACGGCGGCCAATTCGTACTGTCCGCGCACGTAGTCATAGGGATTCATCACGGACACGGCACCCTTGTTCGCCATCCACTTGGCTCCGCCGTAGGCATTGTATGTGACGCTGATCTTGCCCTTCTCACCGGATTTGGTGGTCACGAGCACGACACCGTTCGCACCTCGGCTACCGTAGATAGCCGTGGAGAACGCATCCTTCAGCACGTCGATGGACTTGATGTCGGAAGCGGCGATGTCGGAAATGCTTTCCACCGGGAAACCGTCCACGATGTAGAGCGGGGACGAATCCTGGGTGATGGAACCGGAACCACGCACGCGGATCTTCACGTCCGCATCCGGGTCACCCTCGGTCGTGGTGATCTGGACACCCGCCATCTTACCGGTAAGGGCCTCGGTCACGTTGGAGACCGGTGCCTCGGTGATGGTCTTGCTGTCCACGGAGGTGACCGAACCCATCACGTCGCGGCGCTTCACGGTCGCATAACCGATGACGACGGTTTCGTCGAGGAAGTTCGTGTCATCCTGCATCACGACATCGAAAAAGGTTTTGGAACCGATTTTCAGGACCTGCGTCTGCAGGCCGATACAGGTAATTTCCAGGGTTTTCTTGGAGGCGTCCGCGACATCGATGGTGAAGTTACCATCCAGGTCGGTGGAAACACCCTGCGTAGTCCCCTGGACCATGACGGCCGCTCCCGGAATGGGAATGCCGGCCGCATCTTTGACAACGCCCTTGATTACGTCAGCGTGTGCATTAGCACACCACAAAAACGCAAAAAGGACGGCCAATGTTCGAAAGGCTTTCATACGTTAAATTTTTGTGACTATTTTGTTTTTATATTTATGTGGTTGCAGTCTTGCGCTACAAATATATGAATTTTTTTTATATCTTGCCCCCCGTTATGAAAAACTTTCGACTTTTATCCCTTCTCCCCGTTTTGACGCTTTGCGCGTGCAGCGGCTATGAATTCGAGAACTATTATCGTGACCTCCCCTTCGCAATGGCCCGTGTGGAGCGGCCGTCCATTCCCGCCCGGCGGGTGTGCCTGACGGACTTCGGCGGCGTCGGGGACGGAATGACCCTCAATACGGAAGCCTTCGCGGCCGCATTCGCCGAACTGGAGCGGCTGGGCGGCGGACACCTGGACGTTCCCGCGGGCATCTGGCTCACGGGGCCCATAGAACTGAAAAGCGGGACGGACCTGCACCTGGATTTCGGCGCGGTGGTGCGTTTCTCTTCCGACCCGGACCTGTATCCGATTATCAAGACCTCCTTCGAGGGACTGGATACCCGGCGCTGCACTTCCCCGCTGAGCGCCGTCGATGCGAAGAACATCAGCATTACCGGAAACGGGGTGTTCGACGGCAGCGGAGACGCCTGGCGGCCGCTCAAGAAAAGTAAGGTGACGGGCTCCGTCTGGAAGAAGAAAGTGGCTTCCGGCGGTGTCCTGAACGAGAAAGGCGACATCTGGTATCCGGACGAGGACTACCTGATTGCGGAGCGCACGGCGAATATGAACGTACCGGATCCGTCGCTGCCCGATGCGGCGGTCAAGCGCTTCCTGCGCCCGGTGATGGTGTCGCTGCGCGGCTGCACGAACGTACTGNNCCCCCGCCTGGAACCTGCATCCGATGCTCTGCACGAACCTTATTATAAAAGGAGTGACGGTACGCAACCCCGCCTGGTCGCAGAACGGCGACGGCATCGACATCGAGTCCTGCACGAACACGCTGCTGCTGGATTCCAGTTTTGACTGCGGCGACGACGGCATTTGCATCAAGTCCGGCAAGGACGAAGACGGCCGCCGGCGCGGCGTACCCTGCAAAGGGC
>LXOW01105040.1_pt1 | contig 10462 bp, 5 predicted proteins | sample 1368591 | NCBI WGS metagenome assembly LXOW01 (sample SAMN04884650, study PRJNA319009) | bovine gut metagenome | isolation source: Cow rumen | host: Bos taurus | place: Italy: Legnaro (PD) | collected 2014-07-09
TATGGCGGCTATGCATACCAATAATAGTTTCTTCATATTTCTTTTCACTATTTACTGTTTCAATTTCTCTGCGAAGGCTTCGATAGCCTTGTGGGTGATGTCGACCGCTTCATCGAGCGTGCATTGCAAGCGTCCGCCGGAAGCATTCAGATGTCCACCACCATTATAGAATTGTTCTGCCATCTCATTACAAGGGAAGTCGTCGACGGAGCGCAGACTCACCCAGATGACATTGTCCTTCTCAGTATCCTCACGCAGCGAAACAGACAATTTTAGCCCTTTGATTTGCTGGGGGATATTGACAAGCCCCTCAGCATCGCCTTTGATGAAGTTGAAACGCTTCTGCTCTTCCTTGGAAATAGTGTAGAAGGAGGCGTGGTACTCAGGCAGATAGACCAGTTTCTCGTACATGACGAAGCCCATCAGACGGAGGCGGTTCTCGGAATAGTTGTGATAAACATTGCGATAGATACGGTCCTTGTCGATGCGCTTGGTGAGCAGCTGGGAGATAATGAAGAATATCTCCGGGCGTGTGGAGGCGAAGGTAAAGCCCCCTGTATCGGTCATCATGCCACAGTAGACTGGAATGGCGAAATGCTTGCTCTGATTGTCGAACTGACCAAGTTGCCACACGATGCGGAAAACGAGTTCGCTGGTGCTGCAAGTCTCGGGGTGGGAGATGGTGAGCTCAGCAGGTACATCAGGATTGAGGTGATGGTCAATGAGCACGATTACACCTGGTGTCCTGAGCAGGGCAGGTTCCATCTCGTCGACACGGCTTGGTGTGTTGAAATCAAGGCAGAACACGAGGTCGGCGATTTGCAGGTGCAGATCGCAACGCTCGCGGTGCTTGTCGTAGCGGATGATTTTCTCTGTGTTGGGAAGCCAGTGGAGGAAGTCGGGAAACTGATCGGGCACAATGACAGTGGGTTCCTTTCCCATGGATCTGAGGAACTCAGCCCAGGCTAGGCAGGAACCAATGGCATCGCCATCAGGACTACGGTGGCAGGTGATGACGATGTTCTGGCTGGTTTCAATCAGTGTGTTGAGCCGGCTACACTCTTCTGGCGTGAGGATGTCGATATTCATTTAGAACAGTTTGTTCGGATAGACACCCTCGTCGATGAGCTGCTGGATGCGGGCTACCGTGCCCTCGCGGTCGGCGGCATAGGTGACGCCAAACCATTTCGAGGTGGTATCGAGCACCTCTACCGTAGCAGTCTTCTCGACAATGAGCTTGTTGACCATCAAGGGGATAAAGAACTCGGCCTTGAGGTTCTCCATATTCTTCGGGTCGCTGAGGAACTCCTTGAAGTAGGCCTCAGAGTGCTCGAAGTAGTCGGGGGTGAAGCCCCACATATTCATAGATACGGGCGTGTTGTCATCGACAACGACCCACTGACCCTGTTCGTCCTTGTAGCGGATGGGCTCGCTGGCTGCACCGGCATTGGAACCGTCGGCTGCACAGCGCACGATTTCGGTACGCTCAACGACGGTGGTAAGATGATCCTGTGCGTCCTTCGAACAAATGCCACGGGCCACAGTACCATTCTCCGACAGGGTGTTACCCACGCGGAATCCTACCATTGCATACTGGTTCTTGGCACCCTCGGGCAGATTGCTGAGGAATTTGCCGATAACCATGAAGGCATCACGGTTATAGAAATCGTCGCAGTTGATGACGCAGAAAGGCTCCTTGATCACGCCCTTACCCATGAGTACGGCGTGGTTAGTACCCCATGGCTTCTGACGACCTTCGGGCACGCTGAATCCTTCGGGCAGGGCATCAAGACCTTGGAAGCAGAGCTCACAAGGTATATGTCCCTCGTATTTGGCAAGAATCTGTGTGCGGAATTGTTCTTCGAAATCCTTACGGATAACCCAGACGATCTTGCCGAATCCGGCCTGGATAGCGTCGTAGATACTATAGTCCATGATGGTTTCGCCGTTGGGGCCCAGACCATCGAGCTGTTTCAAGCCTCCGTAGCGGCTTCCCATACCTGCTGCAAGCAGAAAAAGAGTCGGTTTCATATTCGATTATTTTTGATTTTTACTAATTTGCCTGCAAAGATACATTTTTTTTTAGACATAAGAACATAAGGACATAAGTTTTTTATGTTTCTTTTGTTCTTTTGTCTAAAATTAGAAGGGATAGCCGATTGCAAAGTGCAAAGTTTGCATATCCTTGAAACTGCCGAAGTTGAAATAGCTATTGCGTTTGGTGTACAAGGAGGTCTCTGGGTTGTGGAGGGCAAATCCCCAGTCGACGCGGATGACGAGGAATCCCAGATCGTAACGCAAGCCGATGCCTGTGCCGACGGCGATGTCGTTGAGAAAACGCGATGGCTCGAATTGCATCATGTGTATAAGCGTCTCCCACGCTAATTTTTCTTTCAACCGGTCTTCTCCCCCTTCATCATACCATTCGTCATCGCTACCCAAGTCGGGGTCACGCATTCGCCAGGTATTACCGATATCGATGAAGGCTGCACCGTGGAGGTTGCCGAAAAGCGGCATGCGGTATTCGAGATTTGCCACAAGTTTCAGGTCGCCGTTACGTATCAGATAGGCGAACTGGCGGTTACGGTAGCTGCCCATGCTAAATTCACCAGGTCCTATTCCGCGCACAGGGTAGGCGCGGATGCTGTTCGCACCGCCTACATAGAACATCTCGCTAAAAGGTGACTCATCGCTGTTACCATAGCTATAGATCACACCCGCATTGACGTGGCCCACTAACTTCGATGATGTGCCCATACTCCAGGTCTTGGTGAAGTCGGTTTCCAAGCGTACAAACTGGGAGTAGGGGTTCTTGAACAGCGTCTTCTCCTTCTCGTTGATGTTGTGTCCGCCCAGAAGATGCCAGAGCGAGATTGCGTTGCCAGCCTCTTCGAGTGTCGTCTCCCAACGGATGGGATTGCGGTAGCTGGAGGGGCTGGTATATGTGTATGTATAGCGCATCTTAGGAATGAATTTGTCCTCCATGAGTCCCATTACATAAAAATTGGAATCCCTCAAATTCTCAAACTTATCGGTCGTGCTGTTCAGGAACTGATAATTGAGCGTGATGGGTGAGAACTCGTGACGGCTATTATTTGAGGTCTGCCATCGATAGGTCCATTCGCCTGAAACGACGTGCATCTTGTAATACTCTGGACGTCGTATCACATCGGTGGAGATCTTGGCATAAGTGGTCGGGGTGGAGATGAACCTTCGGGGTTTGGGGCGCCCATTCTTGTCGCGAAGTATTTTTTCGCTGTTGTAGAAGGGGGCGATGATACGTGGGAATTCCAACGATACATCAGCACCATACTGGAAGGTGTTCATGTCGGAGGAGGCTCCACTCTGCCACTCATTCGAACCATGCAGGTTGATGTCGAGCATCTCACCACCCCTGAAAGCGTTGCGTTTGGTGAAACCGATCTTGACCTCAGGCCCCCACCGGCCGATGGTACGTCCGATGACATTGGTGCTGAAATAGACGTCATAAGGCTTGTCGAACACACAGTTCAACGTAAGGTCGAGGGTGTCGGTACCTGCACGTGGCGTGAAGATGAAGTCGGTAGAGTTAAACACGCCTGTGGCATTGATCTTGCTCGCAGACTCTTGGTATTTTTCCTGACTGAAAGCCTGACGCGGACGTAGGGTAAGGTCTTTCAGTATGGTTCGTGGACGGATAGGCGCGCTTTTGCCGTTATAATGGATGGTGAGATAGCGCCGTTGGATCGTGTCGTTGAGAACCTCGCGTGCAGTCTTTCGGAACTGTACGTCGATATGGCCGATATACCATTTCTTCAACACCTCTTCTGCGAGTCCGTCGACCATCTGCAGACGGAGTTGCGTTCTGTTGGGTACAGCGATGGTATCGGCGAAATAGGTGGTATAGCTGGGTTGGAAATAATAGTAGCCATTGTTGCGGAAAAGCGAGCTGATGCGGTTGCGCTCACCATCAAGGGATGAAACACTGAAAGGACTGTTGTTGGGAATCAGCGTTTCCTGGCGGGTAGAGTCGATGAGCTGCTGTAGGGAATCCGTAAAGCCGATATAGGCCAGGGAGTCGACGGTAAAGAGGGAATCAAGCCTGACGGTATAGCGGAGTTTACTCTTCTTGGGATTCTTTAAGGGTACGGGCTCATAGGTGACATTACTGCGTAAATAACCGTAGTTGCGGAGCACCGATGTGGCTACAGAGGCACGGAGGGCTGGATTCACTTGACTCATCAGTACAGGCGGTTTACCGAAGGATTTGGTCATCCATTTGGCAAACTTGGAGTCTTTCGAGCCATAGGTGTTATAGACCCAGAGTCGCCACGACCAGGGGGCGGCGTAATAGCTACTGAAGAAGAGTGATCCGTTGGGAATGGTGGCGAGGGCTGCCTCTACTTCTTCCTTCATCGTCTCGTTCTGTTTTTCACGTTCTTTCGACTGATTGTCGTCCTTCTCGTCGAGGTAGACAATCTTTTCAAGCCCTCGGAAGAGCTGATCATCGTCGGGGATGTTCTTTGTGAGGGAACAGGATGACAACAGGAATATTAAAATGGTTGCCCAAACCATCTGTGTCATCTGCCGTTGGCGGCTTAATCCTATGGTAATCCGTGTCATCTGCGTTATCTGTGGTCTAAAAAGTCAACTTTTATACTGTCGCGTTGCGCAGACTGTCCTGACTGAAGCGGTTGTTGCGGCCTCGGCAACATGGGTTGCTTCTCTGACTTCCAGAACTGGAAAATATCCCAGAAATTGCTGAGTTTCCGTCGCCAGACGAAACCGCCGCCATACATGTTGGTATAGCCGTCGAGCCAGTCGTAGACATTCTGCTGATAGAAGAGCTTGGCATTCATCGTGCCGCTCTGGTTCAGGCGATACTCCATGGTGACATTGTCGAAGAACGACTGCTTCTGTCCTTGTGGCGTATTGGCACCTGAGGAGACGACACCGCCCAGCTCAATCTTCAGGCGGTTGTCGAAGAACCGTTTGGCAAACTTAAAGGAGTAGTCTGTCTGCATGGCGCCTGAAGCATCGGTGGTATTGTCGATACCCACACTGAGGTCGAGGGTCTTCAGGGCAGAACCTGCGATATTGTTGATTTCGCTCTGGAGGAACGAACTGAGGGCGGAGTTCATCGAGAATGCGCTGGTGTTGGAATCTGCCAGATACATACCTGTGGTGAGCATCGCCACAGCAACCTTGCTGCGCTCTTCGGCGGTCATGCTGCTGAGGTCGCCGTTGATGAAGTTGTCCTCAGGGGCTTCGATGGTAAATTGCAGTCCCATGTCGTTAAGCGTCTTGGTAATGATTACACCACATTCGAAAGCTACCACACGGCTGTTGCCTTCGTCGTTGACGGCAGCCTTGAGGTGCTCAGTGGCCGTGATATTCAGTTTGGGATTCATCGCATCGCCCGTAAACTCTACATAACTGCCATCCTTGATGGTGAAGGTCTTCAGGGGAATCACGGGCAGGGAGTATTTCATCTCACCCCTGTTCAGGGTATAGCGACCTGTGAGGTTGAGGCCTTCGTGGTTGTATTTCATACGGAGGTCACCGCCGCCTATGAGGTCGATATAGTTTGTCTGTTCCTCATTAAGGTCGCAGACGATATGGGCACCCTGGTTCACGGTGATTGTCAGGTCGGAATTGAATCCTGTAGGAACGGGCTTGACGACGACGGTCTGGATGGAATCGCTGAAATCGGTAAACTTCACCAGCTCGTCGAGTCGGTTATCGGTAGAGAGGGGTGAGTCGAGGAGCATGTAGGTCATATCTGTAGAGCTGAGCACTTCGAGCCTGCCTCGCATGTTCAACTGTTCTATCGGTCCCTGCATGCGTGCCATGAAATTCACGTAGGCTTTGCCGAAGGCGACGCTCTTGGCCTCCTGTTTCGAATTGATCAGCAGCAGGTTGGTAGCACGCATTCGCATATCCATCATGATATGCTCCATATCCGAGAAATCGATGTTGCCCATCATATTGATTGGCTGGTCGTTATAGGCGTAGAGTCCGAAGTTTTCGAGCAGCAGACGGGAATCGATGATACGCACGGGGTCGTTGTCAAAACGCATGCGGATGCCGTAGGGTTGGCTCAACAGATAGGCATCCTCGACATAGAGCTCACCGTCGACCTTAGGATGTTTCAATGTACCCTTGATGGTCAACTCTCCTTCTGCATAACCTTCGAGACCGACGATCTGGTCTTCGATGAAGCCATTTCCGAGCGACAGCGGGAAGCGCGTCATGGTAAAGATGGCGTCGATCTGGCCCTCGTTCTTGTTCTGATAGTTACCGCTCAGGGTGCCGAACTCTTCGTCGTTCAGCATCAGGTGGGCCTCGATGGCGTGGGTGTCGTCCTCCTTCATCAGATAGACGAGCTCAGTGCTGATATTGCCGATGGGCGCGCCCTCATAGGTCATATCCTGTACAGCCATATCAGAGACCACAGAGAACTGCTCGTTCTGATCCTGCAGGATGTGATAATCGCCGTTGAGTTTACCAGTGATTTTGGGCAGATAAGGCACCACGGAAGTAATCTCACCCAGATCGATACGATTGCAGGAGAGGGTCAGGTCCTGCAGCATCGTCGAGTCCTGATTCTCGGTATAGAGCTTCAGACCGGTCTTGTCGTCGGCAATGAGGTCGACCTTCGCCTGTATCTTCTTGTCGCNNTCCTTGTTCAGATTAAATTCCTTATAACCTACCGTTGGCCTGTCGGGCATCAGCTTAAAGCGGATACCGTTTGATTCCATCTCGGCAGTGGCTCCGATTCTGACACCCATCTTGCCGTCTTTGTCGAAATAGCGGAATCCCGCCAAGGCGCCGTGCTCATGCACATGGCCGTCAATCAGGGCGTTGAACACAAATTGCGGATTTCTGCGATTGTTGCGTATCTGTCCTTGATAGGTGAGTCGGTCGCCCTTTTGGGTAAGGTTCAGGTGAATGGTGTCTATGCGGGTGCTGTCGTAGTTCAATGAATAGAGGTGGAGGGAGCCGTTGATACCTGTCTCAGGCGAGGTGTTCAGGTCGAGCAGCAGATCCTTGAAGTCAATTTCCTGGGTCTTCAGAAGATTGGCGATGGGGTTCTCTTTCTTACTCTCCACATGCAGTTTCATCGTGGGCAGTAGTCGTTTGATGGCAGGCTGGTCGATCACTCTGGCCTCATATTGAGCAATGATAGAGTCACCAAGTGTGGTCAGTTGTTTCATCACCCGCTCGTAGCCGCCCTGTGCATCGAGTTTTACAATGAAGTCGCCGCTTTGTATGCGGGCGTAGGTGGTGTCGCTATTGGTTCTCAGCAGGATGCCCACTTTAGTCGGATAGTAAGTGGTCTTTTCGTCCTGAATGCTGATGTTGTCGATAAGACCGCTGACATAGTGGGTATTTTTAAGATCCGATTTGATGTCGAGGTCGCCGCTGAAGCCCACGGTGAGCGTGTCGTCCGTCAGCCGCAACCGTAGGAGGTCGGCCTTTGCGAGGTCGGCACAGAGCTGGGCTTCGAAGGTCTTGTTTTTAGAGAGGGCAGGCGCCAACAGCATATCAGCGGTGATGTCGCCTTCAAACAAGGCGTTGTGACCAGTGATTACAGCTTTGCCGCGCCCGTTACCGATGGTTGCCTTTGCCGTCATGTTGGTTAAGTCCCAGCTGCCATACTGCAGTTGGTGAAGGGTGGCATCTGCCGTCAAACGGGTGTTTTTGGACAAAACGTCTGTGCCATATCCTTTGGCGGTGATATCGGCCGAGAGGGTATAGAGCGAATCCTTGGGCATGAAGTGGTGCAGGTTCAGGTGGCTGATGCTGATGTCTGCATCATAGCTCATCAGACTGGGTACCATCTCTCCTTTGGCATTCTGTGGAATGGTGGCACTGCCTTTCAACTTCACCATCCCCTGGCTTTCGCGGGCGATGATGTCTGTCATATAGCGCGTACCGTTGGCTTTCAGTGTGCCGTCGAGGTTGATGCCGTTGGGGATGCGGTAGTCGGCCATTGTCTTGGCATCGAGCAGGGATGTCATAAAACTGATGTCTTGCGTCTTGGCCTTGATCTTCAAGTCTGCCTGCAACTTTGACAGATCGGTCAGATGTCCGGCTGTACCGTTGGCCGTAAGATGAAAGGCTGTGGGTAGGTTGATGTCGAGACCTGTAAAATCCATCTGTTGCAGATTGCCGTTGAGCGAGCCCTTGATGGCGATGGGGTGGTTAGGATAGCGGCGGATGAAACCTGCCGGCATATCGCCCAAGAAACGCATCATATCTTGTTTGCCCAACTGCGCATTCAGGCGCATCTTCATCTTACCAGGATTCCGCTCTTCAAAGGCGTTGAAGGCTAGATCAATCTCGGTATAGATGTCTGAATCTGGGGTTTTAAGTGCGAGGGCAGGTATCTCAATTTTGTTAAAGGCAGAATCGAGTCTGACGCCGCCTTTCAATTCGGAAATTTCAAGACCGCTTTTTTCTTTGAGGCTTGTGTGGTGGATATAGAAAGAGGTTCCTGCAGGCGTATAGCTGATTGAATCAATGCCGAGGCTGATATCCGTGAGAGCTATGTGGTTATAGTCGAGACCTGCCACTTGAGGCTCAAAACGGTTGTCATAGCTGAGCTTGCCGTCGTCCCATCTGAGGCTGCTCACCTCATAGATGCTCTTCCCCAGGTCGATATTGGCATCTTTGGCAATGGCATGTCCCATATAGGCATCCACGTTAAGCGTATCGCCTGGCATGTGTAAGGTAAGGTGGGACTGATGGATGCTGAGGCTGTCGGCATTGATGATCCATTTTGTTTCCGAGGTCGTTGTGTCCACTGCCGCTGTGTCCGACAGTTGGATGTCGAGGTCGGCATCAGCCAGTCTGGCACCATTTACCTCCATCGTTTCCTTGTCCAGGTCAATGCCTTTCGACGATAGCCACAGTTCCTGCATACGGCCTTTGATGCGCAGGTCACTGATAAAGCCGTTGGTGTTGAGTTTTGCCTCTTGAAGCGACAGTTCGTTGATGATGACGCGTTTCTTCAGCAACGGCCAAAGTCGGATGTTTGCCGTCAGGTGTCCTACATCGGCGATGGTGTCGGTAACATTAGGTAGGCTGTCGTTAGGATGCAGCATGCGGAAATCGTCGATACCGAGGTCCAATGGCCATTCCAGGTTGACGTGTCCCACGGTGATTTCCATTCCCGTTTTCTCTGAAGCGATGGCCGCTACTTTCTTTGCTGCCCAGTTCTGTACGGGTGGCAGGTAGATTAGTGCGGCGAGTATGAAAAACAGCAGAATAGGCGTGAATACCGCTATCGCCATCCACTTCAGCACTTTCTTCATTCAGATGGTTGATGGTTGGGGTCAAGGGCGTGCCAGAGGGCATCATCGGGTAGGGGAGCCTCGACTATTATCATCTCCTTGGATACTGGATGGACAAACTCCACGCGGTGCGACATCAGCGAGATGCTGCCATCGGGATTGCTCCGAGGGGCACCATATTTCAGGTCGCCCTTAATGGGACAGCCCATCGCAGCCAGCTGACAGCGTATCTGGTGATGACGGCCTGTCATGAGGTTCACTTCGAGCAACGAATAGTTGTCACTGTGACTGATGACGCGGTATTTCAGAATGGCCTTCTTCGCATTCGGCTTCTCGGTATCATAGGCATAACTCTTGTTCTGCTTCTCATTCCGCACCAGCCAATGCTCCAACGTTCCCTCGTTGATGCGAGGGGCGTTTTTGACAATCGCCCAATATGTCTTATGTACCTTTCCCTCGGCAAACATCTTGTTCAGCCGACTCAGGGCCTTCGAGGTTCGTGCAAACACCACCAACCCCGATACAGGGCGATCCAACCTGTGCACCACGCCTAAGAACACGGCCCCCGGCTTGGCATACTTCTCCTTGATATAGTCCTTGACAATATCAGAAAGGGGGCGATCGCCAGTCTTGTCGCCCTGTACGATCTCCCCACTTTTTTTGTTAACGATGATAATATGGTTGTCCTCGTAAACGACTTCCATATCTCTAAACTATAAATTCTAAACGATAAACTACATGTTCATTCCGCCATCAACCTGGATCACTTGTCCGCTGACGTAGCTCGACATGTCAGAGGCAAGGAAGGTTGCCACATTGGCGATATCCTCAACCTGACCACCGCGACGGAGAGGAATCTTCTGCTTCCACTCGTTACGAACTTCCTCAGGTAGGGCAGCTGTCATGGCTGTCTCGATGAAACCTGGGGCGATGGCGTTGGCACGGATGCCCTTCGGGCCCATCTCTTGACCGATACTCTTAGCGAGGGCAATCAGTCCAGCCTTCGAAGCAGCATAGTTGGCCTGTCCGGCATTGCCGTGAACACCAACCACAGAGGCCATGTTGATGATAGAACCGCCACGCTGACGCATCATCACGGGCACACAAGCGTGGATGAAGTTGAAGGCCGACTTCAGGTTGACGGCAATCACGGCATCCCACTGCTGCTCAGTCATACGCAGCAT
>LXOW01137384.1_pt1 | contig 10459 bp, 8 predicted proteins | sample 1368591 | NCBI WGS metagenome assembly LXOW01 (sample SAMN04884650, study PRJNA319009) | bovine gut metagenome | isolation source: Cow rumen | host: Bos taurus | place: Italy: Legnaro (PD) | collected 2014-07-09
AGATGTGTATAAGAGACAGAGGGACTTGCGGAATTGGTGGAGATGATGAAACCCTTCGGGGAGTTGACGGTCGTTGCGCCGAAGTATCACCAGAGCGGCGTGTCGATGGCGGTCACGATGGGACTGAAACCGGTTGCCGCCCGCCGCCTGCCGGACCGTGACGGCGTACGCTGGTGGTATGTGGACGCCACCCCCTCCAGTTGCGTAAAATACGGACTCGACGAAGTGTTTACGGACGGTCTTCCGGATGTCGTGGTCTGCGGCATCAACCACGGCTCCAACGCCGCATCGGCCTCGATGTATTCCGCCACGGTGGGCGCGGCAAGGGAAGGCGCCCTGGCCGGCATCCTTTCCATCGCCGTGTCTTTGGACGATTTCAACCCGGATGCGGATTTCAGCCCCGTCCGCGCCTTTTTCCCGGCGATTTTCCGCCGCCTGACCGAAAACCCCGTCCCGACCTACGGGACATTCTACAACCTCAATTTCCCTGCGCTTCCCCCGGAAAAAATCGCCGGAATACGCATCGGCTACCAAGGCACCGTACACTGGATCAAGGAGTTCCGACCCTACGACTACGGCGTCTTCGACCGCCTGGGCATCACACCGCTGGATATGGGCATCCTCTGCTTTCCGGAAAAGGAAGAGGGAGAGACCGTCTATGTGATGGCGGGCGACCTGACCGACGACCCGCGCAACACGCCAGAAGCCGACCATCGGCAGTTGGAGGCAGGATTCGTCACCCTCTGCCCGCTGCAGCTCGACTCCACTGACTACCGCGAAAAAGCCCGGCTGGAAACCCTGTTTTAGCGATGCGATACTACCTGATAGCCGGAGAAGCGTCCGGCGACCTGCACGCTTCCAACCTGATGCGGGGCCTTTACGCCGAAGACCCGCAGGCCTGCATCCGCTTCCGCGGCGGAGACCTGATGCAGGCAGTGTACGAGCAATGCGACAAAGGCCCGGACGGCGGAATGACGGCCCACTACCGCCAGGGGGCGATGATGGGCTTGAGCGAAGTGCTGCGGAAAGCGGGGAAACTCGCGCGCAACCTGCGCCAATGCAAGGCGGACATCGCCGCCTGGAAGCCCGATGCGGTCATCCTCGTCGATTACCCGGGCTTCAACTTCCCGATTGCGCGCTTCGCCCACGAAAAAGGCTTCAAGGTCTTCTGGTACATCGCGCCGAAGACCTGGGCCTCGCGCGAAGGCCGCAACCGCAAACTGCGCCGTTATGTCGATAAACTTTTCATCGTCTTTCCCTTCGAGATTCCCTACTTTACGAAGGCCGGCGTTCCTTTTATTTATAAGGGCAATCCCCTGCTGGACGCCATCGAAAACTCCCCCGCCCTCCGGCGCAGCCGCGCCGAATTCCTTGCTGCGCACGGTCTGGAGGACAAGCCCTGCATCGCCCTGCTCGCCGGTTCGCGCAAAGGAGAGATTTCCCGGATGATGCCGGTGCTGACGGAAGTGGTGCGCCGTCTCTCGGAAGACCCGCAGTTCAGGGAGCATCAGTTCCTGCTCGCAGGCGCTCCCGCCCGCAGCGAGGCGGACTACCTGCCCTACATCGGCGGCATCGACCGCATCAAACTCATTTTCGGCGATACTTACGGCATCCTCAAATTTTCCGAGGAAGCCGTCATCAATTCCGGCACGGCCTCCCTGGAAGCGGCACTGATCGGCACCCCGCAAGTCGTGTGCTGGTCCACCACCCGCTTCAATATGTTCCTTGCCCGCAAGGTCCTCCGCATCCAGGACCGCATCAAGTTCATCTCGCTGGCCAACCTCATTCTGGACAAAGGCGTGTTCCGTGAACTGATTCAGGAGGATTTCACGGTCGACAAGGTTCTGGACGAACTGAAAAGCCTCACCCCGGGCAGCGAGCGGGCGGTCCGGATGCAGGAAGACTATGCCGCCATCCGCGAAGCGCTCGGTGGAGGCGGTGCCTCACGCGCCGTCGCCGCTTCCTTAATCAGTTTGATAAAATGATATATATAATACAATGAAATTCAGCGACTTTAAGTTAGAAAAGACAGGAGACGGTCTCCTGCCGGTGATTATACAGGATGCCTGCACCCTGAAGGTGCTGATGCTCGGCTATATGAACGAAGAGGCCTTCGACAAGACCGCCAGCGAAGGCCGGGTCACCTTTTATTCCCGCAGCAAAGGCCGCCTCTGGACCAAGGGAGAGACCAGCGGCAACTACCTGACGGTCAAGGAAATGTATGCCGACTGCGATGCGGATACCCTGCTGATCAAGGCCATCCCCGCGGGACCGACCTGCCACCGCGGCACCACCGCCTGTTTCGACACCCCGGAGGACGAGGGCTTCATCCGCACCCTGGCCGCCGTCATCCGCGGCCGACACACGGAAATGCCCGAAGGCTCCTATACCACGAAACTTTTCGTCAAGGGGGTCAAGACCATCGCCAAGAAAGTGGGCGAAGAGGCGACGGAAATGATCATCGAGGCCGTGGACGGCAAGCGCGACCGCTTCATCTACGAGTGTTCAGACCTCGTCTACCACCTGCTCGTCCTCTGCGAGCAGATGGGCGTCAGCCTGGAAGACCTGGAAAAAGAACTGGCGCTGCGGCACCGCTAGCGCCGACTAACTTCCTGAATTCAAATCCTTTGCCTCGTCCACCCCGGGAATCGAGGCGATATCGTTCACCGTCAGGCGGAATTCCTCGGCGGAATGGACGAAGAAGTGGATGTCGCACTGGACGATCTGGTCCTCGGTCCGGGTACAGAGTTCCGACATCGAAAGTTTGCGCTGCTCGACGATACAGTCGATGATGTCGCGCAGCAGGTGATAACGGTCGATGGCGATGATGCGGATGCCGACCGGGAAGAGCCGCTGCGGATCTTCGACGAAATCCAGTTCGACAATGCTGTCCCCTTTCTCCGAAGCCAGTTTGACCGCTTCGGAGCAATGGCGGCTGTGGATGGTGATATGCCCCCGGGAATCCTTGAAACCGATGACCTCGTCGCCGGGAAGCGGACGGCAGTGCGGACAGCGCGAATAGAGCGGTTCGCCCTTGTGTTTCAGGTAGGCGGCGATGTGTTTCTTCGCCTTGTAGGTCGTCACGAAATTCAGCCAGGCCTTTTGCGGGCAGACATCGTCCGCCACCCCGATTTCCACGCAGTCGCCGCGGTGCAATTCCGTCCGCAGCGGTGAGAGGATGCCGTTGATACGCGCATACTTGGCGCGTTCGGCGATATCGGTATGGATTTCATAGGCAAAATCCAGCGCCGTGGCCCCCTTGGGCAGGATAACGCCCTTACCCTTGGGCGTATAGGCGATGATGTCTTCATTGTAGAACGAAGAACTGACCCCTTCCATGAAGTCTATGTCCCCGAGGTGCAGGGCCATGTCCTGCAGCACCCCTTTGAAGCGCTCCAGCCATTCCTCGTTGCGTTCCACGATACAGCCCAGGCGGGCGTTGCGGATCATCCGCTCGGAGGAAATGTGCAGTTCCTCCCATACGCCCTTGGGGTTAAGCATCTTCACGTGGAAGCCCTGATAACCGTTGTCCTTGGGATGGTCGATGTAGTTGGAAATGCTGCCGGGGCGTTCCTGAAAATGGCCGGAAAGGATGGAGTAGATGTAGAGGCTCAGGTCCTTTTCCGTCCAGGGCTCCTTCGGCGCTTCGTAGATGACGCGGATATAGTGCTTGAAATCGACGTGGGAGAAGTTGACGTTCTGCTCCTTCATGTTGCGCCAGATGCTGTAGGGCTTGCGGTAGCGCGTCTCCATCTGCACGGCGATGCCCTTTTCGGCGAGCAGCCGCTGGATTTCTTCGGAAAACTCCCGCACGGAATCGGCGGTACGCTCCTTATCCCTGGCCAACTGGTCTTCAAGTTGGGCGAATTCGCGCGGACAGCGATAGCGGAAAGACAGGTTTTCGAGTTCCGACTTGACCGGATAGAGCCCCAGGCGGTTGGCCAGCGGCGCATAGAAAAAGTCCGTCTCGCCTGCGATTTTCATCTGTTTGTCCGCCCGCATGCTGTCCAGCGTCCGCATATTGTTCAGGCGGTCGGAGAGTTTGACGAGCAGGGCCCGGATATCGTAATGCACGGAGTCCAGGATCTGCCGGAAATTATCCACCTGCTTCGTGTACTGGTATTTGTCCTTTTTCCGCTTGGTCACCGCATCCACGAGGAAGGCGACATCGTCGCCGAAACGGTCGCGGATATCCTCGATGGTATAGTCCGTATCTTCCACCACGTCGTGCAGAAATGCGGCGATGACGGGGTTCGCATCCAGTTCCAGTTCCGCCGCGACGATATGCGCCACGGCCACGGGATGCACGATATACGGCTGCCCGGACATACGCTTCTGCCCGTCGTGGGCCTTCGCCGCAAACCAGAATGCATCCTCGATGCGCTGCAAATCCACCGCGCTCACCCGGGGGCGCATCACGTCAAAAACCGCCCGGGCGGATTGCAGAATTTCTTCCTGTAATACCGGTTTTTCCATAGTCTTCTCAAAAGGTTTCGCTAATATCGGAATTTTTCGTAAAAATGAGTATCTTTGTGGACGTTGAAATCACAATTTTTATCAATATGTCACGTTTCTTCTTTTTTGCAGCGGCGCTAATGCTAACATTTGCAAATGCTTCCGCCAAGCCTGCCGCGTGGAAGCCAGCCGGGGAAAACATCAAGACCCGCTGGGCCGCCCAGGTCAACCCCAACGCTCCCCTGCCCGAGTATCCCCGTCCGCAGATGGTCCGGAGCGAGTGGCTCAACCTGAACGGTTTATGGAATTACGGCATCACCGAAGCCGCTTCCGCCGACTTCAGCGTGGAAGGTCAGATTCTCGTCCCCTTCGCCGTGGAGTCGTCGCTCTCCGGTGTAGCCCGCAGCGTAACGGAACTGGACGCCCTCTGGTATGAGCGCACGTTCACCCTTCCCTCCGCGTGGAAAGGCCGGAACGTGCTGCTGCACTTCGGCGCCGTGGACTGGAAGGCGGAAGTCTGGCTGAACGGCAGCAAGATCGGTGAACATACCGGCGGCTACACGCCCTTCTGCTTCGACATCACTCCTTTCCTGAAGAAAGGCGGCAAGCAGACGCTGCGCGTGAAGGTCATCGACGCCACCGACACCTCCTGGCAGCCCCGCGGCAAGCAGTGGATGCTCCCCTCGGGCATCTGGTACACCCCGGTCACGGGCATCTGGCAGACGGTCTGGATGGAACCCGTCCAGAAAACGCACATCAACCATTACTATGCGGTGTCCGACATCGACAAGGGCACTATCCGGATGAGCATCAACGCGGAAGGCATTGAGGCAGGCGACAAGATCGCCGCCCGCCTGCTCGCGGAAGGTCAGGTCGTCGCGGAAGGCGAAGGCAACGAAGTGCTGTTCAAGGTTGCAGAGCCGAAACTCTGGAGCCCCGACAGCCCTTTCCTCTACGACATTGAAATTTCCATTGAGCGCGACGGCAAGACCGTCGATGCCGTCAAGGGCTACACCGCCATGCGCAAAATTTCCAAGTATGTCGAGCCGAAGCCTTGGGAATACCACCGCATCGCCCTCAACAACCAGCCGGTCTTCCAGTTCGGTCCCCTCGACCAGGGCTGGTGGCCTGACGGCCTGTACACCGCCCCCACCGACGAAGCGCTCCGCTACGACATCGAGCGCACCAAGGCCTGGGGATTCAACATGATCCGCAAACATATCAAGGTCGAACCCGCCCGCTGGTACTACTGGTGCGACAAACTGGGCATCATGGTCTGGCAGGATATGCCTTGTATAGGCGACCACGGCTGTAAGAGAAGGCCGACCACCCGCAGCGAGGAAATCAAGAAGCAACAGGGCAACATCTGGTCCTGGGATTCTTTCATCGGCGGCACGGACTGCACGGTTCCGCAGGAATGGAAAGACAATTATTATAAGGAGTGGGGCGAGATCATCGACAACTTCAAGGGCTTCCAGAGCATCGTGGTCTGGGTACCCTTCAACGAGGCCTGGGGACAGTTCGACACCCCGGCGGCCGTGCGCTTTACCCGCGCGAAGGATCCCACCCGCCTGATCAACCCGTCCTCCGGCGGCAACTTCGACCTTTCCGAACTGGGCGACATTCTGGACGTCCACCACTACCCGCAGCCGATGATGAACGCTTTCGAGCGCAAGGTCATCAACGTGCTCGGCGAATTCGGCGGCATCGGCATGCCGGTCAACGGCCATCTCTGGAAGATTACCGACAAGAACTGGGGCTACGGCGCCACGAAGAAGACCAAGGAGGAAGTCCTCGACCAGTACGAGGAATACGCCGACATCCTCAAACGCTACATCGCCACCGGTTGCTCCGCCGCGGTGTACACCCAGACCACCGACGTGGAAGTGGAAGTCAACGGCATTATGACCTATGACCGCGAAGTCATCAAGATGAACGAAGAAAGCCTGCGCTCCATCAACCAGAGCGTCATCCGCTCTATGACGGCATCAAAGGCCGCCTTCCCCGCCAATCCCTTCGACGGCAAGGTAGCCATTACCGCACACCGCGGTTTCTGGAACTGCGAAGCCGCCGGATTCAGCGAGAATTCCATCGCCGCGCTGGCCGCCGCCCAGAAGGCCGGTCTGTGGGGCTCGGAATTCGACGTGCATCTCACCAAGGACGACGTGGTCATCGTGAACCATAACGACAATGTCGAGGGCATCGCCATCGCCGATGCGACCTACGACGAACTGAAACAGTACAAACTGCCCAACGGAGAGTCCCGTCCCACGCTCGAAGCCTATCTGGCCCAGGGCGCGAAGGCCAAAACCATGCTGGTGATGGAACTCAAGCCGCAGCGGAACATCGACCGGGAGGATGTCCTGGTGGACAAGGCGCTCGCCGCGCTCCAGGCCGCCGGCCTGTATGACCCGTCCCGGGTGATGTTCATTTCTTTCAGCTGGCATATCTGCCGCCGCATCGCCGCGCTGGCGCCGCAGTTCTGCAATCAGTTCCTGGAGGGCAATTACGCCCCGGGGCGCCTGCTGGACAACGGCATCAACGGTTTCGACTATGAATATCCGGTCATCCTTGCCCACAAGGACTGGGTCAAGAAGGCGCACGAGAACGGAATGACCGTCAATACCTGGACGGTGAACAAGGAGGAGGATATCCGGGCCGTCATCGACGCCGGCGTGGATGTCATCACCACCAACTTCCCGCTGCTTGTCCGGCAACTGCTATCAGATAAGGAATATAGATGATTGATAGCACTATGCAATACAGATCTTTACGAATCTTGACAATACTCATATTAGTAGCATCTTGTCATTATAGCGCCGTTGATCAATCTCCAATCTAAATCTCAGGCTCCTGTTGGCGATTCCCATTGGTTTTGTAATTAATGAAAAAGAGTTATGCAAAATTTTTCACTTGCCTCATTTTTCTTATCATTCATAGTTCTTTCTTGTATGCCGATGATCTTGTTGGACTTTCCAAGGGGAACAAGGAAACTGTAGTATCACGATTCGGGTCATGTACGTCCTTTTATATCGACGGGACGGAAGAGGGGGAAGAGGTATTTCACTACAGATATGGGAATGATTATTTTGCCATGACAGGCGATGGGCATATCGTAGAATTGTTTTTAACTACCTCCCGTTTCTCCGTATATGATTGGTTCGTTGAAGGAGGATTTAAGGTAGGAGACAAATATGACATAATTAAAACCAGAGCCAAAGTCCAGTTTATGGAAATTATGGACTATAACGCCGGAAAAGGGTGGAAGGATCGGGTTGCAGTGGTTACCGGTGATGGGAAAGGAAAATACACAGACTATCCGATAGTCCTGACAGTAGTCAATGGCATTATCAAAACAATTTGTTATCAAGAGTACGATTGATATAGCATCAAAGGACAACAATGCAAGACAAGTTACAAGAACTGACGGACAAACTGTATAACGAAGGTTTGTCGAAGGGTAAGGAAGAGGGGCAGCGGCTCCTCGACGAGGCGAAAGTCCAGGCGGAAGCGCTGGTGGCCGGGGCCCGGAAAGAGGCCGAGCGCATCGTCGAAGAGGCGAAAAAGAATGTCGCCGAAATGAAAACAAAGGCGGAACTGGATATCCGCAGCGCTTCGGCGCAGGCGCTCCAGGCCACCCGCAAGGACATCGAGAGCCTGTTGCTCGACGCCTCGTGCAAGGCGCCTGCCAAGGCGGAACTCGCCGATGCCGCCCTGCTGAAACAGGTCATCCTGGAAACCGCGAAACGCTTCAGCCCCGACGCGCCCTGCGACCTTTCGCTCGTGCTGCNNGAGTTTCAGCGCGCTGATCGCCGAATATCTGCGTCCGGTCACGAGAAAGCTGCTTTTCGGTGAATAATTACGCGTATATCCTTGCGGCGCTTCCCTCGCCGGAAGAGATTCTTTCCCTCTGCGATGCCGCCGATGCGCGCCGCGTCCGCTTCGTCCTGGACGGATTCGATGCGGACAAACTCGACGTCGCGTTTTACACGCAGGCCCGGGAGAGCCGCAGCCGCTTCATCCGCGAATACTTCGACTATGACCGCCGCGTGCGCAACCTCAAGGCGCAGTGGCTCGGCCAGACGCTGGGGTTGGATGCCGGGAAGGACTGCATCGTCTTCGAGGGGGATGAAAATGATTTCTTCGACGACGAAGCGCGCGTTCTCGACATTCTGCGCGGGAAAGACATCCTCGCCCGGGAAAAGGCGCTGGATGAACTGATGTGGGAGAAGGCGGAGGAAATTACCCGGCTGGATGTCTTCAGTCTGGACCTCGTGCTGGCTTATGTCGCCAAGATGGCGACGGTGGAACGCTGGAACAGGCTGTCCGAAGAGGAGGGCCGCAAGTTCCTTCGCAAACTGGTAGATGAATTAAGAAATACGAATCTATGGCAACAACAGGAAAAGTGACGGGAATCGTCTCGAACCTCGTCACGGTTCAGGTGGACGGCCCCGTGGCGGAAAACGAACTCTGCCAGGTCTGGCTGGGGGATACTCCCCTGCTCGCCGAGGTCATCAAGGTAAACGGTGACAAGGCCTCCATCCAGGTCTTTGAAAGCACCCGCGGCCTGCAGGGCGGGGACAAGGTGGAATTTCTCGGGCGGATGCTCGAGGTCACGCTGGGTCCCGGCCTCCTTTCCAGTACCTATGACGGTCTGGAGAACAATCTGGCCACGATGGAAGGCGTCTTCCTCAAGCGCGGCGAATACACCGCGCCGCTGGACAATACGAAGAAATGGGATTTCAAGCCCCTTGCCGCCCCCGGCGACAAAGTGATCGCCGCGGACTGGCTGGGCGAGGTCCAGGAGGGCTGGCTGCCCCATAAAATCATGGTGCCGTTCTCCTTCAAAGGCGAATATACCGTCAAATCGGTCGCGCCGGAAGGCAGTTATACCATCGACGAGACCGTGGCTGTCCTGCTTTCCGCAGAGGGCGAAGAGGTCCCGGTCACGATGACGCAGAAATGGCCTGCGAAAATCGCCGTCAAGGCCTACCGCGAAAAGCCGCGTCCCCAGAAAATCATGGAGACGGGCGTGCGCGTCATCGACAGTTTCAATCCCATCGCCGAAGGGGGCACCGGTTTCATTCCCGGGCCTTTCGGTTGCGGCAAGACCGTGCTCCAGCACGCCATCGCCAAGCAGGGCGAGGCCGACGTCATCGTGATGGCCGCCTGCGGTGAGCGAGCCAACGAGGTGGTGGAGATTTTCACGGAGTTTCCGGAACTCGTCGACCCGCATACCGGCCGCAAACTGATGGAACGCACCACGATCATCTGCAACACGTCGAATATGCCGGTCGCCGCGCGCGAAGCCTCCGTGTACACTGCGATGACCATCTGCGAATACTACCGGGCGATGGGGCTGCGCTGCCTGCTGCTGGCGGACTCCACTTCGCGCTGGGCACAGGCGCTTCGCGAAATGTCCAACCGTATGGAGGAACTTCCCGGCGCTGATGCGTTCCCGGTGGACCTTTCCGCCATCATCTCCAATTTCTATGCTCGCGCGGGTATGGTCATCCTGAACAACGGCGAGCGCGGGGCGGTCACCTTCATCGGCACCGTCTCCCCTGCCGGCGGCAACCTCAAGGAGCCCGTCACCGAATCCACGAAAAAGGCGGCGCGCTGCTTCTACGCGCTGGAACAGAACCGTGCGGACCAGAAGCGCTACCCTGCCGTGAACCCGATCGACTCCTATTCCAAATACCTTGAATATCCGGAAATCTGCGAATGGCTCAATTCCCGCATCGAGGAGGGCTGGGTGGACAGCGTGCTCAAGGCGAAGAACTATGTCCGCCGCGGCCGGGAAATGGCTGACCAGATCAACATTCTCGGTGACGACGGCGTTCCCGTCTCCTACCACGAAGCCTACTGGAAGTCGGAACTGATCGACTTCGCCTTCCTCCAGCAGGACGCTTTCGACAGCATCGACGCCCTCTGCCCGATGGAACGGCAGAAATTCATGCTCGACCTGCTGCTGGATATCTGCGGAAAGGAATTCCAGTTCGAG
>LXOW01044963.1_pt2 | contig 10458 bp, 11 predicted proteins | sample 1368591 | NCBI WGS metagenome assembly LXOW01 (sample SAMN04884650, study PRJNA319009) | bovine gut metagenome | isolation source: Cow rumen | host: Bos taurus | place: Italy: Legnaro (PD) | collected 2014-07-09
AAAAAAAANNGGTTATGAAGTAGTAACAGCCACCAATGGCAAGGAAGGCTTGCAGGCATGGCAAGAGACCAAGCCGGATGTCATCATTTCAGATATTGACATGCCTGTCATGAATGGTTTTGAAATGGTGGAGCGTATCCGTGAGACAGATGGAAATGTGATCATTATCTTCACCTCTGCCCTTACCTCGCCTAACGATGTAAAGGCTGGCTATCGTTTAGGCATCAACAACTACGTGAAGAAACCATTCGTACCAGAAGAACTTGATGCCCATATCCAGGCTCTGATGAAAATGCGTGGTGGTGCCAAGACACAGAAAGAGACCAGCCATTACAAACTGGGGAAATACACACTCGATGCTGAACACGCCACACTGCGTAACGATGAAACGGGTCAGGCACAGACCATCACCCTGCGAGAAGCACAAATCCTGCAACTCTTGGCAGAGAACAAGAACAATGTGGTACGTCGAGAGGCTATTCTCAGCCGCTTCTGGAATACGGAAGACGACTACTTTGCCTCGCGCTCACTTGATGTTTTTGTCAACAAACTGCGCAAACTATTAGCTGACGAGCCCATGATCACACTGAAAACCGTTCGTGGCGTCGGACTTCAGCTATTAGCAGACTAAACCATTAGTCTTTGTGCTCCTTATAGATCACCTTGTTGGCACCACTGGTGATCTTCAATGCCTCAGGATGATCCTTAATAAAGGAATCGATATGGCGCACACGCTTCTGCTCGAAGATTTCTTCGATCGCAATGAGGATGCCAGTCTCTTCCACATCGCCGAAGCCATAGTTGATGGCAGTGCCGAAGAGCTTCATCGTTGGCGAGAGGCTCATGTAAGCGTTCACCAACGGTGGAATGTTATAACCTAACTTGCGGATCTCTGTATTCAAGATAAGATAGTCTTTCTTAAACTCTTTCTCGCAGAACAACTGCTCCAATTCTTTGGGATCAGCCTCAATTTCCAACGGTTTCATCGGCACAATCAGATTCTCCTTGTCAGCAAAATGCTTATGCAGGAAGTAAAGGATCATGTCTCTTCCGCGACGGATATAAGAGGGATANNGATATAAGAGGGATACATTGTGAATTTTCCGAAGAAATAGCGCACGTTAGGCATGATGACCGTCAGAGCACCCAGACCATCCCAGAGATTATCAAGGGCAAATAGACTTTTTGCCCCCATACGGGAACTCTGGTAGGGCAGCGACACAAACGAGCGCCCCAGTTCGATGGTGTAAGGCATATATTCCTTGAGGAACTTCTCTGAGAAGTGGAACATGTGGCTCGTGGCCAACTTAGGCTGTCCTTTCTCGTCCATCTCCCAAGACGTTCCTTCCAGATANNGTTTATAGCAGTTCTCACAGGTATCGAATTCATCAATATCCATCGCTTTTCCTGTACCGCCTCCTGCCTCACGGAATGCTATCTCACGAAGACGCCCGATCTCTTTCATCACATTGGGCGCGTTATGCGCAGTGATGACATAAATCTCGTTATGACTTTTGTTGGTCATACGAAGCTGAAGTTCCGGAGTCAGTTCACGTTTTAAGACTTCTTTGTCGATTGGCTGGATAATCTCTTGTTCCATTTGCTTGGTTTATTGAATTCGGATAGATATTTAGTTCTATATTATTCAAGGGAATACACCTTGTCTTTCACAAATTGCGCCCATTCCATCGGTGTTTTACGCTTATCAAACGTCTGCCAAGGGATAGGTTCCCCGATGGTAACACGAAAGGTCTTATGCACATTCTTATACATTTCATCGACAAGAAAAAGCATCGCCAAGTTAAATGGCAGACACTTGTCGCTGAAGTTCGCAAGTCGATAAAAGAAATTGGAGTTCTGTCCACTGAAATGAATTGGCACTATATCACGATGATATTCAACACTCTTTGTGATAAAGGTCTTCGACCATGAGATATCTCTTATGACACCGTTATGACGACGAGAACAAAGACCAGCAGGGAACATAAGCATGTGATTATTGCTTTCAAAACCAGCTTTCACCATCGCAGGAAAATTCCTACCCTGATGACCTGTCTTATTAATAGGAATACAGAGTGGCGCCAAACCTGGAAGATTCATCAGCAAGTCATTGACTAAATAACGGAATCGGCCATCGTAATGTCTCCCGATAATGGCACCTAAGGCCACACCGTCTTCACCCCCCAAAGGATGATTGCTCACAAACGTACAGAGCCGCTTATCATCAGAAGCAGGCAGATTCTCTCTCCCCTCAACTTCTAATGTCATATCCAGATATTTCACACAAGCCTCCAGCCACTCGACTCCAACCTTGTCACGATTGTCCCAAAGAAAGGCATTCACCTCGTCCTGATGGGCGATGCGAATGAGCCATCTAACCAGGAAATGTGGCACAAACTTTGCCTTTGCACCCATCTTTCCTTTCAGAATGCTTTCAATGTCGATTGTTTTCTCAGTGACTATTGCCATTTTTCTTTTTCAAAACACTAACCAAGGTGCAAAAATAGCACATTTCTTTCAAATCTGAGCAAAAAATAAGGAAAAATCTTTCTTTTTAAATGTATTTTATACACAAATCACCTACAAATCAAGAAAATAAAGTTAAATTATGAAAAAAGTGGGGAAAAGTGGTGAGAAGTGGGGAAAAATGCCTATCTTTGTAACCGAATTCTTTATAAAGATGTACGTATGCGTTTTTTAGGTAATATAGAAGCGAAGACTGATGCGAAGGGAAGAGCCTTTCTACCAGCCATTTTCCGCAAGGTGCTGCAGGCGTCTGGCGAGGAGAATCTTGTGCTGCGCAAGGACGTTTTCCAGAAATGTCTAGTACTATATCCAGAGAGCGTGTGGAATGGACGACTTGACATGTTGAAGAATCAGCTTCGTCCTTGGAAGCCTACTCATCAACAGATGTTTCGTCAGTTCGTATCGGAAGCAGAAGTCGTGAATCTCGATGGAAACGGACGGTTCCTTATTTCAAAACGATTGCAGAAAGCTGCTGATATCGAACAGGACATCCAGTTTATCGGAATGGACGATACTATTGAGATATGGACGCCACAGAATCTGAAGTTGACGCTTAAGTCAGAGGAAGATTTTGGCAGTGAGTTTGAACAAATCATGAATTGCGATGCAAACTTATGATAACAACTGCCGAAACATATCACATACCTGTGCTCCTTAAAGAGAGCGTTGATGGACTTGACATCAAGCCCAGCGGTATTTATGTGGATGTTACCTTCGGTGGTGGTGGTCATAGTCGTGAGATTTTAAGTCGCATAGGGGAAAACGGACATTTGTATAGCTTTGATCAAGACGAAGACGCTGAAAAAAATATTCTTAATGACAGCAGATTCACGTTTGTAAGAAGTAATTTCAGATATCTTCGCAACTGGATGCGTTATTATGGTGTGGAATACATTGACGGACTTCTGGCTGATCTTGGAGTCTCCAGCCATCATTTCGACGATGAAACCAGAGGTTTTTCATTCCGTTTCGATGCGCCACTGGATATGCGCATGAACAAACGCTCTGGTATGACAGCAGCGGAAATCCTCAACAATTATGACGAAGAGCAACTGGCGGATATTTTCTATATATATGGCGAAATCAAAAATGCTCGCAAAGTTGCTTCATCCATCATCAAGGCAAGGGGTATCAAAGCTATTGAGACCACAGGAGACCTGATGCAGATTACGGAAAGCCTATTTCATCGTGAACGTGAGAAGAAAGAGACTGCCAAACTGTTTCAAGCACTACGCATCGAAGTAAACCACGAGATGGAAGCGTTGAAGGAAATGCTCTACGGAGCGCAGAATGTTCTACGAGAAGGCGGCAGGCTCTCTGTTATCACCTATCATTCGTTGGAAGATCGTATCGTGAAGAATATCATGAGAGCTGGTAATGCAGAAGGAAAAGTCTCCCAAGACTTCTTCGGACGCACAGTAGCCCCTTTCCGACAGATCAGTAATAAGGTGATTGTTCCCAATGAGGAAGAACAACAGCGTAACCCTCGTAGCCGAAGTGCCAAACTGCGCATTGCAGAAAGATGCAAAATGTGATTGATATGAAGAATAAAGACGATATAGAACTGGAGATGCAAGAGACGATAGTGGAAGAGCCTGCTGTTCAAGAGGAGGTTAGCATGAAAGAAGAGGCTGCCGAAATGAAAGAACAGGCCAAAAAGACTATCCAGCTGATCAAAGAAAAGGCTAAGGAAGAAGATCCTAAGCCTAATTCCTCTATGACCCTCAGGACGATTCTCGGCGGTGATTTCCTTACAGCCGACATGGTTCGCCGTCAGATTTGGCTTTTCGTGCTAATGGTTGTGTTCTGTATCGTATATGTTGCTATCAGATACCAATGTCAACAGGACATGTTAACTATTGACAAGTTGGAAAAGGAACTGCTTGATGCTAAGTACAAAGCACTTTCCAGCTCCAGCACTCTCACAGAGAAATGTCGTGAGAGCCATGTGCTCGACGCACTTAAACAGAACAAGGACAGTCTGCTTCACGTTGCAGACCAACCACCTTATATTATTAATGTAGCCGAATAAGAAAGGTATGAGCAAGTTTAAAAGCGAAAAAGTCATGCCCCGCTACTTCGCCATCGCAGTAGTGTTGACGCTCATTGGTTTTGCCATTGTGGGTAAAGCCATGTACATCATGACGGCTAAGAAAGATTATTGGACTCAGGTGGCCTCACGACTGAAACGTGATAGTGTAAGTGTAAAGCCCAATCGTGGAAACATCCTGAGTTGTGATGGTCAATTGATGGCCAGCAGCCTCCCTGAATATAAGATCTATATGGATTTCCAGGCAGGAACCGACGATTCCATCGGTGTTCGCAAGCGAGATTCCATCTGGGCTGAGAAGATTGACAGCATTGCCTACGAACTGAACCAGATCTTCCCAACCAGAACCGTCAATGATTTCAAGGATTATCTGTTGGCTGGCAAGCGGAAGGTCATGAAAAATGGCAAGGTTGGTGCCCGTCATTGGCCCATCTGGCCCCGTCGCATCGATTATAACACATTCTGTGAAGTACGTAAGTTACCTATTTTTAGAGAGCCTATATATAAGGGAGGCTTCCATTGGGAGGAGTATAATTCCCGCAATCACCCATTTGGGACACTTGCTCAACGCACCATCGGTTCCATGTTTGGCGCTAAGGATAGTGCGAAAAACGGTTTAGAGTTATCCTACGATTCCATCTTACGTGGCACCAATGGCATAATGCACCGTCGTAAGGTTCTCAACAAATACATGGATATCCCAGTACAGTCACCTGTTAACGGCTATGATATTGTCACAACTATTGATGTCAGTATGCAGGATCTGGCAGAGCGTGCCCTTATCGATGAACTGAAAGAGCCACAGGTAAACGGTGAAATGGGCGTTGTCATTCTGATGGAGGTAAAGACTGGAGACGTGAAAGCCATTGTCAATATGACACGCGGCGCCGATGGAGAATACCATGAGATGGTGAATAATGCTGTCAGTTATCGTTGCGAACCAGGCTCTGTGTTTAAAGTGGCCTCATTCCTCGTTGCACTTGATGACGGGAAAATAGATACAAGTATGACCATACCTACGGGTTGTGGTGTGATGGAAATGCATGGTCGTCCTATGAAGGACCACAACTGGCGTCGTGGAGGCTACGGCACGATTAATGTGGCTCGTGCCTTGGAGGTCAGTTCGAACATCGGTGTCAGCTATCTGATCGACAAATACTATGGCAGTAAGCCTGAAGAATATGTTAAAGGACTATATCGCATTGGTATCCATGAAGATCTGAAGATCCCTATCGTTGGTTATCATCCCCCGATGATCCGAATGCCGGACACGAAGACCACTGATCGCACAAAATATTGGAGTAAGACGACTCTGCCATGGATGAGCATTGGCTATGAGACCCAGATTGCACCCATTAACACTGTGGCCTTCTATAACGCTATTGCCAACAATGGTAAAATGATGCAACCACGTTTCGTAAAGCAACTCATGAAGGATGGAGAAGTCGTCAAAGAGTATGAGCCTGTTGTACTGAAGGAACGTATCGCTAAACCACAGACCATCAAAACTATGCAAACAATATTAGAGCATGTTGTCAGTCAAGGTCTGGGACGAAAGGCTGGTTCCAAGTCATTCAAGGTGGCGGGAAAAACTGGTACAGCTCAGGTTGCTGACCAATATGGTGGTTACCACTCAGGTATNNGGATTCTTCCCTGCCGATGACCCACGTTATACTTGTATTGTCTGTATCAAGAAATCTGGTCTGCCTGCATCTGGTGGCGGTATGAGTGGTGTCGTATTCCATCGCATAGCAGAAGGTGTCATGGCTCAGAATCTGAAACGTAGCGCCAAGGACGCCCGGGATTCTACTTGTCTGCTGATACCGGATGTAAAAGGTGGCAACATTGCGGCAGCCGACTACGTTCTGAAAGACCTTGGAGTAAAGACTAACACCAACTGGGAAGGTTCTTATTCTGAAGGTAATCCCATTTGGGGGAAGGCCACTCCAGAAACCAAAGACGTTGTCCTTTCACAGGTCAAAACCAATAACAGCATCATACCCGATGTCATCGGAATGGGTGCCCGCGATGCCGTCTATCTGCTTGAATCGCGTGGTGTGAAAACCAGAATTCATGGCAGAGGTAAGGTCAAATCACAGAGTATCTATGCAGGTAGCGCCATCAAAGAGGGTATGATTTGTGAACTATATATGGAATAATCAAAAATAATAAAGATATGAAACTGAACGAACTGCTCGAGAATGTAGAAGTCCTCAATATCCTAGGTGATACAGAGGTTGAGATTACTGGCGTGAATATCGATTCCCGAAAAATCGAGAAAGGACATCTCTTTATCGCCATCCCTGGTACTCAAACAGATGGTCATAAATTCATTCCAAAGGCCATTGAACAGGGAGCAGTTGCTGTTCTCTGCGAATATTTCCCCAACAAACGGGAGCCAGGTATTACATATATTGCTGTTGAATCGACGGAAGACAATGTTGGAAAGGTCGCAACCCTATTCTATGGAGATCCTTCCAGCAAATTGAAACTCGTCGGAGTAACGGGTACAAACGGGAAGACCACTATTGCCACCTTATTATATAATATGTTCAGGAAGTTAGGTCACAAATGCGGTTTGCTCTCTACCGTCTGTAACTATATCGAAGGTGAGCCAATTCCAGCAGACCATACAACACCTGATCCTATTGAACTGAATCATCTGCTTGCCCAGATGGTTGAAGTTGGCTGCGAATACGCCTTTATGGAATGTAGCAGCCACGCCATCGCACAAAAGCGTATCGGTGGTCTGAGATTCACTGGCGGTATTTTTACCAACCTCACTCGTGACCATCTTGACTATCACGGAACCTTTGAAAACTATCGCAATGCGAAGAAGGCTTTCTTTGACGGTCTGGACAAGGATGCATTCGCCATCACGAATATCGACGACAAGAATGGTACTGTTATGGTCCAGAACTGTAAGGCACAGATCAAGACCTACTCTACACGGACGATAGCTGACTTTAAAGCAAAGATTATAGAATGCCATTTCGAAGGCATGTACCTTGACATTAACGGTAAAGAAGTTGGCGTGCAGTTCATTGGCAAATTTAATGTAAGCAATCTCCTAGCTGTCTATGGGGCAGCTGTCATGCTGGGTAAGAAGCCGGAGGATATTCTAGTTGTCCTGAGCACCTTAAAGAGTGTAAACGGACGTCTGGAACCCATCCACTCACCAGAAGGCTATACCGCCATTGTTGATTATGCCCATACCCCTGATGCACTAGAAAATGTTCTTAATGCTATCCATGAGGTATTGGATGGTAAAGGCAAGGTTATCACTGTCTGTGGAGCTGGCGGAAACCGTGATAAGGGGAAACGTCCACTGATGGCCCAAGAAGCTGTCAAGCAAAGTGATAAGGTTATCATTACCAGTGACAATCCCCGTTTTGAGGAGCCACAGGATATCATCAACGACATGTTAGCAGGTCTCGATAACAAACAGATGAAGAAGGTCATCAGTATCGTAGATCGTCGCGAGGCTATTCGTACTGCCTGTATGATGGCAGAGAAGGGTGACGTCATATTGATTGCAGGCAAAGGACATGAAGATTACCAGGAGGTTCAAGGTGTTAAACACCATTTCGATGATAAGGAAGTGGTTCGTGAAATCTTTAATGCTTAAAACTTAAGAAATTATGCTGTACTATCTGTTTAGATTCCTCGATCAGTACGATATTCCAGGTTCACACATGTGGTCCTACATTTCGTTCCGAGCTCTTTTGACACTTATCCTCTCGCTGTTAATCTCAGCATGGTTTGGCGAGCGCTTTATTAAATGGATGAAGCGTAAAAAGATATTTGAAACAGAGCGTGACCCAAGTATAGATCCATTTGGTGTAGAGAAAAAAGGTGTACCAACGATGGGTGGTATCGTTATCATCGTTAGTATCCTACTACCTGTTATACTATTGGGCCGTGTCCGAAATATCTACCTGATTCTGATGGTAGCCACTACATTGTGGCTCGGATTCCTTGGATTCCTTGATGACTACATCAAGATTTTCCGTCGTAACAAGGATGGTCTGAAGGGTAAATACAAGATTGTAGGTCAGGTAAGTATCGGATTTATCGTGGGACTTACGCTGTGGCTTAGCCCTGATGTATTAGTACGCGAGAATATAGATGTTAGAATGCAGAACCAGGAAATAGTGATCAAGCATAAGAGTGAGGCAGTGAAGTCGCTCCAGACAACCATACCGTTCATTAAGAACCACAATCTGAACTACTCCAGCGTCATGAGCTTCTGCGGCAAATATAAAGTCGCAGCAGGATGGATGCTTTTCGTCTTCATGACCATTTTTGTGGTAACAGCAATATCAAATGGTGCCAACCTTAATGATGGAATGGACGGAATGTGCGCAGGAAACTCGGCTATTGTCGGTGTGGCTTTAGGCATCTTAGCCTATGTGTCGTCACACATTGGCTATGCCTCCTACTTCAATATCATGTATATTCCCCACTCAGAGGAGTTGGTTGTCTTCTTGTGCGCTTTTATAGGAGCTATGATTGGTTTCCTTTGGTATAATGCCTTCCCTGCACAGGTCTTTATGGGTGATACAGGCTCACTGACAATCGGAGGTATCATTGGCGTTTGTGCCGTTATCATTCACAAAGAGCTGTTGCTACCCATCCTTTGTGGTATCTTCTTTGTTGAGAACCTGAGTGTAATCATTCAAACACAGTGGTTCAAGATACAGAAAAGGAAAGGAAAGCGTGTCCGTGTGTTCCGCGCTACACCGATACATGACAACTTCCGCAAGTTGGATTCACAACTTGACGCTACCAGCCACTACATTCTAAAAGACTGGCCACATCGCCCATTCCATGAATCAAAGATTACAATACGTTTCTGGATTACTAGCATTATCCTAGCAGCCATGACACTGATAACATTAAAGATGAGATAGAAAATGAAAAGAATTGTTATATTAGGAGCAGGAGAAAGTGGTGCTGGTGCTGCTGTTCTTGCCAAGAAAGAAGGTTTCGACGTGTTTGTTTCTGACATGTCAAAGATTGCCGATAAATACAAGAAGATGCTCGACGACCGCCATATTGAGTGGGAAGAGGGACAACATACAGAGGAGAAGATTCTGAACGCTGACGAGATCATCAAGAGTCCTGGCATTCCAGAAACAGCTCCAATGGTGAAGAAGGCGATAGAGAAAGGTATTCATATCATCAGTGAAATTGAGTTTGCTGGTCGTTACACCTGTTCAAAGATGATCTGTATCACAGGTTCAAACGGTAAGACTACCACCACATCGCTCATCTATCACATCTTCAAGGAGGCTGGTTATGATGTAGGACTGGCTGGAAATATCGGAAACTCACTGGCACTACAGGTGGCTGAAACCCCACACGAATATTACATCATCGAGTTGAGTTCATTCCAACTCGACAACATGTACGATTTCCGTGCCAATATTGCCATCTTGCTGAATATCACGCCAGATCATCTGGATCGTTACAACTTCGAGATGCAGAACTATGTAGACGCCAAAATGCGTATCATCCAGAACCAGACGCCCAATGATGCCTTTATCTACTGGGCTGATGACCCCATCATCAAGCGTGAGTTGGAAAAATACGACATCAAGTCAATCCAGTATCCTTTCTCAGAACTGAAGGAGAAAGGAGTGATCGGCTATATCGAGGAAGGTCAGTATAAGATTGAGAAGCCTGAGCCATTCAATATGGAACAGGAAAGTCTGAGCCTGACTGGCAAGCATAATATCTACAACTCACTGGCTGCTGGTATCGCTGCCGATATCGCCGGTATCAAGAAAGAGGAGATTCGCAAGAGTCTTGGTGACTTCCCTGGTGTAGAGCATCGTCTGGAAAAGGTATGTACTGTTCGTGGCGTGCAGTATATCAAC
>LXOW01390791.1_pt1 | contig 10457 bp, 4 predicted proteins | sample 1368591 | NCBI WGS metagenome assembly LXOW01 (sample SAMN04884650, study PRJNA319009) | bovine gut metagenome | isolation source: Cow rumen | host: Bos taurus | place: Italy: Legnaro (PD) | collected 2014-07-09
GGCTAGCCAAGTCCTGAGCTTCAGGACGGGCATTACCTTCCATGTTCGACTGACCGAAACACAGGAAAATGTAGAAATTTGGATCAGCTGGCTGTATCTGTTCTACAGCAGTCTTCTTCTTTGGAGCGACCTTCTTTTTCTGGGCCGACATGCTGGCAGGCAAAATAAGCATTGCCGAAGCCAGAAGCATAGTTTTAAAATTAAATTGATACATAACTGATTGTGTTGATAAAGTTATTTAATGATCTTTTTTCCATTTACAATATAGATGCCACGGGGCAGTGTATTCCACTGACTACGGGAAGCAACCTTCTGGCCCTGTAAGGTATAGACGGCATCGTTGTCAACATCGCGCTGAACAGTCTTGATGCCAGCTGTTCCGGCTACCTTCAGGAAGTCCATATAGACAGGCGTTTCGCTACTAGCCGATGCATTATCACGCAGATACTTTCCAGTATACATATTCTTTAAGGTAAAGCCCTTACCATTTTCATAATTAATCTCCCAAACGGCACCATCCTTTACATCCTGACCATTCTGATTATTCAGGCCAAGAATAAAGCTACAATCGGCTACGGTAGAATAACCATTCAAGTAACCAGGACTACCCCAAATGCTAAATTCACCGCCACTGAGAGTCATGAGACGGAGCAAATAGCAACCATCACGACCTGACAGCGGCTCTGCCTTGAACATATAGCCATTAATATTCTTATTATTAATCACGCTGTTAGCATCGTCGTAACCCAGATTCTGATTGTCAGAGCCATAGAAAAGTTTCTGACTCTCTTTATTCAAGATAGCGAAATTGTCTTCAGTAATCTCTGAGACACTACCCATTGAGGCCATGCCGCTGATTTCAAATTTCGACACCTTCACTGTGAAAGACTTCTCCCAAGCAGTACCTTTAACATCTGTATACGAAGCAGTAATATTTGCTTCACCATCAGAGACAGCACACAGATAACCATTCTTCACCTCTACCGCCGATGTATTATCAATGGTATAGGTAGCAACTTCAGATACATCTTTAGTATGACCATCGGCATAATTCAGTTTCATCGAAAGAAAAACCTTATCGCCAATCATCAGATCATAAGCATCTTTTTCGCCAGAAAGAGATTGGACTGTATAGAAATCACCTGTTTCAGCCTCATCGTCGGCATGTGGATAGTTCACATTATAATATTCGGCATACCAATCCATGCATGCCTTACCACAGGCTTCCTCAAGTCCACCGAAGGCCGGCATCGCATAACCGGTCTGCAACAGCCCATCGATATCAAACAAACAACCTGTGCCCGACAGCGTCATTGAGATATTACCAAAATAATCGAGCATAGCCTTATAGGCTTTTCCCCATTTAGAGGTAGAGCCAGTTGCCCATGTACCGTAGTTTGGCAGTACCCATGCACCGCTCTCGTTGTAGTGACCTTCGCCATTAGGATTAATAGGACTCCAATCAACCTCAGTAATAATTACTGGAGCGAAATCAATCACAGGCACCGACTGGTGGAACTGATTAATCTTATTATCCGGATCAGGCGTATCATCGCTACATCCATACCATCCACAGTAATCATGTACGGCATAACCGATATTCTCGCCCTCAATAGGGTGTTCGGCATAGCTACGGTAATTCTGCTGCCAAGTGGTTCCTGGTGCCCAAATGATACCAGTAAAACCATTCTCACGAATTTTATCGACTATAGGTTGGAAATAATCATGCAACGCCTTTGAGTCGTCCTGATTCTGAGCATTCTTCAGGCTGACGGGCTCGTTTGCAAGCTCGATACTAATCTGACCAGCATGGTCCTTTACAAACTGCTGCTGAGAGAAAACGTCCCAAACATACATCAGATAGTCGTTATAATAGTCGCCAACCTTCAAGTTTCCTGGGCATACACCGGGAGGGCGCACTACAACATACATACCATGGTTCATCGCTTTCTTTGCTAATTCCAAGTAAACTATGGGCAGCCACTTCTCATAAAGTGTCTTGCTGAAATGCGAGATATCTGCCTCACCGCTTACTTCTTGCCCTGTTGGGTCTATGGTCACCTCATTACCATTCTTGATAACCTTCGAGAATCCTGCAGCAGTGATATTGCTATTATTTGTCCAAGCAGGATCCATGTGCAATCGGAACACAGTACACTTTGCCTGTTGCATTCCCTTAAACAGTTTGTCGAAATAGGCCAGACATTTGGTCACGCCGTTACTATCATAAGAAGTTCCGTCTGTCCAATACCATCCCCATCGCTGACCATTAAAATACATGTTGGGCGTGTCCATCACACCATGCAGTACAACCTGATTACCATGCTTGTCTACAAGCCATCGTCCTTCAGTATGTAAAGAGGGCAAAGGTGTCACTCCTTGTGCCATAGCGCCAAGCGCCCAAAAGATTGATAAAAGAGCTAATATTCGCTTCATTATTGTTTCAGTTTCAATTCGGGCACAAAATTACTCACTTTTATTAAATTAGTCTTTTCATTGAGTATCATTTACTTTTTTATGCGTATCATAATGGCTATATATGCACTTTTTTAGCCCGTTTTTGAGTTTTTTTGAAATACTTTTGTATCTTTGCATCCAGAAACATCAATGACTTGAAACAATATATGAAACAGACAAAGTTTTGGATTATTCTGGTACTGATGACCAGTTTGCTGATGGCAGCATGTAATGACGAGGAAAAGAAATCACAGATAAGCGAGGCCGACAAACTGATTGAGGCAACACAGAGGGACAAGAACTACAACGAACTGATAAAGGTTGTAGACAGTCTGGAGGCGAACGGAATTATCACTCCAACAAAAGCCTGCTATTGGCGAGGCTATGCCTGCGACAAGATGAAACGTCAGCGCCTGGCTGAATACTATTGGAAAGCATCGATAGACGCCGCCAAGGAATCCACCGATGGTGACGAGATGACATACTACGCCAAGTCAGCTAGCCGTCTGGCCAACATGTTATCAGTAAGAGGTGACTACGAGGATGGATTGAACATGGCGATACCTGTGGCTAACAAACTGGAATCATTGAACTGCGATAGCACCAGCGACTATCTTAATATACTTATATATATAGGGTGCTGCCAGGAGGGACTGGGCACTGCCGATGGTAATGCCGATGGTTTTACCAAAGCCTACCAACGACACATGGAAAACATAGAGACCTATCATAACGATGTAGTGTATAAAGATGGTATCACAGGTATTATCAACATTGCCTACGACTACATCTGGGCCAAGAAATGGCAGGAGGCTTTACTGTGGACAACACGTTTCGGACAGGTACTAAGCGAATATGAGCAGCGTCCTGATGCCGACGCCGACTATATTGACCGCCAGTTGGCTCGCCACGATATCTACCAAGCCATAGCACTCGAAGGTCTGCAACGATCGGAAGAGGCTGCTAACGCTTATGATAAGTTTCTGACCACCAATTTCAGTAAGACGCCCAAAGGACGTATCGATGCTAATGATTATCTGACTGCCGCTCACCGCTGGGACGAGGCTGCCGAGAACTACAATAGCCTTGACGCCATGATGGGCGAGACCGTCAAGAACTATTCATTGGATAATATTGAGAACCTGGTTCTGGAGAAATACCGCACGAACCTCTTAGCCGGTCGACGTGACTCGGCCATGAAAATAGCGATGGAAATCAGCAACTCATTGGGACAGGCATTTGCAAAATCAAGGAAAATAGAGAAAGAGGAGCAGGCCGTCATCGTTAAGAATGTTGAGAATATGACTGAGATGCAGGCCAAGAAGAACCGCAAATATCAGATTCTGATTGTGGTAGGCTTTGTTTTCCTGATACTCTGCATGACAGCCTTTGTTGTGATACGCCACCGAATGGCCAAGAAGATGGAATCAGAATTCGAAGATCTGAAATACGAGTATGACAGACTGGAAGCCGATACCATCGTCAAAGAGCGCGAGGACTCAGAATTACGTATTGCTCAGAACATACAGAAAGTCATAGCGCCCAGATTACTACCAAAGCACAAGCACTTTGACATTTGGACCTCTACAACCATTGGTCTGATGGAAGGTGGTGGTGTGTTAGACTACACCATGCGCGACGGCAAGCTATTCTTCTGCATAGGCGAATCTACGGTCGATGGCGTAAAGGCATCGTTGCTGACGACAATTGTCAAAGCCCAGTTCCGCACGGCAGTCACCTTTGAAGACAAACCTGATCTGATTGTATCAGCCATCAACAATGCGATTGCCAGGGAAGGCGAGCAAGGACTGGCTGTCCGACTGTTTGTCGGCATACTCGACATTAACACTGGAGCCCTCTACTTCTGTAACGCCAACCACGATGCGCCATTGCTGGTAAGCAACGAGCTGCACCACCTGCCAGTAGAGCAGAACATTGCTATAGGCGAGAAGCCCAACTACAAATATGAGACACAGGAGATACTGATGACTCCTGGCACCATGTTGTTCCTGAACACCGACGGTCTGATAAAGGTAAAGAATGCCGCACACAGAGTTTTCAACGAAAAGCGTATGCTGGGTTGTGCCCTGCAGGCAATGAAACTAGACCCACGCCCCAAACCTTTTATCGAGAATATGCTTGATGCCGTACATCACTTTGCTGGCGATTACGAGCAGAGAAATGATATAGCCCTGTTAGCTATCAGATATAAAGGTGGCAGAAAGCTGCTACAAGGCGGAACAGAAACAGAGCAGGAGCAGGAGACAGAACCAGAGGTAGAGACCGTTGTAGCCCCCACACAGGCACCGGAGCCACAGCCCAAGGTGATTGAAGAGCCCATCATCATCGAAGAAGCTCAGGTAATAGAAGAACCCGAGGTATTTATCGAGCCCGAGGAAGTAGATTAGACACATATAAAAAAAGAAGATGCCGCGTCATCACGACGCAGCACCTTCCAAATACCAAAACAATGTGTCTAATACTAACTACTATATATTATCAAAATCTTATTCTGCACTATCATTACCATTCAGGTATTCCCATCCAAGAACATTCTTGAAGTGGTTAGCCAGACGGCAATCGAGCGGGAATGGCAAGTACATGTACTTGTCTGAGAAATCATTAAAGTTAGCCTTAGTGTATTCAGTGTAGAACTTATGCTTAGCAGCGCCCTTAGTAAAGAACTCATCATAAACTGTTGGGATCTTGTTGTGGATACCACCATAGTTCTTATTGAAGAGCTGGTCAAGATTAACCTTACCCTGCTTTGCCCAACGAACGAGGTCGAGGAAACGGCAGTTCTCGAACCACATCTCATACTGCTTCTCTTCCATAACGTTTTCGAAGGTGAGCTGTGAGCTGATCTTACCTGAACCAGAGCGCTGCTGAACCTCGTTAAGAGCCTTCAGACCTGCAGCCTCGTCAGCACCGATACAAGCCTCAGCATAGAGCAGCAGAGCCTCAGCATAACGAGCTACCATGAAGTTCTTCTGAGTTGAAGCACCACCCATGATTTCAGATACGTTATCACCAGGATACTCTTTACCACCAGTCAGGATTCTTGGAGCCTTAGCATAAGCCATATGCTTCCACTCAAAGTATGGGCCATGGCTGTAAATACCTGAAGAAGCCTTAATACCACGGTTTGGATCTACTTCCTTCTCTGCAAGAGAAGCATCATTCTTATCTGAATTCCACTCCATTTCATACAGGAACTCATCCTCGGTCAGGAAGCAAGCACGACGACGTGGAGAGTTACCATCATGCTCAACAAACTTCTTAGCGAAGTCTTCCTGAATGGCACCACCATTCCAACCAGCAGCAGGACAAACACCAGGCATTGAAGCCAGAGCGTCGGTACGCCAGCAGAATACGTCGGCAACCATCCAACGGCTACGCCATACATTATCCCAGAATCCAGCAGTATTGTCATAGATGAAGTTTGGCTCAAAGATCTTCTCACAGTTACCATCACCGGCTACGTGGAAGTTGGTCCAATACTCATCAGAATCAACGAGCTTATAGTCGCCAGAGCTGATAAGAGCACCAAGATACTTGCGGGCTGTAGCTGGGTCGTTAGCAAACATAGCAGCCTTACCAGCAACGAACTGAGCGAAACCTACAGTCATGCGAGCAGTAGAGTTCTTATCCGATGTTCCGTTACGCTTAGGCAGTGAACCAGAGTTGATAGCCTTATCGCACTCAGAGATGACCCACTTAAACACTTGCTCCTGACTCTCAGCCTGTACAGGCATTTCATCAGGCTCCAGCAGACGGTCCAGAATAGCTGGACGATTCCACAGAGCAGCCATCATGAAATGAAGATATGCACGCATAACGCGGGCCTCTTCTACACACTGCTTAGAATAAGCACTGGTAAAGTTAGGTTCCCTACCGGCACGATTCTCAGTAGAAAGATTTGAAATAACGAGGTTTGCATGATAAATAGCACCAACATAACGGTTGTAGCACTCTTTCAATACAGGGTTTGACTCGTCATATCTGAACTCATCGTAAACACGGAAGTCCAAGTGGTCTTCTTTGTTACCACCGGCAGACAGGATATCGTCGGCAGAGTAGTTCACGATAACCTGCTCAGGGTTGTCGATACCTTGTGTTCCGGCAACGTTCTGAACATAGTTTGCATACATATCGGCAAGGGCAGCCTCTGCGTCAGCATCAGATGCATAGTAATCACTGGTGCTGACAACACCCTTTTGGGGAATATCAAGTTTGTCTTCGCAAGAGAACAAGCCAAGCGCGCACACTAACAGTGAAGGGATTATTATCTTTTTCATTTTCTTTTTTGCATTAAATTAGAATGTAACGTTTACACCCAGAATCAGCTTCTTCATAGTTGGGTATGAACCCCAGTCGAGGCCAGCACCTGAGAAGTTGTTTGTTGAAGCAGTCTCGGGATCCAGACCAGGATAGTTGGTAATGGTGAAGAAATCATCGAGTGATACATACACACGGAAGTTGCTGATAGCAGCCTTCTTAGTGATATTTGCAGGAATAGTATAACCTAACTGCAACTGCTTGATGCGGAAGTAAGCACCACTGAACATGTTACCTGTTGAAGACCAGAAAGGTACATCAGGGCTGAGGATCTTCTCTGGATGAGGAATAGAACCACCAGGATTCTCAGGAGTTCTTGCCTCGTCGAGATAGTACTTTAGACCATTCTTGAAACCTGTACGATGGAGAACAGGAATAATCTTGTTACCACCCTGTCCGTAACCATTAAGCATAAAGTCGAAGCCCTTCCAAGCTGCGGTGATATTAATACCATAGGTATAAGAAGGTGTTGTGCGACCGATATCAACCATATCATCGGTACCAATCTGACCATCACCACTTACATCCTTGTAGATAGGATCGCCGTTGGCATCCATACCCTCATAGATAAATCCGTTGAGATACCAGATAGAGTGACCCTCCTCAAATGCGGTACGGATCTTATAGTTGGTAGAGCTGGCATCAGTCTTATACTGTGGTGTAGCACCCTCTGCCAGTGAAAGAACCTCATTCTTCAAAGAAGAGAAGTTAGCGGTTACAGAGTAACGGAAATCGTTGATACGATCTCTCCAACCAAGCTCAAACTCCAGACCTCTGTTCATCACGTTACCACCATTGGTTACAACAGAAGTGAATCCAAGCTCTGAAGGTACAGATACGCTGAAGAGCAAGTCCTTAGTACGCTTATCGAAGTAGTCGATACCAAGAGAGAGTCGGTTATTCAGGAAACGAGCATCGAGACCCAGGTCAACCTGCTCAGATGTCTCCCAAGTAAGATTTGGATTAGCCAGCTTATCAGGAGCAGAACCATAGGTAGAACCAACCTGATCTACGCCATACTGATACCAACTGTTTCCCTTTGCAATAGCAGCTGTATAAGGATAACCACTCAGCACGCTGATGTTACCGTTACGACCCCAAGAAGCACGGAGTTTCAAGAATGAAACAACATCTGTAGGAACGGCCTTCTTGAAAAACTCTTCGTTAGTGATAGTCCAACCAGCAGATACTGATGGGAAGGTACCCCAACGGTTTTCCTTAGAAAGCTTTGAAGAGTCGAAAGCGTCACGACGGATATTGAACTGGAAGAAATAACGATTGTCGTAATTGTAGTTCACGCGTCCGAAGTAAGCCATTGAAGCACTCTTACCAGGAGAGTTGCTCACTGACTTAGGAGCATCATCCTTCAAATAAGAGATGTAACGGAAGTTCTCCTCGTATGACTGCAGGATATCGCTACCTGAAGAACTGATACTTGAGTTATCAGTGTTATTCTCACGATATGACATACCGATCATAGCACCGATATTATGCTTCTCGGCGATGGTAGTGTTATAGTTTGCAAAGTTCTCCCACTGATAGTACCAGCTGGTATTGTGGTTTGCAGAGATTGAATAGGTTGTCTGGTTACCACGGTCACCAATCCAGAAAGGAGCAGTATAACTGTGAGAGGTGTTGTATGAAAGACGATAGCCTAAACGAGAGGTAATGGTCAAGCCCTTGATAGGCATCAAGTTGGCAAACCATGTACCATTGATGTTCCAACCACCATTGCTGCCATCGGTAGCATCACGCTTAGCCAGAGGGCTACCTTCCATATCAGAGTACTTGGTATTAGCAAACCAACCATTCTCATCACGGAACAAACGGTAGTTCTGGTCAGCAGTACCGTTCTGAAGTGCATCATAAACAGTTCTTACTGAGAGCGACATCTCATCAGGAGTTGTCCAATAAACAGGAGTCAGAGGATCCATCTGAAGCATCTGCTCGAATGAAGAACCATAACCACGCTGTGATACGCTCTTGGTCTCCCACTTCTCAATCGTGTTGTTTGAACCAACCTGCAACCACTTAAAGATATTGTAGTCGGCATTAACCTGACCGGTGATACGCTTGTAAACATCCTTGTCGCCTTTTACAACACCATTCTGGTGTACATAATTAAGAGATGTAAAGAAGTGGCCCTTTGTGTTACCGCCAGAAATACTCAAAGTATGCTGCTGGCTCCATGTAGGCTCAATATATGCGCTGATCCAATCCTGATCAATCACACCATTCTTATAATAAGGATGCTTATAATCGAAGTCAGCAAGGCGCTTATTAACATCTTCCTCACCATACTCGTAAGTCATATACTTCAGGAAGTCATCACGCTGCATACCAACGCGACGGGTGAAGTTCTGCAGAGTAGCACGACCGGTATAGTTTACAGAAACCTTACCCTCGTCACCCTTCTTAGTAGTAACAAGAACAACACCGTTACCAGCCTCGGCACCATAGATGGCAGCCGAAGCGGCATCCTTCAGGATTTCAATTGACTCAATCATCTGTGGATCCAAATACTGTATACTGCTAACCTGAAGGCCATCTACTATATAAAGAGGTGCAATCTTCTCAGAGTTAGATGAGTAACCACGTACACGGATGTCAGCACCGCTACCAGGAGAAGCATTGGTCAATACATTGATACCAGACACCTTACCCTGAAGGGCTGCTGCAGCATCAGCTGTTGACAGATTCTTCAGATCGTCGGCCTTGACTGAGGCAACAGATCCTGTCAAATCGCTCTTTCGCTGAACACCATAACCGATAACCACAACGTCGTTCAACGACTGGGTATCTTCCTTAAGAGTAACTGAAATGTTGTTACGTCCATTCAACTTGATCGTTTCGGTTGAATAGCCGATGTAAGAAATTACAAGCGTAGCATTGTTGCTTGCAGTAATGCTAAAGTTACCATCAAAATCGGTGATAACACCCGACTTAGCACCTTGGATTTTTACACTGGCACCAATAATCGGTTCGCCTGACACATCTTTGACCGTTCCCTTAACAAGGCTCTGAGCCAACGCTCCCAGAGGGAACAAACAGAGCAGGAACAAGGCCATTAGTGGCTTTTGCAGGGATTTAAATTTCCACATGATTTAATTAATTAGTTAGATAATCGTAATATGATTAGTTAGATAATCGTAATCCAATTGGTTGAATTATTGGTTTTAATACGCTTGTTTCTTTTTGATAGCTGCGCAAATTTAGCGTATTTTTATTAAATTCACTTTATTTCATGTAACAAAAATCCCCTATAAATGTAACATACAGACACATAAGTTACATTTAATAAAAATTATGTAATAAAAAGATAAATAAAGTGGAAACTGAACTATTTGTCGAATACCTTACTGAACTCATCCACACTAATCTTCACGGGTTCTACCATGAATTCCGGACGGTTGTAGCTCTTCAACAGGAAGATATTATGCTCCGGATCTTCCTGTGGTAACAGGAAAGCCTTCCCTACTTTACCGTTCTTGAAATAGGCGAAGTACACACGACTGTAGTTGTCATCATCACGGCGACTGGCTATCATCATCCAGTGTCCGTTGCTCGACCACGACGGATAGCTGTCAGAATAACCATCGCTATTCACAAGCTTCATATCCACAAACGAAGCTGTCTCTGCTGTAAGAGGCGTGCCTGTATAC
>LXOW01213715.1_pt1 | contig 10456 bp, 9 predicted proteins | sample 1368591 | NCBI WGS metagenome assembly LXOW01 (sample SAMN04884650, study PRJNA319009) | bovine gut metagenome | isolation source: Cow rumen | host: Bos taurus | place: Italy: Legnaro (PD) | collected 2014-07-09
GCTGTGAGCTGTAATTCAATATCAATGAGCTATTTAACGAATTATACTCCCCCAAAAATCGGGGGAGTATAATTCAGGAAACAATTAAAAATCAATAAGATATAGCTCACAGCGCGAAGGTGGGTCCTGCGCTGCTAGCGGGACCGGGGCTACGGGCGGGCGCCGAAGGCCGGACGCGGCGCCACGAGGGGCTCGCCCATCGCGGAGGCCTCGGCCTCGGCGTCGTCGAGCTTCCAGACCATGAACTGCGGCGTGGCGGCGGTGTACGGCTGCCAGGTGCTGCCGTCGACGCCGAGCGGAGCCGCACCGGGCGCGCCGTTCGGATCGGCGTACTTCGCGAAATTGGACCACGCGGTCAGCATCTTCTCGGACAGATCCCAGTCGCCCTGCGTCCAGGGACGCCAGCAGTGCTCCAGCGACTTGAAGACGAACCACAGGTCGGAAGAGTGGAAAGCGCCCTGCAGCACGTTCGGACGGCCGTCGGTCGGGAGCGGCCGGGCGAACTGGTAGGCGTAGGCCTTGCCGCCCATCTCCTCGCGGTTGAGGCAGAAGGTGCGGATCTGGTCGCCCATGTTGCCGGAATCGTTCAGCGTGTAGCCGATCATATAAGGTACCTGCGCGAGCGTGCCGTCGATGCAGGCCTCGTCGAAGGTCTCCGTCAGCACATAGCCGTCGATGTACGGGCTGATGGGCATCGCGGAGAGGATGCTGCGCTTGCCGGTGACGGAGGTGTAGATGCCGCCGACGGCGTAGATCGTCTCGGTGGAAGCGGCGCGCATCTTCTTGAGGTCGGTCAGGCCCGCCCAGTCCATCACGTCCTTGACGGACTTCTCGGCCTCGGCGAGGGTGGCTTGCTGCTGCGCGGGCAGCGCCGGGCCGCCCGGGAACATCGGCTGGGCCGGCTTGCGCGGATCCACGAGGCCGCTGCCGCTCATGATGACGGCCTTGTTGAAGAGGCCCTTGGTCAGCGGCGAAGCGCTCAGGAACTTCACGCTGCGGGAGCCGGCGCTCTGGCCGAAGATCATCACGTTATCGGGATCGCCGCCGAATTGGGCGATGTTGTTCTTGACCCATTTCAGGACTGCGATCTGGTCGAGCGTGCCCCAGTTGCCGGTGGCGTGCTCGGGATCCTCAGCCGAAATCTCGGGATGGGCGAAGAAGCCGAACGGGCCCACGCGGTAGTTGAACGACACCAGGACGACGTCCTTGCCGGCCCAGTTCTTACCGTCGAACTCCGGCTCGGAGCCCCAGCCTTCGCGGAGGCCGCCGCCAAAGATCCACACGGCCACGGGCAGCTTCTTGTCCACCTGCCCGGGGGCCTTGGTCCAGACATTCAGGTAAAGGCAGTCCTCGCTGTAGGGCGCCTCGTCGCCGTAACCCCACTCGGTGGTGTAGCCGCCGGGATAGTGGGCCGCCTGGAAGGCCGGGTGGCCGAACTTGTCGCAGACCTTCACGCCCTCCCAGGGCACGACGGGCTGCGGCGCGCGCCAGCGGTTCTCGCCGAGGGGCGGTGCGGCGTAGGGGATGCCGCGATAGACGGTGACGCCGGGTGCGTCATCCAGAATAACACCTTGAATCTGACCGCCCTCGACGGTGAGGACGGGGTTGTTGGGAGTGGCGGTGCAGGCGGCCAGCGCCAGTGCGCCGAGGAGGATGAATATCTTTTTCATAATAATCGGATTAGCTTTAGTCTGTGCCAAGGTAAAAACAAGTTCCCACACGCGCAAGAGCGCACTCACGCGATGACCAAAAAACAAAACAAAATGACGCAAAACGGCGAAAATTGAGTATCTTGGTGCCGACAATTACAAATCACCCACTTTATGTTGAAAAGAATCGCACTTATCGCCGCGACCCTTCTCGCGCTCTCGTTGGGCGCGGGCGCCCAGGGCCGCAAACCCGTAGATAAACCCGCTTCCGATGGCGCCAAAGAAGGCGAAAAGAAGGAAGAAACCGTCGAGTTGAATTTCACCGGCGGCATGCTGGGCGTGGCCCAGCACGAGAACGACTGGTACTTCGAAGTCCCCGACTCGCTGCTCGGGCGCCGCATGCTCGCCGTGACGCGCTTCGTCAGCAACACGGTCGACGCCGGCAACTACGGCGGCGAGGAAGTGAACGAGCAGATGATCTACTGGGAGAAGGCCTCCAACGGCAACCTCCTGCTCCGCACCGACGTCCTGTCCATCCAGGCCGCCGAGGACCAGGAGATCTTCAAGGCCGTGAAGGTCAGCTCCGAGAACCCCATCGTGGCCTCCTTCAAGCCCGAGAAGAAGAGCACCGAAGGCACCACGCGCATCAAGGTGAACAGCCTCTTCGAGGGCGACACGCAGGTCTTTTCCCTCACCCCCGGCGACAAGCGCGGCTACAACCTCGGCGCCGTCAAGGGCGACGCCTCCTTCATCGGCAGCATCCGCACCTACCCGATCAATACGGAGGTCACGGTGACCAAGACCTTTGCCTATAACGCGCCCCAGGGCGGCGGCAACAACCAGCAGCGCACGACCAACCTCCCCGCCGGCCGCCAGGCCGGCACGGTGACGGTCGTGCTGAACACCTCCATCCTCCTGCTCCCGGAGACCCCGATGCAGCAGCGCTGGTTCGACCCGCGCGTGGGCTATTTCGCCGGCGGCTACAGCGAATTCTCCGACGAGCAGCAGGCCGTCAAGAACATCCGCTTCATCACCCGCTGGCGCCTGGAGGCCCGTCCGGAGGACGTCGAGAAGCAGAAGCGCGGCGAGCTCGTGGAGCCCGTCAAGCCGATCGTCTACTACATCGACCCCGCCACGCCGAAGCAGTGGCGCAAATACCTCATCGCCGGCGTGAACGACTGGCAGGCCGCCTTCGAGCAGGCCGGCTGGAAGAACGCCATCCACGCCGAGGAGTGGCCGGAGAACGCCGAAGAGCTGGGCATGAGCCTCGAGGACGCGCGTTTCTCCGTGATCCGCTACCTCGCCTCCCCGATCGCGAACGCCTACGGCCCCAACGTGCACGACCCCCGTTCCGGGGAGATCCTGGAGAGCCACATCGGCTGGTACCACAACGTGATGACCCTGGTCCACGACTGGTACCAGGTCCAGGCCGGCGCCGTGGATCCGCGCGCCCGCAAGATCAAGTTCGACGAGGAGCTGATGGGCGACCTGATCCGCTTCGTCTCCTCGCATGAGGTGGGCCACACCCTCGGCCTGCGCCACAACATGGGCTCCAGCTCCCAGACCCCCGTGGAGAAGCTTCGCGACAAGGCCTGGGTCGAGGAGCACGGCCACACCGTTTCCATCATGGACTACGCCCGCTTCAACTACGTCGCGCAGCCCGAGGACAACATCGGCAAGGCCGGTCTCTACCCCCGCATCAACGACTATGACAAGTGGGCCATCGAGTTCGGCTACAAGCCGACCTACTTCCAGACCCCGAAGGAGGACCAGCTCTACTGGAACAAGGTGATCATCGAGCGCCTGGCGGAGAACCCGCGCCTGTGGTTCGGCGGCGAAGGCCGTGACGACGACCCGCGCGCCCTCACCGAGGACCTCGGCGATAACGCCATGGTGGCCAGCACCTACGGCATCGCGAACCTCAAGCGCGTCCTCCAGCAGATCCCCGAGTGGAACAAGGAGGAGGCCGACATGTACGCGAACGTCTCCCGCATGTACGACGCCGTCGTCAGCCAGTTCGGCCGCTACCTCGGCCACGTGTCCGCCAACATCGGCGGCCGCTTCATCACGAACCACAGCATCGAGCAGCCGGACATGGTCAAGTACGCCCCCGTCCCGAAGGAGCGGCAGAAGGAAGCCCTGAAGTGGCTGGACGAGAACCTCTTCCACGAGCCGTCCTGGCTCGTGAAGGTGCCTTATATCTGGGAGCTCACCGACCGCCCGGACACCTACATCTCCCGCCTGGTGAACAACGTGATCAGCTCCAGCAGCCTGCTCAGCGTCGCGAAAATCGCGCGNNGGCAAGGTGGACGGCTACCGCCGCTTCCTGCAGCGCCGCTACGTGACGGTGGCCCTCGAAGTGGCCGCCACGGCGCCCGCGCGCAACACCGACGTCCGCGCCCTGCTGGTCGCCCAACTGGACGACATCCGCCGGCGCGCGCTCCGCGCCAAGAGCTCCGACGCCCTCACCCAGGCCCACTGGCAGACCCTCGCCCGCCAGATCGAAACTGGGCTGAAAGAGCTGAAATAAAAATAATTACTATCTTTGCCGAAAACTTAGCGAAGTTATGATGCGACACAACACAGCCAAATGGCTTGGCTCACTGCTGCTCCTCGTCGTCCTGGCGGCGGGGTGTGGCGTGCTGCACCAGAACGCCGCGGCGCGCAAGGCCGAAACGGCCCGCGTGGCCGCCCTTGTCCAGAAGTGCCTGGACGAACGGAAGTTCGAAGTAGAGATAGAATATATGAATCCGCTCCGCGGTCCGGGGCGCTCTGTCGTTGGCAGCGGCTATTCCCTGACCGTGGAGGGGGATAAGATCAACTCCCACCTCCCTTACCAGGGCGTGGCGGAATCGGTTCCCTACGGCGGTGGCAAGGTCCTCAATTTCGAGGACACGATCGACTCCTTCGTCGAGGAGTCGGGCCATTCCGACCGCCGGGTCTTCGAAATCAAGACCGACAACGACGAGGACGTGATCGTGTTCCAGCTGACCGTCTTCGACAACGGCAAGGCCGACCTTCAGGTGCGCAGCCAGCACCGCGACGCCATCAACTACAGCGGCCACCTGGCCGTGGAGTAAACGTTTTCTGAAGAGATCATGACCCGCGTGGATGCGGAACTGACCGCCCACGAAAACGAGGGCTGCTCCATGCAGATCGACGTCAAGGATCTCAGATAATCCGATAAAAGCCAAGATATGAAACTTTCCAGGTGTTTGATTGCGTTGTTGGTGACCCTTTCCGTGGGGCTTTCCATGACATCCTGCTCCACGATGCGCAAGTTGCCGACGGCATTCAACAACCTGAAAGAGAAGGTTGCGGAACGTTTCAAGTCCAAGTCCTAAGGCCGACGCCCGGGCGGACAGTGCGCTGACCCAGGAAACGGCTCCGGATGACGTCGCCGTGTCCGGTTTCGTCGGGACGCCGTACACGGAGCTCCCGGCCGGGACCGACGGGTCCGTGGGCACGGGCGGCACCTACGTCCTCTTCGGCGACTGGCCGCAGACCGTCATGGCCGAAGGCGTGACGGTGGACGAATCCGAGGTCGCCGTCGTCGGCGCCCACACCTACTACAAGGGCAGCGACGGCGCCTGGTACATCCGGATCGTGGAGAACGCGGCCGGCGGCTACGAGGGCCCGAACGGCTATTGCTACAGCGACGGGACGCGGGTCCAGAACAAACACAGGAAATCCTCCCGCTACTTCAAGGTGGAGCCCATCAAGTGGCGCGTCCTGACCAACAATTACAACGGCTCCGGCAAGAAGCTCCTGCTCGCCGAGGTCGCCCTGACCAACGAGCAGTTCTGCGACACCTGGGGCGATGCCGCCCGGTTCCGGGAGGAGGACGGCAAGCGGTATTCCTTCACCCTGGACGTGACGCTCCGCCAGCTGGAGAACGGCGAGTACATCCATCACAACAATTACGAACACAGCCGCCTGCGCGCCTTCCTGAACGGCATCGCCTACATCCAGGGAGACGAAAACATCTATGTCCGGGGGCTGGCTCCCTATACGCGAATCGACGAAGAATTCGTCGACCGCGGTTTCCTGCAGACGGCCTTCACGCCCGCGATGCAGGAGAAGATAGCCGTCACCAATGTGGAGAACAGCAGCCGGCAGAACTCCGGGCTCGACCTGATTCAGGACCTGACCGCCCAGGACCGCAGCCTCTACGACGGGAACATGAAATACCCGCAATTCACGGGCAACAACACGAAGGACAAGGTGTTCATCCTGAACCTCAAGGAAGTGTCGCGCGCGGACTATGGTTTCGTCAGGATGCCGCCCGGGCTGACGAATGAGCCCTCCTACAAGGGCCTGGCCCACCCGATGACGGATTTCGCGCGCGGGCACGGCGTCGCCCATTTCTCCGACGATGTCGTGACGACCTGGTGGCTGCGCACGCCCGTGCTTCCCATCTATTTCCACCGGGTGATCGAGGAGCGAGAAGACCAGGAAGTGGGCGCCGTGACCAACCTTTCCACGCTGGGCCTCGGGATGGTGGGTGACGCCAGTGTGGGCGTCGTCCCGGCCATCTGCGTCAACTAACTCCCCTTGTGGTACACTCTTTGATTTTACGGGTCCGCGTATGCTGAGACCTATCCTTTTTATTCTCCTGCTGCTGGCTGCCGGGGTGCTCGCCCTGCGGGCGCAGGANNGTGCGGCGCGCATCAACGCGGCCACGAGCGCGAGCGTCCTTCGCTCTGTAAGCATGAACCTGGACCTGTACCGGCCGCCGCACTATTCGCGCGAGGAGATTCTGGCGCTGAAGATCCTGCGGCTGTTCCTCTCGAACCCGTTCGGCTTCCCGGAAGGTACGGTGCCGATGATGAGTACCTCCAACCCCTTCGTCTATGCCAAGACGCCCGGCTGGGCGCCGTATGAGAATCCCTATTCCCCGGACAAGATTCCGCAGACCGTGCGGACGGAGTATGACTTTGCCACGGGCACCTACAAGCTGATTCCACGTCCCTGGAGCGAGGTCCAGATGGACCTCTCCCGCAGCACTTCTGCTCCCTTCAACAACGCGCCCCTCCCGCGGTTTTACACGAACGCTACCGAGCGCCGTATCATGCAATAAAAAAAGCCTTACAGAATGCTCTGTAAGGCCTTTCGCGGAGAGGACGAGATTCGAACTCGTGATACGGTTACCCGTATGCAGGTTTAGCAAACCTGTGGATTCAGCCACTCTCCCACCTCTCCAATCGTCCCTNNCGGGAGTGCGGACCGTAGGCGAAGAGCGGCACCATATTCGGGGTGTGGCTGCCGGAGGTGAAGGTGACGCGCACGAAGCCCGTCTCCGGGTCGCCGCCGTTGAGCAGGGTAGCGCCGGTCTCGTGGTCGGCGCTGATGATCACCAGCGTGTGGCCGTCTTTCTCCGCGAAGCGGACGGCGGCCTCGACGGCCTTGTCGAAGTCAAGCATCTCGGCGAGGGTCTCGGGGAGCTCGTTACTGTGCTCGTGCTTGTCGATGCGGGCGCCCTCGACCATCAGGAAAAAGCCTTTCTTGCCGCGCTGGGAGAGGTAATTGATGGCCATCTCAGTGGTTGCGGGGAGGTAGTCGCCCCGGTCGAGGTGGACGCTCTCCGGCAGGTAGAGCAGGCGCTCGGAGCCCGCCACGGCGGGATCCTTCGGGTCATAGACCACGGTGAAGGTCTTCTTGATGGCGTCCTGGGTGGCCAGGGGCATGCTCTCGAAGGTGGACTGCGTGCCGGCGGAGGCGAATTTCAGCACGCTGGCGGGAAGGTCGGCCCAGATGGCNNCGTTCGGTGTTCATGCCGACGAAGCCGTTGTTGGTCTTCTGACCGGTGGCGTAGGCTGTGCCGGAGGCGGCGGAGTCCGTGGTGAAGTTGTCGGCGGACTGCGTGCGCACGAGGCCGAAGGTCCGGAGGTTGGTCATCGTGAGGGCGCCGCCGTTGGCGTACATGGCGGCGTTGACGGCGCCGTGGCCCATGCCGTCGCCGATGAGCAGGATGACGTTGCGGACCTTGGCGTTGGAGCCGTCCACCTTAAATGACGGCGTGTAGGTGCTCTGCAGCTCGGCGTAGGATTCGGCAAGCGCGGCGGTGATTTCGCGGTTTTCCGTCTGTGCGGAGAGGACCTGCGACGCGCAGAACAGCGCGAGGAGGGGGGCCAGATATTTCTTCATAAATAATAATTGGTTTATTAGTATATCCAAATTTCGTCGATGAAGATGAATCCCGGGCTCCCGGCACCGGGGTGCCAGGCGGGGATGGTGCCGATATTCTTGGCGAACACCTTCAAAAAACGTGCGCGGGCGTTGACGCTCGCCTCGCAGTCCCAGATGCGCACTTCGTAGTCGCGCTCGTCCATCGTGTTCTCCACGCGCGCAAGCGGCGTGAAATGCTCCCCGTCCTCCGAGACGGAGAATTCCACCCAGCGGGGCATCCAGATCCAGGAACGGGCGTCCTGGCAGAAGCCCGCGCCGACGCGCGAGATGTCGCGCGCCTCACGCAGGTCCACCACCGCCTCGAAGTCGGTGTCCTGGTAGCCCTGCCAGCCGCCGGTGCGCCAGTTCAGGCCGCCCCGGAAGCCGTCGATCAGACCCTCGTCGCCGCCGGCGGTGTACTGGCGGCTGTAGCGGGCGCGGATGTCGATGTCGCGGTCGCGCTGGATCTGGTGCACGGCGCAGCGCGTCGTGAAGCTGCGCCGCTCCCCGATCTGTGCGTAGGCCTCCATGCGGCAGGGTTCATACACGGTGAACGGGCCCACGTAGGGCTGGAAGGCGCCATCGCCGATGCGGTACCAGATCCGGCCTTCGCCGGAAATGGCGACGCGCAGCGAGTCGGCGAAGATGTCGTGGTCGAGCTCGAAGGCGGGGTTGGTGACGATGGTCTTATGGATGCGCGTCAGAGATCCTTCGCTTTGCTCAGGATGACAGAGGCCCGGGCAGACGGGATAGCGGCCGAGGGCGGACAAAACATACCAGGCGGACATCTGGCCGCAGTCGTCGTTGCCGCAGCGGCCGTCCGGGGCGGCGGAGTAGAGCGTCTCGAGGATCTGCTCCACGCGCGCCTGCCGCTTGTCGGGCCGGCCGGCGTAATCATAAAGATAAGCCACATGGTGGCTGGGCTCGTTGCCCTGGGCGTACTGTCCGATGCAGCCGGTAATGTCGGCCTGCGTGCGGCCGGTGTTGCCCTCCTCGGCGCCGAACATCGCATCCAGGCGCTGCTCCAGCGCATCCGCGCCGCCCAGCGCCTCGATGAGCCCGCCGAGGTCCTGTGGCACGAAAAGGCTGTACTGCCAGGAGTTGGCCTCCGTGTAGTGGTTGTTGACCTCCCGCGGGTCGAAGGGGCTGACCCAGCGGCCGTTCAGGCGGGCGCGCATGAAGCCCGTCGTGGGGTCGAAGACGTTGCGCCAGTACTGCGCGGAGGTCATGTATTCTTCGTAAACGTCCATGCGTCCGAGGTACTTCGCCACCTGGGCGGTGCACCAGTCGTCATAGGCGTATTCAAGGGTCTTGGACACGCTCTCGTGCTCGTCATCGGCCAGCACGAGGCCGTTGGCGCGGAAGCTGTCCAGGCCGAATTCCGGCCGCTTCGAGCTCGCCAGCAGGGCCTCGAGCGCCTTCTCGACATCGAAGTCGGTGAAGCCGCGCGCGAGGGCGTCGGCGATCACGGGCGCGGCGTTGTAGCCGATCATGCAGTTGGTCTCGTAGCCCCAGAGCTCCCAGACGGGCAGTTTGCCGGCCTCGTCGTAGATGGACAGGAAGGTCTTCAAGAAATCGTAGCTCCGCTCCGGCTCAATCTCCCAGAGGAGCGGATGCTCCCCGCGGAAGGTGTCCCAGAGCGAGAGGACGGTGTAGCGCTCCCAGCCCTCGGCGCGGTGCACCTGGCGGTCCATGCCGCGGTATTCGCCGTTGGCATCGGAGTAGAGCGAGGGGTGGATGCCCGTGTGGTAGAGGGCGGTGTAGAAGCGGCGCAGGTGCTCCTCGTCCGTCCAGGGGCATTCCAATTTGCCGAGGTATTGCTCCCAGGCGGCTTCGGTGGCCGCCCGCTGGGCGTCGAAGCTCGCGGGGTACTCCGCGAGGAGGTTCTGGCGGGCGTTCTCCTCCGACACGGAGGAAATGGCCACGCGAACGGTCACGGTCCGCGCGTTGCGCGGGAAGGTGAACACGGCGCGGCGGCCGCCGTCGAGCAGTTTGCATTTCGCGGGAGCGGAGAATTCCATCCAGAAATAGACGTCCTGCCCGCGCGCCCAGCTGCTGGACTGCCGCCAGCCGCTGCANNGCCCGCCGGGAAGGTATATTCGTGCACCCCGACCCGCCGCCCGGCCGTCAGGCGCGCCTGCACCTGCGGACCGTCGAGGAAGACCTCGTAGTAGCCCGGGGCGGCCTTTTCGCGCCCGTGCGAGAAGGGGGAGGGCGTGCCGTCACCCGGCATCAGCAGGATGTCGCACAGGTCGTCGCAGCCGGTGCCGGACAGGTGTGTGTGCGAGAAGCCGTAGATGAGGGAGTCGCTGTAGTGGTAGCCGCTGCAGCCGTCCCAGTCGCCCGCCTGCGGGCGCGTGTCCGGGCTCAGCTGCACCATCCCGAACGGTGTCACGGCCCCGGGAAAGGTGTGGCCGTGCGCATCCGTGCCCACGAAGGGGTTGACGTGCTGCAGGACAGAGAGCAGGATGGCGAGGAGTATGTGGTTCATGTCTGCACAAATATAACGAAAAAGGGCGAATCGTAAAAAAATGCTTACCTTTGCTTGGACTGAACGACCAATTGATAACCGATGCGTTCCCTTTTCTGGATTCCCGTGACTTTGCTGCTGGCTTTTTCCTGCCGGGAGCAGCGTGTGC
>LXOW01382523.1_pt1 | contig 10456 bp, 9 predicted proteins | sample 1368591 | NCBI WGS metagenome assembly LXOW01 (sample SAMN04884650, study PRJNA319009) | bovine gut metagenome | isolation source: Cow rumen | host: Bos taurus | place: Italy: Legnaro (PD) | collected 2014-07-09
GTAGACGTCGGGGTCGTCGAAGCGGAAGTCGCCGCTGTAGTCGATGACCTTGGCGCCCTTGGCGAGCTCGGCGGGGGCCTGCCGCTGGCCGACGCCGTCGGGGGTGGAGAAGAACACGACGTCGGCGGGCTCCTGCGCGGCGGGGTCGTCCGGGGCGAGGATGGGCAGGTCGCAGAAGCCCTGCAGATGCGGGTAGAGCTGGCTCATGGGCATGCCGGTTTCGGTGGCGGCGACGAGGGTGCGGATCTTCACTCCCGGATGCCGCAGCAGCAGCTCCACGATGCCGACCCCGCCGTACCCCCCGCATCCGATGACCTTGACGTTCAACATGACATGCCTCTTCCTGGTTGCAGTTCGCGGGCCAATCTACCACCGCGCACCCGAAAGACAAGGCGGAAGCGCCCCGCCGCCCCGACCGGGTTTTGCAAAAAGCGTTTTGGGCTTCCCACGGAGGGGAGGCGGAAGGTAGGATGAAAATGCGAAACGGAAAAGCAACGGCCATGAAGCACCGCCATCTCCAGGAACATCCCGAACTCAGTTCCGCCGCCATCGACGACATCATCGAGCGCGGCGGCTGGGAAGATTGGCTCGCGTTGCGCGACCGGACCGACACCGACCGCCCCACGGCCGAACGGGTGTTGCGCGTGTGCGAGGCCCGAGGCGGGGATCCGTACGCCCAGCGCCACCGGTTGTGGAGGATTTATGCCAAACAAACCCTTGCCTGAGTGGGAACGGGTGCTTTCCGCCGCCGCGCGGTTGCAGGGCATCCTGCCGGGGGCAGTGCGGGTCGGGGGGACGGCCGCAGCCGTGCACGAGGGACACAGGTTGTCGGTCGATGCCGACCATGTCGTCGCCGACCTGCGCGGGCGGTTCGACGAAGTGCTGGCCCAGCTCGAATCCGTGGCCGGCTGGAAGACGGCGCGAGTGCGCCGTCCCGTGCTGGTGCTGGGGTCGCTCGACGGCATCGAAACCGGCATCCGCCAGCTCATCCGTTCGGCCCCGCTGGAAACCGAAACCGTGCCCGCGCCGGGCGGCGGGACGGTGGTGGTGCCCACGCGGGCGGAAATGCTCCGCATCAAGGCCATACTCATCCTCAAGCGGAACGCAACGCGGGATTACCTCGACTTCGCCGCCCTCGCCCGCTCCCTCGGCACCGCCGGGACAGCCGATGCGTTGGCGTCGCTGGACGCACTGTATCCCCAGGCCAACGGCGCATCCCCGTTCCAGCAGCTCTTGGTCCAGCTTGCCAGTCCGATGCCCTTCGACTTGGATGGCACGGACCTGACGGAATACAAGCGTCTGGTCCCCGAGTGGCAGGACTGGGAAAAAGTCCGTTCCTTCTGCGGCGAACTGGCCGCCGGTTTGCTCCGCGGAGGAAACCGCTGACAGCCTCTCCGCCGCCCTCGCAACGTTCAACAAGCGAAATCCGCCAAGCCAGGCACTGCCGGAAAACAAGGCGAGGATGCCTCGCGCAAAGTCCGCGTTTGCAAAATGCACGGGAGGTTTTCGGCTCCCCGCCCGCGCAGTGAGCGTACCGCCAACTTTTTCCTGTTCCCTTTCGCTCGTGCAGGAGGCGCGCCGCGCGTTTCCCGTTGCCTCGCACCGCGCCTTCTGCTAGACGTTCCCTTGCAACCTGCAAAGCAAAGACTTTCCATGAACAGTGAAAAACCAATGCAAAAAGGAGGCGGCACCGTATGGTTGTATCCCCGGGTTGCTTTCTGGTATGGGATGGTGGTGTTGCTTTTGGTGGCAGGGATCCATGGCCTGTTCCTGCATGAGTTCGGTTGGCGTTGGTTGGGGGATGTCCGGTCGGTTTGCGTTTTTGGCCTGTATGGTTGGTATGTTGCCAGCATCCGGTTTTTCAAGCTCACTTCCGAAGCCGTGACGGTCTGCTCCGTTTGGGGGCTCCGCTGGAAACATGTCCGGCTGGATAATATCCGCTCCGTCTACGGGTGTTGGGAGGAGAACTCGCCTGCCGTTTATGTCCGTTGCCACGATGGACTGCTCATCCGTCTGAACAGCAGGCGATGCAAATTGTGCGGACAATTGCTTGCGCAGATCCGGATGCGGTTGGGGCCGGACGAAAGCCCCGAGCATTCTTCGGAAGCGACGTTGCCCGAGGTGTCGGATTCCTACCGTTTCGGCGTCGTTGTCGAAGAATGGGTGGTAGATTACGGGATGGGATTGTTCCTTTTGCTCGGGCACGGGATACTCCTGTACCACGTCCTGCTCGAGAAAGGAGTGATATAACGTTTTCCAATCGCCGGAAAACGCGCGGAAATTTTTTCCAATCATTGGAAAACGGCCAAGAAATTTTTCCAATCGTTGGAAAAACCGGCCCAAGTTTTCCAACCATTGGAAAAAAGTTTTCCAATCATTGGAAAAATCGGCGCGGTTTTTCCAGCCATTGGAAACTTTTTTTCCAATCATTGGAAAACCCGCGCCCAGGCGGAGGGCCGGCGGATGGAGGGGCGGTCAGCCGAGTTCGTGGTTCAGAAGGCCGGTGCGGAGCTTGGGCTCGAACCACGTGCTCTTCGGGGGCATGATCTGGCCGGCGTCGGCGATCGCCATCAGCTGGTCGAGGGTCGTCGGGTACATGGAGAAGGCGACCGCGTAGCCGCATTCGTCCACCAGNNGAGACGTCGAGGCGGTGCACGGGGTCGGCGGCGGGGTCCTCGGGCCAGGAGAGGCCGTACCATTTGCCGCCGAGGTACATGCTGACGCGGCGGGGCTCGGAGGGGGAGGGATCGGCGCCTTCGGCGACGTCGAAGCGCTTGCGGAGCTCGGCGAGGAAGGTGTCGGGCGTCAGGCCGTTGAGGTCCTTGACGGCGCGGTTGTAGGGGAGAATCCGGAGCTGGCTCGCCGGGAAGATCACCGAGAGGAACCAGTTGTACTCCTCGTCGCCCGTGTGGTTCGGGTTCGCGGCGCGGCGTTCCGTCCCCACGCGCACCGCCGAAGCGCTGCGGTGGTGGCCGTCCGCGATGTACGCCGACTCCACGCCCGCGAACAGCGCCGCGACCTTTTCGGTATCCTCGACCGGCCACACGCGGTGGCGGACGTCGAGCTCGTCCACGAAGTCGTACATCGGCGCGCCCTTCAGGATTTCCGCGAAGAGGGCGTCGATGGCCGGGACGTCGCGGTAGGCGATGAAGACGGGGCCGATGTTCGCGTCGAGCGCGGCGGTGTGGCGCGTGCGGTCGTCTTCCTTGTCCTTGCGGGTGAGCTCGTGCTTCTTGATGACGTTGTTGACGTAGTCGTCGATGTGGCAGCAGGCGACGAGGCCGGTCTGGGTGTGGGCGCCCATCGTCTGGGAGTAGAGGTACATGAGGGGACGGTCCTCGCGCACCAGCCAGCCGTTGTCGACGAAGGCGCGGAGGTTGGCGGCGGCCTTGTCGTAGACGGCGGCGGAGTAGGCGTCGGTGCCGGCGGGCAGGTCGATCTCGGAGTGGTTGACGTGCAGGAAGGACATGGGATTGTCCTTCGCCAGCGCGGCGGCCTCGGCGGTGTCGAGCGTGTCGTAGGGGGCGGAGGCGACCCGGCCGGCGAGGTCGGCGCGGGGGCGGAGGGCGCGGTAGGCGTGGATGCGCATGGATGTCTGTCCTTTCCTGGTTGGAGTGTTTTCCTGTACGCCATACTATTATCCTCTCCCGGCCCCGAATCAAGTCCCGCGTGCGCCCGCGCCCCCTTTCCTCCGCTATTCCCTTCCGCCCGGTTTTCCGCTAGGATGCCGCCCATGAAGACGCTCGCCTTTTTCGACACCAAACCCTACGACCGCGAATCCTTCGACCTCCGGAACGCCGGCCGCTACGACATCCGCTACTTCGAGACCCGCCTCACCGCCGCGGCGCTCCCCCTCGCCGACGGGGCGGACGCCGCCTGCGCGTTCGTCAACGCCGAGATCGACCGCGCCGTCGTCGAAGGCCTCGTCGCGCGCGGGATCAAGGTCCTGGCCATGCGCTGCGCCGGCTACAACAACGTCGATTTCAAGGCCGCGTGGGACGCCGGGCTCACGGTCGTCCGCGTGCCCGCCTACTCCCCCTACGCCGTCGCCGAACACGCCGCCGCGCTCCTGCTCGCCCTCGTCCGCCACATCCACCGCGCCGCCGCCCGCACGCGCGACTACAACTTCTCGCTCGCCGGCCTCACCGGCTTCGACCTCCACGGCAAGACCGCCGGCATCGTCGGCACCGGCAAGATCGGCCGCATCTTCGCCGGCATCTGCCAGGGCTTCGGCATGCGCGTCCTCGCCTACGACGCATTCCCCAATCCCGCCACGGGACTGGAATACGTGACGCTCGACCGCCTGCTCGCCGAATCCGACGTCGTCTCCCTCCACTGCCCGCTCCTGCCGGACACCCACCACCTGATCAACGCCGATGCGCTCGCGAAGGCCAAGCCCGGCATCGTCCTCATCAACACCTCCCGCGGCGGGCTGGTGGACAGCGAGGCCCTGCTGACGGCCCTCCGGCACGGCACCGTCGGCGCCGCCGGCCTCGACGTCTACGAGGAGGAGAGCGAGTGGTTCTACGAAGACCGCTCCGACGCCATCCGCCAGAACAAGACCCTGTCCCTGCTGGTGTCGCTGCCGAACGTGATCGTCACCTCCCACCAGGCCTTCCTGACGCGCGAGGCCCTGGCGAACATCGCCGACACCACCCTCGCGAACCTCGACGCCTACTTCGCGGGCGCCCCCCTTGAAAACGAAATCTGCTACCGCTGCACCGGCCCCCTCACCCCCTCCCCCGCCGCCTGCCCCCGCCGCAAATCCGGCCGCTGCCGCACCGCGGAATGACGAACGCGAAAGGATGTCCAGCATGAAGAAATCGGATGCGGTGGCGCTGTTGCGCCGGTTGGTGTCGCTGCCCAGCGTGGAGCCCACGCAGACGGACCGCCCGGACGAGATCGGCGGGGAGGCGCGCATGGCGGACTTCTTCGCCGGATACATGGCCGACCTCGGGTTCGCCATCGAGCGGCAGGAGGTTTTGCCCGAGCGCTGCAACGTCATCGCACGGCACGGGCCGACGAAAGCGAAACGCATCTGGCTCTTGGAATCGCACATGGATACCGTCGGCATCGACGGCATGCTCCACGATCCGTTCGCGGGTGAAGTCCACGACGGCCGCCTCTACGGCCGCGGCGCCGCCGACTGCAAGGGCGCCATGGCCGCCGCGATGGACGCGCTCGCCCGCATCGATCTCGACGCCGTGGCCGCGCGCGGCGACGCCATCCTCTACATCGGCGCCATGGGCGAGGAAACCGGCAACAACGGCGCCCGCGCCGTGCTGCCCCTCCTGCCGCCGCGCATCACGCGGACCATCGTGCTCGAGCCCACCGAAGCGCAGGTCGTACATGCCAGCAAGGGAATCGCTGCGCTCGAAATCGACTTCACCGGTCGCTCCGCCCACGGGTCGAACCCGGAAGTCGGCCTCAACGCCATCTACGCCGCGATGGAGTTTGTTGCGCGCCTCAAGGCCTACGCCGCCGCCGAGGCCGCCGAGCACCGGCACCCGCTCGTCGGCGCGCCGTCCATGAACGTCGGCGTCATCCGCGCAGGTATCGCCCCGAACGTCGTCCCGCCCGCCTGCCATCTCGAACTCGACTGGCGCGTGGTGCCCGGCGAGGACATCGAGGACGTCAAGACCGCGCTCCGCGCCATCCTCGCCGACATGGTCCGCGAAGGCCTCTGCCTCGACGCCAAGCTCAAGCAGACCCAGCAGAACTGTCCGCTCGTCACTCCCGCGGATTCGCCGCTTGTGCGCGATTTGGTGGCCGCCTGCCGCGCCTCAGGACTCGACAGCGCCCCCGGCGGCGTCCGCTGGTGCTGCGACGGTTCAATCTTCTGCCCCCGCTCCGACGAGACGGTCGTCTTCGGCCCCGGCAGCATCAAGCAGGGCCACGCCACCGTCGAATACATCGACACCGCCGAACTCGAAGCCGCCTCCGACGCCCTCGCGCGGCTGCTGGCCGCCGGGTGAACCATTGCCCCATGAAAATCCTCTACATCGCCCATTCCAGCGAACGCATCCACCGCCGCACGGCCTATTCCATCCTCTCCTGCCTCCAGCTCCACGGAGGCAAGGCACCTTGCCCGATCGAACTCGCTACCGACAATCCCGGGTTCTACCGGGCATTCGGGGACATCGTCGGATTCCGGCAATTGGAAACCGGGCAGATCGCTTCGTGGGTGGAGGCCGCCGGTGGATACCGGAATGTCGTCAAGGCCGAGGTCTTCCGCCACCAAAAGGATTCATTCCTGTTTTTCGACAGCGACACCGTTCTTCTGAAACCCCTTCCGCCTCTCTTTCCGCGCATCACGCCACGGACCAGCCTCATGCAATGCCGTGAATACCGGCTGGGAGCCCGTGCCGAATTCAAAGATGTCGTGGCCGATCCGGAATTTCCCGAACTCACGGCCGACACATGGATGTACAATTCGGGATTGCTGGGGGTCCATCGCGACAACCTGCCGACCCTCCACCGGGTCAAGGACCGTGTTCTCGAGTTGCGGGCACGCCATCCCGTTCGAACTCCGGAGCAGTTGCTCGACGGAACGCTGCTCTCCACGGTTTCCGAAATTCTCACCGCTCCGCGCTGGATTTACCATTATTGGCAGGACAAAGGGTTCGCCGACACCTTCATGGACCGCTTTTTCGACGGCATGGGCCTTGCCGAAATGGTCCGCCAAGTGGTGTCCGGCGACGGCGCGCCCCTTTTCGCCCTGGGCTTTCGCCGCAATCCCTTCCTTTACGACATCTACATGCGTGTGACGGCGCGGCTCGAAATGATCTCCGAGCGCTTCCGGCGCTCTTGACGCGCTTTCCTACTCGTCGAACAGCGATAGCTGGTCGCCGAGGGTGATCTTGGGTTTGCGGGCGCGGGGTTGGGCGAGGCGGGCCTGGCCGAGGTCGCCGAGTTCGTTTTCTTCGAGGTTGGCCAGGATTTCCTTGGCGCGGGCGATGACTTCGGCGGGGAGGCCCGCCAGGCGGGCGACCTGGATGCCGTAGGATTTGTCGGCGGCGCCGGGTTCGATGCGGCGGAGGAACACGATGCGGTCGCCCTGTTCGCTGACGCGGACGTTGTAGTTCTTGACGCCGGGAAGGGAGAGGGCGATGTCGGTCAGTTCGTGGTAGTGGGTGGCGAAGAGGGTCTTGGCCTTGACGGACGGGGTGTTGTGCAGGTGCTCGACGACGGACCAGGCGATGGAGATGCCGTCGAAGGTGCTGGTGCCGCGGCCGATTTCGTCGAGGACGATCAGGGAGGAGGGGGTGGCGTTGTTGAGGATGTTGGCGGTCTCCTGCATCTCGACCATGAAGGTGGAGCGGCCGCGCGCGAGGTCGTCGCCGGCGCCGACGCGCGTGAACACGCGGTCGATGACGCCCATCCGAAGGGAATCGGCGGGGACGAAGGCGCCCATCTGGGCCATGATGACGATCAGCGCGACCTGCCGGATGTAGGTGGATTTGCCGGCCATGTTGGGGCCGGTGATGATCATGATCTGGTTTGCGTCGCGGTCGAGGAGGGTGTCGTTGGGGACGAAGCGCGAGGCGTCGGGAAGGCGCTCGATGACGGGATGGCGGCCGCCGCGGATTTCGAGTCCGTCGCCGTCGGTGATCTCGGGGCGGACGTAGCGGCAGACGCGGGCTCGTTCGGCAAAGGACGCCAGCACGTCGAGCGCCGCCAGGGCGTCGGCGGTGCGTTGGATGGCGGCGGTCTCGGCGACGACGCGGTCGCGGAGGGCAAGGAAAAGCTCTGTCTCCAGGGCGATGGCCTTCTCTTCGGAGCCGAGGATTTTCTCTTCGTACTCCTTGAGCTCGGGCGTGACGAAGCGCTCGCCGGTGGCGATGGTCTGGCGGCGGACGTAGTCGGAGGGGACCTGGGCGAGGTTGGATTTGGTGACTTCGATGAAGTAGCCGAAGACCTTGTTGTAGCGGACCTTGAGGGACTTGATGCCGGTGCGGGCGGCCTCGCGTTCCTGCAGCTGGGCGATCCAGTCCTTGCCTTCGGTGGAGGCGCTGCGGAGTTCGTCGAGGCGCGCGTTGTAGCCCTTGCGGACGAAGCCGCCGTCGCGGAGGAGCGCGGGAGGGTTGTCTTCAATGGCTCGCGCGATTTCGTCGGCCAGCTCCGGCTGCGGCTCGACGCGCGCCGCGAGGTCGGCCGCCAGCGCGGAGGCGGGGGCGATGCGGGCCAGCCGCTCGCGCAGGTCCGGTATGCACTGGAGCGAGACGCCGAGGGCGCGCAGGTCGCGGGGATTGCCGGTACCCGCGGAGAGGCGGGCAAGCAGGCGCTCGATGTCCTTGACCCCGCCGAGGGCTTCGCGGAAGGCGTCCGCGGCGCGGCGGTCGGCGAGGAAGGCCGCCACGGCGTCGTGGCGCGCGACGATGGGTTCGCGGCGGCGCAGGGGGCGTACCATCCAGTCGCGGAGCAGGCGGGAACCCATCGCGGTGCGGGTGGTGTCCATCGCCTGCAGGAGCGTCGTCGGGGCGTCGGGACGCGGCGCGCTGCGGGAGGCGACGAGGTCGAGGTTCGCGAGGGTCGATTCGTCGAGCGCCATCGCGTCGTCGCCGGCGCGCAGGCGGATGCGGCGCACGTGGTCCGCGGTGCGGTGGAGGTCGTCCGTCACGTAGCGGAGGAGCGCGCCCGCCGCCCCCGCGCCCGCCGGATGCCCCTCGCACCCGAACCCCGCGAGCGACTGCACCCGGAAGTGCCGGCACAGCGCCGCTTCCGCCGTCGGCGGATCGAACATCCAGTCCTCGCGCACCGCCAGCGCGAAGGAGCCCGCCGCGGCGCGCACCCGCGCCATGAAGTCCGCCTCGCCCGCCAGCGATTCGGGGAGCAGCAGCTCGGGCGGCTGGTAGCGGGCGAGTTCGTCGAGGAGGGGGGCGGGCGAGGGGGCCTCTTCCATCCAGAAGGCGCCCGTCGAGAGGTCGAGCATCGCCAGGCCGTGGCGCGCGCCGGTGCGGAGGAGCGCGGCGAGGTAGTTGGGGCGGGCGGCGTCGAGCATCGCGTCGTTCAGGACGGTGCCCGGCGAGACGATGCCCGTGATCTCGCGCTTGACGAGGCCTTTGGCCGTGCGCGGGTCCTCCATCTGGTCGCAGAGGGCGACTTTCTTGCCGGCGCGGATGAGCTTGGAGAGGTACATTTCCGCCGCGTGGTACGGCACGCCGCACATCGGCAGGTTCTGGCGCTTGGTGAGGGTCAGGCCGAGGATCGACGACGCGACGACGGCATCCTCGGAGAACATCTCGTAGAAGTCGCCGAGGCGGAAGAACAGGATGGTGTCGGCATCGAGCTCCGCCTTCGCGCGGAGGTACTGCCGCATCACCGGAGTGGCCGCGTCATCGCTCATGCCCCGTCATGAAACCAAAATCCCGCCCTCCGCGCAAGCCGCCCGCCACCGCCCCGACCCGATGGTGCGAATCCCGGGCGGGTCCGGAAAGGGCATTGACGGGACGGGGGCATCCTGCTATTGTCCGCTCTCGTGTCAAACGGGTGCACCCGTGGTGGAATTGGCAGACACGTAAGATTCAGGTTCTTATGCCCTCACCGGCGTGGAGGTTCGAGTCCTCTCGGGTGCACCATCTTCTTTACCGCCCGCGTTCCGGCTTTCCCGGCGCGGGCGTTCCGTTTTCCACCGCCTGCCCTGGCCGCCGGCCGTCAGAACATCTTGTCGAAGGAGTCGGTGAAGGTGACCCCGGGGAAGAACGCGTCCGCGTCGAACATCGCGTCGGGTATGGGAGCGGTCGCGGAAAGGTTGTCGAGTCGTACCGTCTCGGTACGCACGGAGCCGTCCATCGAGAGGTCGATCTTCTGCCGCCGCGCCAGCCACACGCCGGGGACGACTTCGGCGAAATCCTCCATGTCGGCGCGTAGCAGGCGGTCGGCCATCGCTTCCGAGGCGTACATTTCGAGGCAGGTCCAGCGGCCTTCCGCGTCGAAGGAGAGGACGGCGTAGGCCTTGCCCGGCTGGGTGCAGGCGATGCGGCGGGCGGCGGCCCCCTCGGGCGGAAGTTCGGTCTCGGGGAGGTCGCGGAACGGTTCGAGCCAGTTGGAGTTGGAGCCGGGGAGCATGCGGAGGTTGACCAGCGCATCGCCTTCGAGCTCGCCGACGGGCCGGGCGAAGCCGCGCGGCAACCCCTCGGTATACTGGCGGAGGGCCGCGCCGTCGCAGACGGTGCGGCGCTTCATCGGCGACAGGTTCTCCGCATGCAGGCGGTCGGGACGCCGGAACCAGATGCGCGAGAGGAACCGCACCGTGTCGCCGTCCGCCCCCCGCAGGTCGCGCCGGAGTTCGCAGGAGAGCTGCGGAACCAAGGCATAGCCGTCGAGGAGCGCGCGCACGGCGTCGCCGGCACGGGCGGCGGCCGGCAGAAGCAGGAGGGCGGCGGCAAGGATGGGAAGTCGGGATACGGTCATGGCGGGGTCCTTCGGGTTCGGTTCCGGGAGAAGTAAAGCACAA
>LXOW01109953.1_pt1 | contig 10454 bp, 11 predicted proteins | sample 1368591 | NCBI WGS metagenome assembly LXOW01 (sample SAMN04884650, study PRJNA319009) | bovine gut metagenome | isolation source: Cow rumen | host: Bos taurus | place: Italy: Legnaro (PD) | collected 2014-07-09
TCCTCGCGGAGCGTTTTTTATGTAATAGGAAATTGCATCGCAATTTCCTATTACACAAAAAACGCATTGTCCTCGAGCATAAACTGCCCGAAAACAATGCGTTCTATTTTAACTCACTACCCTTGACAGAGATTGTACTCCGCGTATGATATACGCTCCACAAATCTCTATCTTAGATATTTAATAATTCACTATATACAGTAAGTGCCCCTTCTGTCTCATGAGCAAGTACCTGTGTAGCAAGTTTCTTTCCTAACTGTACACCTTCCTGGTCGAAACTGTTGATGTTCCATGCAAATCCCTGGAACATAACCTTGTTCTCGAAGTGAGCAAGAAGTGCTCCAAGTGTCTCTGGAGTCAACTTGTCTCCGATAATGATACTTGATGGACGTCCACCTTCGAAGTTCTTATTCTTATTGTCATCAGCCTTACCACAAGCGAATGCAACAATCTGAGCTGCTACGTTTGCGTCTAATTTCTGCTGGCTTGTGCTTCCCTTAATATCTACATCTGTACCAATCTGGCTGTTCTTAAATCCGATAAACTGAAGAGGTACGATGTTTGTTCCCTGATGTAACAACTGGTAGAATGAATGCTGTCCGTTTGTTCCAGGCTCACCGAATAACAATGGTCCTGTTACGTAGTTGATAGGATCACCAAAACGGTTTACAGACTTACCATTTGACTCCATATCCAACTGCTGTAAATGTGCAGGGAAACGGCTAAGTGCCTGTGAGTATGGCAATACTGCTGTTGCCTGATATCCAAGTACATTTCTCTCATATACACCGATCAACGCATCTAATAATGCTGGGTTCTTCTTAATATCTTTGATTGCTGCTGTCTTATCTGCTGCTGCTGCACCATCCAAGAAACGAGCAAATACATCTGGTCCAAATGCAAGTGAAAGAACTGCTCCACCTACACCAGAAGTAGATGAGAAACGTCCTCCGATATAATCATCCATAAAGAATGCTGTCAAATAATCATCACTCTTAGCAAGTGGTGAAGTCTCGCTTGTTACAGCAATCATATGCTTAGAAGCATCTAATCCTGCCTTCTTAAGAGCATCTTTAACAAATGCTTCATTTGTCAATGTCTCTAATGTAGTTCCTGACTTAGAAACTAATACGAACATAGAGTGTGCAACATCGATAGAGTTAAGAACTGCTGCTGCATCATCTGGATCAACGTTACTGATGAACTTAGCTTCCATCTTAAATGTATTGTTTACCTTTGCCCAGTTTTCAAGTGCAAGGTACATAGCACGAGGACCTAAGTCACTTCCACCGATACCGATCTGAACAACTGTAGTGAACTTTTCACCTGCTGCATTTGTAATCTCTCCAGAGTGTACTTTCTTTGCAAACTCAGCGATTCTGTTCTGCTCATTTACGTAGAAAGTTCTCTTATCAACACCGTCAGCCTCAACAGGATTTCCAAGCTGTCCACGTGTCATCTGATGAAGAACTAAGCGCTGCTCTCCTGTGTTGATCATTGCTCCGTTGTAAAGCTCCTCGAACTTTTCAACTAACTGTGCTTCCTCAGCAAATGCTGCCAACTTCTCAAGAAGTGCATCATCCACTTCCTTTGCTGCATAGTTGTAGCTAAGACCTTCTGCCATAGGAACGCTGTAATTCTTTACACGGTTTGCACCGTTTTCTCCTGACATAACTTCAGCAAGCTTAACGCTTCCCTTGCAAGCCTCAACGGCTTTAAATGATTCTAAAGTATCTAAGTTGTTCCACTTAATCATTTGAAATACCTCCAATATTTATATTTATTCAGATGAATCCACGTTATCGGTCATATACCCTTTGAAACTGTGTCCACCATACGAAACAGCCCCAAGCTGTACCTCTGAATATTTGCAAATGTGAACTACCCATTGTCTGAAGCCAATGGGCTTCCTGCTTCGCCGACCTCGTAACCTACTATCTCCACAGGCGTAAATTCGGGTAGTCCCTGCCCTATATGTAATCAGCCCACCTTAACCCACCGTCTAAAGCCAGTAGGATTGCGGTAGCTTTATTTCAAGATTTGCTCGCGCATCTTCACGGAGCATTTATCTTAGTCGAAGTAACAATCTCCTACTAAAGTAAACATACCATTTCATTATAATCTTTTTTTAAGAAAATGTCACTAGGTATCATTTGCTTTTTATTTTTTTTGCATATTTTACTTTGATTGTCACACTTATTAAAGAAAGCCCATCTTTTTCGACTTTACCGTAAACAGTTGAACACTTGTTATCAATTATCTCCTGTTTAAGTTCGGATGTTTCGCTATCAAATTCAAGCCTAACAGAGCCAAACATTGGACTATCTGAATCTTTTACTGGATCACATAGTAGTGTATCATGCATAGTTTTATATTCAATTCTATCTTGATCCGCCACTCGTACTTTAACATCCACTTTCACTTTTTTCCCTGCCAAATCTTCACTCTTATGCAATAATTCTTTATATTCTTTCCTCTCACATAATTTTTTATATTCAGCCTCTGTTAATTTAGAGTCTTCTTCATCTTCCTTTTCATTTGTCAATTGTTCAATATCGTTCTCATAACTAGTATTTTTAGATTGATAATCATCCTCATTGTATTTCTTCATATTACTATACATAGAAAAAAATGGTATGATCAGGCATAAAAACAATATAAACACAGGTTTCGAACTAAAAGTGTTTGTCTTTTCCCCCTCTCTGTAGTTTTTAGGCTGTTTCTCCATCACATACTCTGCATACTCTTTTTTTCTCACATACTCCGCATACTCTTTTGCTTTCCTAACTGCTGACTCCTCTGTTTCAGCATAGAATTCTCCAAACTCCCTTAAGCAAGTCTTATCATAATTATTATTAATTGTTTTGGGAGTATCTTCAACTGCATTCTGCGGTTTTGTATCATTCTTCATTTTCTCTTTCCTCTCATAAACCAAATGCCTGCAAAGCAGGCATTTGTGGCGTGTAAATTTACTTTCCTGTTGTAATATATTTTGAAAGAATACCTGCAACCTGGCAAGCCGGCATAGTCTGCAAGCTAACCTTTCCCGGTCCTGTTATTATCGTGTTAAAAATACCTTCTCCACCCAACAATGCATTTTTAACGCCCTTAACAGTCTGAACATCCATAGAACAAGACGAATCCATCATTGCAAGATATCCGGTATCAACAACAATCTGCTGCCCTGCCTCTAAATATTTTTCTACTACACTTCCATCAATTTCAAGGAATGCAATTCCACTTCCTGAAAGTCTTTGCATAATAAATCCTTCACCGCCAAACAAACCGGCACCAAATTTCTTTTGAAAATGAATAGATAGTTCAACACCTGAAGTTGCAGCAAGAAATGAAGATTTCTGACAAATAATATCTCTTCCCGGCTGAATCTCTACCGCAATAATATTTCCCGGAAAACTTGATGCAAATGCAATCATTCCCATTCCGCCCTGTGCTGTATATCTATTTTGGAACATTGACTCACCAGAAAACGCTTTCGAAAACATCTTACCAATTCCTCCACCGGATGTTTGCATAGACATGTTTGGTGTCATCCAACTCATGGCACCGCCCTCGCAAATAATTGTTTCTCCTGGCTCTAACTGACACTCCACTACTGGTAATGGAGTTCCTTTAATCTCGTATCTCATAATACTTCCTCCTCTAAAAAAACTTTCCTGTATATTTTACTTCACATTTCTTCCTTTCACAATTGTTTTTTTATGCTATTGCAAATATTCCCTCAATATTTCTTTCAATAACTGACTGTCATTTTCCTGCTCTAAAATCTGACTTCCAAGCCAATGGGAAGCTTTTGGTTCTCTATCCTTTTGTTTTCCCTCCGTTTTAAACCTTTCCTTTTTCGTTTCTGCTTGTTCATCCTGTCCCATATTTTCTTCTTTCTCCTCGAGTTTCATCTCCTCATTATTCATTTTTTTCATTATGTCTTTTTCTATATCCATATCCTGAACTGGCTCATTTTCCTGCATCTGACATGTATCCAGCTGAAATAAATCTCTCTTTTTTCGTTCCTGTTTGAGTTCCTCCACCAGTTCTTTTTTCACTTTTTCAATCTCTGCTCTCTTTGGATTGTTTCTGTGGGCATCTTTTGATTTTTTCACTCCCCGCTCTCCTTTGATTTCCGTAAGATATTCCCCAATCTGTATTTCCGGATTATCGTATATTAATAGTGGCAATAATTGATTTTCTACAAATTCCAGACTGCCATCTCGTATATATTCTAATTTTCCACAATAATTTCCTGCCGAATGAACACTTATCCACAATGTCAACATAATTACTGCATAAATACATTCACGCATCAACCGGACTTGTCCACAATTTATGTAAACGTTTCCAACAATGGAAAATATAGCAAATACAAAGGACAAAATTTTTAATTGTCCACAACGTTTTTGCCATGTGCATAAATTTATACCAAGAATTTTTTGCTTATTCACACACTTATCCACAAATCTATCCACATTATTCACAATAACTCCGTATTTTTTCCCAAGTAACAGCCTGCTTTTCAATAATTGTCCAAGTGCCGTCTGGTCAATTTCATCCCGGTTTTGTTTTCGAAGAAGTCTGCTGCTCCATAAACTAAGCACTAATTCTATACTCATTCCTATTACTCCTGCAACAATCATTCCCATTCTCATTACATGTAACTCCATCCATTGTTCTACCATATGTATTCTCCTCTTTTCTTATTTTTTTTAGTCTGAAGCATCCTCGCGGAGCGTTTTTATGTAATAGGAAATTGCATCGCAATTTCCTATTACATAAAANNATTACATAAAAAAAGAACGAAAGAAAACGCAAAATTTATTTGCATGTTTTCTTTCGTTCTCTCTTTTCTCTATTCAAACCCCTGTGCATCCTCGCTAACCATTTTTCTCAGTGGTTGCTTAACCGCCACCTAAATTAAATATAACACACGAATACGCTCTTGAAAACAATTTCTCATCGCCTTATTTCGACAAACCCCGACAAATCGTAATACATTTTCATTATAATTTCTCCATCATAGAAGTCACTAGTTTTACTGTATGCTCGATTGCCTTTGCTTCAAACTCGCCATAATCCATTTCAGCGCTGTTATCTGCCTTATCAGAAATGGCACGGATGATTAAAAATGGAATCTCATTTAAATACGCTGCCTGTGCAATGGCTGCACCTTCCATCTCTGTACAGTATCCACCGAATTTTTCCACTAACCAGTCTTTTTTTGCTTTGTCAGAAATAAACTGATCTCCGCTGACAACGCGACCTACAAATGTACCAATATCTGAATTTACTTCTTCATTTACCTGTTTTGCAAGTTCCACTAATTTTTTATCTGCAACAAAAGTTGACTGCTCCATTCTAGGTATCACACCATGCTCATATCCAAAACCTGTGGCATCCATGTCATGCTGCAATGCGTCGGTAGACAATACAATATCTCCGATATTGATTTCATTTTTTAGGGAACCTGCCACACCTGTGTTAATGACAGCTTCTACACCAAAATCATCCACTAAAATCTGTGTACAGATTCCGGCATTTACCTTACCAATACCACTTCTTACAATAACAACGTCTTTCCCAGCAAGTTCTCCCTCGAAAAATTCCATGCCTGCTTTTTTTTCTACTTTTTTCACCTGCATTTTTTCCTTAAGGCGGCTTACTTCCTCGTCCATAGCTCCAATTACACCAATAATCTTCATCTTTATACCTCCTGTTTTCTCCCAAATATCTTGTGCATCGTCGTTAATAGAACACATATCTGGCATTTTCACTATTGTAGTATCCTCATCGCTAGTCTTCAAAATCAAATTTAATAATCTCACAGTTTCGAATTCCATATCCTGCATATTCTTCATTTGTCATATCTTCAAAATAAGATCGGACAACTCTTGCAATTCCATTGTGAGCCACTAACAAATAGGTTCTCTCCGAGTCTTTTTTTACATCATCTAAAAGATTGTAAATTCTTTGTGCCAGATGAAGCATTGTCTCTCCATTTTCGTAGGAATCGATAAAATGCAACTTAGCCGCCTGAAATTCTTCTCCTCTTCTGGCAGTTCCTTCGTATTTTCCAAAACATTGTTCCCGTAGTCTTTCTTCCGGTTTTGCCGGAATTCCTGTAATCTCCGAAATTCGCTTTGCCGTATCTGCCGCACGAACCAATGGTGAATACAAAATCTGGTCAATCTTAATATTCTCCTCTTTGATTTTATTGGCAAGCTCTGTGGCCTGCTCATATCCTAACTCTGTCAGCTCAATATCTGTGGCTCCACAAATTTTTCGTTCCACATTCCAAACCGTCTGTCCGTGTCTTGTAAAATAAACCGTTGCCATCCAATTCCTCCTATTACTTCATTTTAAAACTGCTACTATTTTACCAAATAATCACTTCAAATGCCACATAAACTTTACCTCAGCGCAATCGGTGATACTTGCTTTTTCTTTTCAAAAAATCTATAATGGAAATGATGTGACTGACAAAGGTACTTAAATGAAAAGTCCTTCAACAGCCACATTTCAAAATAAAATAATCAAGATTTTTCTGTGTCATCTTATTCCATAAAATGAATTTCAGAAGAATAAAATAATAGGAGATTTACATATGACATACAAAACAAAGGGCGTTTGCTCATCAGAAATTCGTTACGAAATCGAAAATGATATTGTAACTAAAGTAGAAATCATCGGCGGATGTGCCGGAAATACGGTAGGAGTTGCCAGATTGGCAGAAGGCATGCCGGTTGATGAAGTAATCAAAAGACTAGAAGGCATTCCTTGTGGTTTTAAGGGTACTTCCTGCCCGGATCAGTTGGCAAAAGCATTAAAGGAGTATAAAGAAAATTATTAGAAAGGATACGATGCTATGAAACGTATTGTACTTACCGGTGGTGGAACAGCAGGTCATGTTACACCTAATATTGCACTTATTCCTGAATTAAAAAAACACGGGTACGACATTCACTATATTGGTTCGAAAAATGGTATCGAAAAAGAACTTATCAGCGAACTGGATATTCCTTACTACGGCATTTCCACTGGAAAATTACGTCGTTATTTCGACCTAAAGAACTTTACAGATCCTTTTCGTGTACTTCACGGATACAGTGAGGCATCTTCCATCATAAAGAAATTAAACCCAAACATTGTATTTTCCAAAGGTGGATTTGTGTCTGTTCCCGTTGTATGGGCAGCAAAAAGACATCATATTCCTTCTGTCATTCACGAATCTGACATGACACCGGGACTTGCAAATAAACTTTGCTTAAAACACGCCGCAAAGGTATGCTGTAATTTCCCTGAAACGGTATCTACTTTTCCAAAGGGAAGAGCCATTTTAACCGGTTCTCCTATCCGAAAAGATTTATTTTCAGGAAACAAAGTGGAAGGACTTAACTTCTGTGGATTTACCATTGATAAACCTGTAATCTTAATTGTGGGTGGAAGTCTTGGTTCCGTAGTTGTAAATGAAGCAGTTCGCGGTATATTACCTGATATTTTAAATCAGTTCCAGGTAATTCATCTATGCGGAAAAGGCAAGACGGATTCATCCTTAGAGGGAACAAAAGGCTATGTACAGTTTGAATACATCAAACAGGAACTTAGCGACTTGATGGATGCCGCTGATTTAGTGATTTCCCGTGCAGGAGCCAATGCTATCTGCGAACTTCTGGCACTGAAAAAGCCAAATATCTTAATTCCACTTTCTGCTGCTGCAAGCCGCGGAGATCAGATTTTAAATGCTGCTTCTTTTGAGAAACAGGGTTACAGCTATGTCATCAAAGAAGAAGATTTAACCGGAGACGCACTAAAACAGGCAATCCAGACGGTTTACAAGAAAAAGAATACTTATATCGAAACAATGGAGAGCAGTCAGTTAAATAACTCCATTGAAAAAATCGTTGAAATTTTAGATAAAGAAGCAAAGAAATGATTAATTTCAAAGTACTTCGATAATTTTTTATCAAACCAAATAACAATCGGTATTCTAAGAATAACCTAAAAGAGGCAGATACATTTTCGCCGATGTATCTGCCTCTTTTACATACAAAAATCGTTATTGCTTTAAAGAAAACTTCTTTCTCTCAAGCACTCTGCTCAACTTTCGAAATAATAAACTCTTCTACCTGATTTTTTTCAATTCCTAAAGATAATGCAAGCTCACCGTACAAGTGCTCCTCTGCTTCTTTATACAATCTTTCGTCAGTAATGGCGACTTTCTTACCCTTTGCAATGCAATCCTGTTTACGGTTATACAAAGACTTCAATACTTTCACCCATTCACGACAATCGCAACTTGTAAGCGCGTTTTTGTACTTTTCGTTACGTGATTTATCATTTGCAACCTTAAGCTGTTCAATTTCAGGAATTTCCTGAATAAGCGTCTCAGCTTCATTTTTTGTCAAAATTTCTCGCATAATAACCTTATGATTATCTACTGCTGTATAAATCTTATTGCCCTTCGTGTAAACCTTAGATAACACATAATATAGCTTATTCTGGTCTAAGCCAGGAATATCAATATGTGTGATATCCTCTACTACACAAACACCATGTTTCCCATAATTCACGTATTGACCTTTTTCGAACATTACTGACATCCTTTCTTTTATATTTGTTGATAAGTATTACAAAATCTACAGATTTTGTGCACGATCACTGAGTAATCGTGTGTCGTTGAATCCTCAAATCCTATGCCTTAAACACAACCTCAATCGTAGAAATACGTCCGGTAATCTTTGCCTGATAATTATCAAGCTTTGAAGGAACCGTCAAACGATTGTTTGCATCAATCACAGGTTCAAAAATCATTCCATCTCTTGATTTCGATTTAAGGGGCTGTTTTTCATCTGAAATATACAAAACAGTGTCACCTACCCAAACACCGTACAGAGTTTTGCTTTTCAAATGATATTCACTTGGCATTGCAACTTTTGAGTTGCTCACAATTGCTTTTGCTTCTCCAATGGCAAACACATTCTCATCTCCCTTATTAAAATCGAAAAACCTCGGATACAACGTACAGTCACATTATATCAAATTTTCACAAAAAATGTAAGTATTTTTATACCTATTAAACAATTTTCGTCAGTTTTGCCAATTTTTCCCACGTTGTTATTATTAATTATCACCATCAAACTACATGTATTTTAATCATCTTGCACAATATCCATAAATCACAAATTCATATTCATTCTTTGTGTTTATTTACATTTTTATACATAATTTGCAATATTTTTGTAACATTAGTGCCTCATAATTGACTACATAAAAAAGCACCAAACAATTTCTTGTTTTGGTGCTTTTGATTAAAGAGTCTTAGTAATAACGGATAAACTGGCTTTTGGAAGAACTCCAGGCAGAATACAATGTTTTTCCTCCGATTTTTTTATAACAACGTAAACGGACATAATATGTTTTTCCAGGGTTTAGTCCCCTTACTATTGCCAAAATACTGTCGCTCCCCTTCGCATTCGTTTTCTTTGCGTTTTTGAATTTTTTATTTACTCCATACTGAATTTGATAACCATCACATTTATCATTGGCATTCCATGCAAGAATGAAGGAACGGGTTCCTTTTCCACCATGTAGCAAATGGTTGATGGTTACTTTCGAAAGATACATTCCTACAACTTTTGAAGATTTTATCTTTTCCACATTATTATTCACTGCTGCAACTACATAGGAATATTTCTTTCCATTTTTGTTTGCTTTTTTATCAACGAAGGTTGTTTTCTTTGTTTTTGCAACGACTTTTCCATTGCGGTAAACCACAAAAGAATCCGCATTTTTGCATTTCTTCCAAACAATCTTCATACCTTTACCGTTGATACTTACGCTTGGTTTCGGAGCTGTTACAGAAGCCTTCGTAATGGTTTTCTTAACTGCATTAACCACAGCCTTTGAAGAATAAGTTGCTCCTGACACGGCATCTACTTTAATGGCTGCCGAAGTTGCACTTAAAATCTGATTTTTAACACCCTCCGCAGCAGCTTCCATGTAGCTGTCATGCTCGTTGCCATTTGGCACACTGTATATTCCTTCGATTGCTCCTTTTGAAACACAGACTCCCACAGTAGCAACATATGAAACCGAATTTCCCTGTTCATCAACAGTTGCATTTTCCACACTTACGTTTTCCTCGTAAACGCCGTCCGCAAGCGGTGTTGAAAGTTTGATTGTTCCTGCGGATAAAGTTTCTTCAGCAAAAGCTGCCGTTCCTGTCCCAGAAAGCATTGCAACTACCATTACACCACTTATTACCCTTTTCCATTTTATTGAGTTTTTTCTCATACCAAACCTCATTTCCAATCACATTGTCAATTAGCTAGGTCTTACCCCTGTGCTAATGCTCTAATCTGAGCCACTTCCTCAGCTCCGAGGATATCGCCTTCTGACAAATGCTCATATTCAAAAGTTACTTTATCATTTTTGTATCTTGGAAT
>LXOW01055446.1_pt1 | contig 10453 bp, 6 predicted proteins | sample 1368591 | NCBI WGS metagenome assembly LXOW01 (sample SAMN04884650, study PRJNA319009) | bovine gut metagenome | isolation source: Cow rumen | host: Bos taurus | place: Italy: Legnaro (PD) | collected 2014-07-09
TCCTTCTCGACGGTCTTCACCTGAGTAACAACACAAGGACCAGCTTCGATAACAGTGCACGGTACATTCTTACCGTCGGCACTGAAAACGGATGTCATTCCGATTTTTCTTCCAATTAATCCTGGCATTTCAGTTTTAAAATTTAATAATAATGTTATTTATAAAATGTATTAATCTCATGTTTCAGTGTCATTTCACCACCCTCTAACCGTTAGAGCACACACATAAAAGAAACGAACTACATCTCCCCTTTTCGAAGAGTAAGTCGCTCTATTTCAGTGCTTTGATAGCTCTTCAGCCAGCGCAATGGGCACTTTTGCGGGTGCAAAGGTACATATTTTATGTGGAATACACAAGCACAGCACACCGACTTGTAACATTATTTAATAATTATTAACCCTTCAACTCTTCCACAGGTAACTGCTCACACCCCTTAATATGGCCGCTTCGCTCATAATTATATCACAAGACACCTACACTTTCTACACTCTCTGCACCTAAAATGTTTCTACAATACCTTCGTAGATATCTGTAATGGCCTCTCTTGCGAGAATAGTGCTTTCCTTTATAAAGAAGGAGTTATTACACAGAAATGCGCAAGCATCCCTCACTCACAAAGTGCCTTTACACGTCTGAATTTTCGTGAAAATTTAACCAAACGGAGGCCCCGTTTGAAAAAATAGAGGCCCCGTTTGAAAAAATGGAGGCTCCATTTTGGAAAATAGAGGCTCCATTTTGGAAAAGAACGGCCAGAAAATCTGAGAAATCTGTTCAATCCGTAGTCATTTGGGATTTGTTGAAACATTTTCAGGTGTAGAAAGTGTAGAAAGTGTAACATAAATCCTTCACGGATTGTATATTTGTCTCTTTACTTTTTTACCTTTTTACTATTAGTCAATCCCTTGTTGAGGAAAACGAGATAGGAGGCAATATCCTCGTCGTAGGCTCGACTGCCACAGAGCGGACGAGCTGTGACGGGATCGAGCAGCACGTAGAAGGGCTGCGCATTGGCTCCGAACTTATGGCTCTGCAACCAGCTCCACTTGGCACCTACAGTGCGTAGTGTCTTCTTGCCGCCTTGCTCGTCGGTGACCTCCATAGGTTCTGAGAGCGGTGTCTTGTCGTCGACAAACAGCGAGATGAGCACATAGTCCCTGGTCAGCAAGTCGGCAACACGCGGGTCAGTCCATACGGCAGCCTCCATCTTGCGGCAGTTGACACAGCCGAAGCCCGTAAAGTCGACGAAGACTGGCTTGCCCTGCTGACGGGCATAAGCCATGCCTGCCTCATAGTCGGTGAACTGTGCCTCGACGGTTTTGCTGTTGAGGTTGAAGTCCTGCGTATTCATCGGCGGAGCAAAGGCGCTGACAGCCTTGCAGGGAGCCCCCCAAAGGCCAGGAACCATATAGACGGCAAAGGCTAATGACACCAATCCGCCCATGATGCAGACCACGGGCATAGGCTTGCGGAGCTCGCCGCCAATCTCGTCGGTCTGGAACTTCAGCCAGCCGCAGAGGTAGGCGCCCAACAGGCCGAAGATAACTATCCACAGCGAGAGGAACACCTCGCGGTCGAGGATATGCCATCCGTAGGCCAGATCGGCCACGCTGAGGAACTTCAGCGCAAAGGCCAGTTCTACGAAACCCAACACCACCTTCAGCGTATTCATCCACGAGCCGGACTTCGGTGCCTGCTTCAGCCATGAGGGGAACAGGGCAAACAACGTGAACGGCAATGCCAAAGCCAGTGCGAAGCCGAACATGCCGAAAGCCGGCGACAGCCAGTTGCCGTTAGTGGTGGTCTCTACCAACAGCAGTCCGATGATGGGAGCCGTACAGGAGAACGACACCAGCACCAACGTAAAGGCCATAAGGAAAATGGAAAAATGAGAATTGAAAATTGAAAATTGGGAACTGGACGACGCCTTTGATGCGAGCTCATCACTCTTCTGGTCCACCTTGTTCGCCCATGAGTCGGGCAGGTTGATTTCGAACCAGCCAAAGAATGACAGGGCAAAAACCACCAGCAAAAGGAACAGGAACACGTTGAACACGGCATTGGTGGACATGGCGTTGAGCGTGTCGCTACCGAAGAGTGCTGTAACAAGCAGTCCTAAGCCGAGGTAGATGACGATGATGCTCGCGCCATAGGTCAAGGCATCGCGGATGCCCTTGCGCTTATCGTCCTTGGCACGCTTCAGGAAGAACGACACCGTCATCGGTATGATAGGCCAGATACACGGCATCAACACCGCCAACAAGCCGCCGACAAATCCCATCAGCAGGATATACCATAACGACCGACCAGCAATGTTGTCACTGCTGCCCATCGACTTCATCTCGTCGATGACAGGTGCCCAGAGAAGACTATCGTTTGCGGAGTCGGAGGAAGGAAGAGAAATGGAGTCAGAGGGAGTAACTTCGGCTTTGACAGTATCGGTCATTTGCCTTCCATCCCCTTCTATCTCCTTCTTATCTCCTTCAGTTTCCTTTTTCGCATCATTCTTCAATTCCACCGTGCCGCTCTTCTTCAGCTCCACCTGCGAGGGCGGCATGCACATCTCATCGTTGCAGGCACCATATTCCAGATAGCAGTCGATGGTGTACTGGGGCTTGGTGAAACGCACCTTCTGGACGAACATGGCCTTATGCTCGAAGAAGCGCAGCTCCATATCGAACATCTTGTCGTACTGCTTGACGACGTTGCCACGAGGACGCAGCTTGCCCACCGTCTCTACGCCATCCATCTTGACGGCATTGAACGTAGCCGATATGGGGCCGTCGTTGCCCAAATCTGTGGAATACACATGCCAGCCAGGATCGACGGTGGCGCTGAAGATAATCTCTGCCTCACCGCTGTCCAGCATCTTAAGCTGAGACGTAAAGTGTACGGGGTCCATCATCTGACCCCGTACACTTATTGAGAAGATAACAGCCAGCAGGCTGATAACGATTCTATGCATATTACATTACTTTACAACGACCTTACGGCCATTGGTGATGTAAAGGCCCTTAGAGGGCTGGCTTACGCGACGACCCATGAGGTCGACGAACTCAGCCTTGGTGTCCTGATTGCCCTTCACGTTGACAATACCGGTAGGATTGCCCAGACTAACCTTGTTAGCATTGACGACAGTACCAGTCTCCTTGTCGATAAGCAGGGCAACAATCTTCACCTTTGCCATATCCTGGATGACAGGCTGATTGCTTGTGTTCACAGCATCGGCCAGATCGAATGAGTACTGCAGCTTGACAGGAACGTCGGCAGTGGCAGAGGTAATAGTATTCTCAGAGCCGCCCAACATTTCAGAGGTCATCACAGCCACATCATTGTAAACCAGACCATAGACGGTAGATTCGCCCTTGGTGAACACATCCATATACAGGGGATAGCCTTGGCTGCCGTTAGCATAGTAGTTGCTCTGGCCCCATGTTGCGTTGGTCAGTCCGTCGGCTGTCACGATATACTCAACAGCATAGTTGCCATCAGTCATGTCATAGGGGAAGATAACTTCTGTTACGATGTTGACCGTCGACTGGTCGTGAGCCAGCGCTGTAGAGATATTGATGTCGGCCTGTCCGAACTGTTTGTTACGCTCTGCGAGGTCGTCGGCAATACCCAAGTCCTTCACACCGTAATTAATGCCGTAGTAGGCATCCAGCTCAACGTCACGATCCATCCAGGCATCGGGGAATCCTTCAACATTAGAGGGGAACGAGTAAGAACTCATGATTTCCATATCGTCGCCATTGTGGTAGCTGACGAGCACATAGTCGTCGGGATATAGCTCGGCCAGCTTCTCCAGACCTACGAAGCCGCGTGGGCACCATCCGCACCATGTGCCAGTGTACTCCTCGAGCAGTGTGCGCTTCTTGGGAACAGTGTTCAGAGCCACAACAGTAGCAGTAGCGGCAGTAATGGCATCCTCGTTGACAGCATCATTCACCTTGCCAACATTCAGAGACAACTCGTAGTTGCCTTTCTCGGCAATGGCAGGAAGCTCCAGATAGACGGTAGTCGACTTGCCGAAGAAAGCATCGACAGCAGTAACGAATTGATGAGTACCCGTCTTACCTGCTATGTTATAGGTAACGTCGAACGACTGAATACCTTTGGCACCATGGTTGGTAACGGTCACGGGAACAGTGAATTCCTTGCCCGTCATCACAAACTGAGGCTCAATCTCAGCAGTAGCGGCATTGCTCTTGATGGTATTGCCTGCTAACGTCACCTGGATAATAGAGCTGCCACCGAAGCCCTCGGCAGCGTCTATCCACTTCAGGAAACCGTCGGAAGTGTGGAGATAGAGACCACCCTCATTAACCTCTGGTGTAACGGCGATAGGCATAGCGTTGGTCGCAGACGTTGCATCGAGAATAGTCAGCGAATAACCCACATAGACACCACCCTCAGGAATCTGATAAGGCTTGTCGAGCTTGACGGTAACGAAGCCGGGCTCAGCAGGTGTCACAGCCTTGACAGTCAGGTCGGCAGCATTCTTGTTATTCTCAACACGCAGCTGTGAGGTCAGGAATACAGACATATCTGATACACCCTCAACTTCCTGCAATGGGAAGGTGATGCTCTCAATGGCTGTACCAACCATTGTGGGATCGTCAAGCTTGATAGCTACGTCGTAGGTCTCAGGCTTGTAGTTGTTGGTGACAGTCTTGATGTCGCCTTCACCTGTATAGAAGCCATAGTCGATGCGGTTGTCGGTCTCGCCAATGGTCACGTCAGGATAAGAAGGGGTTGCAGCGTCAGGCTGAATTTCCTTGCCCAGTTCTTGAGTCTCAGCCCAGACTATCTCAGAGCGGCGCTCCTCACCGGCACCACGGTAGATGGTCTGTATACCGTATGCCTCAGGACCGATGACGTAATAGTAGAAATAAGTGCTGGAAATATCCCAGCCATCATTGTAACCGTAAGGGAACTCAATCGTTGTGGGCACCTCCTGATAGACATAGTCATACCAAGAGCACGTCAGAGGCTTCACCTCACCATTGACCTTCGTATAGAGCTGATAGGTGAGCTTCTCGGGCAGGATATAGTTGCCGTCGACGTCAGCGGGAGTCATTGAGAAATAAAGAGCACCCCAGCCATAACCAGACTTGTAATAGTCCCAGCCACCCTCGAAGAGTTCAACGCCAGTTGGAGCAGCAGGTGTGGCTGCCACTTCAGTAAACGGCTGCATCTTAGCCTTGTTAAAGGCATAGAGGTAGTTGACACCGGTCTTGCTCGAATTGAGCAGGAACGGTGTGCTCTCCGACAAGGTCTTGGAAGCAGCATCGTATGTGAACTCGATATCGGTATTAGAGAGACTATAGACATCGTAGTACTCGCCGTACCAATCGTCCCACTCTTGTGTCACAGTAGCCGACATCAGATACTGGTGATAGCCAGCCACCTCGTCGGCACCGACATACTGATCGCTCTTAAACGACACCTTGTTACCACTAACGGTACCCTTCACCCATGTCTCGGGCAGATTGCGGTCGATACCCTGTACATAGATGTCATCTCCGCTAAAGCCCACCTGTACGAGTGATCCTTCGTAGCCGTCAGCTGTCAGCGCATAGGTCTCCGTCTTCAGGTCGGCAGGAGCCTCCACCAGTTTGTCAGTCACAGCAGTCATGCTGATGTTCCAGTCGCCATAGCCAGCCCATGAGTTGTCATCGTCGTAGGTCAGACCGATGATATCCTCACCTGTAGCCAGCTTGCCTTCAGGTGTCGTGATGTCACCCGTTTCAGCATTGTAGTTCAGCGTAACCGTCTGATCAACAGTCTTGACATACCACTGGTCTGCATAGGTCAACTTTGACACTTCCAGGTTGTAGCCCTCTTCAACGAAAGCATAGACCGTCTGAGGCAGTTGGATGGTAATGGTGGAGCCGCTAATGGTTCCCACAACCCATGCACCGATGCCGGCCTGCGACACAATGTCCTTGATATACACCTTGTTGTCGGCACCGAACACGACACTGCCAACGGCACCTTCCAGTTCTGTGGAACCTACGCCGAACAAAGAGCTGTAGTAGGCTAAACCACTACGAGAATAAACCTTCTTCGTACCTTCAGGCTGCTCGTTGATGATGTCGGCAGCACTGCGGCGAAGCGCTCTGGGCTTCTTGACAGCCTTCTTGCCTGTCAGTTTGTTGTGAGCAACGACAGAAGCACGGAATCCTTGTTGCTTCTCCACGCTCTTCTGCATCTGCAGCGACTTCTTGGAAGGCTGCTGCTTTGCATTCTTACCAGCCTGTTGCGTCAAGGCTTGAAGATGTTTCTGCGACAGGACACGCTGCGAAGCCTGACCCTGCGCAAACACAGTGGCAGCCATAAACAGGACTGCCAACATGATGAGAGTAAACTTTTGTTTCATCTGTTTAACGTTTTTGTTTGTAATTTTAAAAAAGATAAGTTATCATTTGATAATGACTTGACGGCCATTGACAATGTAGAGGCCCTTGGCAGGTGTAGCCACGCGACGACCCATGAGGTCGTAATAGGTATCAGGCTTGCTGACACGGGTTGCGTTGATGCCCGATGTGCCGTAAACGAAGTTCAGCGTAACGGTAGGGCCGTACTTGTCGATATTCCACTTCTTGGTAATAACATTCTGCTTGTAGGTAAGCAACTGGTAAACGACCGTGCAGGTACCTTCAGCCGTAGGCAGCCATTCTGTCTGCATCGTCTTCAACTCACCAGCACTTATCGCACCGTTCTGTGTGGAATAACTGCCCACCTTAGATGCCTGCATACAATTCGACGGGAAACAGGACTGGAAAGCGCCGTTGCTCATCAACTTGACATTAAAAGAGCCGCCACACTGCACCTCATCACTGCTCGTATTCTTCACATAGAGCCCAGAAGGCATCAGGACTCCACCAAAGCCGTCATCCTCAGCCTCAGTAATGTTCAGCGTAGAACCATCGGCTATCACGTTTCCGTCCTTGTCAGCAAACTGCAAGGGGAAATCACTTTGTGCCTGAATGGCGAGGGCTGCTAACAGCCCAAAACATAGCGTAAAAATTTTCTTCATAAGCGTTTATTTATTTCGTTATTTCGTTTTGACGTTATTTCGTAACTTTTGTCTTGACGGCTTGTTCAACCCCGCTATCGTTATAGACAAAGGCCACAATGCTCAGGTTGTCCGTATTCCACGATGCATCGACAGGCTGCTTGTAGGTCTGCGTCAGAGTTTCACCCTCACGCGGAGCACAAGGTTCGCCCCACGTACCATTAACGGCCGCACGCAGCACATGGTTATGTACATAATCTCTGTTGACGGAACCGTCGGGCATCTTCTGCAATGCCGTGATGCCGTCCTCTATAAGCCACACCTGCAACTTACCGTTGACACCTGCACTGAGAGCTTTCTCACTGACAGTGACGACAACCATATTGCCGTCGAGCGTTGCAGACAGCACCATCTCTATAGGCGACTCTTTCTGCAATTCTTCCTTGACCCTTGCGGCCCAGTCGGTATAGTTGGTGGCTCCGTGACGGTCAATGAGTCCTACGGGCTGGTACTCCAACTGCCAATAGTTGTAATATTCGTCACCTAAGTCAGTAGCCAACCCAATATTCTTGCTATTGCCCTTGAAGCCCAATGGTCCTCCATGTATGCCCACTGCTATCACGTTATCTGGATATGCAGCCTGCAACTGCTCTATCACCTCAGATCCTTTCGGACAGTTGACGCACTGCTGACCCGTAAAGTCCTCCAACAGCACCACGCGCTTGGCAGGCTGCAAGGGAACGTGTATCAGCCGCTCAGATTCGTCGATATGACTGCAAGATGATATAAAAAGCAAAAATGCAAATAGGTAAAAATATCTCATATCTCAACTAAAAATTGTAATTATACGACAGGGAAAAGCCCTTGGTGGCAGGCACATAGCGGCATACGCCACCTGAACAGTTATAGCCTGCACGGGTGCGTCCATAGCCCACCTGTATACGGTGTGAGCCGATGTTATAGGTCACCAGTCCCTGATAGTAGTGATAATGGGTATTTTCTTCGTAATACTCCGTATCGCTGTTGCCACAGTTCCACATATCGCTGACGGTCAGCATCCAATGGGGTGCCAACGAGTATTCCAACAATCCGAACACCCAGTCGCCCTGATCCTGCTTAGTCTGCAGATACTGCAACTCACAGCGCAGCCTACTTTTCGGTGCCAACTGGAACATACCGTCGGCTACGAAGATGTTAGAGTGAATCATACCACCCTCGCCCTCAATGACGGTCTTGTTGTAGCGTTGGTTCATATACATCAGATTGAGCTTGAAGGCACTGGTGAACTTACGCGACAGCTGCACGTTCAAGTCCTGATAATAGGTATCAGCACCCCACTTGAACCAAGCATCCTGAATGGCACGGACATACGAGTAGTTCAGTTTGACATTCATGCCGTACTTGCCGCCTAACGGTGTCTTGCGCTTGAAGTTATAGCCCACCTCAGCCTGATAGGCCCACTCACCTGTAGCCACCTGTGTGGCATAGGGATAGAGGGCTGCCAAAGCATAGGTGTGGTCGAGGGTGAAAGCGGGCAGATGGTTAATGAAAGCCGACGTACCCATCATATTGCGCTGGCTGCGGAACGACATATTGCCGCTACGCTTGGCCTGCAGCAGGACGCTCAGCCCACGTTCAGAATAGGAGGTTGAGAGCATGGCGACATGTCCGTTGGCATACGAGTAACCATTGTCGAACGAGGGATCCTGTGTCTTTTGGGCATATTCTGCCAGCACACTCAACGGTCCCTTGTTCAAGTTGGCGCGAACGTCCCAGGCATTGACATACTTAGGCAGATTGTAACGATGGGTGGCATCGGCAAAGATGTCCTCGTCCTTCTCGTATTTGTTCACCCACGAGCCGCCGATGCTCAGACGGGTGTTGTGATCCTGCATCGATTTAAACCACTCGTCGAGACTGACTTCTGCATCGGCTCCTGACACCAGACCGCCATTCCACTTCCAATAACGGCGCTGCTTGCCACTCAGAACCTTCAGCGTTAGGCCATTCAAGGGCTTCACTACCAAGCGACCGCCCAACAGCGAATTGTCGATTCCCAAAGATCGCTCCTCATAAGTACGCAGTATAAAGCCTGAGCCGAACTGTTCGTAGAACGTACCTGCCGTCAGTTCGGCACAACCCAGTTTACCCTTCACCCAAAAATGAGGAACACCCCACCCTTTGAAATCGTTTTCAAAGCCCGGCAGGGGATGCTCAAGATACTCCAGACGAGCACCGGCATCCACATACCCGCTCTGCATCTGCAGGTCGACGTATGTATTGGTGTTAAAGTCACCGTCTTTGGCAGCACCAATCTCGCCATCGTTCTGCGGCAGAAGCATGTCGCTCTGGATACTACCGGAGAGGGTGACACCCTTTTGCTCTTCCTGTGCCGTAGCAGTGAAAGGTAAAAAGGTAAAAAAGTAAAAAGGTAAAACACCCATTACCAGTCTTCGGACCTTATTACACACATTATAATCTCTCATCTTTTACTCTTTACCTTTTTACTTTTTCAAGAGTTCCCGTACCTTTTCTATAAGTTCCGTCTCAGCACCATCGGTATAGCCATTATGCTTATAGACGATGTCTCCCTGTCCGTCAACGATGAGAACGTAGGGTATCATCTGGATGCCTAAGGCACGCTTGAAATCGCCGTTGGGGTCGAGCAGCACCTCATACTCCCAGCCATGATTGGCAACGAGGGGCTTTACCTTGTTGATGTTCTGTCCCTGGTCAATACTGACTGCGATAATCTTCACGCCCGTCTCTTTCTGCCAGTCCTCATACACCTCGGCAATGGCATCCAGCTCACGGTTGCAGGGCTTGCACCACGTCGCAAAGAAATCAATGATAAACGGTTTGCCGTCATTAGACAGCTCAGCAGTATTCACTGACTTACCATCCATAGTCTTCAGAGTGACAGACGGTAGCTGGGCATGCACGGTACCCACAGAGGCTACCAATGCCAGCAAAAACATTAAAATGGATTTTCTCATCATTCTTGTCTATATAATACAATTGGGCTGCAAAAGTAATAAAAAAAAAATAAAAAGTAAAGAAAACACCAAGAAAAAGAACGAAAGTGTATGCTTTTTCACAACTATTGAGCGTACTAAGCAACAACAGCGTACCTCTGACGAGATACGCTGTTAGTGATATATCAGAGATACCTAAGCATTAGACTTTGATCTCAACCTCAACACCGCTGGGGAGCTCGAGCTTCATCAGAGCATCAACGGTCTTAGCTGTTGAGCTGTAGATGTCGATCAGACGCTTGTAGTCTGACAGCTGGAACTGCTCACGAGCCTTCTTGTTGACGAAGGTAGAGCGGTTAACGGTGTAGATACGCTTGTGGGTGGGAAGGGGAATAGGACCGCTGATGATGGCACCAGTAGCCTTGACGGCCTTCACAATCTTCTCTGCTGACTTGTCCAC
>LXOW01046090.1_pt1 | contig 10452 bp, 10 predicted proteins | sample 1368591 | NCBI WGS metagenome assembly LXOW01 (sample SAMN04884650, study PRJNA319009) | bovine gut metagenome | isolation source: Cow rumen | host: Bos taurus | place: Italy: Legnaro (PD) | collected 2014-07-09
GCCATTCCGGTCCCAACGGCGTCGGCGTGTGCTTCCACGCCAAACACCGCTAATTATGATTACCGTACGGGAAGTCAAGTCGCGCCGCGAGCAGCGGGAATTCCTCAATTTCCCGCTCGATCTCTATGCGGGCCATCCCTGCTTCGTGCCGCCTTTCTATGCCGATGAACGGAAGATGTTCCGGCCCGGCTTCGTCTATAACGACTGCTGCGACTGGACCTGTTTCAACGCCTATAAGGACGGCGTGATCGCCGGCCGCATCCAGGGAATCATCCAACGGGCCGCCAACGAAAAGAACGGCGAGCACCGGGCACGGTTCTGCCGCTTCGACGCGATCGACGATCCCGAGGTCTCCAAAGCCCTGTTCGAAGCCGTCGGGCATTGGGCCCGCGAGAAGGGTATGGACACTCTCTGCGGACCGCTGAGTTTCTCCGACCTGGAACGTGAAGGCTTGCTGATCGAAGGCTTCGACCAGCCACAAACCTTCGAAGAACAGTACAATGCCGCTTACTATCAGCACCACATCGAGCAGCTCGGTTTCGTCAAGGAAATTGACTGGACAGAGTCACGGATCTACGCGCCCGACCCTTCCGATGAGGAAGAGGACCTCGACAAGCTCACGGATTTCATCTTCCGTCGGTACAAGCTTCACTTCGGGCCCTCGACCAGCACGCGGGACTTCATCCGCCGCTATGCCGACGGCATTTTTGAAATCCTGGACAAGTCGTACGACGGCCTCTACGGCACCGTTCCTTTCACCGAGGGTATGAAAAAACTGATGATCGACAATTTCCGGCTGGTCATCAATCCGAAATACACGGCCGTCATCCTCGACGAGAACGACAGGATGGTATGCTTCGGCTTTGCGATTCCGGCCCTCGCCCCCGCCCTGATCGGTACCCGCGGCCGGTTCACGCCCCGGGTGCTCGTGCGGCTGCTGCGCTGCATCCGCCATCCCAAGATCATCGACCTGTGCCTCATCGGCGTGGAGCCCTCCTGGATCAACCGCGGCGTGTCGGTCGCCTTCGCCTCGGCCATTATGCATATGCTCCGAGACACGGATGTCGAATATGCCGAAACCAACCTCAACCTTGAGGACAACTATGCCATCAAAAACCTGTGGCATCGCTTCAAAGCCGTCCAGGCCAAGCGCCGCCGTTCCTATGTGAAGACATTGCAATGATCAAGATCCTCATCGACTGCTTCGGCGGCGACCATTCCCCGCAGGCACCGGTAGCCGGCGCCCTGGCCGCCCTGGCCGCGAATCCCGACCTGTACCTTATCCTGACGGGGGACGAAACGCTGCTGCGGGCTGAACTTGACGGGAAATCGTACGACGCTTCGCGGCTCGAAATCGTCCACGCCCCCGAGGTCATCGGCTGCGACGAGAAACCGACCGACGTGATCCGGCTCAAGCGCAACAGCTCGATGATGAAAGCCATCATCCTGCTGCGTGACCGCGAAGACATCGCTGCCCTCGTTTCGACCGGCTCGACCGGCGCACTCGTGACCGGCGCCCTCGTGCGTCTAGGCCGCATCCCGGGTGTCATCCGTCCGGCCTTCTGTCCGTTGCTCCCTGCTATGAGCGACGGTATCGTAGGCATCTGCGACAGCGGTGCCAACGTCGAGGTCACGCCCGCCCATCTGCGGCAATTCGCCATTATGGCCAGCCTCTATCTTGAAAACGTGTACGGCGTCGAGCGTCCCCGCACCGCCTTGCTCAACGTAGGCAAGGAGGCCGAAAAAGGCGACGACCTCCGCCGCGAAGCCTACCGGCTCCTGCAGGAAACCCCGTCGGTCAATTTCGTGGGCAATATGGAAAGCCGAGACTTCCTTTCGGGCGACTACGACCTTGTAGTGGCCGACGGCTTTTCGGGCAACGTGCTGGTCAAGGCCACGGAAGGCACGGCGCTGGAGCTGTTGAAAAAACTCAAGAAAGATATCTTCTCCCGCACCCTCTACAAGGTGGGAGCATTGCTGATGAAGCGGATGTTCCAGGAGGAAAAGGAATTTATGAACTACCAGAACTACGGTGGAAGCGTGCTGCTCGGAACGCAGAAAGTCGTGGTGAAGGGACACGGCAGCAGTAAGGCCGTCGCCGTGGAGAAATGCATAGAACAGGCCTACATAATGGAAACCAGCCGCCTCTCCGCCAAGATTGAAGCGGAGATCGCCAAATACGAACACTACGAAGAATGAGTATGTTTGACAAAGTGCAGGCCATCCTGGCCAAGCAACTCCGGAAAGACCCGGCCATCATCACCCCCCAGTCCAACATCAAAAAAGACCTTGGCGCCGATTCCATCGACATTCTCCAGCTCCTGATGCGCATCGAAGACCAGTACGGCATCGTCATTCCCGACCAGGCCCTCGCCACCTTCGAAACCGTCGGTGACGTTGTCGCCTACCTGGAAAAACAGGAACAAAGTACACTTTAACAAATCTTTTTGTTAACTTTGTAGGGAAACTATTTATAGTGATGAAAAAGGCAAATCCATACTGGATCCCCAAAAAGGACCCAAACGAATTCCGCTTCTTTATTGACCGGATGCGGTTTGACGAATATCTGGATGCGACCGAAACGCCGGAAGTGAATCTTCCGTTCTTTTCCTTTCTCTATCTTTTGAAGGGAGAAGTCTTGATAGACATTGCGGAAAAGTCCTATTTGTGTCAAAGCTGTCTCTTATACACATCTGACGCTGCCGACGAGCGNNATTGCGGAAAAGTCCTATTTGTGTCAAAGCGGGCAGATGCTCATCATCCCCCGGAATGTTCCCTTTTCGGTGCGGCATTTCAAGGACTGCCGCGGTTATGAAGGCGGCTTTTCCATCAAGATTCTGAAAGACGTGTCGCACGCGTGTCTTCACTCCCTTCAGCCGCTGTTCCAGACCTCTTCGGGCGATGAGGCCGACTTCACGGTGGCCCTGCTCAATCAAATGCTGAGGGCTTTCCATAAAAAAGACTGCTCGTTGCTGGCCAGTGCACTCGACCTGCTGATCTGCCGGATGGAAATGCCCTCAGACCCTCCGCGCCACGCCATGGTCAACCGGTTTTTGGAAAGCGTGTTCAACCGCAACCTCACGATCCGCAAGGTGTCGGAATATGCCGACGAATTCAACATCACGCCCAATTATCTGAACCGGTTGGTACGCAATCACACCGGTCATTCGGCCATCGAATGGATCGAGATTTCCCGCATCTCGCAGGCGAAATCGCTGCTCCGGGAAGGAAACCTGCCGATTGCCGAAGTAGCCGCAGCCGTCGGCATCAACGACAATTCCTACTTTACGCGCTTCTTCAAGAAAACGGAAGGCATGACGCCCACTCAATACCGGGAGCGTAAAAGAAAGAAAAAGAAATAGCGGAATCCCGCCTCAATACTTGAAGAGATACTCCGTGGAGATGCCTCCGAATTCCTCGAGGACCATCCGCACAGGGAGTCCTTTGATGTATTCCATCAAGATTTTGGAATAACCGCGTGCTGCCGCCTTCCGGGCTTTCATCGAAACGGTCTTGACACCGCCCTTTTCAGAAACGGTCAGTTCTGCGTCGTTGTCTTTCGCAGCCTGCTCGTATTCACCCGTGATGCAGTTGAGCAACGTGTTGCGAAGTACCTTGAACCGCGGGTTCTTGTCCGTATCGATGGAAAGTTGCTGTCCCTGCGCGTTTGAACGGAGCATCGGGCCCGAAATAACCAGATACTCTCCGGCTGGCTGGGTGTAAGTCATTGTCAATTGGTCGGGCGAGGTAAACGAAATGACACCTTCGGACCGGATAACCTTGCCGGAAGCCTGGATGGTCCGGGCCTGGGTGAAAGAACAGTCGATTTGTTGGGCCGAAGCGGTCAGACAGCAGCAGAACAGGGCTGCCAGCAAACAGATTTTTTTCATATCAATGTCAAAAACGGAGCAAAGATAGGTTTTTTTCGGCAATTCCTATGCCAGAAGAATCTCCGCACAAAAAGAGGACCTGTCTTCCACCCGTCCTTCGACCGCCCATCCCCCTTCGACGGGAGCCCGGAACAACTCCACCGTCTCACCGGGACGGGCCTCGCGGTTGAAATTGATGCGGAGGCTGCGGACGCGGCGTTTCTCCAGTTCCTCGAAAGGGAGGCAGTCCATCGCCCAGACCACGTAACGCGCATTGTTGGTATGGCCGATCAGATCCACATCGGAATAGACCACTACGTGTTCGGCTATTTCGTCCAGGCCCTCCGCCGGCATCAACACTTTGCTGCACGGCTCGTCGATGGCACTGTCGGGGCACAGGGTGTCGAGCGGCAGTTTGTCTTCCAGGTTCTCCCGCCGCAGCAACCGGCGCGTAGCCAGATCGATGATCAGCCACGAAGAAGTGGCCAGTACCGCCGGCTTCCCGTCCGCACCCAGCATCCGGAAATCTCGCACGTAAAACGGACCTTCGAATCCCTTGTGCCAGGTCTGCAGCTCAACCGCGTCTTTCCAGCGCGGCAGGGAGAGGAACTCGATATGCATCCGCGACAACACCCAGGCCGTCCCGTAGCGCAGCAGTTCATCGTAGCCGAATCCGAGCGAACGCGCCGAAACATAAGCGATTTCCTGCGCCAGATCCATAAACGCTCCGGGCTTTAGATACTGCGACACGTCGGTTCCGTAGCTGGGAACCGTCAGGTGCTGGATGGTTTTATGGCCGGTCGACGCCATCGTCTGTCAGCTTTTCTGGATTTCATCGATGAAACGCTTCCGCGCATCGATCAGGATCTGGAGGGAACGGGGCACGATATCGACGTAATTCGGCGTGCTGTCGACCAGCTGTTCGCACAAAATCCATACGTTCTGCCGGACGATGACGGCTTTGGCCACCTTGATACCCAATGAGACGGTGTTGCAGGCCTGCAGGACTTCCTGCCGGTTGTTGTCGTCAACGCCGAAAATGTTGGGTAGGACCAGCCGGAGGAACTGGTTGTCCTTTTCGTCGATCAGGAAGCAGAAGTTCAGCATCTGGTATTTGAAGGCGATATCGCCGTCGTTGTCGAAGTGAGGCTGGAGTCCTTCGGACTGCAGATAGGAAAACAGAGCGTCTTTCATAATGATGGGGGTTATTTGTATCCGATCGGGGAGCGCTGCGCCTTCTTGCCCAGGGACGAGGGGTTGCAGCGGATGGAATCTTCCAGGTGACGCTGGGAGATGGGCTCATCGGCCAGGGCGGCGATCAGCGCGGCGTCGTTCGCGATGAACGCGATGTCGGACGAGGCATAGCCGTCGGTGAGTTCGGCCAGGCGGGCGACATCGACATCTTCAGCCAGGGGGCGACCCTTGAGGTGATGCACGAACATCAGGCGGCGGGTTTCCAATTCCGGCGCCGGCACTTCGATCTGCAGATCCAGGCGGCCCTTGCGGAGAACGGCCGGATCGATCATATCCATCCGGTTGGTGGTGCCGATGACGAAGATGCCTTTCTGGGCGCAGTTGTTGAGTTGCGACAGGAATTCGTTGACCTCTTCCGGACGGTGCCGGGCCGCTTCGCTGCCACGGGCGGGGACAAAAGAGTCGAACTCGTCGAAACACAGGACGGTGGGCGCCTTGGCCGCCGCTTCCTGGAAGAGAGCGGCTATCTTTCCCTGAGTGCCGTGGATATACGTACTGCCGATATCCGATCCGTTGACCACCATATAGTTGAAGTGGGATTCCTCGGCGAATTTCTCGGCAAAATAGGTCTTTCCGCAGCCCGGAGGACCGTAGAGGAGCATGCCGTTGGGCGGCAGAAGCCGGTATTTCGCGGCCTTTTCTTTATCGCGGAGCACCCAGATCACGCGCTCGGTGAGCATCTTCTTGAGATTGTCCATACCGGCCACGTCGGCGAAGCCGCCTTTCTTCTGATTGCGCTGCATACGCAACTGCAGATCGGTGCCGTCGGTCGTGGCCTTGAGACCGTCGGACGACATCGGTTTTCCGGTTTCCGGGGTCTGGCCGGAAGCCTGGGCCGTGGCATCGGTGCGATGCCGGCCACTGTCCTCGATACCGCCGAGCATCTCCAGCAGTCGGGCCGGTGCAGGACGCATCGACTTGTCGAGCGTCAGCCCCCGCAGGACCACGTTCTGAAGCACCGGATCCACGGCGTGCAGGGCGGCGGGCCACACGGGCTCGCGCTTTCGGCCTTCGCGCACGACGGCCTTCCGGTCGGCGAAGCTGTCCTGATCGTTGAGCGACAGATTCCACGGCACCTGACCGCTCAGCATCGTATAGAGGATGGCCGCTACCGAGAAAGCATCGCTCTGGGGCGAGAAAATGCCGTTGAGCGCCTCCGGAGCCGTATAGAGCAGATTCAGGTCATCGACGGGGAAAGGAGGCGCACCCATCAGGCTGGCGTGGGCATGGCCCAGGTCGATGATCCGCGGGACCAGCGAACCGCCGGCCGTGGTTTCGATGAGAATGTTGCGCGGCGTGAGGTCATTGTGATTCAACCCGCATTTCGTGTTGAGATACACCAGTCCTTCGAGGATCGGAAGGATGAGGGCCTTCGCCTCGGGCCCCGTGAAACGGCGGCCGTCCCGGATCAGTTCCGAAAGAAGTTCTCCCGGGAGGAACTCCGTTACCAGATACGGATACGACCGCTGATCGATGTCGACGACGCCGTCGGAGACATACGATACGATGTTCGGGTGTTTGATCTTACGGCTGTTGGCAACTTCCAGCATCGTGCCGTCAACACGCAGCCGCTCCGGGGCTGCTTCCCGGTCGAATATCTTCAGGAAAAAGACCTGCCCGGCTTCATCTGTCACACAATAGTTGCCGTTGAAAAGGCCGTCCTTGATGAAACGCTGCACCCGGTACGGCCCGACGGCCGCGTCGATTTCCAATCGCACCATAAGAATCTCCGTTTTTTCTTCAAAAATAATGAATGTTTCACGATTTTTGTAAGAAACCCCCTTGTTTTTATTATCCGCCGCTATGAAACGTCTTATCTATTTCCTTTTCACAGTCACCGTCCTCCTTGCGCCGGCAGGCCTCACCGCCGCCTTCGCCCAGCGCATCCAGAACGGAAACTACAGCACGGTCGGTTACATCAAGAGCGATGGCACCGTACAGGACGGGTCCTACCGGACCATCGGACACATCAAGAGTGACGGCACCGTCCAGGACGGCAACTACAAGACCGTCGCCTACATCAAGAGCGACGGCACCATTCAGAACGGAAGCTACAGTACCGTCGGGCACGTCAAGAGCGACGGCACCGTCCAGGACGGATCCTACCGGACCATCGGACACATCAAAAGCGACGGCACCGTCCAGGATGGCAACTACAAGACCATCGGACACTGCGACAGCGGCATCCGCACCACGTGGATCGCGTGGTTCTTTTTCTTCAGGAATTAGGATTGGCGTGCGCTAGGCGCCCATCATCGCGTCGGCCAGTGCCTCGAGCGCCGGCAGATCTTCCTTATGCATCCGGCTGCGGATGGTCACCAGCGGCTCGACGAGCGTGATCTCCTTCATTGCGCCAAGCATTTCCTTCATCACGCGGCCGGCGCTGGGAGCCCAGCTTCCGTTCTCGATGAGACCGACCGTGCGCTTCTGATAACCCTTGGCCTGCAGACGATACAGAAAATCGTGCATCGGCGTATAGACACCGGCGTCATACGACGAGGCGGCCAGCACCATCTTCCCGTAGCGGAACGCGTCTTCCACGCATTCCGCCAGGTCGGATCGGCATATATCGGCCACGGACACCTTCGGGCATCCTTTGTCGCGAAGCATCCCGGCAAAACGCTCGGCAGCAGCAGCCGTGCCGCCGTGGATGGAGGCGTAGGCCACGAAGACGCCTTCCGTTTCCACGCCGTAGCTGCTCCAGGTCTGATAGAGGCCCAGGTGATATCCCAGGTTCTCGTTCAGGATCGGGCCGTGCAGCGGGCAGATCATCGCGATATCGCATCCGGACAACTTTTTCAGGAGGTTCTGCACCTGGACGCCATACTTGCCGCAGATATTGAAATAGTAGCGGCGGGCTTCACAGGCCCAGTCGTCATCGTCCGAAACCCAGAAAGCGATTTTCGACATCGCGCCGAAACGGCCGAACGCATCGGCCGAGAAGAGCATCTTTTCGGACGCCTCGTAGGAAACCATCACTTCCGGCCAGTGGACCATCGGCGCGAGGAAGAATCGCAGGGAATGGCTGCCCAGCGGGAGCGTGTCGCCCTCCTTGACGGCCATCGTACGTCCTTCCAGCGCAATCCCTTCAAAGAACTGCGGCAGCATCTTCAGCGCCGCGGCCGTGGCTACGAGCGTCACGGAAGGATAATTCTCCAACATCCACGCGATGAGAGCCGAGTGGTCGGGCTCCATATGGTGGACCACCAGGTAATCGGGCTTGCGTCCGCCCAGCGCCTCAGCCAGGTTGGCCTTCCAGGCCTCGCCCTTGCGGGCATCGGCCGTATCGAGGACGGCGACCTTCTCGTCGAGGATCACATAAGAATTATACGACATTCCTTCGGGCACCACGTACTGGCCTTCGAAAAGGTCGAGATCGAGGTCGTCGACTCCGATGAATTTGACGGACTGGCTGATATCTTTGATCATAACTGGTTTTTTTAGAGTTTGAATGACAAAATTACGTATTTTTGTAGAATAATAATACTTGTCTGAACGGATATAAACGTTTAAAACCGAATAATCATTTTATGAAACGTATTTTCGCTATCGCAGTGGCATTTCTCGCTATGACAGCCTGCACCGAAAGAACCAATCCTTTCCTTACGGAGTGGAACACCCCCGAAGGAATCCCGCCGTTCGAACAGATCCGGGAAGCCGATTACCTTCCCGCTCTCAAAGCCGGCATCGAACAACACAACGCCGAAATCCAGGCCATCATCGACAACGCCGAAGAACCGACGTTCGACAGCGTGATCGCTCCCTTCGACCAGTCCGGACAACTGCTCTCCAAAGTGGTCGGCGTGCTCTTCAACCTTTCTGAGACCGACAATACCCCGACCTTCGAAAAGATCGTCGAGGAAGCGACCACCCTCGTGGCGCAGCACGGCAACGACATCACCTTCAACAAGGATCTCTTTGCCAAGGTCGAAGCCGTCAACAACCGGAAAGCCGAACTCAACCTGACCCGCGAGCAGGAGATGGTACTCGACAAGGTCTACCGCTCGTTTGCCGACAACGGCATCGCCCTCGATGAGGCCGGACAGGCCCGGATGAAGGAGATCAACACCGAACTATCCGCACTTGGCAACCGTTTCGGCAATTATCTCCTCAAGGAAAACAATGCGTTCAAGGCGCAGTTCAACGTAGCCATCTCCGAATATCGCGATGTGATGGCCCAGCTGGAAGACCGTTCCGAGCGCGAAAAGATGTTCCGCGCATTCGCGAACCGCGGCAACAACGGCGGCGAATTCGACACCAAGGAGATTATCCTCAACATCCTGAAACTCAAGGAAGAGAAAGCCAAGCTGCTGGGCTATGACACCCCGGCCGCCCAGATTCTCAGCGACAAGATGGCCAAGACGCCCGAGACGGTCGATGCTTTCCTGGCCAACATTTTCAAGTATGCCGTTGCCCGCGCCAGGGAAGAAGTGAAGGATATGCAGCAGATGATGGACCAGGATATCGCCGACGGCAAGGTCGAAGCGGGTGCCACCATTCAGCCGTGGGACTGGTTCTATTACAGCGAAAAGGTCCGCAAGGCGAAATACGATCTCGACGAGGAACTCGTCAAGCCGTATTTCCAGATGGAAAAAGTGCGTGAGGGCGTGTTCAACACTGCTTCGAAGCTCTACGGCCTTCAGTTCGAGCCCATCGAGAACGCCCCGAAGTATCATCCAGACGTGGAAGCCTTCCGGGTAACCGATGCCGACGGATCGCTCATCGGCGTGCTGCTCACCGACTATTTCCCGCGTGAAAGCAAGCGCGGCGGCGCCTGGATGAACAATATGCGCGATCAGTTCGTGACGCTCGACGGCCGGATGGTCCGTCCGATCATCGTGAACGTGGGCAACTTCAACAAGCCGACCGAAGACACCCCTTCGCTGCTGAGCATCGACAACGTGGAAACGATGTTCCACGAGTTCGGCCATGCGCTGCACGGCCTGCTGAGCCAGTGCCACTACACCACGGTGAGCGGCACCGCGGTCTCCCGCGATTTTGTGGAGCTTCCGTCGCAGATCAACGAGAACTGGGCCTTCCAGAAAGAAGTGCTCACGGGTTATGCCAAACATTACAAGACCGGCGAGGTGATTCCAGACGAGCTTGTCGAGAAGATCCTGGCCGCCCGCACCTTCAATCAGGGCTTTATGACGACGGAACTTTGCGCAGCGTCGATCCTTGACATGAAGTGGCACGAGCTCGCTTCGGTCGAGGGTATCGACATCGAGGATTTCGAAGCACGGGCCTGCAAGGAGATGGGCCTGATCGACGAGATCATCCCGCGCTACCGCACCACCTACTTCAACCACATCTTCAACAGCGGTTACAG
>LXOW01235778.1_pt1 | contig 10452 bp, 9 predicted proteins | sample 1368591 | NCBI WGS metagenome assembly LXOW01 (sample SAMN04884650, study PRJNA319009) | bovine gut metagenome | isolation source: Cow rumen | host: Bos taurus | place: Italy: Legnaro (PD) | collected 2014-07-09
CATCTCTTCTGAGATATCATTGAGACTAACAGTGTCTGGAGAATACCTTTTTATTATTTCCGATGTAAAAATGCCAGATCCGCAGCCAATTTCTAGAACATGCTTAAATTTACCTTCTGCTATGTATTCAAGCAGCTTCTTTCCCATATAGAGCTGAACCGATGCGTTATCATCGTAGGTTCTTGATGCTTTTGAGAAATGTTTTTTTAATGATTCTTTTTTTACTATCATACTAGCTGATTTTTGAATAGCTCATAGCTGTAGTGAGCACATTCGACTTCCTGTGTTATTGTTTTNNGAGAGATAATCTTATCCTTAAGTCCGATGAATGCCTTGTTATAAAAGAATCCATCAACAAGAGGATTATTTGTAAAGTCTCGGATAAAGATCAGCTCTGATTTGAGAGATTCTTCAGATCTCTTTGGTCTGAATCTCAGATATTCTTCATATAGCTTTGCATCAAAGCACATACGGCGATAAAACTTTAAAACTGCACTCTCGCAAAGTGCATCAATGGTAGCATTCCAAATCTTAAGAGGAATGCCGTATTCATCACTGATGCCTTCCAATGTTCCGTTGATGGCAGAAGAGCTGGTAACCTTATCTAAAAGTCCGTTTTTATCAAGAACCTTTGGGGCCATCATTACCCCCATGGACCATGCTATAAGGTTAATGTCCTTATATTTACTATAAACAGAGGAATCAAAGTCCTCATTTTCGTAATCATATACCAGAGCAATGTCAGCGCAGTCGCTATCCTTAAGCTGCTCAAAAATGGCTCCATCCTGACCGTAACCTAGAAAAATCAGATTAAGAGTGTCGGTGTGATTCTGTTTTACGAATAGCTGTTTCATTTTATTCCTTAGAAAATGCTTTTATCGTATCTGCAAGGAGTTCAACCTGACTGTCGGTTAATCCTGCATTAAGAGATATTCTTAGTCGTCCTTTACCTTGAGGTACAGTCGGATGTCTTATTGGCATTGCATAGATCCCTCTGGTCTTAAAGAATTCACTTGCCTTTAAGGTTCTATCATTATCTCCTGTGATAAGGGGAATAATCTGAGATGAGGAAACATTATCGAACCCGCATTCATTCAGAGTCTGATGAATATATGAACTGATTTTCTCAAGCTTTATACGAAGATCATTTCTTTTCTTCATATAGTTAACCATGAATGCCTCATGGGCAAAGGTATAAGGTGATAATGCGGTAGAGAAGATCAGAGGTCTGGAATTATTGATAATGTAATCGCGAGCTGTCTCGTTTGTAAGTATGCAGGCTCCTTCAGATGCCAGGGCTTTACCAAAGGTTGTCAGGATAAAATCAACCTCATCGATAAGCTTTAAAGAGCCGCACAGACCGCTTCCTTCTTCTGATAAAACTCCAAAGCCATGAGCTTCATCTACATAAAGATAAATATTTGGATATTTGTGCTTAATCTCTATAAGTCTTTTAAGATCGCATCTGTCGCCATCCATACTGAAAACAGCTTCAGTAACAATAATAATGTTATCGTATTCTGAAATGCTTTTCTGTATAAGTCGCTCAAGATGATCATAGTCATTGTGAGCATAACGAAGAAACTTTCCCTTACAGGCGGTTAGTCCGTCAATCATTGACGCATGAGCGAGCTTGTCTGCAATTAGAAGGGTATCTTCTGAGCCAAGAATACTTAACACACCGCTATTGGCAGAAAAACCACTGTTAAAGAAAGTTGCCTTTTTTCTAAATAAGTTCTCCATGACTTCGCAGGCGAGGGCATAACTCTCGTGAGCTCCGGTAAGCAGAGGAGAACCAGATGAAGAGAGTCTTAGTGAATAAGACTTTGCATACTCATTAAACTCCTCCAGACAATTCATATCTGAGGCCAGTCCCAGATAATCATTAGATGAGAGATTCAGATAATCCTTAGAATCAAGGGTAATCATTGAATGATTCTGTGATTTAGGAACTATAGTCCTGAAAACTCCTTTGCTGCGGTTATTTTCAAGACTCTGCTGCATTCTATCGTACAAATTCATATATATAACCTTCTTTTGGTTTAAGCAATTCTAGCAAAAACAAAAGACTATGGNNGTATGCTCCAGAATGGAAAGCTTTAAAAAAATCCGTAAAAACTAACCTAATAACCTACTGAAATTTTTGTTGATTTTTTGTGTTGCGTAAAATGCACAATAAATAATTATGTGTTGCACAAAAATAAATGTTGACTATTTCTTAATATTGGCATTTAATAAACAAAACGACAAAGAACATTACCCCCGTTCCTGTCGATTTTTATCTCAAACCATATAGATAAAAAACACTTCAAAAGNNGTGTACTATTCTGTATTTGCTTAGCATACTTTGTTTTAGCATATTTTACGTACGGAAACTTTTTAAAGAAATTATTTTCAATAGACCCAAAGAACCCTACACCTGCACATACCAACCTAGATGGTGTGGACTATGTTCCAACTAAGGCTCCTGTTCTTTTTGGACATCATTTTGCCTCAATCGCTGGTCCTGGTCCTATCGTAGGCCCAATTATGGCAGCTTATTTCGGCTGGCTTCCTGCTTTAATCTGGATTCTGGTTGGATGTGTATTTGTAGGTGCTTTCCACGATTTTGCATCACTTGTTATTTCTGTACGTAATAGAGGCAGATCTGTATCTTTCGTAATGGAAAAAATGATGGGCTTTACCGGAAGACAGCTATTCTTAGGCTTCTGTCTTCTATGCCTGGTTCTTGTTGTTGCAATTTTTACTCTTCTGATTGCCGGCTTATTTACCAAATTCCCTGAGGTGGCAACTGCATCATTGCTGTTTATTTTCATGGCTCCAGTATTTGCCTTTACCACCATTAATTTAAATTTCAGTTTAAAGAGAGCTTCTGTAATCTTTATTCCATTAGTATTTTTATCAGTTTACCTAGGTGAAAGCTTCCCTCTGAATGTAGAGACAGCATTTAATATTGCACCAGAGAATGTAAAGTCATTCTGGATTGCAGTTCTGGCTATCTATATCTTTGTAGCATCAGTAATGCCTGTTCAGTGGCTACTTCAGCCAAGAGACTATATGAACTCATGGCTTCTGTATGCAATGCTGGCTTTGGGCTTTGCTTCAATCTTAGCTTACAGTCCTGAGATCAAGATGGCTTCATTTGAAGGTTTTAGTGCTGTTACCGGTGACGGCAAGATGACAGACATGGTTCCTGCTCTGTTTATCTTCATTGCCTGTGGTGCCTGTTCTGGTTTCCATGCTCTGGTTGCTTCAGGAACCACATCAAAACAGCTGAACAAGGAAAGTGATGCTCTTCCAATCGGTTATGGCTCAATGCTGATTGAAGGTGTTTTAGGTATCATGGCTTTAGTAGCAGTTATGTCTATGGGTAATGCTGAGTTCACTGAGCTTGGAAAGAATCCTCCTGCTGCATTTGCTACCGGTATTTCAAACTTCTGCGGTGCATTAGGTCTTAATGTTTCTTTGGCTAAGGTATTTATCTCTCTTGCAATCTCTGCATTTATGATGACTTCTCTTGATACTGCAACCAGACTTGGTCGTTTTGTATGTCAGGAGCTGTTCATGCCAAAGGCTGGCAAAGAAAATGCTAAGTCTAATGAATCAAAGAATGCATCTGTTGGTCTTGTTAGACGTGCTTTCATGAACAAATACGTAGCATCTTTCTCTATCGTATGCGTTTCAATGTATATGGCATTAAGTGGAGAGGCTGCTTCTTTATGGCCAATCTTCGGTGCTTCAAATCAGCTGATGTCTGCTTTGACTCTATTGGTTATCTCACTATGGCTTCTATCTAAGAATGTTAACTGGCTGGTTGCCTTTGTTCCAATGGTATTCATGCTAATCATGAGTCTGTGGGGCGTATCACAGGTAATTTCCCAGCAGTGGAATTCTAGCGGTGTACTTGTAGGACTTGGATTTGTACTTGTAGTTATGGCATGTATGCTTGTAGCTTTAGGCTTATCCGTAATCGTACATACTGTTAAGAGCCGCTTTGCCGTTAGATCTGCAGAGGCCTAGACTGCATAATTAAGGACTATTCAACTGGCTAGGCAAAGCTGTTCTGCCTAGCTAAAAATGTGAGAATAGTCCGTTATTTAGTACTGTGTAAACAGGAATATAATGATATACTAACCTTATGACAAATAAGCTTATGTATATCATTTTTCGTTTTTTGCGATGTGTATAATAACGAATACGATCTAAGAAAATATAGAAAAATATACAAGACAAAATCTTATTTTTTTCCTTAATTTTTTCTCATAAGCAAAACAAAGATTCTGTGGACTCAGGTTGGGTAAGCATCTGCCTCCACGCTCATATTAAGCTACTTAAACATGCTTTACTGAGACTGTAAATTTTTTGAAACTCACGAGAAAACATGTCACTTGCAAATAATAAAAATAAACTTCTAGATGAAGCAGAACTGAAAGATAAGATTCATTTTATTGAGAGCAGCTTTCTTAATATTGAAAGCGGAGATTCTGTAATTTCTCAGGATGAACTTGATGCTAAGGTCAGAAGATACGGTGAAAAAGAGCTGACAGAAAATTCAGACAAGACAGAGATAGATGAGTTTATTTACTGGAACTATGTTGCTCTTGAGCAGAGCAGGGTAAAACAGAAGGACGCAATCTATTCAAGACTTGAGTCTGCACTGGATTTAATAAGCACTCGTGATTTTAAAAAATATTTCAAATCCTCATCTGTATTAAAGTACGCACGTTCAAAGAAGTATTACGACAGATCTCTTGNNCGTCAGATGTGTATAAGAGACAGGTATTAAAGTACGCACGTTCAAAGAAGTATTACGACAGATCTCTTGAGATTATTCGTCAGTTTGCGGATGACTTTAATAAAATCAATGAGGACAATTTTGTCTCCTCATGTGTTCCTGTATATATCCCTGCCGCTGTAACCTTTTTTGTTGATCAGCTGTTTGTCGAAGGTTCTCCTAACTGGCAGGATCTTTCATCAATTTCAAGACTGTTCCTGATGCCTATAAAGTATTTTGAGGAACAGCTGCAGATTCAGATTGATGATTATGATGATGAGGAAAACATTCTCTATCTTGAAGCCTTAAGAACAATCTTTGAGTCTTCATTTAATGTATATCATCCTTCTCAGATTTACGCCGAGGCTTCCTCTGTAATCAAGGGCGTTCCTGGCAATGTAGCCTATAGAATTGCCAATGCCTATATGAGAGGAAAGGATCTGCCTTTAGATAAGTCAAAGGCAAGACAGTGGTTCTCATATGGCATGGTTGTAGGTGATCCATTCTGCACCATGGCATTTATTGTCTACTTCCTGGATTTAAGCATTGATTCTGAGATGGAGTCAGAAAGTGAACTTACTGATCTGTACACTCTTCTTATCAACTGCTTTGCTCTTGTACGTTACCTTAAAACTACCAAGGATCAGCATTTCTTAAGTTTTGAGCCTTTCTGCAAGATGGGTAATGACCTTGAAGAGATATGTCTGTTCAACATTCTTGCTCTTTTAAATTCTCTGAAATTTGACTGTGATTATGAGTCTGTTCCTTTCTCTATGCCAATGGAAATCTTTGATGATTTCCTGGATATCATAATTGAGAATCTGCAGAATTCACCAAAGAGTCACAGACTAAAGGCTGCAGTAGCTCTATTCCTGGAGATTACAGGTACCCTTGAGGATGATCCTGATTTACTTAACGAGATTGCTTTATCTCTGGATTTAAAACTCAACAAGGAAACTGAGATATCTGATTTCCTGTTTGACTTCATTAAGGAAGGTCTTAAGGAGAAAGATGCATATTCACTGAGTGCTTATGTTTGTCTGTTCTGTCTGTACAAAGGTACTTTTGATAAGATTCCTAAGAAGTATCTGCATCTTCTGTCAAAGCAGGGATATGCTAAAGCCAGTTTCCTGCTAGGCAATATGGTATTAGAAGAGCATGAGCCTGATGAATATGCTTTAAGCTATTGGGAACTTGCCGGAGAGCAGGGTAGTTCCTTTGCTCTTTTGAATATTGCCTTAGGTGCTGTAATCAATAATGATATGGATAAGGCTGAAGAGTACGCAAGAAGAGCCATAAACTACGGGAATATCCTTGGTTATTATGTTCTCTACAAGGTATATGAATCCAGTAATTCCAAGCTTGCTCATACCTATCTTCGCTATGCTGCCGAGTATATCTTCCCTGATGCAATTGAAGAGTATAAACATCTGAAGGCTACAGGAACATACTGTCCGCTTCCATTTATGCAGTTAATTGAGGAAATGGAGGAGCTTTCAGCTGATAATCCTCAGGCATGTCTAATCCTGTGTGATATGTACCATTCAGGAATTTTCCTGCCAGCAAATGTTGAGAAGGCTTTTGAGTACCAGCAGAAGGCTATTCTAAACGGTTATACCTCATTCTTTGGCTATTATCAGTCAATGTATAAGAATGCATTCCCTCTGGATACACCTCAGTCATCCTATTTCCCAACCTTCAGAAAGAGTCTGGATATAAGCTTTAATTTCATGATGGATGACAAGGATGATTCCACCCATGATAATTCTCCTGCAATCTATAAGATGAAGGATATTATCAGCAAGCTTGTCAACGGTAAGACTCAGCTTGAGAAGGACATTACCTATAATCTGTATCATTCAGAGTTCTGGGCAAATACCCCATCACTTAAGAAGAAACAGCTTAAGGGAATGGATATAAAGCCTGATTATCAGGTGCTTTCGAATTTAAGAAAGAATCTTGTAAAAGGTTCATACTCAGTATGCTTCAATAACATTTCTGAAAAGCAGCTTGAGGATTCAAAGAAGGTCTACTCATTATGTGAACGTCTGAATGATGTTCAGGTAAAGAGCAGTTCTGATTTTGACCTTGTAAGTGCATTCATGTTCATTCGCTCCTACACCATGCCTCCTTCATACAGTATCTTCAAGGAGAAGATTATGAAGGGTAAGTTCTCAGGCTCTATTGTAAGCAGTCTGTTCACCGCCCTTGATTTCGGTCTTCTCGCATGTGAAGACTGCAATGTTGCTGTCAAGGCAAGCGCTTCTGACAGAGAACCTCTTGATGCAGATGTTTTTGTTTCAAATATAGTTCAGTAGGAGTTTGAGCTGTGCAGTATCTTTTGAAGGTTTCTATTGAAAACACTCCTTTATGGCGTCTTGTCGCCATTGACGGAAAGGCTGATATTTCACATGTTGCAAAATTGATCGGTCTTGCTTTTGACTATAAGAAATCTCAATATTGTTTTAATATAGACAGCAGAAAGATCTCCGCTGGCGTTGATGGTCAGACTTCATCATTAGAAGAGCTTAAAACCTTTGATTCACTTTCTTTAAATGCTGGTGATGTATTCGGTTTTGTCAATGAAACACAAGGCTCTTTAAATCATAAGGTTGAAGTTATGAAGGCTGAAGATAAGCTTTACTGCCTGATACCATCCTGCCTTGTTGGAGCGGGAATTCTTCCTCCCGAAGATAACCTGACCACTGATGCCATCAGTGCTTATTATGACAAGGATGACTGTCCTAGTCTTAATTTGAAGGAAGTTACAAACAGATTGAGAGAGTACGGATCAGTCCGCAAGGATCTTGAGGCAACCATGAGTCAGGTTAGCGCTATTCCGTTCGATATAAAAGGTTAAAGGATAATTATAAAAATGCCACTACACATGATAGACGGAGTCAGAGTACCTGACTCTTTTTTATTACCTGATACTCTTTCCTTAGAAGAAAAGAAAAAAGATGAAGCCTTGTTTGATGAGGCTCTTGAACTTATCAAGAAGAAAAATGCTCTTTTAATTGCTCATTACTATACCTCAGAAACAATGCAGCGTCTCTGTGAGGCTGCGGGCGGTTTTATCGGTGATTCTCTTGAAATGGCAAGAGTGGGAAGAGATAGTGATAAAGACCTGCTTTTGGTAGCTGGTGTAAGATTTATGGGTGAAACTGCCAAGATTCTTTCTCCTGACAAGACTGTTATCATGCCAGAATTAAAGGCTGAATGTTCATTAGATCTATGCTGTGATGTTGAAGATCTTAAGAAAATCAAAGCGTTGCATCCAGAAGCAACTGTAGTTGCATATGCAAATACCTCTGCTCAGGTTAAGGCTCAGGCTGACTGGATTGTAACCTCATCTTTGGCAGTTGAACTAGGAAAATACCTGACAAAGCAGGGAAAGCCTATTCTATGGGTACCAGACCGTCATCTTGGTTCATATATCGCAGCTCAATCTGATTGTGAAATCTACTGCTGGCCAGGCAGATGTATCGTTCATGATTCATTTGAAGAGAATGCTTTGGATTTTGTTAAAAAGGAAAATCCTGATGCAAAGGTTCTGGTTCACCCTGAAGCTCCTGCAGCTGTGGTAGCAAAGGCTGATTATGTGGGTTCAACCTCACAGATTCTTAACTATGCAAAGAATTCAGATTGTAAAGAATTTATTATCGGAACAGAAAAGCATATTTTCTACAAACTGATGCAGGCCTGTCCTGACAAGAAGTTTATCGAGGCTCCTGTTGTAAGTACATCCGGTCACTGCATAAGCTGTGCAAACTGTCCTTGGATGGGGATGAACACACTTGAATCATTAATCAGAGCATTAAATGATCCTGAACCTCACAGTGTTCATGTGGATGAGTCCGTTCGTTTAGGCGCCTTAAAGCCACTGGATAGAATGCTGTCATTTTCAGCAGATCTAAAGGCCGGAAAGATTGTTCTATAGACACATATTTTCTATAGGACATATAAGTAATATCAGGTAGGATTGTTCTGGGGGAATTATTTTAATGAAAGGAACCATTACTTACTTTAATGCAGATGAAAATACAGGTGCGATTCAGTCTGATGATGGCCTTTTACTTAAGTTTTCAACAGAAAGTCTAAGTCCTAATCAGGATTATTCAAAGCTAGTTAACGGCTGTAGAGTTGATTTTGATCTTGAAGATAAGCTTGTGGTAAACATGGTTATCTCCAAGGAGCAGAATTTTCTTGAAGATAATATCTTTTATCTCGAGCCTCAGCAGACTGGTATTATCACCTCTGGTATACCAGAGGGATATGAGCTGATCGATTCTAGTGACATTGCCCTCAATCGCGAGGCAAGAAACTCTAAAGCCTTAAAATTTGCTTTTATTGATTTATGCGAGAAACTCGGCGGTAATGTTGTTCTTGACTATAAGGAAGAACGTTTTACAAGAAATTCCATCGGTTTTTCTTTTTACATGTACAGAGGTACAGCAAGAGTCGGTCTGATTGCCAAAAGGGCTGATGAAAATACAGATGGAGCTCTTTCCTTACGAGATTTAAAACACAAAATCCGTCATGAAGGAATTGAAAAGATCGCTGATGACGAGAAAAAGAGCAAGCTTGGTCTTAAGATTGTAAAAATCTCAGGAGCAATTCTTCTGATTATCTTTACAATTGGATTCCTGATGAGTGGAAGTTAACCATGAGTAATTATGTTAGCATTAGCTAACTTTATCTGCTATAATCTCCGAAAATTGGAGATTTATCATGATTGCAAAAATAATTCTGTTTATAATATTCTGCCTTGCGGCTGTAGCACTTTATTCTGGTCTAAAAAAAATATTTTCCATCCTGTCTTTTAAAGGTGGATGCGGATGTTCTAAAACCGGTGCATCAGAGTGTCACTGCCATGATAAGGAAAATGAATAAGCTAGAGGTATCGAAAAGTTGTAATTCTTTCTAACTTTTATAGTGACGTTTCGTAGAATGCATACTATTCTAAAGTATGGATACATGCCAATTTTCAAAAAAATTAACATCTTTCTTGAAATAAAAAAAACGATCCCCATATATAAAAATAGTAAGAATTTGTAGGGACTAACGCTATGATAGATGAGAACGAATCCTTTAACATTGATGCCTTGACCGAGGACACAATCCGAAAATTAGAAGCAAGTGGCCTTAGAATGACCGTGCAAAGACGTCGTATAATTGAGATACTTACTTCTAGCAAATGCACCTCACCAAAAGAGTNNGATTTAGGCATAGCAACTGTGTATCGTCTGATTAATCGTTTGGAGCAGATTGGTTTAATCTCTAAGAACAGAAATCTCGGAATGCAGAGAGTTGAACCAAGATTAGGCGTTGTTGCTGATGAGAAGGGCAGAAGAATTTTAAACGAAGGGTCTGTCAAGGATTTGGAATTATTAATTAAGCAGGGACTTGTTCAACGCGGTACAATCTCTCCTATGAATAATGTCCGTCTTTCTTTGGTAGGCGATAAGATTAACGTAACTGTAATTTAATAGTATTGGGANNTGGAGAGACTTATCTTGAGACCATTTTAGTGATCAAGGAAAGAAGATCAAATGGTCTGGTAAGAGCTGTTGATGTTGCCAATGAATTAAAACTAAGTAAACCAAGCGTTTCACGTGGTCTTGGTCTTTTAAAAGAGAAGGATCTCATTAGAATCGGTCTTGCTGGCGATATTGAGT
>LXOW01359062.1_pt1 | contig 10450 bp, 9 predicted proteins | sample 1368591 | NCBI WGS metagenome assembly LXOW01 (sample SAMN04884650, study PRJNA319009) | bovine gut metagenome | isolation source: Cow rumen | host: Bos taurus | place: Italy: Legnaro (PD) | collected 2014-07-09
ATCTCGTCAGAAAGCTTGTCAGTTGCACCCAGACCCTCAGTGGTGATGCGGCTGGCAGCAATCTTATACTTCTTGATGAGAGCGTTCTTAACAACCTCAGCGCGCTGCTCAGACAACTTCTGGTTCAGCTCAGCAGAACCCTCGGGAGAAGCATAACCCTGAACCTTCAGGTTAGCCTCAGGATGATTCTTCATGTACTTAGCAATCATCTCGATGCTTGCATACTGTGCAGGCTCAATAGTGCTCTTGCCCTGACGGAAGATAACGATAGGCTGCAGAGTCTCAACCTTCTTCTCTACAACGGTAGCGGTAGGACGAGCCTCGCAAGCAGCGAGCTTAGCCTTCAGGTCAGCAATCTGCTGATCCTTAGCTGAGAGCTGACCATCCTTAGCGTTCACGTCAGCACGGAGCTCGTTAATCTTAGCGTTCAGACCGTCAATCTCAGCCTGGTCGCGCAGCTGCTCCTTCTTGAAGTTGTGAGAACCGTTGCTGTTACCGAACTTGTAGTTCAAACCAGCCTTAAGAGAGAATACAGACTTGTTGATGTCATACATGAAACCAGGTTCGTTAACACCCAGAATAGCATCAACAACAGCAGCATCAACACCCTCTGACCAACTATGGAGATTATAGGTCAAAGCGGGCTCGATGTAGAACTGCCAAGCCTTGTCAGCACCCAGGTTGAATGCGAAGTCAAGAGCAATCTTAGAATTCAGACCATTAGTCTTGCTCAGGTGGTCGAACGCATGTTCCCAACCGAAACCGCCCAGAGCAATCAGCTCAAAAGCACGGGGCTCACCCTGATAACCTGCAAACAAGTTACTCAGATTGAAAGTACCCAACAGGTTTACGTTAAGACCCTCAATAAAAGTCTTAGAGCCACCATAGAACTTATCGTTAGACTTAAAATAAACATCTGCATCAGCAGCAAGACCGAAAACAGTTGTCAAGTTCTTACCAAGACGAACGCCAAAAGTAGGAGCGATAGACTTAAAGAATCCGTCACCAGCATCCTTAAAACTTTCCTTTGTCTTTGTAGTAACGCCAGCGTTGATACCGAAATACCAGTTATCACCAGCTTTGCTAGATGTGATTGCAGTATTCTGTGCACTCACTGAAGCTGCCATCATAGTAGCAGCAATCATCATAAAAAACTTTTTCATTTTGTAATAACTAATTAGTTTAAAATTAATAAATGTATCCTATTTTATGCTTATTTTCTTATTTTCGGGTGCAAAGTAACTAAAAAAAACGATAAGTTCCAAATAAAANNCAGCCTAAAATAGGTTTCTTTCTAAAAAAAAGACTAAAAAACATACTTTTTCTGGTAATTATTGAAAAAAAACGAGAAAAGTTTGGTAAATCGCGAAAAAAAGATTACTTTTGCATCCGACATTAAAAACTCGACTACTGCATGAGGCAACTAAAGATTACCAAATCAATCACAAACCGCGAAAGCGAGGCGTTGGAGAAATACCTGTCAGAAATCGGCAAAGAGGAACTTTTATCGGCCGACGAAGAGGTGGAACTGGCGCAACGCATCCGCAAGGGTGACAAAAAGGCTTTGGAAAAGCTGACAAAGTCGAACCTTAGATTTGTGGTGAGCGTGGCAAAACAGTATCAGAACCAAGGCTTATCATTGCCCGACCTGATTAACGAAGGTAATGTGGGACTGATAAAGGCTGCTGAGAAATATGACGAGACGAGGGGATTTAAATTCATCTCGTATGCTGTCTGGTGGATTCGTCAAAGCATCCTGCAAGCCATTGCCGAGCAGAGTCGTATCGTGAGACTGCCGTTGAACCAGCTAGGGTCAATGAACAAAATCAACCGCATGTTGACGAAATTCGAGCAGGAAAACGAGCGCCGGCCGTCGGTGGACGAGATATCGGAGGTTATCGACATTCCTGAGGAGAAAGTTGACGAAGCCATCAACGTGTCAGGCCGTCAGGTATCGGTTGACGCTCCGTTTGTGGATGGTGAGGACAATTCGCTGTTGGACGTACTCGTAAATAATGACGCGCCGATGGCTGATAAGCAACTGGTGATAGAGTCATTGCAGGCAGAAATCATGGATGCATTGAAAATGCTGACAATTCGCGAGCGCAACATCATTACGGCATTTTACGGTATAGGACAGCCCGAGATGACACTCGAGGAAATAGGAGCAAAATTCGGCCTTACGCGTGAGCGCGTGCGACAAATAAAGGAAAAAGCGATCCGTCGTTTACGCAGCAATACAAAGAACAAAATATTAAAAGCATATTTAGGAGCATGAAATCAATAAAGTATATACTATTGCTGGTTGTGGCCTTGACAGCCTTAGGAGCCAGCGCGAAACCCTTGAAGACGAATCAAGTCTATATGTTCGGGTTCTCGGCATCGTTCAAAGACTCAGTAATATACGTGACGGACATCCAGAACGTTCCAGGAACGTGGGTAGAGTCGAAGAACAAATTCCTGTTGCTTCGTGACGAATATTCACGGCAGATGAAAGACTATCTGGAAGAGAAGCTACAACAGGAGAAACGCGTTTGTGTGGTATTCTACTATCTGAAGAAAAAGAAGGCTGAGAAGGAGTTCTTGAAACTGATGAAAAAATACAAGAAAGGTTATGAGGTTCGCCACGTAAATGAAAAGGACTTTAAGTTCGAGGCGATAGATGTGTCAGAACAACAATGACGGAACATAAAATCATTAACGACCCTGTATTCGGGTTTATCAAGATCAGACGTGGATTGCTGTACGACATCGTACAGCATCCGTTGTTTCAACGCCTAAACCGTATCAATCAACTCGGACTGGCCTCTGTAGTGTATCCTGGTGCACGCCATACGCGTTTCCAGCACTCGCTGGGAGCATTTTACCTCATGTCGGAAGCCGTAAAATCACTAAGTGAAAAAGGGGTGTACATCTTTGATTCAGAGGCAGAAGCCGTGCAGGCAGCAATCCTCTTGCATGACATCGGTCATGGTCCGTTTTCGCACGTATTGGAAAATACACTCATCAATGGTGTTTCGCACGAAGACATCTCGCTGATGATGATGGAGCGGATGAACCGAGAGATGAAAGGACAGCTGGCACTGGCTATCAGTATTTTCAAAGACGAATACCCAAACAAAATTTTCCATCAGTTGATATCCAGTCAATTGGATATGGACCGACTGGATTATCTGCGCCGCGACTCATTCTTTACGGGAGTGACGGAAGGCAACATCGGCTCGGCACGCATCATCAAGATGTTGAACGTAGCTGACGAGAGACTTGTCGTCGACGCAAAAGGCATCTACTCGATAGAAAATTACCTGACGACGCGACGGCTGATGTACTGGCAGGTGTACTTACACAAGACCGCAGTAGGATACGAGAAAGTGCTGGTGAATGCTCTGACACGAGCTCGCGAACTGATGAGGATGGGTTACGACCTGTTTGCTTCGCCTTCCCTAGCCTTTTTCCTGAAAAATGACGTCACGTTCGACGATCATACACTGGATGTGTATGCTGAATTGGACGACAGCGACATTTGGAGTGCTCTGAAGGCTTGGAAGCATGTTGATGACAAAATTCTTGCCACTTTGGCTACTGATATGACCGACCGAAGATTGTTCAAAGTGGAGGTTAGCGAGGAGCGTCCTTCGGAGGAGCGAATAGCCGAAATCGCACGTGTAATAGCAGAAAGAATGAATATTCCGTTGGAAGATACCCGCTACATGATGACGTTGACGGAGATAGGAAAAGACATGTATAATCCTGAGGATGATAGTATCGGAATTCTTTACAAAGACGGCACTGTTAAGGACATAGCAGAAGCATCGGAAATCTTAAATGTACATTTACTTTCTAAAAAAATACGTAAATATTACCTCTGTTATCAACGTTTTTCATAAAAAATGCTTATCTTTGTAGCGTTTTTATAAAAAATGACAGTAACTATGGAGTTTACAGCGCGACAAATAGCCGACTTTATAGGCGGTAAAGTGGAAGGAAACGAACAAGCATCCATCCACACTTTTGCGAAGATAGAAGAAGGCATGGAAGGAGCCATTACATTCCTTTCGAACCCTAAATACACCCAATACATCTACGAAACGAAAGCCACCATTGTGTTGGTGAACGAAGACCTGCAACTGGAGCATCCCGTCAACTGCACCTTGATTCGCGTGAAGAACGCCTACGAGTGTGTGGCGAAACTTATGCAGATGTATGCTCAGTCGTTGCCGAAGAAAACCGGTGTAGATCCACTGGCTTTTGTGTCACCAAGTGCCCAAATTGGCAAGGATGTTTATATCGGACCGTTTACGTACGTCGGCGAAGGTGTAAAAATCGGAGACAACACGCGAATATTCCCCAATGTTACTATCTATGATGGGTGTCAGATTGGTAAGAATGTGACCATTCATGCCGGTGCAGTCATTGGTGCCGACGGCTTCGGTTTCGCCCCCAATCAGGAGGGATACGAAAAGATTCCGCAGTTGGGTGTGGTCATCATCGAAGACAATGTGGAGATTGGTGCCAACACATGTATTGACCGCTCTACGATGGGTCAGACCATTATCCATCAGGGCGTGAAACTGGACAATCTCATCCAGGTCGCTCATAATTGCGAGATTGGTGAAAATACCGTGATGTCGGCACAAGCCGGAATGGCAGGTTCGACGAAGATTGGCGCATGGTGTATGGTAGGTGGTCAAGCAGGTTTCTCAGGTCATATCCAAGTCGCCGACAGGACAATGATTGGTGCCCAGTGTGGTGTCATTGGCAATACCAAGGGCGACGGTGAAACGTTGATCGGTTCCCCAGCTGTCAATCCGAAGATGTATTTCAAGGCGAGAGCTTTGGACGCAAAACTTCCCGACATGTATCGCCAGATTGCCCAGCTGCAGCGTGAACTTGATGCGCTGAAGAAAATAGTAGAAATTGAAAGATAACAAAAGATATGAAACAAAAGACTTTGAAAGGCAGCTTTTCGTTATACGGAAAAGGTCTGCATACGGGACTGAACCTGACTGTCACATTCAACCCTGCCCCTGAGAATCACGGTTACAAAATACAACGCATCGACATGGAGGGTGAACCCACCATCGATGCTATTGCAGAAAACGTGGTTGATACCCAGCGCGGTACTGTATTGGGCAAGGGCGACGCTCGCGTATCAACTGTAGAACACGGACTCTCGGCACTTTATGCTTTGGGCATCGACAACTGTCTGATACAGGTCAACGGTCCGGAATTTCCCATTCTCGACGGTTCGGCCATCAAGTATGTAGAAAAGATAGCTGAAATCGGTATCGAAGAACAAAATGCCCCCAAGGACTTTTATATTATCCGCAAGAAAATTGAGGTGAAGGACGAACAGACCGGTTCGTGCATTACAATCCTTCCCGACGACGAATTCTCCATCACAGCCATGTGTTCGTTCGAGTCGAAATTCATCAATTCGCAGTTTGCGACACTCGACAAAATAGACCATTTTGCCAAGGAGATTGCCGCTGCACGCACTTTCGTTTTTGTACGAGATATTGAGCCTCTGTTGCAGGCTAACCTCATCAAAGGCGGTGATATGGACAATGCCATCGTCATCTATGAACGTCAGACCACACAGGAGCGTCTGGACTGGCTTGCCGACAAACTGGGTGTTGAGCACCGCGATGCCAACGAACTCGGTTACATTCAGCACAAGCCATTGGTTTGGGAGAACGAATGTACACGTCACAAATTGCTCGATGTTATTGGCGATATGGCACTTATTGGCAAACCCATCAAGGGTCGCATTATTGCCACACGTCCCGGTCATAGTATCAACAACAAGTTCGCCCGTCAGTTACGAAAGGAAATTCGCAAACACGAGATACAGGCTCCTATCTACGATCCAAACGAGGAGCCGGTAATGGATGTGAACAAGATTCGCGAATTGCTGCCCCACCGCTATCCCATGCAGTTGGTAGATAAGGTTATCTCACTAGGTGCCACCACTATTGTGGGTATCAAGAACGTTACTGGCAACGAGCCGTTCTTCCAGGGACACTTCCCCGAAGAACCTGTGATGCCTGGTGTGCTGCAGATTGAGGCAATGGCCCAGTGTGGCGGTCTGCTGGTATTGAACACGCTGGAGGAACCCGAGCGCTGGAGCACATATTTCATGAAGATCGACGACGTTAAATTCCGCCAGAAGGTAGTTCCCGGCGATACATTGCTGTTCAAGGTCGATTTGTTAGCTCCCGTCCGTCACGGAATCTCATCGATGAAAGGATATATTTTCGTTGGCGACCGCGTAGTGGCAGAAGCAACCTTCACAGCACAAATCGTAAAAAACAAATAACCCGTCATAACGATAACGTCATAACGTAATAAAAAAAATGGCAAACCAAATACATCCCTTAGCAGTGGTTGATCCCGAGGCAAAACTCGGTGACAACAACGTCATCGGTCCCTTCTGCGTCATTGACAAAAATGTGGTGATTGGCGACAATAACAAACTGCTGAATAACGTGACGCTGCACTTTGGCACGCGTCTCGGCAACAACAACGAGATATTCCCCGGTGCCAGCATCTCTACCAAACCTCAGGATTTGAAGTTCCAGGGAGAAGAGACCACATGCGAAATTGGTGACAACAACTCCATCCGCGAGAATGTCACCATCAGTCGCGGCACGGCTTCGAAAGGAAAGACGGTAGTAGGCAACGGCAATCTGCTCATGGAGAATATGCACATCGGTCACGACTGTGAGATTGGCAATGGCTGTATCATCGGCAACTCCACAAAGTTTGCCGGCGAGGTCATCGTCGACGATTTCGCCATTATCTCAGCCTGTTGTCTGTTTCATCAGTTCCTACATGTCGGCGGATATATCATGTTCCAGGGCGGTAGCCGTACCTCACAGGACATTCCTCCATACGTCATTGCAGGCAAGGAACCCGTACGCTATGCCGGCGTGAACCTCATCGGACTGCGCCGTCGCGGATTCCCCAACGAAACCATTGAGGCTATTCACGACGCCTACCGCATCATCTATTCCCAGGGAGTACTGAAGGACGGTATTGCCGAGGCTCGCGCCAAATATTCTGATTCGAAGGAGGTGGAGTACGTCTGCTCTTTCATTGAAAATTCAAAGCGTGGCGTCATCAGATAACACCCTCGTCGTCATTACAGGACCGACTGCTGTAGGCAAGACGGCACTCACCATCGAGCTCGCTAGTCATTACTATACGCCTGTCATCAATGCCGACTCTCGCCAGATTTATCGCGAGCTGCGCATCGGTACCGCTGCTCCTAGCGAGGAGCAGTTGCAGCAGGCCAAACATTATTTCGTGGGTAACAAAAGTATCCACGACTATTACAATGCCTCGATGTACGAGCAAGATGTTCTTGAGGTTCTGAAAAAGGAACCCTTAGACACAAACATCCTCTCGGGTGGCAGCATGATGTATATCGACGCTGTATGCAACGGCATTGACGATATCCCCACCGTCCGCGAAGATATCCGCGAGGAGATGAAGCGGCGATACGAGAAAGAAGGATTGGAGGCACTCTGTGAGGACCTGCACCGACTGGATCCTGAACACTACGCCATTGTCGACCGCCAGAATTACCGCCGCGTCATCCATGCCCTTGAAATCTGTTATCAGACGGGACGCACATACACCTCGTTCCGTACCCAGAGCAAGAAGGAGCGGCCGTTCCGCATCGTGAAAATCGGGCTTAACCGCGACCGCGACGAATTATATAATAGGATTAACGCGCGCGTGGACGCGATAATGGAGCAAGGACTGCTCCACGAGGCCGAGAGTCTCTACGACCAGCGCCAACTGAACGCGCTGAACACCGTGGGTTACAAGGAGATGTTCGACTACATGGACGGGCGGTGGTCGCTGGACGAAGCGGTAGAACGCATGAAGGGCAACACCCGCCGCTATGCTCGCAAGCAACTGACATGGTTCAAGCGCGACGAAGAGGTCCGTTGGTTCCATCCCGACCAGATTGACGAAATATTGAAATATATAGAAGCAACAAGAGAAAAATAGGGTTATGAACATATTAAAGAAACTCTGCCATGCTTTCCCCGCTGCCTGGCAATGGTATAAGGGACTCTACAAGGGACGCAAGTGGTACATCAAGACGCTCTCCGCCCTGTGTACGCTCGTCGTGCTCTTCTTCCTCTACCTGCTCATGGTTAACTTCAATTTCCTGTGGCTCTTCGGCAAGTCACCATCCATGAGCGACGTTCGCAATACCCATCCCGCCGAAGCATCAGAAATATACAGTGCCGACGGCAAACTCATCGGAAAATTCTTCAGCGAGAACCGAATGCCCGTCAGCTACGAAGACGTAAACGAGGCCTTCTGGAACGCATTGGTCGACACCGAGGACGAACGTTTCTACCGCCATCACGGCATCGACTATCAGGCCTTTGGTGCAGCACTGAAAGACTACGTACTCCACCGTTCGCCCCGTGGAGCATCCACTATCACCCAACAGTTGGCCAAGAACCTCTTCCGCGTCCGCACCCAATATTCTACCGGACTGCTTGGCAACATCCCGGGACTGAAAATGCTCATCATGAAGAGCAAGGAGTGGATTACGGCCTACAAACTCGAGTGGTACTTCTCCAAGGAGGAAATCATCACCATGTATGCCAATACCGTCGACTTCGGCTCCAACGCCTTCGGCATCAAGACGGCCGCCAAGACCTATTTCGGCACCACGCCTAAGCACATGACCACCGAGCAGGCCGCCATACTCGTAGGACTGCTCAAGGCCACCACCTATTATAATCCGCGCATCAATCCGAAGAATGCCCTCAGTCGCCGCAATGTCGTACTCGACAATATGCGCACCCACGGCCACCTCACACCCGAAGCCTGCGACTCGCTGAAACAGACCGAAATAAAGCTCGACTACAGTGTGGAGAATGCCTACGACGGCGAGGCCAACTACTTCCGCGAGGCCGTTGCCGACTGGATGAAGCAGTGGTGCAAGGAATACTATGGTGACGACCGTGCCTACGCCTACTACACCGAAGGTCTGAAGATTCATACCACCCTCGACCTGCGCATGCAGCACTATGCCGAGGAGGCTGCCGTCAAGCAGATGAAAGAGGTGCAGAAGACTTTCAACCAGCATTGGGGCAACGTCAATCCCTGGCAGGACGAACGCCACATCGAGATACCTCATTTCATTGAGGATATCGCTAAGAAACTGCCCGCCTACCGCATGCTCTCGCAGAAGTACGACGGCAATCAGGACTCCATCGACTACTATCTGAACCTCCCCCACCCCGTCAAGCTCTTCGACTACGAGAATGGTTTTGTAGAGAAGGAAATCTCCACCCTCGACAGCATCCGCTACATGGAGCACTTCATGCACTGCGGTTTTGTAGCTATCGAACCACAGACGGGACACGTCAAGGCATGGGTAGGCGACGTCGATTTCAAGACATGGAAATACGACAAGGTGACGGCCATGCGCCAGCCGGGCTCTACCTTCAANNATGGACCACGGCAAGGAAGTTACGTGGGCTCCTACCAATGCCGACGGCCATTTCTCGAATATGAACATCACGCTGAAACAGGCCTTTGCCATGAGTATCAACAGCGTTGCTGTCCGTCTCGGTCAGGAGGTCGGCATCGACCGCATTGTCCGCACCGCTCACGACATGGGCATCAAGTCGAAGCTCGACCCCACACCGTCACTCACCCTCGGAGCCAGCGACGTCAACCTGCTCGAACTCGTTTCGTCCTATTGCACGCCTGTCAACGACGGCAAGGCCATTAACCCCGTGCTCGTCACGAAAATTGAGGACCGCGAGGGCAACGTCATTTACGAAGCCAATGCCGAACCGCGTCAGGCACTTTCGCCCAAGAGTGCCTTCTACGTCCAACAGTTGCTCATGGGCGGTATGAGTGGTACGTCGTCCCGCCTGCGTGGATTCGTCGGCAATGCCAACAACGATACCGACTTCGGCGGCAAGACCGGCACTTCCAACAACCACTCCGATGCCTGGTTCGTCGGCACCACGCCGCGCCTCGTCTGCGGTGCATGGGTCGGTGGCGAATACCGCTGCATCCATTTCCGCACCGGTCAGCTCGGACAAGGCAACCGCACGGCACTGCCCATCTGCGGCTATTTCCTCGGCTCAGTCCTCAACGACAAGCAGTTCAGCCAGTACCGCACCCGGTTCAAGAAACCCGACAACATCGCCGTATTACCCGCAGATTACGAGTGTGGCGGCTACTTCATGGCACCGGCCGATAGCGATTCGCTAGCCGTTGACAGCCTCGGCATTGACAACGCCGAAATAGTCGTCGACGAGTACGGCAATCCAGTCTCCATTCCCAAGGAGCACCACGAAGATGCCAACCAAGAGCCGCAGCCAGACGAACCGCAGGCCGCGCTGGAACCCAAAGAAAACTAAACAGAACAACAATATGTCAAAAGAAAAGACCAGAATCA
>LXOW01274351.1_pt1 | contig 10449 bp, 7 predicted proteins | sample 1368591 | NCBI WGS metagenome assembly LXOW01 (sample SAMN04884650, study PRJNA319009) | bovine gut metagenome | isolation source: Cow rumen | host: Bos taurus | place: Italy: Legnaro (PD) | collected 2014-07-09
GCGGGTCCGGATGCCTACCGCACGCTGCCAGAGTTGATCGCAGAATCGCAGAAGGGGCAGACGACGTTCAACGTATTGCTCTCAGAGGAAGAGACTTACGACAACATCATGCCGGTGCGCTACGATGCCAACGGCGTGTCGGCGTTCGTCTCCATTATGCGCGGCTGCAACAACTTCTGCTCCTACTGCGTGGTGCCCTACACCCGCGGGCGTGAACGCAGTCGCAGTCCGAAGACCATCCTCAGCGAAATCGAGGATTTGCTGAAACATAACTACAAGGAAGTCACGCTGTTGGGACAAAACGTCAACTCCTATTACTGGAAAGAGGAGGGACAGGAGGTCTCTTTTGCCAAACTGATGGCGATGGTGGCCGAGATGTCGCCTGAGATGCGCGTGCGTTTCGCGACCTCGCACCCCAAAGACCTTTCCGACGAGCTGATCGAGACGATTGCGCGTTACGACAACATCTGCAAGTGCATCCATTTGCCGGTGCAGTCGGGCAGCAACGAGATGCTCGCCAAGATGCGCCGAGTCTATACCCGCGAGAGCTACTTGGAGCGCGTCCGGAAGATCAAGGAGATATTGCCGGATTGCGCCCTCACGACCGATATTATCGTGGGATTCTGCGGAGAAACACTTGAGAACCATCAAGATACGTTGTCCATTATGCGCGAGGTCGGCTACGAATACGCCTATATGTTCAAGTATTCGGAGCGGGGTGGCACAATGGCCTCCAAGCGCTATCCCGACGACATCCCTGACGACGAGAAGACCCGCCGTTTGGAGGAGGTGATTGCCTTGCAGGGCGAACTCTCCATGGAGAGCAACCGCCGCGATGTAGGTAAAACCTTCCGCGTGTTAGTGGAAGGCACGTCGAAACGTTCCGAAGACCAGTTGTTTGGCCGTAACAGCCAAAACAAGGTGATTATTTTCCCGAAAGGCGAGCACCAAATAGGGGATTATGTGGATGTGACGGTGACGGAATGCACGCCGGCCACACTGTTAGGGAGTTAGCAGTTGCGGGCGACCCCAATTCCCCTTCTATTTTAGAAGGGGTGCCCGAAGGGCGGGGTAGTAATATAAAATAGCTTCTTTGAGCAGCCTCGAAGAGGCAAAACGCACGAAGTGCAATTAACCCCACATAAGCGAAGCGTAATGTGGGGTTGTTAAAAGTAAACAATGAACGATATTAGAAATATTACATACGATCAATTAATTGCGTTTTTGCGCGAAAACGGCGAAAAACCGTTCCGGGCGAAGCAGATTTGGACCTGGTTGTGGAAGCGTGGGGCCGGTTCGTTTGATGAGATGACGGACCTGTCGGTGGCGTTGCGTGCCCAATTGCAGGAGCATTTCACGTTCTATCGGGCGGAAATTGCCGAAGAGGTGCAGAGCAGCGACAAAACCACCAAATTCCTGTTGAAATTCCATGATGGGAAAATGGTCGAGGGCGTGCTCATTCCGAGCAAGGAGCGGGTCACCGCATGCTTGTCCACCCAAATCGGTTGTCCGCTGCACTGCGCGTTCTGCGCCACCGGCACGATGGGTTTTATCCGCAATCTGCATTACAGCGAGGTTATTGACGAATATGTTTTGCTGAACAATCGTGCGCAAGAGATTTACAACCAGCACATTACCAACATTGTCTTTATGGGTATGGGCGAGCCGCTACTCAATTTCGACAACATGATGACCGCCATCGACATCTTGACAGGCAAGGACTATTTCGGGTTGTCGCCGGCGCGGATCACGCTCTCCACGGCAGGTATCATCAAGGGAATCAAGGCGTTGGCTGACAGAGGTTTCCGTTGCGGATTGGCCATTTCGTTACACAGTGCCGATCCGACGGTGCGCGGCCAGATCATGCCGGTAACGGAGCACAATCCGTTGCACGATTTGCAGTCGGCATTGGCTTACTATCACGAAAAGACAGGCGAGCGTATCACTATCGAATATCTGTTGCTCTCCAAGGTGAATGATTCCGAGAAGGCAGCCGAGCAGTTAGCGCGATTCTGCCGTCCTTTCCCCGTGAAAATCAACATTATAGAGTACAATTCCACTCCAGATTCCCTGTTCCACAAAACGGATCCGACGCGCCGCAATGCCTTCATTGCGGTTTTGGAGCGTTGCAACATGGTGGTAAACATCCGCCTGAGTAAGGGTCAGGACATCGCCGCCGCCTGCGGGCAGTTGGTGAAGAATAATTCATAAAGGAATTATCGGTTCACCATCGGGTTCGTGTGTTTCAATTCAACGACAATTTGCGGGTATTTGGCGCGGAGATGCGCGGCGGTGCGTTCGGCGAAATAGACCGAGCGGTGCTGGGCGCCGGTGCAGCCGAAGTTGACCGTCAAGTGGTTGAATTTGCGTTCCAAGTAGTTGTCCACTGACATGTCCACGAGCGCACATACGTGATTCACAAACAGTTCCACCTCCGAATACTGCTCTAAATACTCCTTCACACAGGCGTCTTTTCCGGTGAAAGTGGCGTACTTTTTCTCACGTCCCGGATTCGGTAGCGCGCGACAGTCGAAGACAAAGCCGCCGCCATTGCCGGAAGGGTCGTCGGGAACGCCCTTCTTGAACGAGAAGCTCTGTACTGTAACTGTCAGCACATCAGTGTTTTGCGGTTTGGCTTCTACGTAGCTGTCCACCACGGTCTGCAAAACGTGTCGCAGTTCGGGCAGGTTGTTCGGCAACGCGTTCTGACTCAGCAAGTAACGCATGTTGCGGATGGCATACGGCACGCTCTGCAGGAAGTGCAGCTTGCGCTCGAAATAGCCGCGATACCCGTATGCGCCCATCGCCTGCATAATGCGGATGAGTGAAAAAGCGTTAAAATAGGCCTTGAACTCTGCACGATCAACTGGAATATGCTTCGATAGGTTGTCTAAATAGCAGTCTAACAGTTCCTCGCGGATTTCCGGCGACAGGTCGGCTTTGGCGTCATAGAGCAACGAGGCAATGTCGTATTGCAACGCTCCTTTTCTACCTCCTTGGTAATCAATAAAATAAACATCATCTTGATGAATCATGATGTTTCTGGACTGGAAGTCGCGGTAGAGGAAGTAGTTGTCGTCCACCGAGAGCAGATAATCCATAAAAGCTTGGTAATCATCCTCTAACGCTTGTTCGTTGAAGGGAATGTTCACCATTTTCAGGTAGTAGTATTTGAAGTAGTTGAGGTCCCACTGCATGGATTGTCGGTCGAAAGCGGCGCGAGGGTAGGCCACCGACATATCCAGTCCTTGCTTTGCGGTCATCTGGAATTGAGGCAACGCCTCCACCACCTTTCGATAATAGTCCATAACCTCTTGGAAATCACCATTCTCCTTTCGAATTTCGCAAAGCTTGTCGTAGAGCGTCTGGGTACCGAGGTCGTTCAGCAGATAGTGTTTCTGATCCTCATGTATGGCCAACAGGGCGGGGACGTTCAGCTTATGCGCCGCGAAGAAACGGGTATATTCGAAAAAGGCTCTGTTTTCCGTCACATCTTCGTTATACGCGCCGATCAGCGTGCTATTATCCGCGAAGGTGAAGCGGTAATAGCGTCTGTGGGAGCCGGACTGCGCCAGTGGCACGCAGGCAGTCGGTTGGTTTCCAGTATGTTCCGTGACCATTTGGGTTAACACGGCGGTGGAGGTTTCGGTCAGTTCTTCCATGTATTGGTTTATGGTTTAAGGTTTAAGGTTTAAGGTTTAGAGGTTAATGCCGAGGGGAAAGAGCTTAGTTATCGTTGAGTTTAATGAAGCAGAAGAGCATCATCGTGAACGCCCAGAGCGAGGAGCCGCCGTAGCTGAGGAAGGGCAGCGGGATACCGATGATGGGCAGGATGCCGATGGTCATGCCGATGTTGATGAAGAAGTGGGCTGCGAAGATGCCGGCAATGCCGTATCCATAGTATCGAACAAACGGATTGCGCTGTTTTTCAGAGAGTTTCAGGATTCGGAACATAAGTGCTCCGAAGAGACTGAAGACCACTATTGTTCCAACAAAGCCCCATTCCTCCCCGATGGCGCAGAAGATGAAGTCGGTGCTTTGTTCGGGCACGAATTTGAGTTTGGTTTGCGTCCCCTTGAGATACCCTTTGCCGAAGAAACCGCCTGAGCCAATGGCGATTTTCGACTGGTTGAGGTTAAAGTCTGCGCCCAACGGATCCGAAGTTTTACCCAGAATCGTGTCGATACGCTGTTTTTGGTGCGGTTCGAAACCGTGTTCATAGAGAAAATCAACGGAAAAGACGAAAAGAATACTGGCCACGTAAATGATGATATTACGCCTTATCTTCTTCTTTTGCGTTCGGTTGTAGATCATGAAGCCAATAAAAACGGCGGTAATCAGGGCGATGGCGTAGGTTTCGTTAAATGCCAAAGTGATAATGGTGATGATGGCGGCGATGATGCATAAAACGAGAAATGCCGCACTTAAACCTTCACGGTAGAAGAGGATGATGAAGGAAGCGAACACCAAGGCCGAGCCGGCGTCGTGTTGCAGCATTACCACCACCACGGGGATGGCAATCAGCGCGAACTGCACGATCCAGACATAACGACGCTGCGTGGCGGTTTTGCCCTCTTGCATGAACTTGGCCATCGCCAATGCTGTTGCCACTTTCATGAATTCAGTGGGTTGTATGCTGAAACCACCAATCTTGATCCAGGATTTCGCACCGTTGATTTCCGCTCCGACGAAGAGCACCAATATCATGAGCAGAAGACAGAATAGGTAGAAAAAGTAGGCATAATGCTGTATTATACCACTGTCTATCAATAAGATAACAGTTGCCAATACGATAGAGGTCCCTATCCACAACAACTGTTTGCTATAGGGTTGGCTAAAGTCAAAGATATGAGTGGATCCGTCGGGAATGTAACAGGTGGAATAGATGGTGATCCAGCCGATGAAGACCAGTGCGAGGTAATAGCTTATCAACCTCACATCAAAGCCTTTGGACATCTTATTGTATGGTTCTAACTTCGGCATGGCTTATTTAATGATGAGTTCTTTCATTCGTTGTTCGAGGTCTTTTCGCTCGACTTTGCGGTTGAGGTAGAATTCGGCCATGAGGCTGGCGATGGGGCAGGCGACGGTGGCACCGAAGCCGCCGTTCTCTACCAAGCAGAAAATGACGATTTGCGGGTCGTTGGCGGGAGCGATGAGTGCGAAGACGGAGTGGTCGCGACCGTGCGGGTTTTGTGCGGTGCCGGTCTTGCCAGCCACCTCAATGCCAGGGATTTGCGCCCCGCGGCCCGTACCGGCGGTCACCACCATCTTCATGCCCTGCAGCACGGTTTCAAAGTGGCGCGGTTCGATTTTGGAGTAGACCTTTTCGTTGAATTGTGTGTTCAGACTGTCGCGGTTGCCGATGGCGCGCACCACATGCGGACGGATGTAGTAGCCTTTATTGGCGATGACGGCCAGCATGTTGGCCATCTGCAGCGGGGTTACCGCCGCTTCGCCCTGACCTATACCCATGGAAACCACGGTGTTACCGTTCCAACTGTTGTTGTATTTCTTATCGAAATATTCCGCTGAAGGGATACGTCCTTTCAGCTCGTAGGGCAGGTCGGTGTTGAACACCTGCAGGAAACCCATGGAGCTCATGTAGTCCAGCCAAGCAGTGTAAGCTTCGTCTATGTTCTTGTATTTCTTGCGGTTAGAGAGGATGTTGTAGTAGGCGCGGCAGAAGAAGGTGTTGCAGGAACGCTGGATGGCGCTGTAGATGTTCAGACCGCCGCAGTTATGGCAGTGAACTACGTGACTACCAAGGTGATAGCCTCCACCGGAGCATGAATAGATTGTACTTGTGTTGATGATATTATCTTGCAATGCGATGAGTCCGTTGGCGAGCTTGAAGGTGGAGCCGGGTGGATATGCTGCCTGCAAAGCTCTGTTGAAGAGCGGCTTCTGAGGATCCATCACCAAGGTGCCGTAGTTTTTCGGACGTGCTGTACCGACCAGCAGGTTGGGGTCATAATTGGGACTGGAGACCAGACAGAGGATTTCGCCGGTTTTGGGTTCGATGGCGACGATGGCACCGCGTTTGCCGGCCATCAGCTCCTCGCCGTAGCGCTGCAGTTGCATGTCGAGGGTGCTCCAGATGGAGATGCCCGGTACAGCCACCACGTCGTCATCCCCGTTGTTGAAGGGTCCTACCTCGCGATTGTGTACATCGACGAGCACCTTCTGTTTGCCCTTCACGCCGCGCAGCACCGATTCGTAGGCCTTCTCGATGCCGCTCTTCCCGATGTAGTCGCCCATTTTGTAGTAGTTGTCGTTCTCCACATCCTGCTCGTCCACCTCACTGACGTATCCTAAAATATGGGCGGCAATGGGTTGCGGGTAGGTACGCAGGGTGCGCTCTTGCACGAAAAAGCCCGGAAATTCGGACATTTTCTCCTGCAAATAGCCGTAATCCTCTTTGGAAATCTGCTGTTTGAAAAGGGACGGGACACTGCCGGAATATTTGGCGGCCTTCTCAATCTTTTTCCTCACCTCTTCGATCTCCAATCCTAACACGCGGCACAGTTCCATCGTGTCGAACGGGCGTAACTCATTGGGAACCACCATCAAATCGTAGGCAGCATCGTTGTACACCAACAGCGAATCGTTGCGGTCGTAGATGAAACCGCGGGCAGGGTGGATGGTCTTCTCACGGATGGCGTTTTCGTTGGCCTTTCGCTGGTACGACTTGTCCAGTACCTGCAGATTGAAGAGCCGGATGGTGTAAACGGCCATCAGGATCCCCAGCACAGCAAGGATGACGTAATAACGGTTGCTGTTGTCTTGTGCCATCTATTTGTCGCGGCTTTGCAGATTTCTAACCAATGTGATAAGTTGCTGTTTTTTAGCCTCTTCCGTGTGAATTTTTTGGATGTCTTCCATGCACATTTGCGTATAGCGGCCGATTTCCTTTTCGGTGGCTTCGCGCACGTTCACAGCGTCGAAAATGGCCTTCACTTGCTCGAATTTTGCCTGTTCGTCGGCGGGAACGGTGGAAAAGAGCGCTTTCAGTTGCTGTTTTTGCGCATCGTTGGCCAGTTCGAGGGCTTTCAGGTAGACAAACGTCTTCTTGTTGTCCTTGATGTCGCCACCCACCTTCTTGCCGAAGTGCGCGGAGTCAGCATAGACGTCCAGCAGATCGTCGGCGAGTTGGAAAGCGAGGCCGAGGTGGATGCCCAGATCGTAAAGGGCTTGCAGGCTTTCGGCATCGGCACCAGCCACCAGACCGCCCGACTTCAAACAGCCGGCAAACATAACGGCCGTTTTCAGACGAATCATCTCTACATATTGCTCGATGGGAACAATTTCCATCGTTTCAAAATCGAGGTCAAACTGCTGACCCTCACAGATTTCCAGTCCGATGCGGGCAAAAATCTCCGTGATGGCTTTGACGGTTTCCGGCGGGCAATTGGTCTTGAGAAGCTCTAACAGCGCAAGGGCTACGAGGGCGTCGCCTGACAGAATGGCGATGTTGCTGTTCCACTTTTTGTAGACCGTGGGCAGTCCGCGGCGCACGTCCGCTTTGTCCATGATGTCATCGTGAATCAGGGTGAAGTTGTGCAGCATTTCAAAGGCTGCAGCCACGTGCTGGGTCTGTTCGTTGTCGCCGTTGAAGAGATCGGCAGCCATGTGTACCATTGACGGACGCAACCGTTTTCCGGATTGCATCAGAATATATTCGATGGGATCGTAAAGGTTTTTAGGTTCCTTATTTTGGAGAATTTCCTGAAATTGTTGCTCAATTGTATTCACGACAGTTCGATTTTGATAAAACCTGCAAAAATAACATTTTATCAAATATGGCAAAAGGAAAAAATGTCGGATTATTCGAAGCGAACGGCGCTCACTGGCGAGATTTTCCGGCTGATGACCCATGCGGGCAACACCAGTACGAGCATACAGGCTGCAAAAACGCCAATATTCAGCATCAAAACCTCCCAAAATTGGAACTTTATGGGCACGAAATTGACGTAATAGGTGTCTGGATTGAGTTTGATGAAGTGAAAATGTTGTTGTAAGATGCCTAAACCGAGACCGATGGCGTTACCGATGAGCAGTCCTTTCAGCAACGTGAGGCCCGCCACCATCAGGAAGGTGTTAACCACGTGTTTTGTCTTCATTCCCAGGGTTTTAAGAATGCCGATGAGTCGGGTTTGCTCCAAAATGATGATGAAGAAAATCGACATCATGGTGATCATGCAGACGCAGGTCGTGATGATGAGGAGCACCGAAACGTTGGTGTCGAACAGGGCGATCCAGTCGAAAATTTCGGGGTAAATTTGTTTTACGGTTTCGGCTTTCAGGTTGATATCTATCTGATGGTGAAGCTGTTCGCCCACCTCATCCATCTTGTTGTAGTCGCGGGTGAGCACCTCGATGCCACTCACCTGCAGCGAATCCCAGTCGTTGAGTTTCTGCACGTGTCGCAGATCCACAATTGCGAACTTGGTGTCGTATTCGGGTAGTCCGGTTTCGTAAATTCCTGACAACGTGAAACTTCTCTGTCTTGGTGGATCTTGCACGAAGTAGGTTCGCACCTTGTCGCCCACTTTGAGTTGCAGTTTATCGGCCAACCGTTTGGAGAGGATGATGTGGTTATCGGCTACGGTGTCACCAAGCTGTAACGTATCTCCTTCCAATAAGTTATGGGAGAACTGCTTGCCGTCAAAGGACTGGTCAACGCCTTTGAGCACGATGCCTTCCACTTGGTCGGCGGTCTTGATGATGCCCACTTTCGTGGCAAAAGGCTGTACCGCGACCACTTCGGGATGGCGATGGATGTTTCCTAACAATGTGTCGTTCAGTGTGATAGGAATCTGTTCGAAGGAGTAGTTGCGGTCGTAGTGCGAGATGCGGATATGTTGTCCCATGGTCACCACCTTGTCTTCGATCACCTGCTTGTAGCCGGACGTAACCCCGATGGCTATCAACATGATAACCACACCGAGCGACACGCCAAACACCGAAAGCCGGATGATGGGTTTGGCGAAGCGGTTGCCTTTTTCGCGCAGAATGCGGCGGGCTAATTGCCAGTGAAACGAAAACTGCGACATAAAAAAATGTAGAGACGCGATTAATCGCGTCTCTACAGTATTGAAAATTAAACTGTTAGAACGTGTTACCAGCAGCCTGACAAGCGGTGATGGCCACGAGGCTGACGATATCGTCCACGGAGCAACCGCGGGAGAGGTCGTTGATAGGAGCGGCCATACCCTGCATGACGGGACCAACGGCATCGGCGCCAGCGAAACGCTGCACCAACTTGTAAGCGATGTTACCGGTCTCCAATGAGGGGAATACCAGTACGTTAGCCTTACCAGCGACAGGGCTGCCGGGAGCCTTTTGAGCACCCACAGACGGGATGATAGCGGCATCAGCCTGCAGCTCACCGTCAATCACCAAGTTAGGATCCATCTCTTTGGCGATGCGAGTAGCGTTGACCACCTTGTCGACCAGTTCGTGTTTTGCAGAACCCTTGGTGGAGAAGCTCAGCATAGCCACGCGAGGCTCGATGCCGGCGATGGTGCGGGCGGTTTGAGCCGTCACCACAGCGATTTGAGCGAGCTTGTTCTCGTCCGTATTCGGGTCGGCAGCGCAGTCGGCGAACACCATCACGCCATCGTCACCCCATTTCTTGTCTTGGAAGCACATGATGAATGCGCCGGAAACGACAGAGATGCCAGGTAAAGTCTTCACAATCTGGAAGGCAGGACGAAGCACATCGCCCGTAGCGTGCTGTGCACCAGTCACTTCGCCATCAACGTCTTTGTTCTTGATGAGCAGGGTGGCGAGGTAAAGAGGATCTTCCACTTTCTTGAGGGCTTCTTCCATTGTCATACCTTTGTTCTTGCGGATTTCGTACAGCATGTTGGCGTAGAAATCCTTTTTGGGGTTGTTCAGCGGGTCGATAATCTCGGCCTTCGCGATGTTCTTCAGTCCCCATTCAGCGGCTTTGGCCTCAATGTTGGCCTTGTTGCCGAGCAACGTGATAGCAGCGTAACCGTTCTCAATGATGATGTCCGCAGCTCTTAAGTTTCTTTCCTCTTCGCCTTCTGCCAAAACGATGCGTTTGTTGGCTTTTTTGGCGTTTTCTTTGATTTTGTCGATAATGTTCATTGTTCGATTATTTGTTGAATTGTTTTTTAAGATGTATTCTGACAATCAGGCGGCAAAGGTACATAATATTTCCCAATCTTGCGCAGAAGCAGAAAAAATCATCGGAAATTGTGGGCATTTGAATTTTATGTACCTTTGCCTTTCCATATTTTGAACGAAATTATGCAGAAAAAAATCCTCCTGATAGATGCCATGGGTCTGATTTTCAGAGCCTATTATGCCATGATCAAAAGTCCGCGGTTTACTACGAAAGGGCTTAACACCTCTGCGATGCTTGGCTTTACTAACTCGTTGTACGAGGTGCTGAAGCTGTCTCTTATACACATCTGA
>LXOW01346935.1_pt1 | contig 10449 bp, 6 predicted proteins | sample 1368591 | NCBI WGS metagenome assembly LXOW01 (sample SAMN04884650, study PRJNA319009) | bovine gut metagenome | isolation source: Cow rumen | host: Bos taurus | place: Italy: Legnaro (PD) | collected 2014-07-09
CCGGCAGCCGAATTGTACGTTACTGGAAGACGCTTTCCAGCGGCGGTGCCTGCATGTTCGCAGACCGGAAACGCCTGATCCTTTATGTGAAGGAATCAAAGGCCGTTCAGGTTGTGGAGATTCAAACAGGCCGGGTGCTTCGCAGTTATCCCCTCGCCTGGGAGCCTTTCTGGATTTACCTGGTTGAAGAGCAGCATATCCTGGCGGTGCGGGAAAGCAGGCGCCTTTATTTCCTGGACCTGGTTACCGGGGAAACGCGCATCGCAGACGGGATCAAAACTTTCGCGCAGGGGATTTATTCCGCAGAGAACGACCTGCTGGTCACGGCAGGATCTGAAGACGATCATTCCACCTCCACCATCTATGCAACCCGGATCAGCACCGGGAAGCTGGTCTGGCAAGACGTCCTCACTTCCAGAGAAAACCCGAATGTGGGTTCCCGGTTCTGCTTTGACCCTGTTACCGGCATGCTGCTGCAGACCATTGAAGGCCAGGGCCTCGCGGTCCGGGATCCTGCAGACAGTTTCCGGATCATCCGGATGTACCGGAATGCACCGGAAAACATTGCGGTGAAAACCACTCATTCCAACAGGATTATTGTCTCCGAAAACTCTCCGTATATCATTACAGCCACGGAGTTCGACGGACTGACCGTATATGACCGGGAATCCGGGGAGGTCCGGATGCACAGTCCGCTGTACGGCGCAGGGTTCTGCCGTTTCGCCCTTTCCGGGGACGGAAAGCTGATGGTGCGCGCTGCACTGGGCAGAACCACATTGGGCAGCCTTGAAACCATGCAGAATCTCCGGTCCTTTGAAATGGAACAAAAGACCAATTCCGTTTCCGCCCTCGCCCTTTCCGGAGACAGCAGGATCCTGTATTTCTGCCGGGAAGGCGGGCAGATTGAACTGTATGATACGGAAACCGGTGAAAAAATACGGGAATACCGGGAAAATGGCACATCGGTCCGGGAGCTGTTCCTGAACCGGGATGAGAACCGGATGGTTTCCTTCAACCTCGGCGAAGTCGTCATCTGGGATCTGGAAAAGGAAACCGTTCCGTCGGATCCGGGACTTTCCACCCTGCAGGTGACTTCTGTCGCGCTGTCCCCGGACGACCGTTTCCTGATCGTTACCACAGGCAATTCCGACGGCGCCGTTTACCGGATTGACATTCCTTCCATGAGCCTGCGGAAACTGGTGGATCACGACAAAAGCTATTTCTATCCCGACAGTGCCATCATCAGCACAGACGCGAAAGCGTTTGCCGTACGGAAAAGCCTGAATAAGCTCCTGTTCTATTCCTGTGAGACCGGTGAGCCGCTGGGCACTGTGGACGCAGTGGATTCGGATCATACAGGCGACAAAGATGCCATCCGGATCTGGGATCCGTTCTTCCTTCCCGCGGAATGCTGCCTGGGAAGCCGGAACCTTTCCGTAGCTTATCACCAGAACGGAAACATTATCGTCCAGGATCCGGACACGCCGGAAAAAACCCGGGTTACCGGTGCCTTCGGGGTTCGCTTTATCGCCATGCAGCCCTTCAACGGCGGCTGGCCGTGTGGCCCGGAAAGAACGCCGTTGTATCAAATCATGCCACTCCGGGGCTGCCGGAAACCGGTGCGAAAATCTATGACACAAAGGCAATGGAATGCATCCGGGAAACACAGGCTCTTCCCGGCGTACATATGGAATACTTTGCCATGAAGGATCTTCCCGCTTTCGCGAAGTATGCCGAAGATGAATACAAAAAAGAAGAATACCTGCGCCGGATTCCGGAACAGGTATTCCGCAGGGGCAATGAAGCCTTCTATTATCTGCCGCTGAGCGGCAAAGGCAACTGGTATTCACTTTTCCGGAGCACTGCAAAGAATGCGGTATGCTCCTACATCAACGAAGGCCAGGCCCCGATGTCTCCCCGGCTGCATACATCCGACGGAAAGTATTATTTCCTCCTGACGCATAACCGGCTGTGTGCCTTCGTGCTTGAAAATGTTTAAAACTTTGCGCCGCAGTTTTCGGTCAGCTTAACCGGATCTAGGAAGCTGAAGTTCCGGTGCATCATATCCTCGCGCCGGTAGGTCACTTCCATCGCGGTGTTTTCGTCCTGCATGGCCTTCACGCCGACTTCGCTCACCGGCAGGCAGGCCAGCAGGTCCCGGGCAATCCGTACGCCCATGGCGCTCAGGTATTTCTTCCCGTCTGCTTCCAGGTATTCTTTCTTACAGTTGAACTGTGCTTCCACCCGGTCGCCGCTGGGTGCCCGCATGCTGATGCCTTCTGCAAAAGCGGTCAGCTCGCCCAGGGGATTGGCTTTTTTCAGCACTTCTGCATAAGCCTTTGTGTTACCGGCGAGTACATCCTCCGCCTGCGTGTGATAGAACGCCCACAGGCGGATATTTGTCAGTCCGTCCGCGGGATATTCATGCGCCAGCGCATCCGTCCAGTCAATCGTCTCATCCGCGGTCATCCACAGGTTGTCGATACCGATTTCCGGGCGTTTCACCACCACGCGGGCCGGTTTTTCCGCCTTCGGCTTCGGTTCCGCCGAAACGTTCGGCGACTCGCGCCACAGGTCCGAGGCGATGGCGCGCATCTTTTTCAGCAGTTCTTCGGTTTCGGAAGGACGGCCGGTATTGTTATTGTTGTTATTGTTGTTTTCGCTCATGCCTCCTTCCCTCCTTCCTCAATGCGGCAGCGGATGCTCGGCGGATTGGCCGCCGTCTCGAATCCTTCGATCACGATCTTCGCGTTCTCCGTGATCTCATTGTCAAACAGCCACCGGCTCAGCGGGTTGATCAGCAGGCTTTCCACCTGGTTGCCGATGCCCCGGCCGCCGTTGGACAGGTCGAAGGTCGCCGCTTCCTCCAGGCTCTTGTAGGCAAAGTCCTCGATGGAGATCTCGATGTTCTTCTGCTCCCGCAGCTTGGCGATGATCTTGTTGACCTGGCTCTTCAGGATCAGGTCCGCCGCTTCCTTCCGGATATAGTCGAAGACAACGATATTCTCGCCGATCCGGTTCAGGATCTCCGGCCGGCCCAGTTCCAGCTTGAAGTAGTCCTCAATGGCCGAACGGACCCGGGCCTGCACTTCGCTGTATGCCATGTCCATGGTCACGTTCGGTTCCCGGTTGCCGAAGGCGTCCTTCACATAGATGCCCAGGTTGCTGGTGAAGATGATGATCGTTTCGGAGAAATAGACCGTATTCCCCTGCCCGTCCGTCATCCGGCCGTCTTCCAGGATCTGCAGGAACTTGTCCAGGATCGTGGAATGCGCCTTCTCGATCTCGTCAAACAGCAGGATGCAGAAGGGATTCTTCTTCACGGCGTTGGTCAGCTGTCCGCCGGCTTCGTATCCCACATATCCGGGAGGCGCGCCCATCAGCTTCTGGTCCGAATGGCTCTGGCCGTATTCGCTCATGTCGAAGCGGATGCAGGTGCTCTCATCGCCGAACAGTTTCTCCGCCAGCGCCTTGGCGGTCTCGGTCTTGCCGGTGCCCGTCGGGCCGGCGAAGAACAGCACGCCCTTGGGTTTGCCGGTGGAGGAGGAATTCAGGCCGTTCATGCCGGTCACCGCGCGCTTGACCACGTCCAGCGTGCGCTCCAGCGCCGTATCCTGGCCCTTGATCCGCTTCTCGAAGTCCGTCTTCGCGGTCTTCAGGCTCTTGACGCTCAGCGTGCTCCAGGGGTTTTCCTTGATGCCGTACTTGTACAGGTCCACCACCTTGCACAGGTCGCGGATCGGCATTTCCTCCCGCTTGCACAGCATGCGCATCTCGTCCAGTTCCGTAAAGGTCATGCCTTCCGTCAGGCCGACGAATTTCTCCTTGATCCGTTCCAGCTCATCCTCATGCTCCGTGTAATACGGCATATCCCGCCGGTATACCGTGCCGGAGAAGAAGGAGGCGAAGTTCGTCCCGGTCATCATGCGCTTGCGCTCTTCCCGGTCCGGCGCTTCCAGCTGCAGGATCTTGCATACCGGATTGTTCAGGTAGAACCAGGCCGGCAGGTCGTTCAGCTTGTTCACCAGCAGGATCAGCAGGTTCTGCTTCTTCCCGTGGGCCGTCCGCACCCAGGAGGCGCTCAGGGCGCTCTGCATCAGGATGTTGAAGCTGTTCACATCCTGCTGGTCCATGCGCTCCGGCGTGGTGATATAGTGGCTGGCCATCTCCATCACGGTCACCGTGGCCGCCTGCTGCTGGCTCATGGCCCGGCGGATCACATTCGGCGCGGTCTCCGCGCCGTTGCCCTTGAATTCCGCCGGGATCGCGCCGTTCTTGATCTCCGACCCGGTCAGTGCCGCGTAGCGCTCCAGCATGCTCGGATCAAACGGGCTCACAAAGCCCAGCAGGTTGCTGTAGAAAATCACCTGGTCATATCCCTCGTCCGAAAAATACGCCTGCAGATAACGGCTCAGCGAAATAATCTCGTCCTGTCGCACGGAACCGTCCACCGGATACCGGTACTGGTCCGTGATATTCCCTTCCAGAATCAGCAGCGGTTTGATCGCGCTGAACAGTTCCAGCTCCCGGTGCCATTTCGGAATCAATGCTTCCATGTCTCTGTTCCTCCATTTCCCTCACGGGGTTATCTGCTGTCCCGGCCCGGCTGCGGCGCCGGCGGTTCCGGTCCGTCCTCCGGGTAATATGCTTTGGATGCCTCTTCCTGGAAATCCAGTTTCACGTAGGCAAATCCCTTTTCATCCGTCCGGATTTCCGGCAGCTGGAAATCCGTATCCGCCTGCACGGCCGCAAGCACGGCCTCCGCCTCTTTCGCGGTCATGCGGCAGGGCTGGTAATTGTTCTCCGGATCCGTCCCGCTGGACCAGGCCGGATACAGGGTAATCTGCCTTCCCTTGCAGGCGCCGTCCTCCGTGAAGTACAGCCGTGCCTGCACCACCATGGTCAGGTTGGTGTCCGCGTTCTTTTCCTTCCGTACGGTGGTGTCCCCGCCGTAAACGAAATTCCCCAGGGAATAGAAAATGCCCCGGTTCTCCAGGATCCGGATTCCCTGCAGCACATGCGCCTGGTGCATGATCACCAGGTCCGCCCCGGCCTGCTGCACCGCGTATGCGCCAAATTCCTCCTGCCGCCGCTGGTGGGTGGGCAGGTATTCCCTTCCTTCGTGGATCAGGTACACCGTGGCGTTGATTTCGCCGCTGTCCCGCAGGGTCTGCAGCGCAGAGCGGATCTTGTCCCTGCTCCGCTGGTAGGCGCCGTAGTCGATGGAAACGAAGGCAATCCGGATTCCGTCCTTTTCAAAAATCCAGAAATCCCGTTCGCTGGTCCAGCCGATCCCGGCTTCCGTAAGCACGCGCTGGGTGTTCTCCAGTCCCCGCTGGGAATAGTCCCTGGTATGGTTGTTGCTCAGCGAAACAGCTTCCACCGATCCCGCCTGCAGGATCTTCACGTATTCCTCCGCCCCGCGGAAACGGGCCGGCCGGGATTTCATCGCGCCGTCGTTTGTGTCGGCCAGCACGCCCAGCAGGTTCACCACCGTGCAGTCATCCGCCGCAAACAGGTCCCGGAAATTCGCAAAAAAATAATCGTATCCGTTTTTCTCTGCCGCGCTGTCGAAGGATTCCGGCAGCGCGTGGTTCCGCTCTTCGCTTCCGATCACACAGTCTCCGGCAAAGGTCAGCGTAATCACTTTCTCCGCCGTCGCCTGCGCGCTGAATGAGAGCGCCAGCAGCAGGACCAGCGCCGTAGCCGCAAGTTTTCCGGTGGTTCTCCGCTTTGCGGTCATGGCTTATTCCTCTCCCATTCCCTCAAAGCGCCTGCACCAGGTGTATTTGCTGATGGCGCTCGGCTGCGCCCCCTGGCAGTATTCGCTCAGCAGGTCCCGGATATAGGTCGGCAGCGCGTGGTTGTATTTGACTTCCAGGATAATCACGTTGTCGTCAAAAGGCGGAATCGTCGGTACGTAGGGATCGAAAAGTTCCTTGCTGTACAGGCCGCTCCGCAGCTGCTTGTCAAAGGTGATCCGGACTTCCTCCGCCGGATGCAGGTAGGCTTCCCGCACATAGTCCACCAGCACCACCGGCCGCAGCAGGTTCACCGTCATCTCCCGGTACATGTCGTTCAGCAGGCCGCTCCGCGTGGTTTCCAGCCCGGCCGGATCCCCGGCCATCAGCTGTTCGCACAGCAGCTTCGGAATCGTCAGGCTCCGCTTGGAGATCAGGGTGCCCACCTTGGTCTTGCATTCCAGCTTGATCACCTTGTCGCTGAAGTTGTAAATCCGGATCCGGTACTTGTCACGGTTCTGCACGCCGTTCAGCTTGTCGTACAGCGCGTTGTTGAAGACCGTGTCGAAGTACAGCGACCGGATATGGTATTCGTTGTATTCGTCCCCGTTGGGATCGCGGGAGAGCACAGCGTCCAGGATGCCGGAAAGCACAAAATACTGCCGCTCGTTGATGAAGTACTTCAGTTCATGCCGCAAAGGCAGCGTATTCATGTTCATCTGCGTTCCCCCTTTCCTTATTTTCTAAAAACTAACAACTAAAAACCAAATCACTGTCCCGCTTCCGTCTGGCAGGCTACCAGCGTGGCGTCGTGCACACCTTCGATGTTCAGCACCGCGCTGACCAGGTCCTGCTTGCTGTCCAGCCGGACTTCCACGGTCATCTCCGCGCCGGAGCGGGTCACGGTCTTGCTGCGCAGCTTCCGCTGGTTCACCGTCCGGCGCAGCAGCTGGGTGATCTCCTGCTCGGCATAGTCGTCATAATGCACCACCAGCAGGTAGGCGTTCGGATTCCGGAACCGCACAAACGTCATCACGAACAGGATAATGCTGATGCCCAGCACCACCGCCAGCGCGTGCACATACAGCTCCGCGCCCAGCAGGATGCCCATCGTCAGCGCCCAGAACATGTAGGCCGTATCCATCGGATCCTTCACCGCCGTACGGAAACGCACGATACTCAGTGCGCCGACCATACCCATGCTCAGGGCGATATCGCTCTTGATACACATAACCACCGGCGTGGTGATCAGCGTCAGCATCATCAGCGTCATGGCGAAGGTCGGGCTGTACAGCACGCCGCGGTAGCAGCGCTTGTACACAAAGGCGATGATCAGGCCCACCAGCGCGCCCGCGGCCAGGCCGATCACGATCTTCCACGGCGTCAGGTTTTCAAACTGGCTGAGGAAGTAGGAGCTCAGGCTGGAGTCGTTCTTGACCAGGGAGCTGGCTCCGGATGCGAGTGCGGTTGAGATAAACATGTCGGTTCCCTCCTATGTTTGTGCGTCTGGATAACCGGTTTCTTTGTTACGGGATCGCGTCCGGCGGCATTTCCGGCTTCGGCCCGAAGTATTTTTCCATTTCCGCGTTGGTCAGGTTGAAGGCGTCCTGGGTGAACTCCCACAGGCGGGTCGGCCGCAGCCGGCATACGTTCCGCAGGCGCTCCACGCGCTTCTCCCAGTAGCGGTAGGCGCCGTCGATCGTAGTCGGCACTTCCGCGATAACCATCTTGTCGTTTTCCTGTCCCCAGCGGGTCCAGTGGACCATCATTTCCGGTTCGATGATCTTGACCATGTCGTTCAGCGTCTGGATCATGAAATCGGTGGTCAGTTTCTTGAAGATCGTTCCGTAGATCGTCAGGTACCGGTCCTTGTATTCCGGCACGCTCAGCAGCTTCAGGAAGATCGTGTTGTTGATGTTCTTCTGGCCCATACCGTTGGCCTTGGTGTAGCTCCAGGGGCTGTTGAACTTGGAGTTGTACAGGCCGTAGTCCACGTCGTACAGCACCCATTTCCACTTGCTTCCCGGCTGGTTCGTACGGTAGAAGCGGGTGTTACCGATATCGCTGTTGCCGAAGAACATTTCAAAGGCCATGTACTCGAACAGGTTGTCCACGTCCACGTTGTCCAGGATGTACTGCAGGTCCTCCGGGTTCTTCGCGGGATTCCCGGCCTTGATCTTCTTCAGCATGGCCTTGAATGCCTTGTTGCTGCCGCTCTTGACGCTGCCGCTGCCCTGCAGCAGGTCGATCTGGTCCGCCTCGTCCAGGGTCATGCCTTCGAACTGGGCGATCATGTATTTGTCCGTCCGTTCCCGAAGGTTCATGTGGCCCCAGTACTGGCCGTTCAGGTAGACGGCGTAGGGCTTCCATGCCTGGTGCGCAACCCACGCGTCCGTGATCTCCGACAGCTTGTCCCTGCACAGGTCCATCAGGTGCTGCTGGAATCCGTCCTGCAGCCGCGTCCACATGCAGTCGTTGCCGCTGTTGCGCAGCACGAATCCCTTGTATTCCGTGTAGTCCCGGTCCGGGAACAGCTTCGCGTTGAAGGTCTTGCTGCCGTACAGGCTCTTGGCCCGGAACTTGAAGCTCTTCTGCGGCATATCCAGCGAGAAGTCGCCCATCAGGCCCACCTCGCCGTTCTGGCTCATCAGCAGCTCCCCGGCGTCGTCATAGATTTCGATCGAGCATTCATACTTGATGCCCTGGTCCTTGACCTTCCGGTACACCGTGTTCTTGAAGGGCAGCTTGCCGGCTTCGCGGATCGCGTTGTCGCCGATGGTCAGCATACCGTAGTCCTTGTCCCACAGGTTCTTCGGGTCCGTCACGATGGACACCAGCGGCAGAGCGTGGAACGCGTTGATGAAGTAGGTTCCCGTGATCGTGTCGCTGGGCTTCATCAGCCCGGTGCCGAAGGCCCGTGCCCGGATCACTGTGGTGAAGTTCAGCTCCAGCCGCTCCCCGTTGTAGGCGGTGCTGCTCTGGGTCGGGGTGGATCCGTCCACGGTGTAGAAAACCTGCGTTCCTTCCGGAATGGAGATCTCCACATACTGCGAGGAGGAATACTGCCCCGGTGCGATGCTGAACTGCGGTTTTTCCGCATATCCGGTGAATCCGGTTCCGTTCTGCTTGAATGGTGTCGGCGAATCATAATAAAAAAGCCCGGCCATTCCGAGGGTCCGGCCGTAGGATACGTCCGTCTTCAGTTCCGGGAGGATCACCTTGTCCAGCACCCGTCCCGTCGGATCCGTCAGGGTAATGATTTCCTGTTGCAGCCGGCTGATCTTGAAATTCGTGTGCGGCTGCGCGGCGGAATTCTTTGCGGTATCCTTGTCGCACAGGATCACCTTGTATTCTCCCGGGCCGATGGTCGTCCCCTGCGGGAACTGCCATTTACGCCCACGGCTGAGGTTGTCGCTCAGGCCCCAGCCGGAAAGGTCCACCGTCGCTGTAGTGGAGTTGTATAGTTCAATCCAGTCCGTCCGCGCGGCGCCGTTGTAGGTGTCCACGGAATGGTTGCTGGCCATGACCTCGCTGATCCATACGCCGGTTTTGTTCATGGCCCGCAGGTTCATGTCCATCTGGTTGAATCCGGTCTGGTTGTTCGGCAGCGTCGGCGTCGGCGTCTGGAAAACCTGCATCTGGTTGTTCTCGTTCCGGCCCCAGCTGCAGTCCTGCGGCAGGTTGTCGATCATCACGCGGTCCATCACGTGGCCCTGGCTGTCGCACAGGATGATCGTCTCGTTCTCCGCGCTGATGCGGAAGTTGGTGTGATACACACCGTTCATCTTCGTATCCGCCCGGTCTTTCCCGCTGCACATCACCAGGTAGTATCCGTGCGCCGGGATCACCGCGCCGTCCGGGAACCGCCATTTCAGCGGCCGCTTTTCATTGTCGCTCAGGGCGTACATGTTCAGCTGGATATCCCGGTCCGTCGTATTGTACAGCTCGATCCAGTCCACCAGCTCATCCTCGTCGTCCCGCAGGCCGGTCAGCGGATCCGCCATCACCTCGTTGATCAGCACGGAGCCGTCCGATACGGTGATGCTTTCCCGGTACTTCCGGTGGCCTTCCTCGGTGTTCTCGAACCAGGGGCTGAACCAGGTGACGCTCTTGAATCCGTCCGCCGTCAGGGCCCAGCTTTCGTCGCTGGCCATGATCGGATATTTGCAGCTGTCAATCAGATAGGCGTTCGGATCATACAGGTAGACCGTCTCGCCCACGCTGCTCAGCTTGAATTTGGCATGGAAAGGCATATTGGTGACAGCCTGGTTCCTGTTGTCGCAGAAGACGACCACGCGGCCCTGCGCTTCCAGCGTAACCGCCGGGAACAGGAATTTGACGCTGGTTCCGTCGTCGCTCAGGCCCAGGCCCTTCAGGTTCACTTCATGGTTGGAATCGTTCCAGATCTCGATCCAGTCCGGATATCCGCCGGTCTCGTCCGTGACGGAGGACTGGTTGGAACTCATGATCTCGCTGATCTTGAGTCCCTCGTATCCGGTGGACAGCGCGTGTTCGCTTTCCACATTGCCGGAGTCGGTGCCGATGGTCTTCGCGGCACGGCTCAGCTCCGTGAACGGAGACGGCATGCCCAGCCATACCGGCAGCACAAACACCAGCCAGAGAATGGCCGCGATGGCGCCTGCCAGCAACAGCAGGTTCATCCGCTGCTTCCTGCGCCGGAGCTTTGTGGCCCGGGAAGCCGAACGGC
>LXOW01413248.1_pt2 | contig 10443 bp, 7 predicted proteins | sample 1368591 | NCBI WGS metagenome assembly LXOW01 (sample SAMN04884650, study PRJNA319009) | bovine gut metagenome | isolation source: Cow rumen | host: Bos taurus | place: Italy: Legnaro (PD) | collected 2014-07-09
AGATGTGTATAAGAGACAGCTCTTTATCGGTTCGGATCACGATTTCGCCGGTTTCACCGTCCGGAACGGGATTGCCGTCAGGATCCACAATATCGACATCGTATTGCGGAGTGGGCCGTCCCATCGAGCCGAGTTTATGCGGGCATCCCATCAAATTGCCGATCACCAGCGTGCATTCGGTTTGACCGAACCCTTCCATGATTTGAAGCCCGGTCGCCTTTTCAAACTGACGGTAGACTTCCGGATTGAGCGCCTCGCCCGCCGTGGTCATATGACGAACCGAGGAAAGATCGTATTTGGAAATATCTTCTTTGATCATCATGCGCAGCATGGTCGGCGGCGCGCAGAAAGTCGTAATCTGGTATTTGGCAAACATCGGCAAGATATCCGACGCGTCAAAGCGGTCGAAATCATAAACAAAGACCGCACCTTCGCAAAGCCATTGGCCGTAAAGTTTTCCCCACAACGCTTTGCCCCATCCGGTTTCGGAAATGGTGAAATGTAAACCGTCTTCCGATACACCGTGCCAGTATTTCGCCGTTACATAATGCCCCAAAGCGTACAGATAGTTATGCTGTGCGATTTTGGGATATCCGGTCGTGCCGGAGGTGAAGAACATCAGCATGGGATCTTTTCCGCAAGCGGTATCCTCCGTTCGATAGAAATGGGCGCTGAACAGCGGGGATTCCTCATCGAAATCGTGCCATCCGTCGCGCTTGCCGCCCACGAGGATCTTAGTCGTTAAACCGGGGCACCTCGCCGCCGCCAGATCCGCCTGGTGCGCGACATCGCCGTCCGCCGTACAGACAATGGCACTGACGCCCGCCGCCTGAAAACGATACTCAAAATCGTGTTCTTGTAACAAATTGGTAGCGGGGATCGCCACCGCGCCCAGTTTATGAAGCGCTAAAATGGAAAACCAAAACTGATAATGACGCTTCAAAACCAACATCACGCGGTCGCCTTTACCGATACCGAGCGATTTAAAATAGTTGGCGGTTTGTGCCGATGCGCGTTTGACATCGTTAAACGTAAAACGGCGTTCGGTTTTATGTTTGTCAATATGCAGCATGGCGAGTTTTTCAGGGTCTTTGCGGGCAATCTCATCCACAATATCAAAGGCAAAATTGAACGAGTCGGTGCCCGGAAACGAAATGCTTTGTAGGACGCCGTTTTCATCTTCAACAGCGTGGACAAATTTGGACGCAACTGTTTCCCGACGCACCGTACCTGCCGATACGATGGTGTCGCGGATAACTTTTTCCCCTAAGTCTTCACCCGGCAGAACCACCGCAACAAACAGGCAATCCTGCCCGTCAACAGCAATCATTCCGTGTGGCGTGGAACTGTTGTAATAAATACTGTCGCCCTCGCTTAAGTATTCCACATTGTCCCCAATCTGCACCTTTAAACGACCGCTCATGACAAAATCAAATTCCTGACCCGAATGTTTGGTTAAATGGATCGGCTTTTCCTGAAGCGCCGGGTCAAATTCATATTTCACCCAATACGGCTCCGCAATTTTTTTACGGAACAGCGGCGCCAGGTTCTGGATTTCAATGCCGGCTTCCTTGGCGGTCTCCTGCCCCTGCCCTTTTCGGGTGACGGTATATGAGGAAAGATGAGCGCTTTGCCCTTCGAGTAAGTCGGTAATGCCAATGCCGAACGCCAACGCGCATTTATGAATAAATGTGAAAGGAAAGTCCTGTAATCCGGCTTCGTAGCGCTGATATTCTTCGGTGGAAACTTCTGTTTTTTCCGCCATTTCCGCTTCGGAAATGCCACAGATCTCCCGCATTTCGCGAATACGGACCGCCACTTCTTTCAATTTTTCCGTTGAACCTGTTGCCATGCTCTTTCCAACTCCTTTTCAAAATAAAAAAACACCCGTCTCAATTATTGAGACGAGTGTGAACATCTTCACATCCGCGGTACCACTCAATTTGCGGTTCAAAAACCGCCACTCTCAGGATCCAACAATCCCTTTGCCTTTACGCAGCAATCACGGGAACACCTACTGACCCGAAAGGGGTTCAGCGTTCCGGCTCGGAAGGGATGGGTCATCAGAAACTTCGCTATCGGCTCACAGCAACCGCCGACTCTCTTCAAACGAACATTTCAAACCGTCTTCGTCAAAGCCTTTGAATTTTTTCTCAGTATAACACCGCAAATTTCATTTGTCAAGCACTTTTAAATCATTTTTTGAAAAAAGTGTACAGCCCTGGCGGCGGAAGTGTTCAATTTTCTGATCGAGCAATTCCTCCGGTACTTTCAAATGCTCTGACAAACATGTTTTACACATGTATTCACGGCTTCCGCGATTGATGAACTTTTTATGCGCACCGATATCAAGTGCCGTCAGTTCTTTGCCGCAGACAATGCAATTTTCCATTTTAACGGTCAATGACGCGCGCCCGATAGACCAAACAATCATATCCGTCGATATCGTGCAGGAAGGTGCCGTTTTTCACAGCGGTCTCTTCCCCGCTCCACACATCGTGCAGATAGAGCGTTTTTCCGGTGCTTTCAGGCAATGCTACTTCATCCAGATTAACACGTGCTAATTGCTTGCTTTCCCCAAAATTGAAGATACCCAGTGCAAGATCACCGTTCGATAACATTCGTGCGTAACACTTGATTTCAGGCGGTTGTTGAGGCGGACAAAGCGATATGACTTGCGAACAATCTTCATCCTGATTGATAGCAATGAGTTCCCGGTTGGAAAGAATGGTTTTCGTCGCTTCGGTCATGTTACGGACATCACAACCGATCATCAGCGGACTGCCAAACAACGCCCAAATGGAAAAATGGGTTTTATATTGCGTGTCGTTTAGCCCGGTAAGACCCACGTTGCCCTTGCCGTACATGCCGACCACCAGCATATCCATGTCGTTAAAACAACCGACTCCGCCGTAAGGCAGCATTTTTTGCTGCTGTTCGGTCAGGCTCTTGACCGATTCCCAGGTGTCAAAAATATCCCCGGTCGACCGCCACATATTGGCGCCGGTTTCGCGGATCCATTCGGGTGTGCCGTCAATGCCCCAGGAACAGGCGCTGAAAAGAATCTCTCTTCCGCAGTTTTTGAGCGCCAACCCCATGCGGCGGTAAAGATACATTCCGTGAATGATATTGCTGTGGTAGCAATAATCATATTTTAAGAAATCCACGCCCCACTCCGCAAAGGTGGCGGCGTCAGCAAACTCGTGTTCATAACTGCCGGGGTATCCCGCGCAGGTCAGATTCCCCGCGCAGGAATACATCCCGAATTTAAGCCCCTTTGCATGAACATCCTCCGCCAACGCTTTCATACCGCGCGGAAACTTTTTCGGATCCGCAACCAAACGGCCGTCCCGATCCCGTTCTTTCAGCGACCAGCAATCATCGATCACCAAATACTCATATCCCAAATCTTTTAAACCACTGCCGACCATGCAGTCCGCGGTTTCAAGAATCAACTGTTCATGAATATCTTCCCCGAATGTATTCCAGGAATTCCAACCCATCGGCGGGGTATGTTTGATCATCGCGCTTGTCCTCTTTCTACCGTTCGATCACTTTCTTATAATCGGCGTAAGCGGTTTCCCATGCGGCGTTATCTTTAGGCAGATACTGTTTGAGTTCCGTGGAATCGGAAACCACGCGGCGAATTTCTTCGAAACTGCCGATTTCGCCCAGCGCGGCGTAAGCCACGGCGATATTGCCCATCACAGTTGCTTCCGACGGGCCTGCCAGCACTTCTACGTTGCAGGCGTCCGCCGTCATCTGACAGAGAAGTTTATCCTTGATACCGCCGCCCAAAATGTTGATCCGGCGATATTCTTTCCCGGTGATGCGGCCGAGCATATCAAAGGTGTATTTATACTTCATCGCTAAACTCTGGTAAATACAGCGCATGATCTCGCCGCGTGTGCGCGGAACAAACTGGCCGGTACGTTCGCAATACTCGGTAACGCGCCGGGGCAGATTTCCCGCGGTTTCAAAAGCGGGATCATCCACATCGATAAAGCAACGGAACGGTTCGCAGACCAGCGCCTCGCGCTCTAAAACGTCAAAGCCGACTTCTTCCCCTTCGCGTTTCCACTGACGGCGGGATTCCTGAATCAGCCAAAGTCCCATGATATTCTTCAAGAAACGAACGGTATCTTCATAGCCGCCTTCGTTGGTGAAATTGAGTGCTTCGGCTTCCGCAGTCATGATGGGTTCTTTGGTTTCGACGCCGAACAAACTCCACGTTCCACAACTGATGTAGACAAAATCATCACTGAGGCTGGGAGTCGCCGCCACAGCCGACGCGGTGTCGTGTTCGCAAACCGCGATGACCGGAACTTTTTGACAGCCGAGTTCTTCGCAGATTTCATCCGACAGAAGTCCGTGTATTTCCCCGGCTTTCAAAACCGGCGGCAAAAGACGAACAGGAAGTCCAAGTTTTTCCAAGAATTCGATATTCCAATCCCGTTTAACCGGATCATAGAAATTGGTAGTGGAAGCAATACTTGCCTCGGCGTGCATTTCGCCGGTCAGCATATACGCAAAGAGATCCGGGATCAAAAGCATTTTTTCAGCCTGCTCCAGTTTTTCCGGTTCATAATTTTTCAAATACATCAACTGATACAAGGTGTTGATGCGCAGAAACTGTGTTCCGGTAGCGCCATAGATCTCCTCTTTCGGCAGGATTTCAAAGACCTCGTCCGGAATACCTTCGGTGCGCAAATCACGATAATGCACCGGATTGCCGATCAACTGACCGCGCTTGTCGATCAAACCGAAATCCACGCCCCAGGTATCAATGCCGATCGCGTCAAAACCGCCGTCATTGACCGCTTTGGTGATTCCCGCCTTGATTTCGAAGAACAAACGAAGAATGTCCCAATACATCGTACCATTCACGATCACGGTATCATTTGAAAAACGATGGATCTCTTTCATCGAAATACGACCGTTGTCCAGCGTTGCCAGCATAGCGCGGCCGCTGGAAGCGCCAAAGTCAAAGGATAATACTTTTTTCAAAACAATTCCTCCCCATGTCTATGTAATCATATTATAACGGATATTCTCAAAAAAATCTACAACTTTTATTAAATTTTCCAGTGTCTTCATTATAATCTTGAAAAATCAGTTTTTTTTGATATAATGATAAAGAAATGAGGCGATTTCTTGAAAAGATTATTTGAAAGGTTTTGGCAAACCTTTTGCAGTAAAAAGTTTCTCGGCTTTTGCCTGATCGGGTTTATCAATACCTTTAATACAGCCTTTTTTTCCTGGCTGGCGCATTTTGTTATTCAAAAGAATATTGCGGCATATATCGGCTATATTCTTTCTTTGACCGTGAATTATCTTTTGAACGGAAAACTGGTCTTCCGGGATACTTTAAGTTTTCGAAAATATCTCCGTTTTTGTGTTTCCTATATTCCGAACTTTATCATCTATTTTTTGGTGTCTTTCATCACCATCAATCTATTAAGAATGCCACAATTCTGGGCAACGGTCATTGCCACAGCCGTAGGCGGCCCGATCACGTTTGTGATCATCAAACTTTACGCGTTCGACGAACGAAAACCCCGTTCGGAGAATACCCTTTGAAGGCACTCCAACGCCGGACGGAAGTCATCTTCATCCAAGCCGGCGAAACTCAGGCGGATTTCATTGTCAAATTGACCCGGCAGAATTTTGATTCCCTGTTGTTCGGCTATTTCACAGAATGTGCGACTGTTCGTAAAATCAGGCAACCGCAAGCCAACCGATAAAGAGGATTCAAACAGGGTAATTTCCCCTTCGGGAAAAATTTCTTTTAAAAGCGAGCAAAACCGGCGGCTTTTCAAACTGTATAGTTTGCGAAGCCGCCGCAAATGTTTTTCCAGCGCGCCCGATTCCACATAATGCGCCAGCGCCAACTGTTCCGCCTTTCCGCAGGTCGAGTGATAGAACCCGCGGCGGGCGGAAAACTTGTCGGCAAACGTCCCCGGCAAAACCATGTAAGCGATCCGGACGCTCGGCAAAAGCAGTTTTGAAAAACTGCCGATATAAACGGTTTTTTCGGGCAAAATTGGCTGAAAGGCCGTCACACTTCTGGCGGTATAGCGCAATTCGCCGTTATAATCGTCTTCCACCACAAAGCGATCTGCGGACGCTCTCGCCCATTTGACAAATTCCCCGCGGCGGGCGGCAAAAGAGGAAACGCTGATCTTTGATAAAGCGGACGGCAATAAAAACAGCACTTGCGCACCGCTCTGCAAAAGCGCATTTGCGGAAGCGCCGTTCTGATCGACTGCAAGGTGGCAAACCGGGATACCGTAATCACAAAAAATCTGCTCGGCTTGCGAAAATCCGCTGTTTTCCATGGCAATTCGGATGTTGCGCCCGGTCAATCCGCACAGAAGTTGTAAAAGCGGTCCGATCCCGGCGCCGATCACGATCTGATCGGCGGCACAGTGGACTCCCCTTGCCTGATACGCATAGGCGGCTAACGCCTCGCGGAGTTCTTTTTCTCCTTGCGGGTCGCCGTAGGAAGTCAATTTTTCGGTGTCGCGCAGTACCTCCCGAACGGTTTTTTTCCATAGATCGGTATCCGCCGCACGCGGATCGATTTTTCGGGCGGTCAGATCATACCGGATCTTTTGAGCAGGAAGAGATTCACCGGGCGGTGTGTCAGGCTTGCCGACGCCGATACAATAATACCCCTTTTGAGGACGGCTTTCCGCAATGCCCGCCATACAAAGATCCAAATACGCGTTTTCCACCGTGGTACGGCTGACGCCGAGTTGTTCCGCCGCTTCCCGGATTGAGGGAAACCGTTCTCCCTTTTGAACAACGCCGCTTTGCACCGCTTGCTTGATTTGATCAAACAAACGGCGATAGGCGGCTTTTTTGTTTTCCTGCCGATAAATCAATAAAATCCAATAACACGGTCAACTGTCCTTTCAAAAATAATCAAAATTGTATATTTATCTATGTACACTTCCTTGTTATAATCATACCATCAAACGATCGTTTTTACAATCTTTTTTTGAAAGGATGATTTTTTTGCATACTATTACACACAAGAAACTGTTGGATATTACTTTTATCGCCATGTTTGCAGCGCTGTGTTACATTGCGCTGACGGTTTTGTTCATTCCGTTTGCCAATATGTATATTCATTTCGGCAACCTGATCGTGGTATTGGCGGCGCTGTTGGTTGGCGGCTGGCAGGGCGGTCTGGCAGGTTCGATCGGCATGGGATTTTTCGATTTGTTCCAGGGTCATGCCGATTCCGCCCCCAAAACCTTTCTGCTCAAACTGTTGATCGGCCTTGTGACCGGGCTGGTGTTTCGTTTCCTGATGAACCGCAAACGATATCCCTCGCCCCAGTTGTACGCCGCGGGAGGCTGTGCTTTTTTGGTCAGCGTCGGGTTGCTGATCTACGCCTTTACCCAAAACGGCGGTTACCGTGGAAAAAGCGCCGTATTGGCTCCGCTGTTTTTGTTTGTTGCTGTACTTTGCATCATATTTGCCGCTTTAAAAACGAGGTTGTCTGCCAAAACCGCTTCCGCCACGGTTGGCGCGTCCTGCGGTATGCTCATCAACATCATCGGAGAGACCGCCTGGAAATTCTTTGCCCTTATGTTGGCGGGTTCCGATATGCGGGCGGCAATGACCATGGCGGTGATCGGGCAGGCCTCCACGCTGATCAACGCCGGGATCGCCATAATCGGCGGCGTCGCTTTATTCTTGGTACTGGAAAAACCGTTTTCGCGTATTCTGCGATCTTAGAGTTTGCTACATAACAAAAACTCCCGCAAGACTTAGTCTTGCGGGAGTTTTTGTTTCGTGGTTCCCGTTTAAGGAACGATATTTCCCCTGGCGAACGACCGTCGCAGGGTAATTCCACTGCAATGGAACTTATTCGTCGCCTTCAAAGGGAAGTTCATCATCGCCCGGTTCATAAGTCGAAGCCGTGATAATGTCTTCCATCAAAAACGGAATGACCTTGATCTCCAAAAACTCGTATACTTGTTTCATATTGTTTTTCTCCTTATCCGAAATAAGCAACCGCTTTTTGGTTATAATCATACAATGCCTTCAAGACATTTTTCAAAGTGGTGTCGTCACCGGCCATTTTCTTGGAAATATACGTTCCGACATTAAAGTTGACGCTGGTTCCGCCAAACGAAATCGCAATATTATCCAACAAATCAGCCGCCGCGATATTTGCAACGGTATAGATTCGCAATCCGCTCGTTTCATCGTCTTCATACGAAAGCGCCTTGCCGCCGAGCGTAATCGTTGCCGCGTTGGCCGTTGCCGCATCGTTGACTTCGAAGAATAAACGATAGGAAGTTTTGGATTTCAGCACCAGCGTACAACCCTTATAAGTCAATCCGCAAGCGGCGATGGCGGCGTTATCCTTATAGGTGTAACTGCTTAACGCGCCGACATTTCCGAGCGTGTAACTCAGACCCGCATCCGCCAATGAGGTGGGTTTGTAGTTGAATTGCAACTGTGCTTTTGCACCGTATATCAACATGGATTTCATCAGGTTTTGCAATGCTTCCAGATTTGACCAAGAACCGAATTCGTTGTTTTCGTTGGTAATAATACGGTTGGCATAGGTTGCCACCGAATACGTACAACGCGCTACTTCCTGACCGCTGATTTTAGCAACCGCCGTAATGGCTTCGCTCATTTCTTTAGCGGATACTTCGCAAACTGCTTTGTAAGCGTCGTCGCCTGCGGCGATGAAATTCTGATAAGAGACTGTTTTATTTTGATTGCCCCAACTGAAGTCAACCGTCATACTGCGCAAATCATCGTCAATGACATCCGAATCCAAGAAGAAGTTAACGCCGATATTGCCTTCTAACACCAATGTATTACCGATGAAAAGGTTTTCCTCTAAATCCTTTTGACGAAGGAATAAATCGGTTTCGTCATTCAAGTCCGCCTGTGTGGTAAAGGCGGGAGTATCCTCGACTGAGTTTGTGATGGTAACAGTCGGCTCTGTTGCCGCCGCGCCGGTAATTTTTAAATAGATCGGCGCATTCATCAAAGAAGCAAAATCAGGCGCGTTAGCGGTGAGATCGTTTCCCGGCGTGTAGAGTCGCATCTTGTAAGCGCCGTCGCTTTCCACAAAGGAAATCGTGCGAGTAACGCTGTTGCCGTAAAAGCCGGAAAACCGTGCCGTTCTTTCCGCGGAGTTGTAATAAACCACCTGCGTGCTGTTGGAAAACTGGATGATCGAGACAGAAATGGCATCATCTGAGAGGAACAACGGATCATTCGAGAAGGAAAAGTTCACCCACTGGTTGCCGCTTGCCGCCGACATGCTTGCTTTGATGGAAAATCCGTTTGGATTGATAGGCTCTGCAAGCGTCACGCTTCCAACAGACGGAACATCAAAGTTGTAGGTGTTGGTACCTTCACTCGCGGTTAAAGAAGAACTTGGAACATTCTTTTCGGCAATACCCGAAGAACCGCCGTTTTGATCGCTAAAGCGGTCTTGCACATCTAAAATCAGGTTGTTTTCCAGCGTAACAGTGGGGCGGAAATAACCGTTGCCGTGCATAGAACTTGCATAAGAAAAGAAGTGAACGCTGTAATTGTTTGCAAGGAATTCCTCGTCAAAATGGTTTTCCAGTTTGACCGCTTCCTTAACAGCGTCAGAATAGCCTTCACCGTTTACCACATTTCCGTCAACGGTCATGTAATAACTGCCGTTTTTCTTGGTCACGCCCACCTTCCAAATTCTGGCGCGACCGGTACTTGACTGCGTATAACAGGCTGTCGATACACCGCCTACCAAGGTGTAGAAAGTGGTGGTAGTATCGCTTAAGGTGCGTTGCAGAACAAAACTATTGCTGGTGTTTCCGTTAAAGAGATCGTCATTACCGGTATCTGTGTCGGCAATACCAAAAGTAGAAGAGTTGTTTTTGGTTCCGAAATACTGGCCGATCTCATATTTGCCCGAAAGAACGGGATAACGATCTTGTGAAACAATGCCTAAATAAGTGTTGGATGCGCTGGGATCGGCTAATAAAGTTGCGGTCAAAGCGCCGTTTTCGCTATCGGAGCCAAGAGCGATCGCGGTAGGATCATATTTCACGCGATAAAGCGTGCCGTCGGATGTGCGATACAAGCCCTTCGCCAGAACCTGCGTAGCCGCAATTTCCGCATCGGTTGAAGCCGCGTAACGGTAATCACTGGCATAGAAGGCTTCCGCCGCGGCAACATTACTGTCAGACAGCGCCGCAACGGTGGTGCTGTTCAAAGTATCGGCATTGGTAAAGGCGGTAGCGGTTGAGAAAGCGCCCGCGGGGAACATCACCTTGGAAGTCCACGTGATTCCGTCGGTATTGGTATCTCTTCTCACGCGCATATAAATCGGTTCGCCGACCCGCAGGGTGGTATCGGCGGGCGTTGCCCAGGTGCCGCCGTAATTGCCGGTTTTCATATAAATTCCGGTAATAT
>LXOW01251983.1_pt1 | contig 10436 bp, 8 predicted proteins | sample 1368591 | NCBI WGS metagenome assembly LXOW01 (sample SAMN04884650, study PRJNA319009) | bovine gut metagenome | isolation source: Cow rumen | host: Bos taurus | place: Italy: Legnaro (PD) | collected 2014-07-09
GATTTTGACAGGATCTATACGGAAGGGTACAACAGCAAGTCCTATACGGGTAGGGTGATTGAGCCAGGAAAGGTTTATGAACTGAGTTATCTGGAATGTACGTGCCCTAAAGTTAAATGTGGGCTGAGAAACCATCCGCAACAATGTGAGTGCTCGCGACAGAGCATTCTATATATCTTGTCGCAGCTGGAACCGGATAGCCAATTCGAAGTTCGGATTGAGAATACGATTCTCAGGGGAAGCGACCGCTGTACTTTCAGAATAACAAAGCATAAAGATGTTTAAGTCATTCGAGTTATGACAATAGATAGAATAGATATTACCGCTCAACTATTTGCTTTGCAAGACAAGGCGTATGCTGACTTCCAAAGCAAGTTACTGCCGACTGTTAAACGCGAGACAGTAATTGGTGTACGGACACCGGACTTGCGCAAAATGGCGAAGCAAATCTGCAAGACTCCTGCTGCGCAAGAGTTCTTGCATAGTTTGCCACATCGCTATTTTGACGAGAACCAACTGCACGCGTTTATCCTGTCGGAAGAGAAGGATTTCGAAATGTGTATTGACGGATTGGAGCAATTCCTTCCGTACGTAGATAATTGGGCGACGTGCGACCAACTATCGCCTCGTTGCTTTAAGAAGCATACAACAGAGCTGTTACCGCTCATTCGCAAGTGGATGAGGAGCAAGCACACCTACACGAAACGCTTTGGAATATGCACGCTGATGCGTTACTTTTTGGACGAGGCTTTCCGACCGGAGTACTTGGAATGGGTTGCATCTATCAAAAGCGATGAGTATTACATCCGCATGATGCAGGCATGGTTCTTTGCTACGGCGCTTGCCAAACAATGGGATGCCACGCTTCCCTATATACAGCAACAGCGTATGGAGAAAGAAACACACAACAAAACCATCCAGAAAGCCGTTGAGAGTTTCCGTATCGCGGACGAACAAAAGGCTTTGCTAAAGACCCTGCGAGTGAAATGAAAAAGATTCTATTCCTACATGGCTTTTACGCAAGCGGACAATGTGTTCCGGCAATTGCGTTACTCGAAGCATTCGCAGGGCGTGCCGATGTGCTGACACCGGACTTGCCCATGCATCCGCAGGACGCGCTATGTTTCATTCGCGAACTAATAGATAGCGAGAAGCCCGACTTGCTGATAGGGAACAGTTGTGGCGCTTTCTATGCGCAGATGATTGCTCCTGTTGTGGACATTCCTGCTTTGCTTGGTAATCCGCATTTTCGAATGTCAGAGTTCCTAAAGCAGCGCATAGGTCAGCACGAGTATAAATCGCCGCGCAAGGATGGCAAGCAATCATTCGTTATTGATGAAGCCTTGGTCAAAGAGTTTGCCGCGCTGGAGGCAACTCAATTCGATAACTGCAATCCTCAATTCAGCGATCAAGTGTGGGGATTATTCGGTGAGCAAGACACTTTAGCGCATTTTGAACCGCTCTTCTTAGAGCACTACAACCGTTCATTCCATTTCCCCGGAGGACATACTCCCACCGCTGATGAAGTCCGCACATGGTATGTACCGCTGGCAGAGAAGATGTTAATTGAACTATCATACACAAACGAGGTGTGAGGCGTTTGTCGTTTACTATCTAATTCACTTTGACGGTTCCCTTTTCGTCGCTACCGCGCTTTTCGTGATGAAACGTGCGGTAGTTTTGTTTATAGAAGACCTCAAAGGCGCGCGAGCGCAAGCGGACTTGTGAGATGCGCGGAGCGGTTGAAGACTCGCGAGGTCGGAGAGTAAACGGAGACTTTTGAGGTCGCAAAAAGAGAAGACTTTCGGCGCTCAAAAATGGAAGACTATTACGCGCGAAAAATGAGGTGACTTTTGAGGTTATTTTGGAATAGTGGAGACCTATCAATTTCATGCACAAAATGCGACTTGTGATGTAAGAAAATGAGTGAGACTTTCGTCCTAAAGATTTGAGCCGACTTCGGCAATAAGTTGAAAGTGTTGACTGCATATTCCGCTCAAAAAGAGCCGATTTTGGGCAAATTAAGCAGGGCGGTTGGGGCTCTCCAGAGGGAAAAGACGAAAGATTTTGCTATCTTTCGTCGCTATCTGGCTTATTTACAGCGATTTATGATTTTATAGACCGGAAAAACGGAATAAAATAAAAATCTTTTAGCACGAACACACCAAATTTTTAAGCAAGTGTTCGTGTATTTACACGGACGAACGAAGTTTCTCCCTACGCGCGCGCTCCTAACTTAATACGAATATACAAAAAAAGAAGCAGTATTCATGTGCTTGAACGCTGCTTCTTTTCGACCGGAAAAAGCTCTTATTTTACCGGACGGAAACTGGTGCCACACGAACGTATTTTCTCTATCATATTCGGGTCAATTTTACGAGCATATTTCATGGTCGTTGTGACGTCTTGGTGACCGGCTGCCTGTTGTACCAGATGGATGTTCATATTATGGTCATCAATCATCTCGGTTATACCGTCATCCTTGAACGAATAGAGTTGCATTTCTTGCGGCAGATGGAGCGCCTCACGGATCTTCATCCAGTCCTTTTTGTACTTGCCGTGATAAGCCGGAGCCTCAGACGGAACATACTCGGTTCCTAACAAGTAATAATCCTGCGGATACTTCTCCAAATGCATAGCTTTGAGACGTTCGATCAGTTCCGGCGATAAGGGAGCAGCACGCTCAATATGCGTCTTCGCTTTCTCTACCGGAATAAGGATGTAACCTTCGTCCAGATGGATGTCACGCAGCTGAATAAGCGCAATCTCTTTCGGACGGATGAGCGAGTAGTAAATGAGCATGCAGACGAGAATGTAGTTCGGCATGTTTTCTTCGCAGTAGTCGAAGATCTGACCACGAACTTCTGCCGGTATCAGACCACGGCGTTTCTCCTCTTTCTGCTTGGTCTTAATACGCTCAAACGGGTTCTCCTTGCAGTAGCAATGTTCTTCGAACCAACTGAAGATGGCGCGATACTTCTTAAGGTAGGTGTTCCAAGCGTTAGCAGACAATGCTTTGCGTGGCTGCTTCTTTTGCGCCTTTGCCTTTCGGATCTCTTCCTCTGTTGGTTCCGTAAAGAGGAAGTCCATGAAGCGAACCGCCAAAGCATGGTTGAACATCGAAGCCGGACAGTCGGGAGAATGCAGTTCTTCAACAATCCAGTTGTTAAGGATGCCAAGAACCGACTTGTACGCTACCATCGTCGATTGACGCAACTCGCGTTTCTTAATGCTGATAAACTCTTCGGTAGCTAAGTTCATCGGCTTAAAGAGGGAAGCATTCTGCTGCTCGATAAGCGGAGTCCAACCACCGGCTAATTTAAGATTGATGTCTTGCACCATCTTATCCGCATATGAACGGAAGTCGTTAAGGCGTTTAAAATTCTCGCGTACACCATTTAATTTGGTGCGTACACGTTCTAACTTGTTTGTGACTGGAGAATACACGTAGTACAGAATGTACCAACCATTGGTGTCGTGTTTCAGTGTCGCGGGTTTGTAACCCAAAATTTCTAAACGATTTTTCATGTTTTTTAAAAAGCGCTGGCACCATTACTGATGTCAGCACTTTTTAAGTCATGAAAACTTTTTGACCCGATTTTGACACGGCCTTTTTGCGTCAATACCTCGCGAGGCCAGTATTTATCGGACTTTGTTGCTCAACCAGGACTCGAACCCAGACAGACAGAACCAGAATCTGTAGTGCTACCATTACACCATTGAGCATCGCGTTCGGCAACAAGGTTGCAAGGGTTAATACCGCTCCGCTAAATTAACGGGCAACTTGTGCCTCCGCTCTCCCCAAAAATTAAAATTTTCGGGGACCCCGATTATTCTAATTTTGAAAAGCGGGTGCAAAAGTACTGCTTTTTTTTGAATTGAGCAAATATTTTCGCAAAAAAATGCAAAATTAGTGCATTTATATGGATTTTTGCGGCTTTTCGGCACAACGTTGTGCGATATTCTCCCGCAAAGAACGGTAGTACAATGGAATCTCCAGACCATGGTAATTGCCCTGTTTGCCCACGAACGGAAGGATCGGGCATGGACCCTGATAGCCATCGATGACGGTCAGATGCGAAATGGTATCCAAGGTAGCTGTAAGTGTGTCACACGCGCCTCCGAAGTCGAAGACATACCTTGCCGGCGTGGCGTCCGTACACCAGTTAACCGGGTTGATACCGATGGCTGTTTTACCGCTCAAGACAGGTATCTCAGCATCAATAGACTCAACGGAGTTATAGCATACCGTGACGCCGGTATCCGTAGCCCCTTGTGCCGCGCGGATATTCGGGTGGAGCAAGTCCTGCTCGGTGACCTGATAGCCGATGACATAGGCCGCCACCATGCGTGAGGCTTGTTCCGCGGTCATGTGCTTGAGGACTTCCACCGTCGCATAGCCGCCCTGCGAGTAGCCCATGAGCACAAAGCGACGGCCGTGGTTGAGGTGCTGCATGTACCAGTCAAACGCCCATATGACTTCCTCCGCAGCCTTCGCACAACGCTGGCCACAAAGTGCCGTATCACGCAGCAGGCCTTCTATCGTCGCCTGGTTATAATACGGCGCATAGAAATTGCAGGTCGCCGGACAAACAAGTGAATCCACCCCACTCATCTCGCCGTATAACGCCGCCCGATGTTCGGGATTGGTCATATCCGCGAAATGCATGGTATCGCCCTGCGCGTTGATCCAATCGTCCGTCTCCGTTGAGCATATATAGAAGATGTCCGTGGTTGCCTCAGGACAAGTACGGGTATAGAAATCCGGCCTGCTGCCCGAGCAAGCGCCCAACAACAGAAGCAACATCAAATAGAGACAAACACGTGTCATTTATTTGGCTAACTCCTCTACGATATTCTGCTCGAAATCCTTCGGCTCGGCTATCGGTGCGAAGCGTTGGATGGATTTACCGTCACGAGAGATGAGGAACTTGGTGAAGTTCCATAGGATATCGCTGTCTTTCTCCACGCTCTTGCTGATACGCTTGAGCATCGCGTGCGCCGCCTTGGCTTTGAGGCCGTTGTACTCCTCGGTAGGAGCTTGCGACTTAAGGAACTCAAAGACGGGATTGGCGTTGGCGCCGTTGACGTCACTCTTCGCCATGAGCGGGAATGTCACACCATGATTGAGGCGGCAGAACTCCTCGATTTGCTCGTCGCTACCCGGTTCTTGATTGGCGAATTGGTCGCAAGGGAAGCCGAGGATGACAAAACCTTGGTCCTTGTATTTCTTGTACAACTCCTCCAGCCCGTCGTACTGCGGAGTAAAACCGCACTTGCTGGCGGTATTAACGATAAGAATCACCTGACCTTTGTAGTCAGCGAGGTTTACCTCTTTGCCTCTGTTGGAGAGGACTGTAAAATCATAAATGCTTGCCATAGTGGTATCTGTTTTAGTAGTACACGAAGTAAGTATCAGTACGGAACATACCATCAATAGTATGGTTCGTAAGGAGTGATTGATCGTCGGATAGATCATAAGCGATAAGGTAGTTAAATTATCTTCGGCACAAAAGTACAACAAAAAAATGACATACGCAAATTTGTATGCCATTTTCTTGAAAAATAATGATTTGCTTACTTTTTCGCTTTCACCTTTCGTCCGAAGTATCTGTCGAATGTGGTCAAGCAGACCTTGGGTGCTTCTCCTAACAAATATATTGACGAGGCTTTGACCCGTCAGGCCAAGTCGCTTTTGTCCTCTACTTCACTTTCCATACAGGAGATTTCCGACCGTCTCGGCTTCCTAAATCAATCCCACTTCGGTACGTTCTTCAAACGCCAAACAGGCCTGAGTCCGAAAGCATTCAAACAGCAGGTAATTGCTTGAACGGTCTCACGGAGATCACTTGAGTTTTTCTTTGCATTGGTCAATATACATCGTATTGGCTGCGCGAACCCAACAATATTGCCATTGGGGCGCACGAAACTGTTTTTCGGCTCGTTCGAACCACTCGAGTGCATCTTTCTTTGACCCAAAGGGTTTGGGGGCATAGAACAGACATGTCCCGTAATAACTGAGTACCAGCGGATCGTTCGGCGCGATTTTCGTAGCCTCCTTGGCCATACTCATAGCCTTGAGCGGGTGAATCGATATCTTCGACCGCAGCTCATACACATACACCGCCGACATATACATCTCATAATGACCGGGCGGCAGGTTCTCGCGCTGCGCCTGCACGTGCGCGCGGAAACGCGATATATAAGGAGTAGCGTGCGGCTTGTCGTACTCCAGCACATAACCGCAGTAACCGTACTCGTAGAGTAAATCCTCATTCGCGTCAACATACGCTTTCCATAGCGACATGTCTTCCCGTTGGTACGCATCGAACAATTCCCTATCCGTCACTTGGGCGGATAGGGAAAAGCTGATGCAGAGGGCAAGGATTACTTGCCGCGCTCGAGCAATAATGTACGAGTCGGTTGATCGCATACTTCTGCCGGACCGTAGTACTGAATCGGACCCGGGTAGATATAACTGGTATTTGCGTCAGCCCACTCTGCACGATGCGCTTGGAGGTACTTGAACGGCGCGCCGTTGAGATCCACAAGAGCCTTCTGGATAACCGGTTTCATCTTACCGTTACGCTTCTCCATATTCATCATCATCGTGATAGGCACACCGCCTGCGAGCCATGCCGAAGCAGGTTTGGTGAGGTTACGTACGAGCGACATATAACCCGTCTTACCGGCTGCAATGAGGTGGGTAGCGTTCACGCCGATCGAGTAGCAGTAGTCAGCATCGAAGTTCGACGGCATTGCGCAACGTCCTTCGTAACCGAAGAAGTGGTTGAGCGCCGAGAACTTACCTTTGTACTCGCCGTTAGCTTTGAGTTGAGCCAGACGTTTGCCTACCATCTCAATGAGCAGTTTCTCGGTCTCGATCTGGGATACCATCACGTTTCCGTGCGGGTCACGGTCGAGCGTGAGCTGTTTAGCGATACCCTTCGGCAGCGAACGGAACAACTCGCAGGAAGCCGGACTGAGTTTGGACTTCACATACTCGCGTTTTGCATCATCGCCGTCGAGGCTCACGAACTCTTCGTTGGCAGCGAGCATGTCGTTCAGCTCCTGAATCAGCACGCGCATAGCCGGGATGAACTCGATGAGGCCTTCCGGAATGAGGATCGTACCGAAGTTCAGACCTGCGTTCGCACGAGCAACGATCACCTTCACGATATCCTCTACGATGTCGTTGAGCGTCATCTTCTTAGCCTCTACTTCCTCGGAGATCAGGCAGATATTCGGCTGTGCCTCGAGTGCGCACTCCAGCGCGATATGACTTGCGCTACGACCCATGAGACGGATGAAGTGCCAGTATTTCTTCGCGGAGTTGGCGTCGCGCTGGATGTTACCGATGAGTTCGGCATAGGTCTTACAAGCGGTGTCGAAACCGAACGAGGTCTCGATCATCTCGTTCTTGAGGTCGCCGTCGATGGTCTTCGGGCAACCGATGACTTGGATACCGCATTGTTTCTGCAGATAATACTCCGCAAGCACGCATGCGTTGGTGTTACTATCGTCACCACCGATGATGACGATGGCCTTGATACCCAACTGCTTGCATACCTCGATACCGTTGTCGAACTGCCAAGTCTCTTCGAGTTTGGTACGACCCGAACCGATGATATCGAAACCACCGGTGTTACGGTACTCGTCGATGATCTCAGCCGTCAATTCCTGGTACTTACCGTCAATCAGACCACTCGGGCCACCAAGGAAACCATACAATTTATTCTTCGGATTGAGTTTCTTCAGGCCGTCGAACAAACCAGCGATGACGTTGTGACCACCGGGAGCTTGACCACCGGAGAGGATCACACCCACGCTCATGGGTTCACTCGTGTTCTTGCCGGTTGTCGGTTCCATCGTGATAAGAGGCAGACCATAGGTGTTCGGGAAGAGTTTCTTGATCTCTTCTTGGTCAGCTACCGAGTGTGTTTTCTCGCCTTCTACGAGGCGTACAGCGCCCTGCAATGCTACCGGCATCTTCGGCTGGTAGTTCTGGCGCGCAATCTGTAATGGAGATTTTTGCATAATGGTTAATTATTTTTAGTTAAAAATTCTGAGTATTCTGATTAATATGATTATTCGGATTCTATCAACTTGAGCAGTTGCTCTACCGCTTCTTCCTGCGGGATATTCTTCAGCACGCATTCTTTTCCTTTGTAGAGCGACACGCGGTCGCGACCTGCGCCCACATAACCGTAGTCGGCATCCGCCATCTCACCCGGACCGTTGACGATACAACCCATAATGGCGATCTTCAGACCCGTCAAATGACCCGTTGCCGCTTTGACTTTACGAATCGTCTCCTCGAGGTTAAAGAGCGTACGGCCGCAGCTGGGGCACGAGATATACTCAGTCTTATAAATGCGCACACGCGCAGCCTGCAGGATATCCTTACTCAGGAAATTGAGTTTGTTCTCCGTGAAGTTCGGATTGACGAGCGTCAATTCCGTCGCCTTGAATTCCCACAGCAGACGACCGCACTCGGCCGCAGCCTGCAGGGCGAAGGTCTCCCACTCTTCTTCGTAACTCGTATAGCGTATCTCTGCGTTGCCGCCGATATTGTCCAACACTTCGGCGGTCACCGATCCGTCGTAACGAACCGAGTCCTCGTCCGCGAAATAGTTCACCAGCTCTTGCGCTACCGGAATCTCGTTCTCGGGCGCCTCACTCAGGCTCACGCGAATCGTGTCACCTATGCCTTCGGCGAGCAACGCACCGATACCTACGGCCGATTTGATACGCCCGTCTTCGCCTTCGCCGGCTTCGGTCACACCCAGATGCAGCGGGAAAGCCATATGCTCTTTGCTCATCGTCTTGACGAGCAGGCGAACCGTCTCGACCATCACGCGGGTGTTGGACGCCTTGACGGAGATGACGATATTCTCGAATTGTTCGTCCACGGCGATGCGGAGAAACTCCATAACGGACTCCACCATACCTTGCGGCGTGTCGCCGTACTTGTCCATCATCCGCTCGCTAAGCGAACCGTGGTTCACGCCGATACGAATCGCCGTCTCGTGCTCGCGGCAGAGGTCCAAGAGGTGCGTGAAGCGCTCGCGGATCTTTGAGGGGTCTTTGCAATAATTACCCGGGTTGATACGCACCGCCTCGACCACTTGAGCCGCAGCATCGGCTACGTCGGCCTGAAAATGCACGTCCGCCACCAGCGGCACAGCCGTCAACACCTGGGCATGAATCTCGCGCAGCGACTCCACTTCGCGAAGTCCCTGCGTCGTAAACCGCAGCAGTTCCGTACCCGCCTCGATGCAACGACGCGCCTGGTTCACCGAACCGTCGATATCGTTGGTGTCGGTGTTCGCCATCGTCTGTATGCGGATGGGATAGTCAGAACCCAAAAAGATGTTTCCCACTTGCACATTCGTGGTCTTTCTGCGGTCATATGTCAGTTTTATTTCCATAAATGGTGGGCAAAATGCCCTAAAATGTTATTTTTCTTCAAAAAAATTTGGTCAATTCAAAAATTTGTAGTACCTTTGCACCCGCTTTTGCAAAAAAGCCGGGAATCAGTAGCTCAGCAGGTAGAGCACATCCCTTTTAAGGATGGGGTCCTGGGTTCGAGCCCCAGCTGGTTCACAAGGGAGACGAGGCAACTCGCCTCCCTTATTTTATACCACGATGTTGACGATACGTCCGGGTACTACGATGACGCGCTTGGGTGGACCTCCGTTGAGGTACTTAGCGGTCTCTTCGGACGCCATCACGAGTTTCTCCACTTCTTCTTTCGGCGTGTCCTTCGGGCACTCGAGCGTGAAACGCACTTTGCCGTTGAACTGCACCGGGTATTTCTGCGTGTCCTCTACGAGGTACGACTCGTCGCACTCGGGCCAAGCGGCATCCACCACAAACGATTCGTTGCCGCAACGATGCCACATCTCTTCCGCGATATGCGGCGCGTACGGCGCCAACAATACCGCAAACTGCTCAAGTATCGCGCGTTTGTTGCACTTCAAGGCCGACAACTCGTTCTGCGCGATCATGAAGGCCGGGATGGAGGTGTTGAACGAGAAGTTCTCGATATCCCACGTGATCTTCTTGATCAGCTTATGCAGACTGCGCAGTTCTTCCTTCGTCGGCTGCTCGTCCACGATATGCTCGTACATATTCCACAGACGTTTGAGGAAACGATGCACACCATCAATACCGTTGGTGTCCCAAGGTTTGGACATCTCCAGCGGACCGAGGAACATCTCGTAAAGCCGCAGCGTGTCTGCGCCGAACTTCGCAATCACGTCGTCCGGGTTCACCACGTTGAACATCGACTTACTCATCTTCTCTACCGCCCAGCCGCAGATATACTGCTTCGTGCCCGCCAAATACGGATTGTCCTCGATACTCGTACCATCGGAGAACACGAACTGCGCATTCTTGAACTCCGGCATCCAGTTGCGGAAAGCCGTGATGTC